>CXWL01016136.1_pt2 | contig 31925 bp, 30 predicted proteins | sample 590931 | NCBI WGS metagenome assembly CXWL01 (sample SAMEA3498368, study PRJEB10139) | groundwater metagenome | biome: water well; material: biofilm material | place: Germany | collected 2015-04-27
CTCGTCTCTTGCCCGCGATCTGTGGCACCCACGGCGAGGGCCCCGCCAGCGCGAACCCGATCTGGAACACGACCCACGTGATCAGCACCACGCCGCCGACGCGGGCGATGCCCAGGAGCGGACCCGACGCCTGGCCGATCGCCAGCGTCGCCAGCGGCACGCCGCCGAAGGGCACCACGAGCCGAACGGCTTCGACCAGGGTGTGTGCGGCCGGCCGCCCGATCACCCGCCAGCGGCCGGTCGGAGCGACGACCGCGGCCAGCGCGTGCAGACCGGCGAAGAGCGCACCGGCGACCAGGTAGCCGGGAGCGGACAGGAACCACATCCACCACATGCCGGGGAACAGCCATCCGGCAGCGAAGAACCAGCCACGCCACGCCCGCTCACCGCGACTGGGATGTTCGCCGAGCGCCACCTCGAACACGGCCACGCCCACGAACGCGAGCGGCCAGAGGCCCCACGGTGGTAATGACAGTGCGACGAGCAGTCCTGCGCCGAGGGCAATGGCAGCGTGGACGTACGGCTTCGGCATCGCGGCCGCAGGATATCCGCGCCGCGGCCGCAGCAGCGTTGCCTCGATCAGACCTCGGTCTGCAACGCGAGGTGCACGACGATCCGCTGCTTCGTCGATCCTGGGGGGTGACACGCGAAGAGCGTGGCAGTTCGGGCGTCGGTCTGTTCGATGATGTACATCGCGTCGGGGGTGACCACGGTTGTCTCGGTTACGGCATACACGAACCGGCCCTCAGCCGTGGTGAAGATCACCTCGTCGCCGGGCACGAGCTCGTCGATGTGCCGGAAGATCTTGCCGTGGCTGGTTCGGTGTCCGGCGACGACCACGTTGCCGCGGTGGCCGGGCAGCGCCGTGCCGGGCCAGTGGCCAGGGCCGCGATCGAGGGTGGTGAGTGAGACGCCTTCGAGCAGCGGGATCGACAGCGAGAGCGCCGGGATCTCGAACGTACCGAGCTCGAGGTAGGGCTCGTTGGCACGCGGCTCGGGCGGCGCCGCCGGTTGCGGCAACGTCTCGACCACCGTGGGGGTGGCGGTGGCGACGGTGGTTTCAAGTGCGGTGTCGGCTGGTGGGGTGGAGGTGGTGCTGGCCGAGATCGTGCTGGTGACGGCCGCAGCATCGAGGGCGGGCGGCTCGTCGGTCGGCTCCACCTGCTCCGCCGGCAGGGTGAGCAAGCCGGAGCGGTCGTCGGTGTGGTCGGCACACGCGCCGACGAACAGCGCCGAGCCGAGGAGCGTTGCCGCACCACGCAGGAGAAGGCCCCGCCCCTTCATGCGGTCAAGCTACCACTGAGAGCACTCGATCGGCGATCGAGGCGGCCGCTCGCCGGCCGGAGCGGATGCACGCGGGGATGCCGATGCCGTGATAGCTGGCGCCGGCGATGGCGAGCGACGGTGGCAGGTCTTCCTCGATCGCGGCGACGAGGCGGTGGTGGTGCGGCCGGTACTGCGGAAACGCGCGGTGCCACGTGGAGATGCGGGTCGCGGTGGGTCGCAGCGACACGCCCAGGTGGTGACCGACCTCGGTGAGGGCCGCGTCGAGCAGCAGCTCGTCCGACAGGTGCAGCACGGGCAGACCGTCGCGGCCGAGCGAGATGCGCAGCACCACGGTGTCGGCTTCGGAGCCATCGGCGAGCACGTTCCAGTGGCTCCACTTCTGCGAGCCGAACGACACTGCCGTGACGAGGTTCTGGACGGGCTTCGGCACCAGGTAGCCGCTGAGGCCCTGGATGCTGTCGGGAAGGTCGGCGCGCGGCACCGCGATCGTGAACAGCACCACGTCGGCATACACGATCGCGGCCAGCGAGTCGCCGACCGTCGGAAGGAGTCGTGCCGCCTGTGCGGCCGGGCAGGCGAGGATCACCGCATCGGCGAACGTGCCGTTGACACGCCAGCCGGCGCCATCGCGTTCGAGCGTTTGACACGGTGTGTCGGTGCGGATGACACCGCCCAGCTCGACGATCCGTTGCGCAGCGACCTCCACCAGCCGGGCCATCCCGCCTCGCGGGCTCGCGAACACCGGACCCGTCGGCATCGCGCGGGGCTGGCGAGAGCCGAGCAAGACGCTGCGCGGCCCGGCCGCCAGCTCGGCGAGCTGCGGTACGGCGGTCAGGCTGAACAAGTCGGTGTCGGCGGCGTAGATGCTGCCCACGAGGGGATCGACGAGCCGCTCGTGCACCTGGTCGCCGAAGCGCGCCCGCACCCATGCACCGATCGAATCGGTCTCGATCGTGGTGCGTGGGCGGAGCACCTCCGATGCAGCGCGCAGCTTCGCCGGCCACGACAGCAGCTTCGTGCGCGCCAACTGGCCCAAGTCGGTGGGGAGCCCGAGCAGGAGGCCCTGCGGGATCGGCTGCAGGCCGTCCCACCACACCGCGGCCGAGCCGGTGGCGGGCGACACCAACTCGTCGGCCATTCCCAGCGCTTCGGTGAACTCGCGAGCCCAGGGCACGCGGATCAGCAGCGCGTCGGCGCCTTCGTCGACCGATTCGCGACCTGCGAACGGCGACGTCCGGATCTTCCCGCCTAGACGTTGCTGTGCCTCGAGGACCGTCACCCGGCGCGACTGAGTCGGGGCGCCGGCGAGCAGTTCGTGCGCTGCCGCGAGGCCGCTGATACCTCCGCCCACGACCACGATGTGCGGCGGTTCGGCGCGTGTCGCAGCCTGCCTCGGTCGCTCGTTCATGCGGCGACGACCCGCTCCGCCAGCGCGGCCATCACGGCCGGATCGTCGTTGACACATGCGGTGCGGGCGAACGCTAGGCCGTGGCCGGCGGCTCGGGTGGCCGCGGCGATGTCGAGGTCGTAGAGCACCTCGAGATGATCGGCAACGAAACCGCACGCGCACACCAGCACGCCGCGGGGTTGATCGGCGTGGTTCTCGCTGGCGGCCAGCTCGTCGATCACCTCGAGGATGTCGGGGCCCAGCCACGGCTCGGGCGTGCGGCTCGCCGACTGCCAGGCGATCGCCCACTGGCTCCACTCGCGCAGTCCCGCTCGGCGGGCCACCGCCTCGGCCGTGGACCTGACCTCGACTGTGTACTGGTCGCCACTGTCGATTGTGCGTCGGGGGAGCGAATGGGCGGTGAAGATCACCTTGGTGTTCACAGGCATCGTGGCGAGGCGGGCAACGAGATCGGTGGTGAGGAACTCGATGAGGGCGGGCTCGGTGGCCCAACTCGAGATGCCGGAAACGGTGATGGCGTGTGGCTCGGCCGCGACCCGGACGCGATCCAGGTACTGCCCGATCGAGTACGACGAATGGTGCGGTGCGAGCACCAGCGCCACGATCCGTCGAAGGCCTGCCGTCGCCAGATCGTGGACGGCTGCCTCGATCGTCGGTGCGGCGTGCTTGAGGCCGAGCGTGACGTGAAATCCACCGGGATCGCGTTCGTCGAGGGCGGCCTGCAAGGCGTCGCGCTGGGCCTCGGAACGAGCGGCGAGTGGTGAGAGGGTGTCGCTGCCCGGTGCGGCGATCGCCTCGTAGCGTGCCACGAGCGCAGCCAACTGCTCGTCGGTCGGCGGCCGGCCGCGGCGGATGTCGGTGTAGTAGGGGAGGATGTCGTCGCGTGATCGCGGCGTTCCATAGGCCATAAGCACCACCCCGGTGTGTGCGCCGTTCACCTCGGCGCCTGCGGAGCATCGGACGCGTGGACGAGCTCGACCACCGCCGCCAGCACACCCGGGTCGCTGTTCGGCTGCACCCCGTGGCCGAGGTTGAAGATGTGTCCGGGATGCCCGCCGTTGTCGGCCAGCACCTCGGCGGCGCCCGCCGTCGCGGTACTGGCGCCGGCCAGCACGAGTGCCGGATCGAGGTTGCCCTGCACCACCAGGTCGGCGCCCATCCGTCGCCTGGCGTCGGTGATGGTGGTGCGCCAATCGAGCCCCAGCACCGGCGTCGACGAGCCATCGCCGCCGGCTGCCGCGAGCATCGACTCGAGCAGGTGGTCGCACCCGAACCCGAAGTGGATGCCCGGTACGCCGGGGTGGCTGCGGCCGAGCTCGGTGAACACTGTGCGCGAGTGGGGCAGCACGTAGGTGTCGTAGTCGCCGCGGCTCAGCGCGCCGGCCCACGAGTCGAACAGCTGGAAGGCCCGCGCCCCGGCCCGCAGCTGCACGTCGATGAACGCGACGCTGTGCTGGGCGAGGCGCTCCATCACGTGGTGCCACAGTGCCGGCTCGGTGTGCATCAACTGCTTGGTGTGCTCGTAGGTTCTGCTGGGGCGCCCTTCGATCAGGTAGCTCGCCACCGTGAACGGCGCGCCGGCGAAGGCCAGCAGCGGCACTTCGGGGGAGAGCTCGCCGGCGAGCAGCTCGACGGTTCGCGACACGTAGTGGACGTGATCGGCTTCGAGCGGCGGCAGGCGGTGGAGATCGGCGGCCGAGCGGAGCGGATGTTCCGCAACGGGCCCCGTGCCGGGGGAGACGTCGATCCCGAAGCCAACCGCGTGCGCCGGCACGACGATGTCGCTGTAGAGCACGGCCGCGTCTACCCCGTAGCGGGTCACCGGCTGCATGGTGAGCTCGGCGGCGACATGCGGTTGCTTGATCGCCTGCAAGATGCTGCCCTCGCCGCGAACGCCGCGGTACTCGGGCAGGCTGCGCCCGGCCTGGCGCATGAACCACACGGGCCGGCGCGACGGCATCCGGCCGTTGGCCGCGGAGATGAAGGGAGCCGTTTCATTCGCAGGGCCGGACATGCGTCGGAAACGCTATCCGCAAGGGGGGCTGTCGAGATTTACGAAACCTTGAGTCATGATGCCGGCGATCGCTGCCGATACGCCGTCCGAGGAGAGTCGCTTGATGATCGAAGGCGGGGCATCGGAGAGGTGGATCGGTCGGCCATGGGCGGCCAGAGGTGTGCGCGCCCTGGTGTACATCGTGCCGTTCGCGACATCGGTGCTCGCCGCCTACATCGTCTCGTCGGCGATCCCTGCCGCGCCGACCATCCCCGTTGCCATCGCCCGCCTCGTGCTGATCGGTGCGATCGCCACGGTTGCGCTGCGGTTGACGGACCGGGTGATGCGGCGGTTGATGCCGCTGGCTGCGCTGTTGGACCTCACCTTGGTGTTCCCCGACCGGGCGCCCTCGCGTTACAAGATCGCGGCGCGCAGCGGAACGACCGTTCAGTTGGAGCGCCGGCTCAGCGACTACCACCGCTCGGGGGCCGAAGGGCCGGCCCGTGCCGCCGAGCACCTGCTCGAGCTCGTCGGTGCGCTGAGCAAGCACGACCGGATGACGAGGGGTCACTCCGAGAGGGTCCGGGCGTACTCGCAGATGATCGGCGAGGAGATGGGGATCAGCGGCACCGAGCTGGATCACCTCCGCTGGGCCGGGCTCATCCACGACGTCGGCAAGCTGCGCATCGACCCGGCGATCCTGAACAAGCCGGGCAAGCTGACCGACGAGGAGTACGAGATCATCAAGTTGCACCCCGAGTACGGGGCCGAGCTCGCCGCACCGCTGGCCGGATGGTTGGGCGAGAGCGTGCTCGCCGTCGTGCAGCACCACGAGCGGTGGGATGGCAACGGATATCCACGTGGCCTCGCCGGCACCGAGATCTCCCTCGCGGCGCGCATCGTCTCGGTGGCCGACGTGTTCGATGTGATCACATCGGTGCGCTCCTACAAGCGCGCTTGTTCACCGGTCGCGGCGCGACAGGAACTGGCGAGGTGTGCCGGGACCCAGTTCGATCCGGCCGTGGTTCGCGCCTTCCTGAACGTCTCGGTGGGCAGGTTGAGGATGGCCATCGGGCCGCTGTCGTGGTTGACCCAGTTGGCTTTGTTCCCGCAGCCGTTGCTGGCGTCGGCGGCCGCACCCGGTGCCCATGCCGTCACCACATTCGCCGGCCTCGCCACCGCCGGTGTCGGCGCGGTGGCCATCGCCGACACCGTGATCCCGGCGCCGGCGGCAGTGATCGCGGAGGCGGGCGAGGACCTCACCAGTGCCCGCCAGACCTTGCCCGTCTCGGCCGGTGATCTGGTGGTCACCGCCCTGTCCACCTCGGCCGAACAGGCGGCACACGACAGCGGCCCCGTGCTGACCGCTGCCGCACCAGAACCGGCTCGTCCACGCACCGGAGACCCCGAAGCAACGACCACGTCCTCGTCCGCACCGGCCGACGAACCCCTAGCCGGCGGAGGCAGCGACGATCCGGATGCTGGAACGGGGTCACCCCCGGCGGTGGCCCCGACTGGTGACACGACGCCGGCTGAAACGACGACGACGACCGCCCCCGCGACTTCCACCACCACCACCACCACCACAACAACGGCTCCTCCATCCACCACGACGCCTCGCCCGCCGCCCCCGACGACCAGCGTCGTGCCACCTTCGGTAGGGGTGTACCTGCTCGGTTCCTCAGGCGTCGGCGATGTCGCCTCGCAGCCCGTGCTGCCCCTCGTGCAGCGCGCCCCGCTGAACCTCGCCGTGATCAACCTAGACACCGAGCGAAACAACGATCCGTGGCTGCAGATCGCGAGGGACGGCGACCTCGTCATCGATGATCCGGCCAAGATCCAGCGGTTCACGCTCGATCCGCCGGGCAATCTGCAGCTCGGCCAGTCGGTGATCCTCGATCTGTATGCGGCGCCGAAGGACCTCTCCCCGAGCACCGTTGCGTTGACCGCCGCCCTCGTCAACTGCAAGGACAGCACGCAGGCCTGCACCGTGATCGAGCAACGGGGGGTCACGTTCGCCGGCACGCTCGGGCTCCTCTCGCCGGTCCGTTTCGACTTCGGTGCGGTGCGCCAGACGATCGCCGCGAACCACCACCTCGAGATCTGGATCGTGGTGCCCAACTCCTCGGCCGACGACGTCTGGATCGCCTACGACTCCGACCTCGCGCCGAGTGCTCTGACCATCGTGAGCTGAGGGTTCGATGTCCTTCGGACTGGCCTCCGTGGTGGTGCCGGAGGCGCCCGGTAGGCTTTTCCGACCCATGACGGAGCAGCATCCCGATCTCGCCGACGAGCAGGCGTACATCGATCACGCCTACGACTGCCTCGAACAGAGCCGCACCGACGCATGGAAGCTGCGCGATCTCAGCGAAGCCACGTTGGGTGGAACCTTCCAGGCCCGCTACGAACGCGACGTGTTCGACGAGGCACTGGTCAATCGGCTCACCAAGCTCGACCTCGGCGACGCCGCCCTGGTGTTCGGGCGCATCGATCGGCTGGCCGAGTCGCCCGAGGAGATCGAGAGCTTCCACATCGGTCGCTTGGCGGTGGCCGACGGCCACAGCGAGCCGATCGTGGTCGACTGGCGGGCCCCCGTGGCCGAGCCGTTCTACCGGGCGACCGGGCGGGAGACCATGGGGCTGCGCCGCCGCCGCCACTTCGCGGTGCACGGGCGCCAGCTCTTGGGGCTCGAAGACGAGCTGTTCGGCGACGGGCACCTCGGGGTAGGCGCCGATGACGGAATCGTCGCTGCCGGCCCTCCGATCGGCCTGCGCGGCTACTCCACGCTCCTCGCGGCCCTCGAGCGCGGACGCACCGGCCAGCTCGGCGACATCGTCGCCACGATCCAGGGCGAGCAGGACGAGATCATCCGCAGCCCGCAGGCCGGCGTGCTCGTCGTGCAGGGCGGTCCCGGTACTGGCAAGACGGTCGTCGCCCTCCACCGCGCCGCGTACCTGCTGTACACGTTTCGGTTCCCGCTCGAAGATCAGGGTGTGCTCGTGATCGGGCCGAACCGGGTGTTCCTGCGCTACATCGAGCGGGTGCTGCCGTCACTCGGCGAGGCCGGGGTCGAACAGGTGGTGCTCAACGATCTGGTGCAAGACGTGCACTGGGCCCGATACGGGATCGACAAGCCCGATTCGCACCTCGCCGCCGTCGTCAAGGGCGATCTGCGAATGGCCGACGTGATCGACAAGGCGGTCACCGATCGCGAGCGCCCGCTGCGCGACGAGCTGGTCGTACCGTTTCGTACCGGGTTCGTCCGGCTCCGGCCCGACGAGACGGTGCGCATCGTCCGCACCGCACAGCGGCGCTACCGCCGTCACAACGCCGCCCGCAAGTGGGTCGAGGGCGAGATCTGGTCGGCGATGGCGGCCACCTGGCGCGACGGCGATCTGTCGCCCAACGAGGTCAAAGAAGTCGTCCGCCCGATGCCCGAGGTGCGAGCAGCACTGGAACGGATCTGGCCGGTGCTCGCGCCGGCGGAGCTGCTCCACGACTTGTTCGGCTCGAAGGCGCTGTTGCGGCTCGCCGCGTCGTCGTTCCTCGACGAGGCCGAGTACTTGGCGTTGCACCGATCGCGAGTGGACGACGTCGCCGATGTCAGGTGGACCGACAACGATGTCGCCCTGCTCGACGAGGCTCGCAACTTCCTGGGCCCGCGGCCTCCCCGCAAGGGGATGCCGGCCGACGAGGAGGACATCCGCACCTTCGGCCACATCGTGATCGACGAGGTGCAAGACCTCACCCCGATGCAACTGCGGATGGCGTCGCGGCGGTCGCTGAACGGCAGCATGACCGTGGTGGGCGACATCGCCCAGGCCACCGGGGCGCTCGCCCCCGACGACTGGAACGACATCCTGGCCCACCTGCCCGACCAGCGCCCGTCGCGGGTGATCGGTCTGAGCGTCGGGTACCGCATCCCCGACGGCATCATGGAGCTCGCCAACCGGGTGATGATGGCGGCCACCCCCACCCTGCGGGCACCGATCAGCGTGCGCGCCGGCGACGAGCATCCCGAGTTCGTGGCTGTCGACCAACCCGATCAGTTGTTCATCGAGGTGGCTGCCGCGACCGCAGCGATGGTCGACGACATCCCCGGCGGCAGCATCGCCATCGTGGCGCCCGACGATCTCGTCGATTCCGTTGCCGGCGCCCTTGCCACAGCAGGCATCGAGCACGCCAGGGCCACCCGCAGCGGGCTCAACGCCGGGGTCACCGTGGTGCCTGTCAGCGTGGTGAAGGGTCTCGAGCTCGACGGCGTGGTCGTGGTCGAACCGGCGGCGATCGTCGCCGGCGAGCAGCAGGGCCTACGAGCGCTGTACGTGGCGCTCACCCGCAGCACACGCCGGCTCACCGTGGTGCACGCCGAGCCGTTGCCGGCAAGCATGGCCTGACCCGCCCGCGGCCACCCGGTCACCCGGTCAACAGATGGCGTTTGTGCACAAATGCACCGCCCGCGGTGCATTCGCGCCCAAACGCGGATCCCCCGGCGCCTAGCCGAGGGTGGCTGCTACCAGTGCCTGGAGGTTCCTGGCGGCCTTGTCGGCGTCGGCGGCTCGCTTGAACTGCACGGCGGTGGTGCACTTGGCCACGTTGATGTCGAAGCCTTCGATCAGGTCGGGCCTGCGGGCCTGCACCTCGGGGCGAGCGGCCGCCCACAGCGCAGCGATCTGCGCGGCGACAGCCTGCGAGTCGCCGCCTTCGATCATCACCGTCGACAGGCCCAGGGCGGTATCGCTGAGCCGAACCAGCAGATCCTCGACCGCTCCGGTGGGCTCCGTGGTCGTGGTGACCGCGGCGGTGGACGGGGCTCGGCTGGCGTCGTACGTGGTGGCGCAGCTCACGCCCGCCACCGAGCTCGCGACGCACGCGGCGATGACCAAATATGGGCGCAACGGTCGTCTCGCGATCAGGCCATCACGAGGATTCGGGCGCTGGCAAACGCTCCGACGCCGACATGGCGACCCTCGATCTCGACCGTGACGGTGCCGTCGGGCGATGCTGCGGTGAGCACCCCCGAGCGACCGGGCTGGATGCTGGACTCTTCGAGGAAGTGGAGCAGGCCCGGGGTGAACTCCAGCTCCTCGGGAATGCGATTCACCGTGAACCGCTGGCCGACGACGAGCGAGCTGAGCGGCGTCGACTCGGGGGCGAGGTACGTGGACCCGGGGATCGGGTTGCCGTGCGGGCATGTGGTGGGGCTGCCGAGCACGCGGTCGATCGCCTTCTCGACGGCATCGCTGATGACGTGCTCCCACTTGCCCGCCTCGTGGTGGGCATCGGCCCACGACAGCCCCAGCATGTCGGTGAGGAACCGTTCGGCCAGACGGTGTCGACGAACGACACGTTGGGCGAGCACCAGACCCTTGGCCGTGAGCGTGATCGTGCCGGCTTCGTTGGTGATGAGCTGCTCGGCCTCGAGCCGCCGGATCATCTCGCTCACCGCCGGGCGGCTCACCTTGAGCCGGTCGGCGATTCGGGCCTGGATCACGTCGAGGTCGTCTTCCTTCAGTTCGAAGATGCACTCGCAGTACTCCTCGAAGGCGGGGTGATGCTCTCCGAGGGCCGGCATGGCGGGAACGCTATCGCCCGGGGACGCCCCTCGCCCGGCGCAGCCAGCTCTCGGCGTAGCGGAGCCGCCGCTCGAGCTGTTCGGTCGTGGCCGCGCTCACCTTGGCCACCCCGGCGAGGCGATTCATCTCGGCGTTGACCCGTCCGTGCGCCAGTCCCGTGAGGTCGACGAGCCGTTGGGCCACCAGGCCGTTGCGACCGCGGAGATCGGCCTTGATCTCGGCGACGCTGCGCGTGTCGTCGCGGGCGAAGCCGGCGTCGGTGGGAATTTCGGGCAGCAGCACGTCGAGCGTCTCGTCGGGCGTGGGTGCATCGCCATGCCCGGTGACCACCGGTTCCGGCTCGTCGTCGAAGGCGAGGCCTTCGGCGGTGACGGTGTGGATGGCCATGCCGGTCGCCACGGCGCTGAGCACGGAGAACAGCGAGAGCTGTTCGGCCTCGAAGCCTTGCGGCGAACTGTCGAAAGCCGCGTCGACGGCCGCCGCGTCGGGCGAGAACACGTCGTCGTTCGAAGCGGGTGGACGCAACACGTGCCGCCGGGCCTCGGCGATCTGGAACGCATGCGTCCGCAGTCGCAGATCGTCGGGCAGGAACACGTAGGCCTTCTGGCTGCCGCGCTCGGCCTGCCAGCGAACGAAGCGTCCGACCGCTTGACGGAAGAACAACTCGGTGGTGACCGTGGTGGCGTAGACGCCGACGCGGAGCCGAGGGATGTCGACACCTTCGCTCACCATCCGCACCGCTACGAGCCACGGCGCGGTCGATGTGGCGAACCTGGCGATGCGATCCGAAGACGTGGGGTCGTCGCTGACGACCACCTCGGCCGGCACCCCGAAGTGGCGGCGGATGAGCTGGGCGATGCCCTGGGCGTGCTGCTGGTCGATGGCGATCACCAGCCCCGCGGCGTCGGGCTGGCCGCCTGGGGTGGAGCGGATCGACATCAGTCGCTCGTGCGCTTGGCGGAGCACGGCAGGCAGCCAGTCACCGTCGAGGCTCAGCGCCGTACGCAGCCGCTGAGCCATGCCGTCGCGGGCGAGCTCGTCGTGGAAGTTGGCGCTGACGATCCTGCCATCGGGGGCGCTCCACTCCATCAGCCCGTCGAACCGCGGGAAGTACACCGGCCGAACGACGCCGCCGTCGCGCAACGCGTCGGCGTAGCCGTAGGTGTAGTGACTGCACGCCGAGTCGCCCTCGACCGCGGCCTGATACTCGACGAACGGGATCGCCGCGGTGTCGCTGCGGAACGGGGTCCCGCTGAGGCACAGCCGTCGATGGGCGGTCTCGAAGGCCGATCGGATCGCATCGCCCCAGGCCCGTTCGTCGCCCGCGTGGTGGATCTCGTCGAGGATCACGAACGCGTCGGCAGCGAGGCCGCGCAACGCCTTCGCGGTGCTGGCGGTGGCGACGTGCTGGTAGGTGGTGACCAGCCCGTGCACGTCGCCGGCGAGGCCACCGTTCGGGGTCCAATCGGGATCGAGCTCGAGGCCCAGGTTGTGAGCTGCCGCTGCCCATTGCTTCTTCAGGTGGCTGGTCGGGGCGACCACCACCAGCCGTCGCCGTTGCCGGCCGAGCGCCCATCGGGCACAGGTGAGAGCAAACGTGGTCTTGCCGGCTCCGGGCGTTGCCACGGCCAGGAAGTCGGCCGACTCGTGTACTTTGAACTGGTCGAACGCCGTTCGCTGCCAGGGGCGCAGGCGCACGGTGGGACGCGCGGTTGGGCGCGCGACGAGGCGGGGATCGGTGACGGCGGACGAAGGCATGGGGGTCGCCCAGTCTGGCGACGCACAAGCGGACAAGCGCGCGGGTGAGCCACGTCATGGCTGTCACACCCTTCTCGTAGGCTGACGCGATGGCCGACCATCCGGTGCTCGAACGGTTCTCGCCGGCCGTGCGCGCCTGGTTCGCATCGTCTTTCCCCGAGCCCACGCCGCCGCAGGTGCAAGGATGGCCGCACATCGTCGACGGTCGGCACACGCTCATCTGCGCGCCCACCGGGTCGGGCAAGACCCTCACCGCGTTCATGACCTCGATCGACCGGCTGTGCACGCCCCAACCCCACGTCGCGCCGCTCGATCCGAAGCGGCGCACGAGGGTGCTGTACATCTCGCCCTTGCGGGCCTTGGCCTTCGACATCGAGAAGAACCTGCGGGCGCCGCTGATGGGCATCGCCCTCGCGGCCGAACGGCTCGGCATGCCGTACGTCGAGCCGTACGTCGCCATGCGCACCGGCGACACCTCGGCCAAAGACCGCCAGGCGCTCATCCGCAAGCCGCCCGACCTGCTCATCACCACACCCGAGAGCCTGTACCTCATGCTCACCTCGTCGGCGCGCGACACCCTCGTCAACGTCGACACGGTGATCATCGACGAGATCCACGCGATGGCAGCCACCAAGCGTGGTGCGCACCTCATGCTCTCGTTGGAACGGCTCGAGGAGATCACCGCGCGCCCGCCGCAGCGAATCGGACTGTCGGCCACCCAACGCCCGCTCGAGGAGGTGGCGCACTTCCTCGGGGGCCACACCGCCGAGGGGGGCCTGCGACCCGTCACCATCGTCGATGCAGGCATCCGCAAGCCGCTCCAGATCGACGTCGTGATCCCCGTCGAAGACATGGGCAACCTCGCCGGGTCCGGTGCCGACGTACGCAGCGCCGATCTCCGAAGTGGGCCCGAGATGCCGTCGAGCCCGCCACACAGCAGCATCTGGCCGAGCATCTACCCACGCGTCCTCGCCCAGATCCTCGAGCACCGCACCACGATCATCTTCACCAACTCCCGCCGCCAGGCCGAGCGCCTGGCGGCCAAGCTCAACGAACTGGCCGCCGACGAGGGGGTCCTCGGCCCCGATGGCGCCCCGATCGAGCTCGTCAAGGCACACCACGGCTCGCTTGCCCGCGAGCAGCGGGTGGTGATCGAAGACGAGCTCAAGCGGGGCGTGCTGCGCGGCATCGTTGCCACATCGAGCCTCGAGCTGGGCATCGACATGGGCGCCGTCGATCTCGTCATCCAGGTCGAGTCCCCTGGCGCGGTGAGCCGGGGCCTGCAGCGCATCGGCCGCGCCGGCCACTCGGTGGGCGAGCCCAGCAAGGGAACCCTGTACCCCAAGCACCGCGGCGATCTGCTCGAGGCAGCCATCGTCACCCGGCGGATGATCGAGGGCCAGATCGAATCGACGCGCTTCTTGCGCAACCCGCTCGACGTGCTCGCCCAGCAGATCGTCGCCCACACCGCGATCAGCGGCGACACCTCGGTGGCGGCCATCGGCGCGCTGGTGCGTCGCTGCGCATGCTTCGCCGAGCTGAGCGACGAGCTGCTCGTCAACGTGCTCGACCTGTTGTCGGGTCGGTATCCGAGCGAGGAGTTCAGCGAGCTGCGCCCGCGCATCGTGTGGGACCGGGTGAACGACATCATCCGCGCCCGCGACGGCTCGCGCCGGCTCGCGGTCACGAGCGGCGGCACCATCCCCGATCGCGGGCTGTTCGGGGTGTTCTTGCCCAACGGCACACGGGTGGGAGAGCTCGACGAGGAGATGGTCTACGAGAGCCGGCCTGGCGAGACGTTCGTGCTCGGGGCATCCACCTGGCGCATCGAGGACATCACCTTCGAGCGGGTCACGGTCACCCCAGCTCCGGGCCAGCCGGGCAAGATGCCGTTCTGGCACGGCGACCGTCCGGGGCGCCCACTCGAGCTCGGCCGGGCGCTCGGGGCGTTCCAGCGCGAGATCCGCGCCCTCGACCCAGGGTCAGCGATCGGCACCCTGATGGCCGACTACTCGCTCGATCACCTCGCTGCTGCCAATGTCGTGATGTACCTCGACGAGCAGGTCGAGTCCACCGGCGTCGTGCCCGACGACCGCACGGTGGTCGTCGAACGTTTCCGCGACGAGATCGGCGACTGGCGGGTGTGCATCCTCACGCCGTTCGGAACCCCGGTGCATGCACCGTGGGCGATGGCGATCGAACGCCGGCTGATGGATCGCTACGACATGCCTGTCGAGACGATGTGGGGCGACGACGGCATCGTGTTGCGCCTCCCCGAGGCCGCCGATGAGCTGCCACTCGACCAGCTGATCATCGATCCCGACGAGATCGACGAGTTGGTGCTCACATCGCTGCCGCAGACTTCGCTGTTCTCGGCCCGTTTCCGCGAGTGTGCGGCGCGAGCACTGCTGCTGCCCCGGCGTCGGCCCGACCGCCGCACACCGCTGTGGCAACAACGCCAGCGAGCCGCCGACCTGTTGGCGGTCGCGGCGAAGTATCCGAGCTTCCCGATCCTGCTCGAAACGTCGCGCGAGTGCGTGCAAGACGTGTTCGATCTGCCCGCGCTGCGCGAGGTGCTCGGGCAGTTGCGCAGTCGGGCGATCCGGGTGGTCAGCGTCGACACGGCAAAGGCATCGCCGTTCGCGCAGAGCCTGCTGTTCAACTGGATCGCCGCATACATGTACGAAGGCGACGCGCCGCTGGCCGAGCGCCGCGCTGCCGCGCTCGCGCTCGACCGCGATCTGCTTCGCGACCTGCTCGGCGCCGAGGAGCTGCGCGAGCTGCTCGACCCCGGCGTGCTCGCCGATGTCGAGCTCGAGCTGCAGTGCCTCAGCGAGGGACGGCGAGCGCGTAGCGCCGACGAGTTGCACGACGTGTTCCGCAAGACGGGCGATCTCACCGCGGCCGAGGCCGACTTGCGCTGTGAGGGTTCGGGGTTGTGTGCCGCCTGGCTCGCCGAGCTGGCACGCGAGCGCAGGATCATCGAGGTCGGCCTTGCCGACGAGCAGCGGTTCATCGCCGCCGAAGATGCCGGCCGCTACCGCGACGCGCTCGGGTGTGCGCTGCCGCTCGGCCTGCCACGGGCTTTCACCGAACCGGTGCCGCTGCCGCTCGAAGCGCTCGTGGGCCGCTACGCGCGAACCCATGCGCCGTTCCTGAACGACGATGTCGCCCGTCGTTTCGGGGCTCCGGCCACGCGCATCACCGGCGCACTCGCCGCGCTCGAGCGCGACGAACGCGTCGTCCGTGGCGAGTTCCGGCCCGGCGGGGTGAACCGCGAGTGGTGCGACGTCGAGGTGTTGCGCCAGCTGCGGCGCCGATCGCTCGCCGCACTGCGGCGCGAGGTCGAGCCGGTCGAACAGCAGGCGTACGCGCGGTTCCTCACGATGTGGCACGGCATCCCCGGCGAGCGGCGTGGGCTGGAAGCGCTCGTCGAGGCGTTGGGCCTGTTGCAGGGTGCGCCGCTGATGGCCAGCTCGCTCGAGACCGACGTGCTGCCACTGCGCGTGCGCGGCTACCGCTCCACCGACCTCGACGAGTTGTGCACTGCCGGCGAGCTGGTCTGGGTCGGCGCCGGCTCCGTAGGCGCCCACGACGGGCGGATCAGGTTGTTCTTCGCCGATCAACTGCCGTTGCTCGCGCCGTCGATAGAGCCCGCCGAGCCGCCTGGCGAAGCGCTCCACGACGCGATCCGTGAACAACTCGGCCAGCGCGGTGCCAGCTTCTGGGCACAGCTGCGCGCAGCTACGGCCGGCGCAACCGAGATCGAGACCCTCGCTGCTCTGTGGGATCTCGTGTGGGCTGGCGAGGTCACCAACGACTCGTTGGGTCCATTGCGAGCGGTGCTCGGCGGCGCTCGGTCCAAGGCGTCGGCGTCGTCAGCGGCCTCCCGCTCAGCTTCACGTTCGGGGGCGCGCGGCCGGCCGCGCCCGGGTCGGCTCACCCGCATCGGCCCGCCGGCCGGAGCCGGACGATGGAGCCTCGTCGCGCCGCTGCTGCATCCCACTCCCACACCGACCGCGGCGGCACACGCCGCTGCGCTGCAGATGCTCGAACGCTACGGCGTGGTCACCCGCGAAGCCGTGCTCGCCGAGGGGGTGGTCGGCGGCTACTCGGGCGTCTACGGCGTGTTGAAGGTGCTCGAGGAGCGCGGTCAGACGCGTCGCGGCTACTTCGTCGATGGCCTCGGCGCGGCGCAGTTCAGCCTTCCCGGCGCCGTCGACAGATTGCGCTCGGTACGTGAGGCCCCCGACCCCGAACTGCACCCCGAATCCGTGCCGACGTCGCTCGTGCTCGCCGCCACAGATCCGGCGCAGCCATATGGCGCCGGGCTGGCGTGGCCGCTCACCGCTGGCCGCCCGGCGCGCAGCGCCGGCGCGCTCGTGGTGCTGTCGCTCGGTCGCCCGGTGGTGTGGTTCGATCGGCGCTCGCACCACCTGGTCACGTTCTCGGGTGTCGAGGCTGGCGCCGACGAGTGCTGGGCCGATGCGCTTGCCTCACTGGTGAAAGACGGCAGGGCGCGCAGCGTGGAGGTTCGGAAGGTGAACGGCGAACCTCTCGATCAACGCTCGCCGCTCGCCGCCGTGCTGAAGCGGCATGGCTTCGTCGACAGCTATCGCGGTGTTGTGGTGCGAGCCTGACTCAGCTGGTCGGGCCGAGGGCACGCAGGCCGGCCCAGGCGAGGTTGGCCACCAAGCGTCCGAGCTCGTCGGGGTCGAAGTCGTCGCCGCGTTCAACCAGCCGCCGCGAAACGCCCTCGGCGAGACCGACCAACCCGTGAGCGAGTGTTCGCTGCTTCTCGTGGTCGATCTCGACGGCGATGAGTGGCGCGATCGCCGAGGCCGCCTCCGAGGTGATCGCCTTGATCGCGGCGGTGGCCGCAGCATCGCGGTTGGCCTGCGTGGCGAACAGGAGCAGGAACGCATCGTGGTCGTCGGCGACCCAACGGAAGTACGCCTGGAATCCGACCTCGGTCATCGTCTTGCCCGATGTGGCCCCAGCTGTTGCCTTGGCGATCGTGGTGATCATCCGTCGGCCGACCTCGTCGATGAGGGCCAGGTACAGGTCCTGCTTCGAGTCGAAGTGCTGGTAGAGCACCGGCTTGGTGACGCCGGCGGCCTCTGCCACCTCGTTCATCGAGGTGCCGTGGTAGCCCTGCCGGGCGAACACCTGCACGGCCACGTCGAGGATCTGTTCGCGGCGTGCGCCGGCGGGTAGGCGGATGCTCATGGGTTGTAGAAGGGTAACCGACGAATCGGCCGACTCGTCAGAACCCGCGCTCGCGGTCGTCGCGCTCGGCGGCCTTGACCGCGTAGCCGAGGACGATCGCCGGTGCGAGCAGGATCGATCCGATCACCAACGAGGCGATGACGATGGTGGCCATCGTGTTTGTGAACCCGAACGCCGAGGCGAGCACGAACCCCACGATGGCGAGGGCGAAGAACAGGTAGCCGACGCGGTTGGCGAGGAGGGTCCAGTGGGCGATCTGGGCGCGACGGGCGCGGATCGGGTCGTGGGCACTACCTGGCTGAGGGGCTGGTGACGTTCGAGACATACAGTCGGGCCATGGTACGTGTGGAGTGGCGCGATCGCGTCGTCGTCGTCACCCTCGATCGCCCTGAGCGCCGCAACGCCGTCGACCACGCCACGCTGGTGGCGGTGCGCGACGCTCAACTTGCCGCTCTCGACGGCGGGGCTCGTGTGCTGGTGCTCACCGGCGCGCCTCCGGCCTTTTGTGCCGGAGCCGATCTCACCGGGGTCGAGAGCGGTGAGTTCGTGGCAGCGCTCACCGCCGTGCTGCGCGGATTCGCAGCAATGCCGATCGCCACCATCGCCGCCGTCAGCGGAGCTGCGCTCGGCGCCGGCACGCAACTCGCGATCGCCTGCGACCTGCGGGTGGCCACATCGACCAGCCACTTCGGTGTTCCGGCGGCGAGGTTGGGCCTGGCGGTGGACCGGTTCACGGTGGAGCGCCTGGCCTACGAGTTCGGCGCATCAGTGGCACGATCGATGCTGCTCACCGCCGACACCTACTCTGCCGAGCGGTTGCACCTGAGCGGCGGGGTGCACCGCCTCGGTGGGCTCGAGGAAGCCCTGGTGTGGGCCGACGAGATCGCCGAGCTCGCGCCGTTGACCATCGCCGCTCACAAGATCGCGTTGGAGGGCGTCGGCCGCGGTGACGACTTGAACGGCCCGAGCGACGCGGCCATCGAAGCGGCCCGTAGAGCAGCTTGGGTCAGTGCCGACGCCGAGGAGGGTCGTGCCGCGTTCCTCGCCAAGCGCCGCCCGCGGTTCGGCGGCTGCTGACCCTTGGTGTCACAGGTTCGGCGGGAGCAGCCGACTGACGTTCTCGAAGAAGAAGTACAGCACCACCACGAACGGCACGAACCCGGCGAGCGCGCCGACCCAGTAGCGGCGGGCCCGGCGGCTCACCCGGTAGGCGCCGACGGCAACGGCGACCAACAGCAATCCCCAGAACGCCACATGTGGGTAGGCGGACGAATCGCTGAACCAACGATTCGCGAACAGGTCCTCGCTCGCTTCTCCGGCTGTACCGTCCCCGAGTCCGTCCCCGAATCCGTCGCCGAGGCCGTCGTCGGTGCTGGTGGCACTGCCTTGCACCGTGCCTGTGGTTTCTGTCGCGGCTGGCGCGGTAGTCGCTGGGCCAGGCGTCGCCGTGCTGGGAGGCGGCTGGGTGGACGAGGGCACCTCGGCGCCACCGCTGGTGCCGTCGTCGAGCGGTCCGAACGGTGCCGTCACGAGTGCGGACTGATCGAGATCGATCTCGGCGAAGATCACGATCCGCTGCTTCGATGAGTACTTCGGATGACACGATGTGAGCGTGAGGGTGGCGACCGACGAGTCGACCGTCGGGATCACCTTCGAGTAGTCGTCGGGGCCGACGATCGCCGAGCCGGTCACGGTGTACACGTAGCGCCCGGCGAGGGTGGTGACGACGATCTCGTCCCCGGTGGCGATCTCGTCGATGCGCAGGAACGGCTGGCCGTAGGTGGTGCGGTGCCCGGCGATGGCGGCGTTGCCGAACTGGCCCGGCAGCGGGGTCTCCGGGAAGTGCCCCGGGCCATCTTGGAGGTCGGAGGTGCGCACTCCCTCGATCACGATCTTGCCGTCGATGCCGATCGAGGCGATGTCGAGGCGGGCGACGGGTTCTCCGACCGTCGGGCGGCCGAGCATCGGCAGCGGTTGGGTGGTGCTGGCAGATGCGTCGATCGTGGCTGCGGGCACGGTGGACGCGGGCACGGTCGACGCGGGGGTCGAGTCGGGAGTCGAATCGTCGATGGGGCCGGTCGAGGCGGTCGACGGGCCGCCCCCGAGGTTTGCGAGGCGGTCCTCGAACTCGGTCGACAACCGCTTCTGGGCCTGGGCCGTCTGGATGCCGGTTCCCCACAGCTGATACCCGACGAACGCGAACAGCAACAGGCCGATCACGATCAGCGTGCGCCCGAGGCCACCCACGATCCAGCGCCAGTCGTGGGGCTCCTTCGGGCGATCGAACCGGTTCGGTCGGCGCGGCCGGGTCGTGGCCGCGGGCGTCGGGATCGCCGGCTCGAGGGCTCCGGCTGCCGAGGCAGAGGGGTCTTCGCGTCCGTCGATCACCGTTGCGACGCTAGCGGTGCCGCTCGCGCCAGGGCGTGCACGGGCGAGCGAAGGTAGCGTTGGGCGATCGTCATGGAACAGTCGGCCGCTCCTGCCTCTCGCCCCGCCATCGAGCCGGCCATCGAGCCGGCCATCGGGCCGGACATCGAGCCGGACATCGGGCCGGACATCGAGCCGGTGGTCGACCTCGTCGAGGTCGTGGCGGTGCTCGGGCGCTTCCCGGCCTTGGCCGGAACGACGCTTCGCATCGAACGCGGCGAGATCGTTCTGCTCAGCGGGCCGAACGGCGCCGGCAAGACCACTCTGTTGCGGTTGTGCGCCGGGCTCGTCCCACTGGCCCGCGGCGCGGGTCGGGTGGTCGGTTGCGACCTCGCCACCCAGCGCGACGACATCCGTCCGCGTGTCGGCCTCCTGGGGCACGCCAATGGGCTCTATGCCGATCTCACGGTGCGCGAGAACGCCCGCTTCTGGGGTGCCACGGTCGGGGCGTCGCACGACGAGGTCGACGCATCCCTCGAACGGATGGGGCTTCTCGGCCGCCTCGCCGACGTGGCGACTTCGCGTCTGTCGGCAGGACAGAAGCGACGCACGTCTCTCGCCTGCCTCGTGGCCCGGCGGGCGCAGCTGTGGCTGCTCGACGAGCCCCACGCCGGCCTGGATGCGGCCGGACGTGACGATCTCGACGCAACGCTGCGCTCGGCAGTGGCCGCCGGCGCCACAGTGGTGGTGGCCAGCCACGAGCTCGAGCGCGCCGGGTCGCTAGCCACCCGTGTCGTCGACCTCGTCGGCGGCGTGGTCGTGGCCCGCGATTCGGTCGAGGAGCCTGGTCGATGACGGTGTGGCGCACCACCAAGCTGATCACCGCCAAGGATCTGCGCGTCGAGGCACGCAGCCGGGTGGTCACCAACCAGGTGCTGCCGTTCGCCGCGTTGGTGATGGTGCTGTTCGCGTTTGCGCTCGACAGCGACGGTCGGCTCGAGCGCACCGCACCGGGTCTCATCTGGCTGGCCACCATCTTCAGCCTGCTGATCGTGGTGCAACGATCCTTCGCCGTGGAGACCGCCGACGGCGCCCTCGATGCCCTTCGCGTCGCAGGGGTGAGCGCGGCGGGGGTGTTCCTCGGCAAGTCGCTCGCGCTCGCCGTGCAGCTAGTAGTGCTCGAGGCGATGCTCGTGGTGCTGGCCGTGGTGCTCTACGGCGCCGAGGTGTCGGGGGCGGGAAGCGTGCTGTTGGTCACCACCGTCGTGCCCGCTACATGCGGGCTGGCATTCGTCGGTACGCTCTACGGCGGTCTCGCTGCCGGGGCCAAGGGTCGAGAGACACTGCTCCCGCTCCTGCTGTTCCCGGTGGTGGCGCCCGTGCTGATAGGTGCAACACGAGCGACCGAAGCTGCGCTCGGCGCCAGCGGTGCCGCAACCGATGAAGGTTGGCCGTGGGTTGGCCTCCTCGTCGTCTTCGCGGCGCTGTTCGGTGTCGGAGGAACGCTGGCGTTCGGTCCGCTCATCGAGGAATGAGGCGAACCGAGATCGTGTCCACGAACACAGGCACCACAGGCACCACCTTCACCCGCTGGCTCGGCCTGCTTGCCGTCGTTGCGCTGGCCCTCGTGGCGGTGTTCGGCCTCGTGCTGTCGCCACCCGACGTGGTGCAGGGTGAGAGCGTGCGCATCCTCTACCTCCATGTGGGCACCGTATGGGTCGCCTACCTCGCGTTCGTGGTCACCGCGGTTTCGTCGGCCGCGTACCTGTGGAAGCGCAGCTCGTCGCTCACGTGGGATCGTGTGGCCGGCGCGAGCGCCGAGATCGGGGTGCTCTACATGGGCGTCACGTTGCTCACCGGTGCGCTGTGGGGCCGGCTCAGCTGGGGCACGTTCTGGGTGTGGGATGCGCGAGTCACCACCACGGCCTTCATGTTCATCACCTACATCGGCTACCTGGCCGTCCGCGGCCTCGGGGGCAGCCATCAGCAACGGGCGCGGCGCTCGGCTGTGGTGGCGTTGCTGGCGGTGCTCGAGATCCCGCTGGTGCACTTCAGCGTCGAACTGTGGCGGTCGGTGCATCAAGACGCCAGCGTTGCCGGGCGCACCACCGACGTCACCCTCGACGGCCTGATGCTGTTCACCCTGCTGCTCAGCACCGTGGCGTTCACCCTCGTGTACGTGTGGTTCGTGCTCCATCGCCAGCGGGTGCTGGCGATGGAAGACGCGCTCGACGACAGGGGCCTCGACTACGCGCTCATCGAGCGACGCCGGGAAGGGGCGATGCGCTGATGGACGACCTGGGTTTCATCCTGCTCAGCTACATCGCCACGTTCGGTTCCACGGCCGTCCTGGCCTGGTGGGTGCTGCACCGCGGGCGCGCCCTCGGCGGGCAACTCCCCGACGACGACAAGCCGTGGGTCTGAGGCGCTGATGGGATCTGACAAGAGCATCGAGCTGAGCCCGCGCCAGGTCGTGCCCACCGCGTCGCGGGTTCGCGCTCGTGGCCGGCGGTGGCCGGCGCTCGCCGTGCTGGCGCTGGTGTTCATCGGAGGTGGGGTGGTCGTCACCAAGTTCTTGTCGTCGGCGATCGACTACTACTGCAACGTCGACGAGGTCGGCGTGAAGGACGGCTGCGAGGCCGGCCGCCGCCTCAGGGTTCAGGGCAACGTCGAGGAAGGCACCGTGGCCAGCGCCGGCGGCGTCACCACGTTCGCGATCTCGTTCAACGGCGTCGAGATGGTGGTTCGTTACGTCAACGGCGATCCCGGCGGCATCTTTCAGGAGTGCGTGCCAGTGGTGGTGCACGGTCGGCTCGTCGACGTCACGGCCGCCGATGGCACGGTCACCCGCGTCTTCGAAGGTGATCACGTCGACGTGAAGCACTCCAACGAGTACGCCGCTGCCAACGACGACCGGCTCGACCAGGCCGAGGCAGCATGCTCGCTACCAGCCTGAACGGGCTCATCGGCCACTCGGCGCTCATCGTCGGCCTTGTCGCCTCGCTGTTCGGCGCGCTCGCCCTCGGGTTCGCCACGATCACCGGCGATGCTCGCCTGGCCAGGAGTGCCAAGAACTACGCGTGGTTGGCGGCCGCGGCATCGACCGCGGCGATCGCACTCATGCTCAACGCGCTGCTCACCTACGACTTCGACCTGGCCTACGTGCAGCAGGTCGGATCGCGGAGCACGCCGATGCTGTTCAACGTAACCGCGCTGTGGAGCGCGCTCGAGGGCAGCATCTTGCTCTGGCTGGCCACGCTCGGCGGATACACGGCGCTCATCATGTGGCGCTACCGATCCAGGCTCGACGATCCACTCGTCGCCTGGGCGGTGGTCGTGATGTTCTTGGTCACCGCGTTCTTCTTCTTCCTCGCCTTCGGTCCGATCGACGTGTTCGCCACCGGCGTTCCCGGGAAGACCGACGGCCCCGGGCCGAACCCGCTGCTGCAGAACCACATCCTGGTCATGTTCCACCCGCCGATCCTGTATCTCGGTTACGTCGGTTTCACCGTGCCGTTCGCGTTCGCGCTCGCCGCGCTGATCACCGGTCGTGTCGGCGAGGGCTGGCTGATGGAGACCCGCCGCTGGGCGCTGTTCGCCTGGGGCTTGCTCACCATGGGCGTCATCCTCGGCGGGTGGTGGAGCTACGAGGTGCTCGGCTGGAGCGGCGTGTGGGCATGGGATCCGGTCGAGAACGCCAGCCTGCTGCCATGGCTCACGGGCACCGCCTACATCCACTCGGTGCTCGTGCAGGAGCGGCGCGGCATGTTGCGGGTGTGGAACCTCAGCCTGCTCGTCGCCACGTTCGCGCTCACGATCCTCGGCACGTTCCTCACCCGCAGCGGCGTCATCAACAGCGTGCACGCGTTTTCCGACGGCACGATCGGGCCGTGGCTGCTCGGCTTCTTCGGCGTGATCATGATGGTGTCGCTGGCGCTCATCGCCTGGCGCGGCGACCGGCTCCGCTCGCCGGGCGCGATCGACTCGCCGCTGTCGCGCGAAGGGGCGTTCCTCGCCAACAACGTGATCTTCACGGTGTTCGCGTTCGTGGTGCTGCTCGGCACGGTGTTCCCACTGATCGTCGAGGCACTGCAAGACCGGCAGATCGCCGTCGGTCAGCCCTTCTTCGATCGCCTCACAATGCCGATCGGCATCGTGCTGCTCTTCCTGATGGCGGTGGCGCCCGTGCTGCCATGGCGCAAGGCCAGCGGCGAACTGCTGCGCGAGCGCCTGTTCGTTCCGGCGTGGATCGGCGCTCTCGCGCTCGGCGTCAGCGTCGCCGTCGGTGCCGACAAGCCGGCGTCGCTGATCGCGTTCGCGCTGGGTGGGTTCGCCGCCGGAGCTGCCGGACGTCAGCTGGTGCTGGCCACCCGTCGCCAAGGTTGGCGTGGGCTGGTGGGCCGGGCCAACGGTGGCATGGTCGTGCACCTCGGGGTGATCCTCATCGCCGTGGCGCTGGCGGCCTCCAACGGCTACACCCGCGTCGGTGAGTTCACCCTCCAGCAGGGGGCGCCAGTGGTGTTCGCCGGTCACAGCTTCGAGCTCGTCGAGGTCACCGAGTTCGAGACCGAACGGTCCACTGGGCGCAAGGCCGCGGTCAGCATCGACGGTGGCCAGGCCTACTCACCGGCGATCACCCGGTTCACCCAGGTCGGAACCGACATCCCCACGCCTAGCGTGAAGTCGGGGTTCACGAAGGACATCTACCTCACGCTCGAGCGGGCCAAGGGAGCCGGCGCCACCGAGGCCGATGTCAAGATCTTCATCAAGCCGATGATCGTGTGGATGTGGGTCGGCGGGGCGCTGATGGCGGTCGGCACTGTCCTCGCCGCGTTCCCCGGACGGCGCCGGAGACCCACTGCGCCGACGTCGGCCCCAGTCCCCGATCGGTTCACCGCCGATGTCTGACAGCCCGACCGGTACCGAGACCGATCCCGGGGCCGATCCCGAGCGGCGGCGCCGGGTCGCGCCGTTCGTCGCCCTGGCGGTGGCGATCGTGTTCGCCGCGCTGTTCGTCGTGCTGGCCGGCAGCGACGCCTCGCCCACCGACACGGTCGATTCGTTCCTCATCGATCAACCAGCTCCCGCCGCCGTCGGCACCACCCTCGCTGACGAACCGTTCGATCTCAGCCGTCGCAAGGGCAGCTGGGTGGTGCTCAACTTCTTCGATCCCGAGTGTGTCGAGTGCGTGAAGGAGCACCCCGAGCTGGTCGCCTTCGTCGCCGATCAGCTGGCCATCGCCGATGGCGCCGAGCTGTACACGATCGTGAACCAGGGCAGCGATGGCGAGGTCGCCGCGTTCTTCGCCACCAGCGGCGGCGGATGGCCGGTGGTCCGCGATCCCGACGGCACCATCAGCGTTGACTTCGGCGTGTCGAAGATCCCCGAGACGTGGATAGTGGATCCCGAGGGGATCGTGCGCGCCCGGTTCGCCGGAGCGATCACATCGGCGCAGCTGAGCACGACTTTGCAGCAGTTGCGGGAGCAGCGCGGCTGATGGTGTCTGCAAGCTGGCGGCGCGTGAAGCGCTGGCCCGGGTGGCTGGTCCTCGGGTTGGTGGTGGTTGGCCTGTTCGTGATCGGGGTGACCGTCGACAACTCGCCGCAGACCGAACCCGAGCGCGTCGAGCAGATCAGCAAACGTCTGGCCTGTCCGATCTGCGACGGCGAGAGCGTGTTCGAGTCGCGCAACAACGCATCCGCGAAGATCAGGACCGAGATCGCCGTGCAGGTGGCCGCAGGCGAACGCACCGACGATGAGATCATCTCGTACTTCGTGCAGCGCGACTCGAAGCTGCTGCTCGTGCCACGAGCCACCGGATTCGACGCGCTGGTGTGGATCCTGCCGGTCGTGGCCTTCGTCTGTGGGGTCGCCGGCCTCGGTGTGGCGTTCCGGCGTTGGAAGCGAGCCGCCGACACCATGCCCACCGACGACGATCGCGCCCTCGTCGCGGCCGCTCGTCTGGCAGACGACCGCGGCGTCGAAGACCGCGGCGTCGAAGATCACGGCGTCGAAGACCACGCGGGGCGAGCCGATGGCAACCGATCCTGACCGTGTCGCTCGGCTCGAGGAGGAACGGCGGTTCCTGCTCCGATCGCTGTCCGACCTCGACTTGGAGCTCGCCGTCGGCGATGTCGACGGTCACGACTACGAGGTGCTTCGCGACGGATACACCGCGCGAGCAGCAGCAGTGCTGCGCGAGATCGACGAGGGCAGATCCGCCCTCGCGCCGCCACGGCGTGCCAAGCCCGTCGTCTTCTTCGCGTGGGTGGCCGGGGTGCTCGCAGTGGCTGTGTTGAGCGGTTGGCTCGTGGCCCGGTCGGCCGGACAGCGCATCGCCGGGCAGTCGCTCACCGGGGGAGAGGCCATCGACGACGTCGCCGCCAAGCTGGCCGCAGCGCGCAGCATGATGCAGGCAGGCGACTTCGTCGGCGCGCTCGGACAGTTCCAGCAGGTGAACGAGCTCGAGCCGGACAACGCCGAGGCCCGTACCTACACGGCCTGGCTCATCGTGCTCACCTCACCGTCGCTCGACGATGCCACGCGCGCCGAGGCCCTCGAAGCGGCGATGACGGCGTTCGACCGGGTGATCGCCGACGAACCCGGCTACGCCGATCCGTACTGCCTGTCGGCAGTGGCCGCGGCCCGCTTCCTCGAAGTGCCCGACGACGACCTCGCCCGCCAACGAGGGAACCTGTGCCTCGCCAACAACCCACCTTCCGACATGCGCGGCCTCATCGAGCAGTTCCTCGCCGGGCTCGAGCTCACCCCGTCCTCCGCCACGACCAGTCCCGGCGAGTAGCGTCGACGAGCGTGAGCCTGCCACCTCCTCCACCGCCCGAAGACCGGCTGCCCTCCGGAGCCCAACCGCCATACGGCGCACCTCCTCCCGGATACGCCCCCTATGGCCAGGCCCCGTACGGCGCACAGCCCGGCCAGTTCCAGCGTCCGGGAAACTCGGGAATGGCCGTCGCCGGTTTCGTGCTCAGTCTGATCGGCATCGTGCCCTGCTTCTGGTTCTGGTTACTCCAGGTTCCCGGCTACCTCGGCGTGATCTTCAGCATGCTCGGGCTCAAGGCCACCAAGGACGGCGCAAGAGGCGGGCGCGGCATGGCGGTCGCTGGGCTGGTGATCGGCATCGTCGTGGTCGTCATCGCCCTGCTCGTCACGCTGTTCGTCTACACGAGCAACGATTGCGTCACCGACGGCTTCACGGTCGACTGTCAGTTCTGACGCCGGGGGGGTCAGCTCGGCGGCGACCACACCTTTGCTCGCGAGATCGCGCCGTCGCGCTCGCGGTCGAGCACCCACACCGTCGCCTTGCGCCAATCGGGCGGGCCGGCGATGATGCAACCGCGCCGCTCCAGCGCCATCATCGTGTCGGGCACAACATCGCCATGGCTGCACAGCACCGCGCCGTCGACCAGCTCCGCCAGCAGGTCGAGCACGCCTTCGAACGCCCCCCCTTCCGACAGGCGGTGATCGGTGACGATGGCGAGGTCGACGCGGGCCGCGAGCGGTTCCAACGTCTGCCGGCAGCGCACGTACGGGCTGGTCACGAGCGCCGCGATCGGCCGCTTGGCCAACCGGTCGGCGATCGCCTCTGCCTGCCACCAGCCGTTCTTCGACAGCGGCCGTTCGATGTCGGCGCCACGCCAATCGCTGCGGCTCCCGGCCTTGGCGTGCCGAACCAGGTAGAGCTTCACGCCTCTCGCGTGCAAGCCATGTGCCGGGCCGCGAGCTGGCGGATCATCACGAGGTACACCCCGGCGGTCGCCGCACCGACGATGGACAGGATCACGTTGACCAGCAGGAAGTCCTCGAAGCGCTCAGCCATCTTGCGGGCGTCGAGATCGCCGAGGTTGGTCACGACGCCGACGGAGGTGACGAAGCCGATCAGCGGGACCAGGCCGTACAGCACCCACCACACGTTGACGATCGGGGAAACCGCCCGGCTCTTCCAGCCAGGATCGTTGGGCGCGACCTCCGGATCCGAACCCCTCCACAGCTCGCGGAACATCAACCACGGGATCGCGTAGATCGCGCACGGCGGGCAGAACCAGCCGCCGATCGCCCACCCCGAACCCCAGGTCGCGCCGGTCCGGCCGAGCCCGCGCAGGTTCTTCGCCATCTTGTACATCAAGATCATCGTGAGCACGATCATCGGGATGACGAGAAGCCCGGCGATGCTGCTCAAGTTGGTGGTGGAGGCGCTCGTGAACTCGTCCTCCGGAAGCGATCCTTCGAGGAACGCACGAGCCTTGTCGCGCAGTTGGAACAACGCGATCACGCCCAACAGCTGGAACGGGATGAAGATGGCCAGCAGGACCACCAGCGCCTTGGCGATGCCGCCGATGCGCGAGAAGGTTCCGCTCATCGCCGCCCCGGCGCCTCCGTAGGCGATGTAGCCGGGCGGCGGCGACATGTTCGGTGGTGGTGGCGGTGGTGGTGGCGTTGACGCGAAGTCACTCATCGCGCCGCACCCTAATCGCCGCGCCTGTGGACCGGTCAGTTGATCTTGAGGCTGGGGCTGAAGATCTTCTTCGGCTTCAGATCGACGGCGATCCGTCGGGCGATCTCATGGAACACGCGCGCCGCCTCGCTGTCGGGCTGCACCGCTGTGATCGGCCGTCCGTCGTCGCCGCCTTCGCGCAGGGCGAGCACCAGTGGCAGCTGGCCGAGGAGGGGCACGCCGATCTCCGCGGCGAGCTCGGCGCCGCCGCCGCTGCCGAAGATCTCGTAGTGCTTGCCGTCGTCGCCGACGAACCAGCTCATGTTCTCGATGATGCCCCTCACCGGCAGGTTCACCTTGGCCGCCATCGCCGCGGCGAGGCTGGCTACCTTCTGCGCGGCGGGCTGCGGGGTGGTGACCACGTACATCTCGCCCCGCGGCAGGTACTGGCTGAGCGACAGGGCGATGTCGCCCGTGCCCGGCGGCATGTCGATGAGCAAGAAGTCGGGTTCGTCCCAGAACACGTCGGTGAGGAACTGCTCGATCGCCTTGTGCAGCATCGGACCGCGCCAGATGATGGCTTGGCCCTGCGGCACGAAGTAGCCGATCGAGATGCAGCGCACGCCGTAAGCCTCCGGCGGCACGAGCATCTGGTCGATCACCACCGGCTCGCGGTCGGTGCCGAGCATGCGCGGCACGGAGTAGCCGTAGATGTCGGCATCGACGATGCCGACGGAGTAACCCTGCGCGGCCAGCGCGACCGCGAGGTTGACGGTGACGCTGCTCTTGCCGACGCCGCCCTTGCCCGACGAGATGAGCAGCGGCCGCGTCTTCGAACCGACCTCGCTGAAGGGCACCTTGCGACCTTCGGCATGGCCGTGTGCCTGGCCATGTCCAGCGGTGTCGCCGGGGCTGCCGTGCAGCATGAGGCGCACGGCTTCTCGTTCCTTGTCGGTCATTACCGTGAAGTCGAGCGAGACGGCGGTGACCCCGGCGAGCGGGCTGACCGCAGTGGTGACCCGGCTCGTGATCTCGTTGCGCAACGGGCATCCGGCGACCGTGAGTGCGATCTGCACCGCCACCGTGCCGTCGGCACCGATCGAAACGCCGCGCACCATGCCGAGATCGACGATCGACCGGCGCAGCTCGGGGTCTTCGACCGGCCGCAGGGCGTCGATGATCTCGTCGTTGGTGGCCATCAGGGGGACTCCTCCTACCGCGACCGGCTGGTCGAATTACCACTACCTGGATAGGTAGAATACCGGCGTGGCCAAGCACAAGCCCATCGGCGAGGTTGGAAGTGACACTGCCTTTGCCGCCGCCCCATCGGCTCATGCCGAGCGCGACCGCGATCACGGCGCGTTCACCGCCACCGTGTCGGCCATCACCAACGCGTTCGGCGACCCCACACGGCGGGCCATCTACCTGTTCGCCCGCACCACCGAGCACGGGGTGACCGCGGCGCAGGTCGCGGCCCAGTTCGGTTTGCACCCCAACGTGGCTCGGCATCACCTCGACCGGCTCGCCGCCGGCGGCTACCTCGAGGTGGCGATCGAGCGAGCAGAGGGCTCGGGTGCCGGGCGACCTTCCAAGCACTACCGCTCCGCCTCCGAATCCCTGCCCGATGTGCCGGTGCGCAGTGACGACCTGGTGCTCACCTTGCTCGGCAAGGCGCTGGCACTGCTGCCTCGTGCTCAGGCCGAGGAGATGGCCGAGCAGGTGGGTCGCGAGTACGGGGCCACGATGGCGGCGGGCCTCACCGGGAACGACCTGGCCGCCGGCCAGCGTTCGCTGCGCTCGGCGCTGCAGTCGGTGGCCGATGCCCTCACCGCTCACGGATTCGCCGCTCACACCGACCATCGCAACAACCAGCTGCGCATCGTCAACAACCACTGCCCGTTCGGCGACGTCGCGATCGAGCATCCGGTCATCTGTGCTGTCGACCGCGGGATGGTCAAGGGAATGCTCACCGCGTTGTACGGCGGCGAGGCCGAACCGCTGATGCAGGAGTCGCTCCCCCAAGGCGACACCTTCTGCGCCACCGCCGTCTAGCCGCGCCGTTCCTCCACCTCCACATCTGGGCCGATTCCCTCTCGGCGGACGAGACGGATTCGGCCCAGATCTTGCAGTGAGTCTGCGCTGTGAGCCGGCGGGTCTGAGCGACAGGTCTGTGCCGGCGGCACCGTGCGCGCGGTGTTGCGCTACGGTTCGCGGCGGGTCGGGAACGGCTCTGGAAAAGTCTCAAACGTGGAGGAACGTCGTGTCGCAGCAGGTTCGTGGAGTCGTCGCCAGGGGCAAGGGGCAACCGGTCTCGATCGAGACCATCGTCATCCCCGACCCGGGACCAGGCGAGGCGGTCGTCGCGATCCAAGCGTGCGGGGTGTGCCACACCGACCTGCACTACCGGGAAGGCGGCATCAACGACGACTTCCCGTTCCTGCTCGGGCACGAGGCCGCCGGAGTGGTGGAATCCGTCGGCGCTGGTGTCACCGGCGTCGCGCCTGGCGATTACGTGATCCTCAACTGGCGTGCGGTCTGTGGAACCTGTCGAAGCTGCTTGCGCGGACGTCCGCAGTACTGCTTCTCCACGTTCAACGCCAAGCAGAAGATGACCCTCACCGACGGCACCGTGCTGTCGCCGGCACTAGGCATCGGCGCGTTCGCCGACAAGACGCTCGTCGCTGCCGGCCAGTGCACGAAGGTCGATCCGGCGGCGCCGGCCGCGGCGGCGGGACTGCTCGGCTGCGGCGTGATGGCCGGCATCGGCGCAGCGATCAACACCGGCGGGGTAGGCCGCGGCGACTCGGTGGCCGTCTTCGGTTGTGGCGGCGTTGGGAACGCGGCCATTGCCGGCTCCCGACTCGCCGGTGCGCACACCATCGTCGCCGTCGACCTCGATGATCGCAAGCTCGGGTGGGCGAAGGAATTCGGCGCAACCCACACCGTGAACGCCAAGACCACCGATCCGGTCGGGTACATCAAGAGCGTCACCAACGGCAATGGCGCCGACGTGTGCATCGAAGCAGTCGGAAACCCGGCGGTGTACCGGCAGGCGTTCGACGCCCGCGACCTCGCCGGCACGGTGGTGCTGGTTGGTGTGCCGCGGCCCGACATGACCATCGAGCTGCCGTTCATCGAGCTGTTCGGTCGCGGCGGGCAGCTCAAGTCGAGCTGGTACGGCGATTGCCTGCCGAGTCGCGACTTCCCGATGTTGATCGACCTCTACCTGCAGGGCCGTCTCGATCTCGATCGTTTCGTGTCGGAGACGATCACCCTCGACGACGTCGAGGAGGCATTCCACAAGATGGAGCGCGGCGAGGTGCTGCGCAGCGTCGTCGTCCTCTAAATCCGCGTGTGTGCGCGAACGCACCGTGGGCGGTGCAAGAGTGCACAAACGCGCCGGGTGAGCGGCGGCGGGTCCCTACACTCCAGGCCATGGATCTCCGCATCGGCGTCACCCACTCCCCTCGTGAGCTCAGCATCGAGCTCGCCGACGACACCGATCGCGACGAGCTGCACAAGAAGCTCGATGCGGCACTCACCGGTGCCGTCGATGTGCTGTGGTTGACCGACAAGAAGCAGCGCGACGTCTGCGTGGCCGCTTCCAAGATCGCCTACGTGGAGATCGGGTCGGCCGAGGGAGAACGCAAGATCGGATTCGGCGGCTGACGCTGCTCGACCGTCAGCTCCTGTTCGTCACCGGCAATGGTGGCGTCGGCAAGACCACGGCAGCGGCCGCGCTCGCCGAGCTGGCTGCCGACCTCGGCAAGCGCACGCTCGTGTGCGAGATGGATGCCAAAGGAGCGCTGGCCGCGGCCTTCGACGTTGCACCGCTGCGGTTCCAACCCACCGAGA
>CXWL01003499.1_pt1 | contig 31923 bp, 28 predicted proteins | sample 590931 | NCBI WGS metagenome assembly CXWL01 (sample SAMEA3498368, study PRJEB10139) | groundwater metagenome | biome: water well; material: biofilm material | place: Germany | collected 2015-04-27
CAGAGCCATTTTTTCGTGATTGAACGGGCTGAGAGGAAGTGGTGGTATGGGAAATCTCGTCATCATCGGTGCCCAATGGGGCGACGAAGGCAAGGGCAAGATCGTCGATATTTTGGCCAAGGATGCCAATATTGTCGTGCGGTATCAGGGTGGATCAAATGCGGGGCATACGGTCATTAACGAGCGCGGGACCTATATTTTCCATCTGATTCCTTCGGGCATTCTCTATCGCGGCACCACGTGTGTCATCGGTAATGGTGTGGTCGTCGATCCGGGGGCGTTGATTGAGGAGATGGATCGGCTCCAACCGTTGGGTATTGCCTTTGGGAAGAATTTTGCCGTCAGTCAGCGGGCGCATATGATTCTGCCGTACCATAAGGCGATCGATCGAGCCTCCGAGCAGTCGAAGGGGTCCCGCAAGATCGGTACAACTGGTCGTGGGATCGGGCCCTCCTATGCCGACAAGATGGCGCGCGTCGGGATTCGCATGGGCGATTTGTTGAACCCAGCGCTGTTCAGGAAGAAGCTGGAAGAAAATCTCGTCGAAATGAATTGGTTTTTGGAGCGGCTCTATAAAGTTGAGACGTTTCAGGTCGACAAGGTGTTCGATCAATACATGGGCTATGCGGAACGCCTGAAGAGTTATATCGTCGATACGACCACGTTGTTGAATCGGGCGATCAAGAAAGAGAAGACGGTCTTGTTTGAAGGGGCGCAGGGCACGCATTTGGATGTCGATTTCGGCACCTACCCCTATGTGACGTCATCTAGTTCTGCTGCCGGCGGGGCCTGCACCGGGACCGGTGTGGGGCCGACGATGATCGATGCGGTGATGGGGATCGCCAAGGCCTACACGACCCGGGTCGGAAGCGGACCGTTTCCGACGGAGTTGACCGACGAAGTGGGACAGGGGCTGCAGGAGCGTGGGCGTGAGTTTGGTTCGACCACCGGGCGTGCGCGGCGATGCGGATGGTACGACGCGGTCGTGGTGCGCCACGCGGCCCAGGTGAACGGCCTGACGTCGCTGGCTGTCACGAAGCTGGATGTCCTGGACGGTTGTAAAGAATTGAAGATATGTGTGGGGTATCGGCACGGGGGCGTCCTCTACAAGGAAATGCCGTCGGATCTGGATGCGCTCATGCAGTGCGAGCCGGTCTATCAACGAATGAAAGGCTGGACGGCTTCGACGACCGGGGCGACCACGTACAAACAGCTCCCGGCTGAAGCCAAGCGCTACCTAGCACGCATCGAAGAGCTGGCAGGCTGTCGCATCGATATGATCTCGACCGGATCCAAGCGCACCGAAACCATCATCCTGCGCAATCCGCTGAAGTGTTCCCGCCGTCGACCACGTTCCTAGCCGGCCGGCGTGGCGACTCCTGGAGCCTGAGGGGTTGACAATCGCCTGGCTGGATGACAGCATTTCGCACCGTGAGCCGGTAGCTCAGTTGGTAGAGCATCGCCCTTTTAAGGCGAGGGCCCTGGGTTCGAGTCCCAGCCGGCTCACCATAAATCAAGGGGTTACGAAAACCTCTCCCATCCCGCGTAGCCGCCAGCGGCCAGCTGGCGGCCAAATTCCCCATTTTATCGCCTCACAAGCTCCCCTAGGTTCCCATGAAAAATGGGACGGAATAAGACCATTTTAGGTTTCCTCCTCACTCGCAAGTTGGGGTGATTTCTCGCGTCGAAAGGGGTATTCTGCGGCGGTCTTTTTCAACTGAATCAACGCCGTAAATGGAGCCCTACCTCTAGTGGATCAAGCAACTCATAACAAAATCGTCTCCTTTATCTGGGGCATCGCCGACGATGTGCTGCGCGACCTCTTCAAACGCGGCAAGTATCCGGATGTGATTCTGCCGATGTGCGTCATCCGGCGCATGGATGCGGTGCTCGAGCCTACAAAGAAGGCGGTACTTGATACCAAGAAGATGCTCGATAAGGCGCGTATTACCGAGCAGCGTGCGGCGCTCTGCGAAGCTGCGGGCCAGGCTTTTTACAACACCTCGAAGTTCACCCTGCGCGATCTCAGCTCCCGCGGAAGCCAGCAGCAGCTACTCGCTGACTTCGAAGACTATCTCAACGGCTTCTCGCAAAACGTTCAGGACATTCTCGAGAATTTCAAGTTCCGCAATCAGCTCCACACGCTATCCAAGGCCGACGCCATAGGGACGCTCATCAACAAGTTCCTCGATCCCGAGATCGACCTCTCGCCGGCCGGTATCGACAACCACGCGATGGGCACGGTCTTCGAGGAGCTAGTCCGCAAGTTCAATGAAGATAACAATGAGGAAGCTGGTGAGCACTGGACGCCCCGCGATGCCGTCAGACTGATGGCGAACCTCGTGTTTCTGCCCATCGAGGCCAAGATCAAGTCCGGTACCTATTTGCTGTATGACTGCGCGTGCGGCACCGGCGGCATGCTCACTGTGGCAGAGGAGACACTGACGGCCATCGGTGCGAAGTGTAAGCAGCAGATCACCAGTCTGCTCTACGGTCAGGAAATCAATCCCGAAACCTATGCGGTCTGCAAGGCGGACATGCTGCTGAAGGGCGAAGGGGAGAGCGCCGACCACATCGTCGGGGGCGCGGAATGGTCCACGCTCTCGCACGACGCCTTTCCGGAGCAAGAGTTCGACTTCATGCTCGCCAATCCGCCTTACGGGAAGAGTTGGAAGAAGGATCTCGAAGCGATGGGCGGCAAGGACGGGATGCGAGACCCGCGCTTCAAAGTCATGCACAAGGGCGAGGAGCTGTCGCTCGTCACACGCTCCAGCGACGGCCAGATGCTCTTTCTTGCCAACATGGCCTCGAAGATGAATGCCAAGTCGGCGCTGGGTAGCCGTATCGCCGAGGTGCACAACGGCTCGTCGCTCTTCACGGGCGATGCGGGCCAGGGCGAGAGCAACATCCGTCGCTGGATCATCGAGAACGACTGGCTCGAAGCCATCGTCGCGCTGCCGCTTAATCTTTTCTACAACACGGGTATTGCCACGTACATCTGGGTGCTGTCGAACAAGAAACCGGCACACCGCAAGGGCCAGGTGCAGCTTATCGATGCGACTCAGTGGTTCAAGCCCCTTCGGAAGAATCTCGGTAAGAAGAACTGTGAGCTTTCCCCTGGGGATATTGAACGCATCAGCCGCACCTTTCTCGATTTCAAGGAGACGCCTGAGTCGATGATCTTCCCCAACGCCGCCTTCGGCTACTGGAAGGTCACGGTCGAGCGACCGTTGCGCTTGCACAGCCAGCTCACGCTCAAGGCCATCGAGACGCTGAGATTTGCCTCCGGCGATGAAGATCTCCGTGCCACGCTGTACGAGGAGTTCGGCGACGCGCTCTTTACAACGTTTCCCAAAATCTCGGCAAAGCTGGAAAAACGCCTGGCCGACTGGGGCAGCGACGAGGACGAAGCCGACGATGAAGAGGGCGCCAGTTCGAAGAAGGGCTTGCCCGAGAAGAAGAAAAAGAAACTGCTCGATCCTAAAACCTGGGAGCGCGATGGCCGCCTGGTCGAAGTCGCTACGAAACTACGCGAGGCGCTGGGGGATCAACTGTTCGAAGACCACAACATCTTTCGCGACCGCGTCGAGGCTGTGCTCAAGAAGGCTGAGATAAGGCCCGCTGCCGCTGACCTCAAGCAGATCCTCAAAGCAGTGAGCTGGCGCGTCGAGACCGCGCCACCCGTCACCGTCAAGGTGCACAAGTTCGGCAAAGCCAAAGCCGATCCGCTGCGCGGTCTGTTCGAGGCGACCGTGGACGGCAAGCCCGCCATCGTTGAGTACGAACCCGACTCCGACCTCCGCGACACTGAGCAGATACCGCTCTTAGAAGACGGCGGCATCGAGGCCTTCATCCGGCGCGAAGTGCTGCCCTACACACCCGACGCCTGGATCAAAGAGGACGCCACCAAGATCGGCTACGAGATCAGCTTCACGCGGCACTTCTACAAACCGCAGCCGCTGCGCACGCTAGAGGAAATCAGCGCCGACATCCTCGCCATCGAGGAGGAGGCCGAGGGGTTGCTTGGAGACATCATTGGAACAGTCAGTGGTCCCATGAAGGCAAACCGATGAACACCTCGGGCGGGCGTCACTCATGGCACTAGAGGAACAAATAATCAGCTGGAGCAAGGATCGCCCTGCATGGCAACGAGAGGTCATGCGCCGAACAGCTGTGGGTGACTTGCTCTCCGACGCCGAATACGACCATCTTGTCGACGACATCCTAAAGGCGTCCGATACCCTCCCGGAAGTTGCCTTTGGCCTCGAGCATCTTCCCAAGGTCACAGCCGAAGACCAGTCTGTACGGCTCGTGTCGATTGCCAAGCTAGAACATGTGAATGCTCTCGCGTCCGACCAACCCCTCACGTTCGAACTAAATGGGCTGACTATTATCTACGGTGACAACGGAAGCGGTAAATCAGGCTACGCGCGATTGCTGAAGCGTATCGCAGGCGCGCGCCACCAGGAGGAGGTTCTGTCAGATGTCTTTCGCGACACGACGCTGGAGAAGCCCACAGCGAGCCTCTCAGTTCGTATCGGTGATAAGAACGAATCGCTTTCCTGGCCAGACTCCACTCCGCCGGAGCTGCAACGTATTCGCTTCTATGACAGCGCATGCGGGAACGCCTACATCTCTACAGAGTCGGACTTCCCCTATCGGCCGTCGGCTCTCGTCGTCATGGACGGCCTTATCAACGCCTGCGTCGCGGTACGCACCCGCATCGACGCCAAGTTGGACGAGAGCAACAAATCATCAATAGCCATCCCCGTCGTCGCAGATGAGTTAAAGAACACGGATGCCGGCAGGTATCTGAACCAGCTCTCTGGCAGTACCTCTGTAGATACTCTAGATAATCTGATCGCGAGGTTCGATACTTCGAGTGAAACGATCGACGATCTCCGGAGCGAGGAAGCGCGCCTGCGCAGCGCGGATACGAGCAAAGAGCGACAGCGACTCACGCGTCAGGCCGACAAGCTGGATGTCTTGCACAAGCATCTCGTGAAGATCCACTCGGCTCTCGGGAACGATGGCTTGAAGGCGCTACAAGAGCTTCGCGAACGGCTCAATGGTTTTGTTGAAGCGGCGAGTCTGCTCGCAAGATCCTTCGAGTCAGAGCCTTTATCCGGTGTGGGTAGCTCTCCTTGGAAGATGCTGTGGGAATCAGCCACGCGCTTCTCGAAGGAACACGCCTATCCCGAGCAATCGTTTCCCGTCGTTCATGACAATAGCCGGTGTGTTCTGTGCCAGCAAACGCTCGGCGCAGAGGGCCGCGACCGGCTTTCTAGATTCGAGAAGTTTGTCAAAGACGACACCCAGGTGCGCCTCGACGAGGCTCGTAATTACTACGATACGCAGGTCGAGAGCCTTACGAAGCTGATTGTGTCACCCGACGCGGTAGTAAGCGATCAGAGTGATCTTGAGGCCACGTATGTGGAACTAATTGCGGAAACGCGAGCGCTTCTCGACAGGTATCAGAAAGCCCGTGATCAGACGCGTGATGCTTTCGCGAGCGCCGGACCGCTTCCACTGCTCGGCATCGAGCCGGCCACCACGCTGAACAGGCTGGCTCAAGCATCGGCGGCGGCGCGTGAGATGGCCGTTGGCCTTTCCGATCCGGACATCGTTCAACAACGGCTTGTGACCACTACGGCCAAGCGACAAGAGCTCGAACTTCTGCAAGAGATTAAGAAATCCCGTGAAGCAATTGCCAAGGAGATCGCGCGTCGGAAAAAACGTGAAGCGCTTGAAGCCGTCAAGACTGCCGCAGCAACCGGACCAATCACGAAGAAGATCCTGGAGTTATCCGAGGAGAGCATCACTGAAGTTGTTCGTGACACCTTCACGCGGGAAACGGACCGGCTTCGGCTTGAGCGCGTGACTATAGCCAGGACCCGTGCTGACAAGGGGACGTTGCTCCATCAACCTAAGCTAGTGGGGTCGCATCAGGACGTGAAGGTGTTGCGCGTGTTCAGTGAAGGGGAGCGGACGGCACTTGGATTGGCAGCGTTCTTCACCGAAGCCAATCTGGATGGTTCCAGGTCAGCGCTCATCCTTGATGACCCCGTAACTTCTCTCGACCACATTCGTCGTGCCCTCGTTGCGGCAAAACTTGCGGAGCTTGCCAAGAATCGCCAAGTCATCATATTCACACACGATGTGGCCTTTGTTGCAGACCTCAAGCGTGAGGCCAGTGGGAAGGGGGTGCTTGTCGCCGAGCGTTCGGTTTCGCGAAGTCGAGCGGACGAGCGGAAGCCCGGCGCGTGCAGCCCGAAGCACCCGTGGAAGGCGAAGGATGTTGCCTCGCGCCTAGACGAGCTCCGCCAGGAGTTGAGCCGAATCCGGAGGGACTGCGGTGCATGGGATGAAAAGGTTTATGAAGAGACTGTGGCCGTTTGGGCTGGGAACCTGTCCGAAACCTGGGAGCGCATCTTCAGCCAGGAGATCGTCGGTCCTGTGCTGGCGGAGGGTGGGCTCGAGGTGCGACCAATGATGGTGAAGATCCTTGCTCTTTTCTCAGATGAGGATTATCGCGAGTTTGAAGCTAGCTACAGCCGTGTCTCACGGTGGGCGAAGCGCCACGACAAGAGCACCATCGTCAACTACGTGTCTCCTGAGGTCGCCGAACTCGAAAAAGAGCTTGGCTTGGTCGATACCTGGTTTAAGCGCGTGAAAGGTTACAAGGCATGATTGCCGACCTCAAGCCGTATCCAGAATACATGGAGTCGAGGCTGCCGTGGCTTGGGAAGGTACCGGGCCATTGGGGATTGATTCCGAACCGTGGTCTTGTTCGTAAGCGGAAGGTGCTCGTCGGCAAGCGTCACAGCGACTACCGACTGCTCTCGCTCACCAAGCAAGGTGTCATTGTTCGTGATATCTCGACAGGCAAGGGCAAGTTTTCATCGGACATGGGAACCTCGCAGGAAGTGCGTAACGGAGATCTTGTCTTCTGCTTATTTGATGTGCCGGAGACGCCGAGGACAGTGGGCCTTTCTCGCCACGATGGAATGATAACCGGTGCGTATACGGTGTTCGAATCATTGGGTAGAGGAAGCTCCGAGTACTTCGAGTTGTTCTATCGAGCGATGGACGACCGAAAGCTGCTCAGTCCGCTGTATTCGGGGCTGAGGAATACGATTTCTGCTGAGAGGTTCCTGGGTACGAAAACTCCGCAACCCCCGTCTGACGAGCAGGCGGCGATTGTGCGGTTTCTGGACTGGGCGAATGGGCGGCTGGAGCAGGCGATCCGGGCGAAGCGAAAGGTGATCGCGCTGCTGAACGAGCAGAAGCAGGCCATCATCCACCGCGCCGTCACCCGTGGCCTCGACCCACCCGTCCCTCTCAAACCTTCCGGCATCCCCTGGCTGGGCGACATTCCAGCGCACTGGGAGATCAGACGTGCGAAGTATCTCTATCGCGAGGTCGATGAGCGTTCCACTGATGGCAGTGAGGAGCTACTGTCCGTATCTCACATCACTGGTGTCACGCCACGCAGCCAGAAAAACATCACGATGTTCAAGGCCGCCTCATATAAAGGCCATAAACTCTGCCGGCCTGGGGATCTTGTAGTCAACACAATGTGGGCGTGGATGGGTGCGCTCGGCGTCTCAACGCATGCGGGAATCATAAGCCCCGCGTATGCTGTCTATCGGCCACGGCGACCCGAGTACATTGTCGGTATATACATGGATGGCCTGCTTCGTAGCAGACCGTATGTCTCGAACATTATCTGCCGCTCAACAGGACTCCGGGCTTCGCGCCTTCGTTTATATCCAGAGGAGTTTTTTCGACTCCCTATCATCCAGCCTCCGGCTAAAGAACAGCAGCGGATCGTAGAGTACATTCACGAAGAAACTGCCGAACTGGACACCGCCATCTCCCGCCTTGAACGCGAGATCGAACTGCTCCGCGAATACCGCACGCGCCTCGTCGCCGATGTGGTGACCGGCAAGCTCGATGTGCGAGCGGCAGCGGCCAAGTTGCCGGAAGAGTCTGATGACCTCGAACCGCTTGATGACGCGGACGCCCTTACCGAGGGTGATGAGGAAACGGGAGACGCGGATCTCGACGCAGTGATCCAAGAGGCTGAAGCGTGAGTACGGACCGACCTGCTGACTATCTCGTCAGTCTTGTGCGCGAGCTGTGTAAATTGTCGCACGAGACTGAGTGGCTAGAGTTCAAAGTAGATGATGCAGAGCCGAATGAGATCGGCGAACTCCTGTCGGCCTTGAGCAATTCGGCGGCGCTTGTGGGGAAAGCGTCTGCCTATCTGGTGTGGGGTGTGGCAGATGGGGATCACGCCATCGTTGGCACGCGGTTCAATCCTCGTGCGGCAAAAGTCGGCAACGAGGAGCTTGAAAACTGGCTCTTGAAGCTGCTGACACCCAAAATCCACTTTCGCTTTTACGAGGTGACGGTGGATGGGCGATCGATTGTGCTGCTGGAAATTGAACGAGCCTTTCGGCATCCCGTGCAGTTCCAGGGGCAAGAGTTTATCCGGGTGGGGTCATACAAGAAACGGCTCAAGGACTTCCCTGAACGGGAGCGTGCTCTCTGGCGCATATTTGACCGTATGCCTTTTGAGAAGGGGATTGCTGCCGAACATATTCCCGCTGACGAGGTGTTGCAGCTCCTTGATTACCCGGCTTACTTCCACTTGCTCAAGCTTCCGTTGCCGGAGAATCGAGATGGCATCCTCAAGGCGTTAGCAGACGATAGCCTGGTTTGTCCGTGCGATGCCGGTGGTTGGAATATCACCAATCTCGGAGCCATCCTCTTTGCCAAAGGACTGGAAGATTTTCATTCGCTCCGGCGTAAGGCGGTTCGGGTGGTTCAGTACCGCGGTACTAGTCGCGTGGAGACTCTGAAAGAGCACGTCGGGGTCAAAGGGTATGCTTCTGACTTTGAAGGGTTGATCGGGTTTATCAACGGTGTCCTTCCCTCAAATGAGGTGATTGAACAAGCACTGCGCAAGACGGTACCGAGGTTTCCGGAGCTTGCGGTCCGTGAGTTGGTGGCGAATGCGCTCATCCATCAGGACTTCTTTGTTGCCGGCGTTGGTCCGATGGTGGAGATTTTCGAGGATCGTATTGAGATCACGAATCCTGGTGCGCCGCTGGTTGATACGCAGCGTTTTGTTGATACCCCACCTAAGTCACGCAATGAGGTGCTGGCTTCTCTGATGCGACGTATCGGTATTTGTGAGGAGCGTGGCAGCGGCTGGGATAAGGTGGTTTTTCAAACGGAGTTGTATCAACTGCCCGCTCCGTTGGCTGAAGTCACCGGGGACCATACGCGTGTCGTGCTGTTTGCGCCACGCCCGCTTTCTCAAATGGATAAGGCGGATCGAGTGCGCGCTGTGTATCTTCATGCGTGTCTTCGTTTCGTGAACCGGGAGTATTTGACCAACACGTCGGTGCGCGAGCGGTTTGGGATCGAACCGCAGAATCTCGCGGTGGCTTCACGGCTCATCCGAGAGGCGGTTCAGGCGGGAGTTATTGTCCCCTATGATGCAGGGGCCGCTCCTAAGCTTATGCGCTATGTGCCGGTTTGGGCAGGACCGGACCGGAATCGCGTTGCTTGATTAGAACGGGGGTTGGTAAGTGGAATCCAAGGCCAGCTCTTTTAAAATCAATGGGTAAGAGCGTTCTTGGTACTTGATGGGTACTTGATTAGAGGTTCCACGTGACCACTGACACCAGCGAAAAGGGTCTCGAAACGCTCATCATGCGGCACATGACGGGTACGGACGGTCTTGCCGTGACGCCGAACATGGCCGCTGAACGACTCGCGCCTTATGGCGGTACTGGCTATATCGCGGGCAGCGCGCAGGATTACGACCGCACCCACGCGCTTGATGTGCCGCAGCTCTTTGCCTTCCTGCGAGCCACCCAGCCAGAGGCGTTCAAGAAGCTGGCGATGGCCGATGAGAGCGATGTCAAGGACATCAATCGTCTCAAGTTTCTCGCCCGGCTCTCCGCTGAGATTGGCAAACGCGGCGTGATCGACGTGCTGCGCAAGGGAGTGGACCATGGGCCGGTGCACTTTGATCTGTTCTACGGCACGCCCTCATCGGGCAACGCCAAGGCGGAGGCGCTGCACGCACTGAACCGCTTCTCCCTCACACGCCAGCTCGCCTACAGCATGGATGAGACGCGTCGTGCGCTCGACTTGGGCCTGTTCATCAACGGTCTGCCCAACGCCACATTCGAGCTGAAGAATAGCCTCACCAAGCAGACTGTAGCGGATGCCGTCGAACAGTATAAGCGTGATCGCGATCAGCGTGAGCGGCTCTTCGAGTTTGGCCGCTGTGTGGTGCACTTTGCGGTGGACGACAGCGAAGTGCAGATGTGCACGGAGCTCAGAGGTAAGGGCTCATGGTTCCTGCCATTCAACAAGGGCTACAACGATGGCGCAGGGAATCCTCCCAATCCGCATGGCCTCAAGACTGACTATCTGTGGAAAGAGATCCTGACCCCTGCGGGGTTGACCAGCATTCTCGAGAACTATGCGCAGATCGTCGAGGAGAAGGACCCGCGCACTGGAAGGAGAAAGAGAAGGCAGGTATGGCCGCGCTACCATCAACTTGGTGTGGTGCGGCAGGCATTAGCCGATGTGCGCTCCCACGGTGCAGGAAAGCGTTACTTGATTCAGCACTCGGCGGGCAGCGGCAAGTCCAACTCTATCGCCTGGCTCTCGCACCAGCTTATCGGCCTGAAGCGCGAGGATAAGGACGTCTTCGACTCGGTTATCGTCATCACTGACCGTCGTCTGCTCGACGACCAGATTCAAACGACCATCAAGCAGTTCATGCAGGTGGGAGCGACGGTTGGTCATGCCAAGGATTCGGGTGACCTGCGCAAGTTCATTCAGGAGGGGAAGAAGATCATCGTCTCGACGGTGCAGAAGTTCCCCCATATCCTCGATGAGATCGCCACCGAGGGCGGCAAGCGCTTCGCCATCGTCATTGACGAGGCCCACTCAAGCCAGGGCGGCAAGACCTCGGCGGCGATGAGCCAAGCGCTCGGAGACACGAAGGTCGACGAAGAGGAGGGGGCTGACCCGGAAGATCTCGTCAATGAGGCGCTCGCCAAGCGCATGGCAGCGCGCAAGATGCTGACCAACGCCAGCTACTTTGCCTTTACGGCCACCCCCAAGAACAAGACGCTGGAGATGTTTGGCGAGCCGCTGCCAGCGGATGCCGAGGGCAAGGTCAAGCATCGGCCCTTCCACAGCTACACGATGAAGCAGGCGATCGAGGAGCGGTTTATTCTCGATGTGCTCAAGACCTATACGCCGGTGGACAGCTATTACAAGCTGGTCAAGAAGACTGAGGACGATCCAGAGTTTGATACGAAGAAGGCTCAGAAGAAGCTGCGCCGGTATGTGGAGAGCCACGACCACGCGATCCGACTCAAGGCCGAGATCATGGTGGACCATTTCCATGAGCAGGTGATGGCAGCCGGAAAGATTGGCGGCCAGGCGCGGGCGATGGTGGTGACGAACGGTATCGAGCGGGCCATCCAGTACTTCCATGCGTTCAAAACATATCTGGCAGAACGCAAGAGTCCGTATCAGGCAATTGTCGCTTTCTCGGGCGAGCACGACTACGGAGGAGCCAAGGTGAGCGAGTCGTCGCTCAATGGGTTCCCAAGTAGTGAGATTGCCGCGAAGATCCAGACTGATCCATACCGTTTTCTAATCTGTGCCGATAAGTTTCAGACCGGCTATGACGAGCCGCTGCTGCACACGATGTATGTGGACAAGCCGCTCTCGGGCATCAAGGCGGTGCAGACCTTATCTCGGCTCAATCGTGCACATCCGCAAAAGCACGACTGCTTCGTGCTCGACTTCCAGAACAACAGCGAGGCGATCACCTTTGCTTTTCAGGACTACTACCGCACCACGCTGCTTGCCGAGGAGACGGATCCCAACAAGCTGCACGACCTGAAGGCGGCACTCGATGCTGCGCAGGTCTATTCACCGGAGCAGGTAAAGCAAGTGGTGGCGTTGTTCCTGGATGATGCCGAGCGCGACCAGCTCGATCCGATCCTTGATGCGTGCGTGGCCGTTTATGTGAGTAAACTCGACGAGGACGGCCAGGTTGGCTTTAAAGGTAAGGCCAAGGTGTTCTGCCGCACGTACAGCTTCCTATCATCGGTGATTCCCTACAGCAATCCGGAATGGGAGAAGCTCTCAATCCTACTCAATCTGCTGGTGCCCAAGTTGCCCGCGCCGCAGGAAGAGGATCTTGCTAAGGGTATTCTCGACACCATCGACATGGACAGCTACCGTGTCGAGAAGAAGGCAACGATGAAGATTGCCTTAGCTGACAGCGATGCAGAGATTGAACCTGTGCAGACCGATGCTCATGGCCACAAGGCTGAGCCCGAGCTTGACCGTTTGAGCAACATCCTCAAGACATTCAATGAGCAGTTCGGCACACTGTTCACTGACACCGACCGAGTCGCGAAGCGTATCCGTGACGACATCGCTCCCAAGGTCGCTGCCGACGCCGCCTATCAGAACGCGAAGGAGAACACGCCGCACACCGCACGCATGGCTCACGACCAAGCGCTGGCCAAGGTGATGCAGCACCTCCTGAAGGACGACACGCAGGTTTACAAGCAGTTCGTCGAAAACGAGTCGTTCCGTCGCTTCATCGGTGACATGGTCTATGGGATGACGAGTCAGTAATGAAGGACAACAGGGGTTAACAAGGGCCTGTAGCTGCCGGTGTGTCGCACCGGCAGCTAATTGGGGCGTTAGCCGCTCCGTAGGTGATCCTGGCACCACAGCACTTCCGCGATCTCATTGAGAGGAGGAAATACAAGATGAAAGAAGATCGGGAGGCAGCTGCTGATGCATTGGTTGCCACAATAAATTCGTTGAAGGAGCGTGCTGAATCCGCTGCTCGTGCTGCTGAAGAAGCCAATAGCAAGGCCAATAGCGAAAGTGGGTTTGCCTTTAATGCCAAGCAGAATGCAGAAGATCATGCTAAGGCGATTGCTCAGGTGCGAGGAACCGTCGACGCCGACTTTGCTTGGCTGACAACGACGAAAAAGAATGCTGAGGAGCTAGCGCAGGCAATCACTTCATCGAAGACCACATCTGATGGTGATGCACGCGCAGCCGCACAGTCGAAAGCCGAAGCGGAAAAAGAGGCTGCGTCGGTTAAAGCCGCGAGCGAGCGTGTAGCCGCGTTACTCCCAGCGATAGAGAAAATTCAAGGTAATATTGCAGCCGCTTTGGAGAAGGTTACAGCGGAATCAGCAACCGTAAGTGTGGCAAAAGCAAATGTTGAGGCTGGGGCTACGGCCATTCAAACGTTGCAAACGCAAATCGCCGAAACGGCGTCCAAGGCCACAGCTGATGCCGCCACCGTTGCGAAAAATGAATCAGATTCAAAGTCCCTTCACTCCTCGATGACTGAAATAGTTGCGACAGCGAAGGTAACCCACGAGCGTGTAACCGAGTATCAGAATCAGTTGGGTCAATTGACAGCTGAATTTAATGCGCTACACACCAAGATTGAGGGTTTGCTTCCAAACGCAACGAGCGCAGGACTTGCGTCGGCCTTTCGCAATCAAAAGGGTCGCTTTTCAAAGCCACAACGGAATTGGCTCATTACATTCGTTGCGGCAATAGTTTGCATTCTGGCGGCGGGCGTGATCGGACTTCCAGGAATCTGGCCAGGGGCAGGTACTAGTGGAGGGCAAGATTCCTGGGACTCAATATTGCGGCACTTGGTAACTCGGTTGCCACTTGTGGCTCCCCTTGTGTGGCTTGCCACCTACGCTGGACACCATTACACGCTCGCATTGCGCGTTGAAGAGGAATACGCCTTCAAAGAGGCTATGTCTACCGCGTTTGAAGGTTACAAGCGCGAAATGGCTGGTATTTCCAACAGTGGTGACGGCGCTCTTTCCCCTATCGTTGCTCTTTGCGAGAACGTATTACGTGCTTTGGCCCAGAGGCCCGGTCGGATATACGAGGGTCGCCACGAGGACATTACACCTTTTACTTCCTTCGCCAAGGCTGTAGGCGATGCAGCAGCTAGCGTTGTAACCGTGGCGAAAAAATAAAGCTGAATAAGCTGATGCTCTGCTGTCCTTACATGCACATGGAATTTATTCCAGGTGAGCCAATGCGGGGCCGTGGCTTGCCTCCTATACCTAGGAATCAAAGAGAGAGCTCAGTCCTTGCTGCGTGGCCTCTTTTGACGAGAAGGTTTGGCTGGTCGGGGCGTGTCTACCTGATGCCAAGCTGGAAGAAACTTATCTAAGGCCGTGACGGCCCGCCGAAGCGTGCGGTTCCATTTCTGACCCCCATGGCTATAGTCCCCGGTTTTCCCCGGCATCTTGTGGCCCATCAGCCATTGGCGGACTTCATAAACCACGTCATGATTCTGAAGCGCTGTTGAAAAGGTATGGCGTAGGTCATGGAAGCGGAGGTCTGTGACGTTCGCGCGTTTGCACAGGCGAGTCCAGGCTTTCTTAAATGACCGGTTCTTCCACCGGGCGAAGAATCGGGTACGGAGCTGTGGCCCAGTGGGCGTGAGGGCCCACTGCGCCAGCGTGTTCAGCGGAATCTCTTTCGGCGTCCCCTTGAGTCTCGAGAGGGCCGGAGGCAGGACGAGCCAGTTGCCGTCTGATCGCCGCATGATCCACTCCGGTTGAATCATGAGCAGCTTGCTTTGCCGGAGACCGGTCATCACTGCGGCCACGATGGCTCGCCACATGTCCGGATCTGCAGCGTCGTGAAGCGCCTTGAGTTCCTGCAGGGTAGCGACTCGATCGCGCTTGTTGCCCTCTGGCAGCTGGACGGCTTTTGATGGATTGCCTTTGACGACACCGTGGGCGGCGGCCAAATTGAGGATTCGGTTCAAGACGCCGTACTCCCGCCGGATGGTCCAGTCGTTGGCCCCTTCCTTCTGACGTTTCTCGACATACGCGAGACACGTTTCCGCAGAGATCTCCGTCATCGGCATGGTGAAGTGTGGCGCGAGGTGCTTCTTCACAATGCCTTTGGGACGGGTAAGGTCAATCCGCTTTTTGGTACGAAGCGTCCGGTAATAGATCCGTTCTGCAAATGCCGCCAGTGTTTCTCCTGCGGCGGTGGTCGCCGTGGTGACGAGGGGTGGATTCTGAATCCGTTCCACCATCGCGATCGCCAGCCTGTCCTTTTCTTCCTTTGAAAGGCCATAGCCGAGCAGGGGGCGATGGCGGCCTCCCTTCCAGCGGAAATCCAGATAGGTTGCGAGACCGGAGGCGTTCTTCCGGTCGTAGGTGGGGATTTTCACAGTGCCTTACTTCTCCAGTTCATAGAGCGGATTGCGATGCGTGGTCCGAGAGGTGGCTCGTCCAACCGGCTTCGGTTGAGGGGGCTCGACCGTCCGCCCGCTTTCAACCCAGGCGATGAGTTCCTGGTAGGGATAGAGCCAGACGCGAGACTTGGGAGCCCGGAACCGTGGTGGCCCGTCTGTCATCTGCCGCAGCTTGCTCTTGGAGCAGCGCATCAGCCGGGCGGCTTCCGGCAGGGTGAGATAGCGTGGTGTGTCCATGATGTCCTCCATAGGAAAGGAAGATAGGGGGAGCAGGGCAGTGATGTAGGCTGAGCGGCTGCCAGCACGGGTGAGGTGCTGGCAGCTCTGCTCAGAGAGCCTGAGGTCAGGCTGCGCGCTTCTTGCTGAGGGGGATCCCCGGGGAGATGAAGAGTGCGACCAGGAACGGTGGGTAGGCGTCCGGGTGTTCAACGATCAGTCGGCTGAGTTCAGCGAATGGGTTTGTGGACGAAGTGGTCGTGAGACCGCTTCGTTGTTCGAGGGCGACGAGGTATTGGGCCAACCAGGGGGCGGTCATGCGCCGGACTCCCAGCATGGCGGCGATGAGCGTCACCGGGAGCCGGGCCTGCATGGCCCAGGCCGCGAACGTGTGTCGGAGGTCCTGGAACCGCAGGTCAGGTAGGCCGGCCTTGCGGCAGGTCTCACGGAAGGCGTGGTGCAGGACGGTTTGGCTGAGGGGCTTTCCGAGTTCATCCTCGAACAGGGAGGGGGCAGCCGGCGCAGCGTACTGGTAAATCCAACAGAGCAACGCCAGTGGCTTCGGGAGGGGAAACTCCCGAGTCTGTCCGGACCGCTGCCCTGCTACGCGGAGATGTTCTCGGTTAACGTCCATCTCGTCGCACCGCAGGGCGACAATCTCGGAGGCGCGGAGCCCTGCAAACAAGCTCATCAGGATCGGACCGACGAGCCAGACCTGGGCCTGTGAGAGGAGCGTGGCGGCTTCTTGAACGGAGAGTAGGCGAGGGGTCACCCAGGACAACTGATGGGAGTCGAGCGAGATGGCTAATCGACGCTGACCTGCGACGGCCTCCTGTTTCGTTGAAAAGCCTTTGGCCACCCATCGTTTGCCGCCACGGTAGACGGTCGCCGTCCACTCGATTCGACCGTCCTTATGATGACGTTGGTGAATTCCAGGCATGGTTAGTTTGAGCATAAAACCTCCTTATGGTGAAGTTGCGTTTTTCCGAAGGGCACCGCCAGTTAGTTGGCGGTACCCCCTTCCAAACGGTGCATGGCAGCCCGCTATCCCCTGGATGGCTCCATCCTGAGGACCCCCAAATTGCTGCATATTGTGGAAGCGGAACGTCTGGGGAACGGTGGTCTTACCGAAGGCTCGAGAACCGTATAGTGTCATCGAGCAGTGACTCGACGCACTGTGGCTAGTCGTTTCTCAATAGGTTACGCAGCGGCCTTATCTTGTGTGGCAGTTGAGCTCTCGGTGCCGTTTAACGGCTGGTGACAGGTCTTGCAGCGGCCACTGGAGGCTGGCATCTCATCCAGCAGATCTACCGCCCATCGCAGCTGCCCGGGGATGAGGTGTGAATAGCTGTCAGCGGTGATCGCGATGGATTTGTGCCCCAGCATGGTGCTGACATACGTGAGTGTCACCCCCCGGCTGTCGCCTTGCTGCAGTAAGCGTGATGCAAAGGTGTGTCGCAGGTCATGAATGCGAAAGCTCCGGAGCCCTGCTTTTTTCAGGATCGGATGGAAGATGTTGCGACGAACATGCTGCTGGGTATACGGAAACGCCCGGAGGCCTTCGAAGAGCCATGTCGGGGTCGGCTGACAATGGAGCTCCGCTTCCCGGATGAGCCGGTCGATATAGGCACGAAGAACCTCGGCGAGCTTCCACGACATATCGACTTTGCGCTGCTTGTTGGATTTGGTGTTCTCTTGGAGGCCGCCGTTGGACCATACACGGCGCACCCAGATTTGACGTTCGTCAAAAAGGATATCGTCTATTCGCAGCGCCAATGCCTCTCCAATCCGAAGTCCGGTCCGGAGGAGAAGAAAGAAGAAGGGATACCATTGAGGTTCATAAGTCTGAACGGCCTGCAAGAATCGCTGTTCCTCCTCCGTGGTGAGTGGGCCCACGAGATGTTTCGATGGTGAACCCAGCAGGTACTTGAGATCCAAAGCATAGTTTTGGGGGATGTGCCCGTCGAGGTGGGCTGCATCTAGCATGCGGGAAAGCACTTTGAGGGTGTTTATGACCGTTCCGGCGGGTGTCTTTCGATCGAGCTCGTCGAGCAAGAACTCCTTCACGCGGTCGCGATTCAACGAAGAGAGACTAAGGTGCCCCAGCGCGGGAAGGATCTTGTACTTGAGAATGGAGGAGTAGGATTCCCATGTCGTCGGTCTGTACTTCCGACGACATTCCTGGATCCACTGTTCTGCGTACTGCTTCACTGTGATTGTCCCCTGCGTCCCCAGTCGCGGACTTCCCTGGCGTTGATACTTGCGGGGATCAAAGCTTCCCTTGTCCTGCTCTACTTTGGCGAGCCGGTACATTTTGCGTGCGAGGCCTTTGCTCCGAAAGCCGCCGATCATGACCGGTTTTCCGCCGTGCCATACTCGGACATCGAAGACGCTTTCTCCGGTCTTCAGTTTTCGCTCGATGATGCTCCGATCGTTGCCATTTTTGCGTTGTTTCGTTTCCATGATGTCGTCTCTCCTTCTGTTAAATAGAGGATGTTACTCGTTGCCGTGTCGTGTGGGTGGGCAACATGCACCGGGGATCTGTCATTGGGTTCGCGGTCACAAGACCGTCCGCTTTTGCCGTCTAAAAGATGCTCGCCAGGGCTGTTCGCATGTTCCGGCAGAGGCAGAGCGAATAGGTCTTGAGCTGTTTCTGAAGCCATCGCTCAACCAGCTCTACTGAGATATCGCACAGGCGGTACGTGCCAAATGCTGGATTGAGGTGCCGTGTGCAGAGTGACCGATTCACGTCCTGCGAGCTTTGACTCCACCCTGCCTTGCTGGTCTCAAACCACCGCCGCGCATAGGCATGGAAGAGAATGTCGGACTCGACCTGGCCTCCCGTTTCCTTCTGATTCTGATTGGCTGGTAAGCCATCTCTGATGGCTCGCGGGCCGTAGGCTACGAGGACGCTCCTCTGTTGCTTCATGCGTGGCCAAGGCGGCCTGAAGCATAGGCTCCAGCACCGGAATCAAGACCGAATGTTGGGAACCAGACTTATGAGGGCGGTGCTTCATAGGTAACAGCGGGGATCGTACTGACGCCTTCAGTTTGTGCAGGGCGGCAAGGGCTTCTTGTTGTGTCGAAAATCCTCCGGCCACCCACCGTTTGCCGGCATGGCAGAGACGAGCCATGAATTCGACCCGACCGTTCTGGTGCTGACGCGTGTAGATACCGCGAGATGTTGTTTCCCGCATAAAACCTCCTTTTTTGTGACGTTCTGTTTGTCCGACACCCACCGCCACTTAAGTGTCGGTGCACCCTGCAATTGGGTGCATAACGGCTCATCAGGCCGAGATGGCCCGACTCCAAGACTCGCGATTTTGTTGCATGGCGTGGAGCCGGATGACGGAGAAGAGTATGGATTTCCCGACTCCCGGAGGACCGGTCATGTGCGATGTGCCGTGTCAACCTGCGGTGTTGACGCGGCCTTCCTCTTAGGCCGCCTGATCAGTGGCAGCTGGAGTGGCGGTGTCGTGTGAATTGCCCGATTTCACGGCCTCGTCCTGCTCATCCAGGGCATCGATGGCTCCCACGTTTGCACCTGGAATGAGATGCGCATAGATGTCGGCCGTTGTCGCAATCGAGGCATGGCCGAGTAGCTCGCTGACGTATTTCAACGTCACGCCTCGACGGTCGCCATTGAGCAGCAGACGTGAGGCAAAGGTGTGTCGCAGGTCGTGGATTCGAAAGCGAAGCAGTCCTGCTTTTCGCAGAATGCTACGGAATACATTGACCCGTACATGGTCTTGGCTGATCGGATATTTGCCTTGTCCTGGGAATAGCCATTCTGGTGGCTCTTGCCAACGACGTGCGGCTTCTATTCGTTGTCGGGAAATGTGGCTCCCAAGCACTTCGGCCAGTTTGCGTGAGAGGTCGACCCGGCGTCCCTTGTCTGATTTCGTAGATTGGATACCTCCAAAGGTCCAATTGCGTACGACGAGGATGTACCGATCTTCGAAATGGATGTCTCCTGGCTGAAGGGCGAGCGCTTCTCCGATTCGGAGCCCGGTTCGAAGCAAGAGAAAGAAGAGGACGTACCACTGTGGCGCATGGAGACGAACGGCCGCCAGAAAGGTTTTTTCCTGTTCCTCTGATAGTGGTGTGACAAGAAATTTCGCAGGCGACCGCAGAAATTCATGGAGATCATCGGCGTGATTTCTCGCAATCACTTCCTCGAGGAACGCCGATTTCAGCACGCGTTTGATGACATGGTAGATTCCCCATTTTGTACTGTCCTTCAATTTCCCGCCCTCATCGGTGCGACGCTCCATCTCGTCCAGGATGACCTCCTTGATCATGTCGCGAGTCAGTGCCGGCATCGGGACCTTTCCGATGACCGGATAAAAGCGGCTTTGCAGAATATAGCGATAGCCTCTCAATGTTGAGGGTTTATAGGTGCCGACGTGCTCCTTAAGCCATCGTTCCGCATAGTTTTCGAACGTCAATGGGCCTTGTAGTTTCTTGGGGGCTGGTCCCCGACGTTGGTATTGGGTCGGATCGAATCGTCCCTCGTCCTGCTCGACCTTTGCCTTGGCATACACCTTCCGTGCAGCGGCTTTGCTGTGAAACCGTCCAAACACGACCGGCTTCCCGTTATGGTACAGGCGGATGTAGTGCACGATGGTTCCATTTGTGAGCGTTCGCTCACAGATACCGCGGTCTTTACTGTCCTTCTTGTTGTTGGTCGGCATGGGTTGATTCTCCTTTCAGGTTCAGGGTCGCACATTGATATTGGGTGTGCTGAGGCGGCAGCATGCAATCGGGGTCTGTGGCTGGGTTCTTGGGAATCAAGCCGTCAGCCATGGCGGCATAGAGAATGCTCGTGAGCCGACCACGCATGTGGCGGCATTGCTGCACGGAATAGCTGCGTAGTTGGCCCTTGAGCCACACGGCAATCTGCGTGGAAGTCAGATCGCGTACGCGGACCGATCCGAATGCCGGGATCAAGTGGTTCGTACAAATAGAGCGGGTGACCTCACGAGAGTCGTCCTGCCAGCGAGCGAGGTTGGCTCGGAACCACCTTTCAGCGTAGGCGGCAAAACTGATATCGGGATCCGGTGTTGGCCCGGTCGGTCGTTGCTTGTGATGGTAGGGGCGACCAGATTGAAAAAGCGGTGCGTGCTTCGGAGGCTGCACGGATGGCGCTATCGTGGCGGGTCTCAGCGCGCTGTTAATCAAGAGGTCAAGGATGGGTCTGAGGGATGGGTCCTTCTGCCGCATTCTTGTGAGAGTATTGCGTTGGCTGGTGGTCACGGAAGGAAAGGGTTCCAGTGCCAGGAGGACTTGTGCCTCGTGATAGTACTGGTGAGCCTCGTTCTCGGAGGTGAATCGGATGAACTTCTTTTGTTGGTTGTGGGTGAGGACGAGTCGCCATCGTGACTCCCCGTTCTTGAGGCGGATGTGGCGGATCCCAGGGATGTGAGGGGGTGCCGCGGGCTCGCAACGCTTCGGGGAGGAACTGTGACGGCGTATGCGGAAATCCTGCGCGAACTGAATGGGACGCCACGTGCGCGCGAACAGGGTGAGAAAGTCTTTGACGGAAGGATGGTGAGCGATCGCATCCTGTAGGTGGTCCTGCTGCTCGGCCGTCAATGGAGGAAAGAGCTGAAGGGCCTGTTGGAGACGAAACTCGTAATACGCGAGATGTGCGGCGTGCTCGGTGGAGTAGCGGCCGAGCATGTGCTCACGTCCGCGATGATAGACGCGGACGTAGTACAGCTGGGTGCCGTCTTGATGTGTGGCGCAGGTAAAGGGACCTTTGCGGACGCGAGTGTAGTGAGAAGCCATGAGAGAAACCTCCAGGGTGAAAGAACAACAACAAAAAAACCTTTGACTGGCTCGACTTCCCCACCGGCGTCCTGGCTATGCCGCAATCACTGCCGGAAGGTGACGAGAAGAAGGTAGGGCGTTAGGAGGTCGATGCTTTGGGAACAGATGAAGAACTAGGCGGATAAGTCGATGAAACGGGACGGAAGGAAATTGACGAGATGGGACGCAGAGGCAGTTACAGGATTTTCGGCAGAAAGTGTTATCAAAATAAGAATGAACAAGAACAGCTGCCAATGAGCAGGTGGGAGCATGCAGCCAACGGCCGTCTTGGGCATCTTCAAAAAGTGGTGCTACATTTGGGTGGATGTCTCCTCAAGGTAAGAAATCAAATCGAATCGATCCTGAGCTTATCCGGAATGGCATTCGCAACAATGTGCGGCACACCCACATGCTGGATCTCGATGGGATCAACGTCTGGTATGTCTCTCGGGGAGAGCGATGGAAATTTCGAGCAGTCACGGGGGCCTCGCCAGCGCGCTGCCCAGGCTGTCATAAGAGCACGTCTTTCCTGAAGTATGGCCAGAAGGAGATCACTTTCGACGATCTCCCACTGAGAGGTTATCCGGTTCGCGTCAAGCTCATTCGACAGCGGTATAAATGTGGCCAATGCAAACTGCTGTTCATTGAACCGGTGGGGGTTCTGTCCCCCGAATGGCGTGCGACCTGGCGCTTGATCGAGGCCATTACACGAGCATCGTTGGATCGACCGTTCCTCCATTTGGCGAAAGAGTATGGGGTGCACGAACGAACTATTCGGCGAATCGCCCATTCCTTTTTCCGGACTTTAGATTCGATGGCGCATTTTCCCACTCCACAGTGGTTGGGGATTGATGAGGTGCAGGTGCATGGGATTCCGAGAGCCGTGATCACCAACCTGAAAGAGCGGCTTACGTATGACATTCTCCCAGATACCCAGGCCAAGACGATTCGAGCATTTCTTCGGGCGATGCCAGGCCGCGAAGAGGTGCAAGTGGTCTGTATGGATATGTATAAAGGGTATCGGAAGATTGTCCGTGAAATATTGCCAGACGCGACGGTCGTGGTGGATAAGTTTCACCTCGTTCAGCTTGGGATGAAGGCGGTGGATCAGGTTCGCCGAGCGGTCAAACGGAAGCGCCGCGTGAAGGTGACATACGATACGCGAATTATCCGAAAACGGCGACGCAACCTCACGTCTCGTGATCGCGAGGCGCTCAACTATTGGCGCGCAGCAGTGCCGCAATTGGCCGATGCGTTTGAACTCAAAGAAATGTTTAGCGAGATCTGGGATGCGCCCAATAAAACACAGGCCCGAGCCTTATATCGCGCATGGAAAAAGAGAAGCTTGCAGGCGTTGCCCCAGGCGTTTCAGCCAAGAGTCAATACGATCCGGGAGTGGGATCAAGAAGTGTTTAATTGTGTCTCGGTAAAGGCCACCAATGGGTATGCGGAACGAGTCAATGGGATCATCAACCATCTCAATCGGACGACCCGGCGATTGGGATTTGAAGCGTTACGGGCGAAACTTCTCTACGTGTATGGCTACCTTAAATCTCCCCTTCCCAAAGAGCCCAAGAGTGAATGGGAAGATCCGCCTGATCAAATCGTGGAGGAGGAGCAAAAGACGGTGGAGCAATGTGCGAGGCCTGTGCCTCCTCCGGTACTGCATTCCATGCACCGTATCGCAGCAGCATATATTGACGGTGTAGAACTGGATAGAAGCCTATGCACGAGTACGAACATTAGGTCGATTACGCTAGAAGACGGCCGAAGGAATCAGGCTGCTTTCGGGGCGATTCAGCGCAATCCCCAGGCGCCAGAGGATGTCAGAGAGGCTGCTTGAGTATGGGATCACACCTTCTGCCGAAAGGCAAAATGCCCAGAACGCCCCCCTCTCGCCTCTATCTTTTGACAAAAAGCAAATTTATGGCTGGGCGTCAGTGTTTGAAGAAGATGTATCTCGATGTGCACCATCGTGAGCGTGCGAGTCCCACTACTGAAGCCCAGCAGGCGGTGTTTGATTTTGGGCATGTGTTCGGCGAACGCGCGCACCAACTCTTCCCTGGAGGGCAACTCATTCACGTAGGCCCGGGGAAGCTCAAGGAGGCACAATTAGAACAGACACAAGCGCTTCTGGCTGACCGCACGATTTCCGCAATCTTTGAAGCCACATTTCTCTTCAAGGACATCCTTGTGCAAGCGGATATTCTCGAGCGGCAGAGTGATGGCACCTGGCACCTCATTGAATGTAAGTCGACCCTTAGAGCAAAGGAGGAGCATCAGTGGGACATGGCCGTGCAAGCGTATGTGTTGGAAGGGTGTGGCGTGCAGATTAGCCGATGCTCTTTAATGCATATTCGTAGGAGCTATCGCCATGGAGGGGTGCTAAACGTCGAGAAATTTATCACAGCGACAGACATCTCGGTTGAAGTCCAGCGCTTGAGGGCACAGATTCCAGACCAAGTTGAAGCCATGAAAAAGGTGTTGATGGCCCCGACGCCGCCTGCCATTGAGCCGGATGCGCATTGCACCCAGCCACATGAGTGTAACTTTTGGGCCTGGTGTACAAAGCAGAAACCTGCACATTGGATTGGATATCTACCGGATGGAGCGGCGCAGATCCCCAAGCTTGCTACACGCGGCATACGAACGATGGATGACATTCCGCCAGGCTTCCCGCTTTCTTCCGTTCAGAAGCGCGCCGTTCGGCGGACGGAGTGGCGAGGTCCTGGTCTTCGACGGGCGATCGGTCGTCTTCGCTTCCCGATCCACTATCTGCACATTGAGGCCGCAGGGTATGGGATTCCGCTATTCCCCGACATGAGGCCTTATGAGCGAATTCCCTTCCAGTGGACCATCCTCCGTGAGTTCGCAACCGGGATTGTGAGACAGAAGAAGTGGGTGGATTTCGATCGGGAAAGCCCTCCGGCACGGATTTTTGTGGAATCACTGTTAGCTGGTTTAGGCTCGAAGGGATCGATAGTGATTTATTCGGATGCAATTCCTCAGATGTTGGCGCAGCTCGTTCAAAGAGTATTTCGTGGTACTGCCAGAAAGGCTTTAATGAAAGAGCTGGCGGCGCGATTTGTGGATCTGCGTTCGATCATCCGGAAAAGTTATTATCATCCGAAAATCAATTACGCGGCATATGCGGCATATGATGAGTTCAGTCGTGGGGTCTCTATTCATGATCTCATCGAACTATTGCCACGGCCTGAACGGTTTCATCTCATTGCAACGTTGGATCGCGACTGGGCGTCACGGCAGTACCGGGAGACCTTGAAGCTTAGAACGCCACAGTCCCAAGTCGAGCACTTTCGGGAGCAAGTACTGTTGCGAAGCAGTCAGGTGGTGCGCGCGCTTTATGAAACGGGCCGCCTCTTGAGGACTCCTGCACCCCAGCCACGGAAGCGCAACGCGCGGCGTGCGCGCGCTGCGTAGGCTGGTCCTATAGCTACCATCCTTTCTTAGCCATACACCGACGAATTTCATCCGGATCGACCCGCACGGCTGTGCCGCTGCGATACGCCGGCCATTCTCGTAATGCAATGCGTTCCCGAATCGTCCGCTCGCTCAAGGACAGGTATTGCGCGGCGGCTTTAATGCTCATGAGCTGACCACGGGTTCTGTCTTGCTGGAGCCGATCGAGGATTTCGTCAAGTTTGGCTGAGATTGCGTCCATGGTGGACGCGAGTTGCCCGGAAAGAGCTTGCCGATTGAGCCATACCCCCAAGCGATGTACCACGCGTACAAGCTCAAGGTCGGTCTCGTCCTTCTGAGCGGCGGTGGCCGTGGATTCTGAAGCAGGTGTTGCGGGGGAGGGGGACAGTGGTTTGTGTGCGTTGTGCTGTAAGGAGTTATCAGATGAGGTGTCTTTCATGAATTTTACCCGTGTTGCCTGAGAAATGATTAGGCTGCAACTCGATAAGAAGTGAGAAGTCGAATCATGACGGATTGGAGTTCGCGTTCCAACCCGCCATTCGCTATCTGGTGATAGGGAATGAACCATTCAAGATCGTTATTTGGTCGCTGGCCTCCAGCAATGATGGCCCGAATGCAAGTTGGACGATCTGCCGGTAGCAAGCGGAGTACTGCATGAAATGTCTCCACTCGGATGCCGACTTCGACCGTGTTCTCATCACCGGCGAAGACTTCGCATTCAAGACCCCGTTCTTCGAGGATTTGCGCAAGGGTTCTTAACTCCGGAATCAGCATTTCTTGAGCAACGAGCTGAAAGTGCGCGTGCGCAGCGGTGTTATCACGATCTTCGCTTGATGTGTTCTTCCATGTTTCGAGGCATTCCTTTAAGTGGGTGTACGAATTCTGTGTGGCAGTCTTCATGATGGCTCTCCTTGTTGTAAAGTTAAGGAATTAAGGCTGAGTGATGAGAATGTTCGTCCGACCCTATAGCGGTGGCCTGATCACCAGACGGTCGATGCAGCGTTCAAGAGCCGATGCAAAAAGCGCACGCGTGCATCGGTGATAACGCAAAACATGTGGCTCTTCGACAGGGGGATCCCAGTCGAACCGGACGGTCAACTGCAGGGATGTGGCATCGTATGGTTGAAGAAGTAGGCCGCGAGTCCGAGTCTCATCCAAGAACAGCCCAAACCACATGTTGTCCTCCTCAAGTTGGACCACAACATGGGCTGCCATGCCGGCTTGCTGCAGGATTGCGGCTAGGCGTCTGGTCAGCGGAATGAGATCGATCTCTGCAAAGGCCAAAAAACGTGATAGGTGGGCATCGGGGCTCGGGGTCATCCATCCGTTCTCTTCATACTGCTGCAGTCTTCCTTGTAGCTTGGTGTACGCGTCTAGTAGTTCCATCGTTCTAACTCCTTTATCAAGTGATGAGGGCCCATTCCGAACGCTCTTCCGGATACCAGAGCGAGGGCGGGGGGGGGGAGCTCATTGATCCCCAGGTTCTTTGCTGGCCCGTCTTGGCCCAAGCGCATGGAGTGCGACACCCTCGATGATTTCGATGACACGGCCGAGGTTGAGTTCCAAATCGCGATAGGCGATGAGCTGGGCACAATCACCCTCCCGGTTGGCTCGGCGATATGTGAACACCTGAAAGGCATGAGGATTCTCGTCGGAATCGAATGTGATCTCGATGTCAAAGTCTTCGACTGTGAGGCTGAGATGGCGCGTCTCCTCGGACATGCCTCGCACCGTTGTCCGAAGCCCCTCTGCTTCGAGGGCGATCTGGAGTTCCGTGACGATAGGGGCGAGCCGTAACAGTACCAGCTGTCGGAATTGCTCCCAGCTTTGATTCCCAGGTCGAAGCAGATCGCCGGATTTCCACTCTCGAATCTTCCTTCGTAAGTAACTGAACGGGGGCTGTAATGGCGATGTCATGGCAAGCTCCTTTGTTAGATGGATGGGCTACTGTCTGAAACCGCTGAACCAGTGCATGGCAGTAGCAGTTAAACGCTTTGCACGGGCTGGCCCGTTCCATTCCCAAAGGGTGAGAGTCAGATCGAAAATGGGAAAAGGCAAGGAACTGGGAAGCTAGAGAGATACAAGAAGAAGAGATGGACTGCGCCAATCACCGATTGGGGCTCAACGTACATAAGTACAAAACCCCTCCGGTCATTGCACAGTCCTTATACGCAGCAAGGCAGTTGTGAAGCTAAGACGAATGGGTATGGGACGGCGGCTTACAGCAAAGCTGCGCGATGGGGCAGAGGCCAGATTGTTGCGACTGGGGAGAATCAGAAAAAATATCGAAAGGGCTGGGATTATCTGCCTACGACCACGAACCATGGCAAGGAACTAAAGCGTGTGTGTCGAAAAGGAGGTGTCGGTAATCGGGCGGTCGTCGTCTGTCCGCCAATATCTAACACAAGAGATGTTGGCGTATCGCTTTTACAGCATCTTCTTATATGGGACCGGAGAGTTGCTTTGTGCGGGAAGAGAGGTAAGTCCAAGCTGTCAGAATAATTTACTAAGCAGCATGCTGACAGCAACTAGGACGGCAACAATAGTGCCTAGCCATATAAGAAAAAGAAATACTTTTAGAATGATGGACGAGAGCAAGCCGAGAAAAGCACCACCAACGACGGATATAGCGACAAATCCATAGGACATACCATGGTAGGCTGCGATGGTTCCGACTATGACCCCACACGTTAAGACCAACGGCACTTCATGGCGTTCAAGAAAGGAATCGTACCAACACCATCCTATGCCCACAAAAAGTCCAGGACCTAAATCCCCCCAACTCCATTTGTTGGCGTTAACGCGGGCTGCTTCTACTTGAGATTGATACTTACGCCAGTTCTCGTCGTGAACTCTGGCTACTTCTTTGTTTTCAGATTGAATCTGAGATAGATGCCTAATAATTTGTTCACAGGAAGAGAGGAAGACGGCGCTATCCGGCTCTAGATTGTATCCCTGCTTGTATACCAACTTATTACGGAGTGTTGCCACGTGTTGTATTTTTCTAACGATTTCTGGATCAAGCAAACGCTCCACACTAGTGCATTTGTGATGCAAGTTTTGTCCAATTGCACCTAAAGCTATTTCAAGCAACCCTTCTATTTGCTTGGTATACCTAATCGCAAGCTCTACGCTCATCATTCCTCCAGCGCTCCTAGGGGACAGGTCTGTCTGTACTCATCACTTTTCGGAGAATATTTGATGTTTCTTGACGTCGTATACGTGTCACTTTTCTCAATGTCTGTTATCCACAAAGGGGGATCTGACGTCGGAGTCATTTCTGTGCCTATTGCTTGAGGGGTCTCGATTCCAAAGTGGTTGGCCAGCAATATCGGTTGTCATGAAGAATCGCGAGATGTGGCCGCTTAGGGCTCTGAAACAGAGCTAGGTTGTGAAAGTTGCCCGGTTAGGACTTTGTATCGTGAGTGGCGCAAACGTAAGCTTGACCTCCAACTTGCTCGAGAAACGCATGCTTCTATCAGGACAGGCGAACAGCCCGAGCTGAGGCATTTCACTTATTTCGACGAAAATCATGCTTTCTACGGGTTTCGCCCAATGGACGAGCGAGTGTTTCCGCAGCCTGTTAGGGACAAGGTGGGCATGGGAACCGAAAACCGTGTCAGAAAACCTTCTGGTTATCGTCTCCAGCCGTCAAACCGAGCATCCAAATCGCGCGTCTCACGATCGTTAAGCGATCCATCTCTTGAGTCCACAAGTTGTTATGAGACGTTATTTGGCGTAGGGTTCACGTGCCTGCAGATAGTGGAAAAAGGCGGAGAAAAAATCTCGATAAAAGTGTCGGATGTTCTGTGGCGGCAGATTCGTCGGCAACATGCCTTCCCGTTGAGACCGGGTCACGCAATGCTCCAGAAGTCCGTCGAGATTCCGGGCGTCAATGAAGGCGCTGCATTGGCTGCACGCCAGCCACAATGGATGTGCCATGGTGCCGAACCCGCGAATTGGATGGATATCATCGGTCGCCACATGGTCGAGGCCTCCAATGTTATAAACCGGCGTGTCAGGGAAGACCTGTTCAGACGAGGTGATTCCGAATTCCTTTGCCCGGTAGCAGGCGACCGGATCGGGCGCCGAGCAGAAGTCGCATTGGACCGGCATCTCTCATCCCTCCATTAGACTTGGGTAACGTAGTTCTGCTCCCCGTCATGAGGCGCAGTACTTCTTCCACACAGATCCTTCTCCATCAAGGCTGCGGATGCGTCTTCCCATGTCTTTTGCTCCGCAGTACGTTCTCTCATATTGCGCTTCTCCGATTGGCAATACTCGTAAAACCTATCGGAGAAGGCACTGATAAACTTGAGATCGGGGAGAAGTGTTTGCCAAGGAAAAAGTTAGAGGCCCGCTAGGATACTACCGGCTGATATCTTAAGCGACTAGCAGCTGGCCCGTCTGGGCCCCAGGATCCGGAGAACGATATCTTCGACAATTTCCATGACGTGGCCGAGGTCGAACTCCAGATCTTGATACGAGATGAGGGCCTTGCACTCATCCTCTGGGTTGGCTCGGCGACAGGCTGACAGGTGAAAGAGGTGAGGGTTCTGGTCAGGGCCGAACGTGATCGCGATATCAAACGGCTCGATCAGGAGGCTCAGATGGCGCCGTTCGTTGCACATGTCGTGGATCGTCGCCCGAAGCCCTTCTGCTTGGAGCGCTTCCTGGAGTGCGGCCACGATGGGAGTCAGTTGTAAGGGGGCGACATGTCGGAACCGGTGCCAGCTCTGCTCTCCGGTCTGGAGAAGATCACCGGCTTTCCATTCTTGGATCTTGCTGCGTAAGTGACGGAATGGGGGGTGTGATGGGGATGACATGGGGCACTCCTTGGTTAGATGACTGTACGGCGGTCGGCTACCAGCATCGGCGGTACCGGCTCTTCCCGACCATTCAGGCAATCCGACGCTGCTGGCTCGGACCCAGAGGTAGCGCGTACGTTTCTAAGTCTAATGTGCATCCCCGAGAGGAGAGGGCCTTGTGGTGAAGACGGTGGGGAACTGGAAGAGGAAAACGTAAGGGGTCGTTCAGGGGGCGTGACGCCCCTCATTCGGCAAATTAAGTCGGCATGATGTGTAGAGCGGATTCACCAGAGATTGGATTGTGGGGGCACATGCATGAGGGACGCACATTTCCTCCTGCCAAGGTTCAGCCTCCTAATGTAAGCTGCCTCACAGATCGCCATGAGGTATTTCTCTAAGATCACCCCCATGGCTCGTCTTGATATTCTCGTTCACCGGGGGTGCCTGTCCGAGCAATCGGCTCGGGCCCTAGCCCAAGAAATACAGCAAGAACTTCCGGCGTGGCACATCGATGTCCGTGCAGCCGGCAAAGAAGATTGTGATGCACTGGGTGTTCTGGTGTTTCCTGCCTTTCTCCTCGGTGGACGAGTCCTAGCCACTGGTATCCCCCGGAAGGAATGGTTGCTGGCAAGGCTCAAAGAATGGGAGAGGGGAGGCCGATGAGCAGATCTGTTGTCGGCGGAGAGACTAACTCCAAGGCGAAGACCCTGCCCGCAGCGTATACACAGCTGGAGAGAACCGGTTTGGAGCAATCCCGAATTGCCGCCACCCAAACCGTCTTTCTGGACATCACACAGACGTTCGGCATTGCCTTTGTACCCGAACTCTTTAAGGGGATGAGCGAGAAACCGGCCTACTTAGCGACGGCCTGGGAGCTTTTCAAAGAGGATCTGTGTATTGACCAGTTGGATTACAAGACCAAGCAGATTATTGCGCTCGCGATCTCGACCGATGCCGCGGGGCGTTATTGCATCACCGCATATCCCCACTCGTTCCGGCTGAGCGTGCTGGACGAGGCACTGTGTGACAAGATCGTGTTGACCATCCGATTTTTCAAGGCCTTTGACCGATACCTTTCCGGAGTCACACCCTCATACATCCCAGATACTCCGGCGTTTGTGAGCGTGTGTTTGCGTGACGAATACGAAGGTTTCAAAGAGACAATCCCGGCGCATGTTGTGCCGTCGGGAGAAAACCTCCGATTCACCGACGTGCTGCTCGGTGGCCTGCTGCTCATCGTATTTCTGCTGCTCCCGATTGCAATAACAATATATCTGTTCGTCACATGAGCCAGATCGGTCCATCGTTCTCTCCTTCGGCCACGGCTAGATCGGGCTACTGGCCCTATCTCATTCCACCTCGGTGGCGATGGATGCTCCTGGTCGGCATCGGTGCTGTGCTTATTTGCTTCGCATGGCTGGGACTTGGAAAGGCACCGGCGACCTCGTTCGATCTGACGAAGCACAGCGTCCCGCTCGACCAGATTGCCGACGGAGGGCCCGGCAAGGATGGAATCCCCGCTATCTTGGCTCCACGGTTTATCTCAGCCGGAGATGCCACGTTCCTCCAAGACCCCGATCGCGTCTTGGGACTCGCACTGGGAGCCGACGCCAAGGCCTATCCGATCAAGATTCTCAACTGGCACGAGATCGTGAACGATGTGATCGGCGGCAAGCCCGTTGTGGTCACCTACTGTCCGCTTTGCGGAACCGGGATTGCTTTCGATGCGAATGTGCGAGGGAACCGGCGTACATTCGGCGTCTCCGGCCTGCTCTATCAGAGCGACCTCCTGATGTACGATCATCAGACGGAAAGCCTCTGGTCGCAGGTCGGCATGCATGCGGTGGCCGGTCCGTTGAGCGGCGAGAAGCTCACGCCCGTCTTCCTCGAACATACGACCTGGGGAGAATGGCATGCAGCCCATCCTGCCACGCTCGTCCTGTCCACCAAGATCGGATCTTTCCGGAACTATGACCACGATCCGTACCTGGGCTACACCGAGCGTCGAGACCTGATGTTCGACACGACGCATTTCGATCCCCGCTACCATCCCAAGGAATGGGTCGTCGGGGTGGAGATTAACGGTGTCACCAAAGCCTATCCCTTTTCAGAGCTAACGAAAGCCCGCCCGTCCCTCAGCGATCAGGTCGGTGGCCGGTCCATTACGATACAGTTCAACCAGCAATCCCGCAGCGCCTCCGTTCTCGATGCCGCCGGCAAGCCGATCCCCTCAATCATGGCCTTCTGGTTCGCCTGGTATGCTTTTCATCCCGACACGCAGGTGTTCAAAGGGCCTGAACAGAGGTCCCCATGACCCGAATG
>CXWL01016026.1_pt1 | contig 31917 bp, 32 predicted proteins | sample 590931 | NCBI WGS metagenome assembly CXWL01 (sample SAMEA3498368, study PRJEB10139) | groundwater metagenome | biome: water well; material: biofilm material | place: Germany | collected 2015-04-27
AGCATTCACAGCCACGGCTTGCTTACCTCGCTCGTCGTTCGCGAAGCCGCCAAGGCCAAGTTCGCTGTTGTCGCTGGCGGACGCCGCCTGCGTGCGTTGCGCCATCTCGCCAATGCCAAGCTGATCGAACGCAACGCGCCGATCCCCTGCCGCATCATGTCGGGAGAGAATGCGACCGAGCTTTCTCTGGCCGAAAACTCGAACCGCCTCGACACCCCGCCCGCCGACGAGATTTTGGCTTTTGCCAAACTTGCCGACGATGGATTTGGGCCAGAGGCCATTGCCGGGCGCTTCGGCGTTTCGCCCATGCACGTGGCGCGGCGGCTTAAGCTCGCCCGCGTCTCCCCCCGCCTGATCGAGGCACTGCGAAAGGACGAGATCAAGCTCGACCAACTCGCGGCGCTTGCCTTCACCGACGACCACGCCACACAGGAAGCGGCGTTCTTCGACGGCCCGGAGTGGGCGCGCACACCGGAGCGCCTCAAAGCACAGGTCACACAGGCGCACGTGCCGGAAACCGACAAGCTCGCCCGCTTCGTCGGCATCGACGCTTATCAAGCAGAAGGCGGCGCGGTCGTATCCGACCTCTTCGCAGAGACGGACGATGATAGCACAATTTGGCTCGCCGATCGCGATCTTCTCGTCCGACTGGCTGAGGGCAAACTGGCGGCGATCGCCGAGGAAGCTCGCGGCGAAGGCTGGGCTTGGGTCGAAATAGCTATCGACGGCGTGGCTTGGTCGCAATTCCCGGAACGTGTCCGTGAACGCCGCCGCGAACTCAGCGCCGAAGAAACGGCTGAGCAAGAGCGGCTTTACGTGAAGCTGGATGAGACCGAGGATGAAGCCGAGATCGACAAGATCGAAGCAGCGATCGACGCGCTCGCATCATCGGGTTGGACGCCAGACGAAGTCGCTCTGGCGGGCGCGATCATCACCTTGGCGCATGACGGCGCGCCAAAGGTGGAACGCGGCCTTGTTCGCGCCGATGACGTGAAGGCGCTGAAAGCACTCCGGCGTAAGCTCGCCAAGCCCGATGACGACGGCGTCGAAGACAATGGCGCTAGCGTTGCAGCAGCCGCGCCAAGATCACGCATTCCAGCCAAGTTGGTCGATGAACTCCTGGCGCATAAGACACTAGCCCTGCGCGCAGAACTTGCCGCCAAGCCGGACTTGGCGTTGCGGTTGCTCGTCTTCACCCTGGCGTGCGACGCCATTGAGCCGCCTTGGCGCAAATCCTCATGTCTTAATGTCGGCGTTGAGGACATTGATGTGTCGCGCTCCATCGTGCGCTGTGAAAGCCGCGCCGTCGACACATACAACGCCGAACTCGAATGCTGGAAATCGATGCTTCCTAGCGATCCGGAGGCGCTTTGGGCGTTCATGCACGGCGATCAGCAGACTCTACTCAAGCTGCTGGCCGTCCTGATTGCGCCCGGCATCGATCTTCGGACGCCGCCAAGCAGCGATCAATCTTCCTTCCGCATTGGCGACGTGATGGCAGCCGCCATGGGGCTCGACATGAGCGCCTGGTGGTCCGCTACGCAGGAGAGCTTCTTCGAGCACGTGCGCAAGGATGTGATCGTCGATGCGATGATCGAGGTGAAGCCCATGCTCGACCGGGCCAAACTCGACAAGATGTCGAAGGCCGAACTTGTCTCCCGCGCCAAACGCATCTTCAAAGGCAGCGCCTGGTTGCCCGAACCGCTGCGCACGCATTCACTTTCACCAGCGATTGTTGAGGCCATAGCGGCGGAATAGATCACCGACGATCCCGGTTGAAGGTCCGATCCCTTCGGCCGGGCGTTTCGATCGCAGCCTTTGGGTCAACGAAACTCTCCTCCACCACGCCGCCGCTCCGTTCACGCCGAAACCTCTCCGCTCATTGGTCTGCTCAATCACACACGGGCGGACGCGCGCAAGGGGCAAGTCCCCGATCGCTGACGCGACCCCTTGCGCGCGTCCTCATACCCGCATGCGTCCGCATTCCCATCGCGGGCGAGGCCCGCGGCGCCAGCCGGAGCTCTCCGGCGCACGGGAGAAATCTCAATGTTCCGCTTCACACTCCAAGGCCGCATCGGTCGCATCGACCAAGTCAAAGGCACCAGCACCATCATCCGCGTCTCGGTCGCCGCCGACCGCCTCGTCGAAGGCCAAGACGGTTCCTGGACCAAGACTGAATGGATGTCGGCTGTTTCGTTCGACCGCGCCTTGAACGAGAAGATGCTGATCGAACTCGAGGTCGGCCAATCGGTCACGCTCGACGGACGCATCGAGCCCAAGAAACGCCAGGTCGGCGACATCAACATCTACGACCAAAGCTTCGTCATCACCGGCTTCCAGCGCCTGTCGAAGCCCAAGGCCAACGGCAAAGCCAAGTCGGCGCAACCCGCCGAAGCCGCGGCTTAGTCATCCCACCATCGCGGCGCCGTCATCACTGGCGGCGCCGCTCCTTTTCAACACCCGCCAGCGCGCGCGATGGAGCACGTCCAATGTCCCGCTCACCCAACACATATGCGCCGCCAAAGCGCACGGCGCAGGAAGCCGCCGCACACGTCACCGCCGAAATCGCCCGTCTACTCGAACAGGGCGTCATGCCCTGGCGCGCGCCCTGGGATCCTAAGCGCGCCGCAGCGGCGACGCCCGGGCTGCCGCTTCGGGCGACAGGCGAGCCTTACAGGGGCGCCAACGTCGTCCTGTTGTGGGCCTCGCAGATCACGCGTGGTTATGCCAAGCGCACCTGGCTGACCTTTCGCCAAGCGGAGGCGCTGGGCGCCAATGTGCGCAAAGGCGAGAAGGCAACGCCGGTCATCTACTATGGCCAGGCGAAATCTCGCGATGGACGAGCCCCCTTGGAGGGCGACGAAACCAAGACCTATCGCTTCCTCAAGCTCTTTCATGTCTTCAATGCAGAGCAGCTGGAGAACGTCCCCGATGGCTTCGCCATCGAGTTCGCAGCCACTCCGCCGCCGCCGTCTGCGATCGATGCTTGGGCCGAACGCGCAGATGCGCGTGTGCGTGTCGGCGGCGCCTCGGCCTACTACTCCCCCACCACGGACACGATCAACATGCCGCCGCATGAGGCGTTTGTGAGCGAAGAACACAGGATTTCGACCTTGTGCCACGAATTGGCGCACCATACCGGCGCCAGCCACCGCCTTGACCGTCTGCAGGATTATTTCACCGACCGCACAGCGCGCGCGAAGGAAGAAATGATTGCCGAGATTTCGGCCGCACAGCTGGGCGCCATGATCGGCTTGAAGCCTGATCATCTCGATGATCACGCCGCCTACATCGCCGATTGGGCAAAGCTTCTGAAGGATCAGCCCCGCGCATTCCTGTCGGCAGCCGCCAAGGCGCAGACCGCGGTGGACTGGCTGATCGAGCGCGCCGGTCCACTAGGCGCGGTTCAGGGCGACAGTTTGCGAACTGACGATTCCGCAAATCAGAATCTCGCCCACCCGGCCCCAACGGACCGGTCTCGCCTCGCAGGCTAGCGACGCGTCCCAAACAGGCGCGTCGCCGCGCACGAATGCGCACGGCGCCCGTCTTGCTCAATCCGCGCCCATGAACAGCCCGCTATTCCAGCTGAGCAAGCGAGCGAAGATCATAATCCTCGCCGCCGCCGGCGTGGCGCTGATCGCCGCCACCAGTACGCACCAGCTAGACCTGCTCATCTACAACCCGAGTAACTCCGTGCCTGCTGGCTTCTATGTTCGCTCGGATCGTGCCATCGAGCGCGGCGCCCTGGTAACCGTCCGCGCGGTCAGCGTCGCCCCGGCATACGCCACGCTCCGACAATTCACCGAACCGGGCGACCGCTTTATCAAACGGGTCGCCGGCGTCGAGGGAGACGAAGTGTGCGCCGAAGGCCCCGATGTCACGCTCAACGGTGTCGATGTCGCCCGCCGACTCGAACGTGACGGCGCAGGCCATACGCTGCCCACCTGGTCAGGCTGTCGCATATTGTCGGCTGACGAATTACTCCTTCTAGGCGATACGCCCGACAGCTTCGACGGGCGCTATTGGGGACCAGTGACAACGAGAATGATCAGCGGCGTCTGGCGTCCGATCGCCGGCTGAGGTGCTTGGCGCGGCGATCGAACGCCGCCAACATCATCGCTCGGAGTATTCGTCTTGTCTGTGTTTCTGACCCTTGTTGGCGTCATCTTTCTCGGGGTGGCGATCATCCGTAGAGCGGCGCCCATTGGGCTCACCGCGTGCGTGGCTTGGGCTACCTGGCAGGCCACGTCCGACGTGACCGTGACCTGCGCCGTCGCCATCATCACACTTGGATTGTCCGCAGGTCTGTTCGATGTCGCCGCCGCGTCCCCATCTCCATCGCTGCGGACTCTGACAATCGGCATCGAACTCGTGACGGCGAGCGCGGCAAGCGTTTGGCTGGCGTTCTCTGTCTGGCAGGGTACGCAGAACCAGATCATCCTTCCTGTCATAGCGATGGGTGGAGCACTTTTCGGAGCAGGTTTTGTCCTGGAGCGGCGAGTGTTTTCTCGCCAATGCAGCAAGACCTGAACTCTCCTGATTGACGTTGGCGCAGACATCTCGTCGAGCATTTTGATACAGTGAATGCATGACGGGTCACAAACAGGACGCATGGCTAGATAAAAGCGCGGGCTGTGGGCCGCGCAAAACGCTTACGCGCGCAGAGGATGCGGCAGGCCGCGGGATGCGCCACAGGCCGCGCCACGGGCTGCGAAGAATTGCACGCCTTTCCGACGCCATTCCGGGAAACAGCAATGCCGATCACTAGCTTTGATCGTCTGCTCGTGCCGTCGCGACTCGCCTCTTCGGGGATTGAGCGTGGCGATCAATTCCTCGCCGCGCAATCGCTGCGCTTGTTGCGCAAAGACAAAGATGAACTGCGTGGAAAGCTGGGTCGAGCGCGGGCGGGTGGCGGATCATCGGGCGGCGTGAACACACTCTCGCGCCTCGTCGACAAACGTACGCCGCTGCGTCGCCATTTCGGCGCCGGCCAGGACGGACATGGCAACCCGCCGTCAATGTCGTTCGACCAACGCCAGCGCGCTGTGGTGAAGATCCACTATTTCAACCATGCCGCCGGCGGCGGCGCGGCGCTCAAAGCGCATGCGAGGTATGTCGCCCGGGACGCCGCGGCCCGTGACGACCTGTCTGAGGGCGTCGCGAATAGTGAACTCACCCAGGACCGACGTGACGCTCCCGAACACGATGCGCAGGCGAGAGCGAAAGCCCACGCGGCCTATTTGGCGCGAGACGGCGCGGCGAGCTCGGTCTTCTATGACGCTCGCGCGGATGGGGTGGACGGAGCGGCTCGCGCGGAGGCGTGGGCCCGTTCCGATCGGCGCCATTTCCGCATTATCTTGAGCCCTGAGGAAGGCGCGAGGCTCCACGACCTGCCCTCCTACACGCGTGAAGTGATGGCGCGCGCAGAGGCGGTTCTCGGGACGAAACTGAGTTGGGTTGCCGTCGATCACCACGACACCGACAATCCTCATACCCACATTATCGTTCGCGGCCGTCGTGCCAACGGGCAAGACCTTGTCCTGCCCAAGGACTTCATCAAGCACGGCTTCCGTGGGCTGGCGCGCGATGTCGCCACCGAATGGCGGGGGCCTCGCACCGCAGCAGATGAACGCCTCGCGCTTGAACGCGAAGTGATCCGTCACGCGCCCACCCAGCTTGACCGTATCATCGCGGCGCAATTGCCCGAGGACCTCACCGTCCGCTTGAGCAGGCTCCAGGCGCCGGATGGCGATCCCACAATGACGCAAGCCCTCAAGGGGCGCGCACGTGAATTGGAGCGAATGGGACTCGCCCGTGAGGTGAACCGAAACACGTTGGCGTTCGAGTCGAACTGGCGCGATCGCTTGCAGTCGATGGAGCTGCACCTCGATATCCGCAAGCGCGTCGTCATGGAGCGCACGCTGCAAAAGCACGCCGGTCTGGAGCGTGCCATGAAGCAGATGACACGCGGGCTGCTCGGGCGGTGATCGGCAGCCAAGCGCATCGCGTGCCTGTCGCGCGGAGCGATCGCCGCGGCGCCCATAATGGCGCTCAAGCCCACCCGGGATTAGGTGGTAGGCGTTGCGTGACACCGCCAAATACAGCCTCAAAATCTGCCTCGCCCGTCTCTGATCCGACGAGGACCGACGAGGCTGATCCAACTACCTCGTTCCGCTTTTGTCCTTGACAAGACGCACGACCCAACGTTATTGTTGTGTCCGTGATTCCAAGGTTCGACGATCAGACCGGTTATTTGCCGCCAGGCGTCTACGCCTTGGACTGGGCGACCTTCGTTCGGGTTTTCGGCTGGAACGACTGGCGCGCTCGTCTTTGCCGCGGCCTGCTGAGGGCGCTGGCCAATTTGAAGGCTGCGGGCTGCGTCGTAGTCATCGTGGACGGCAGCTTCGTCACCGCCAAGGACCAGCCCGGTGACTACGATGCGGCCTTCGACCCAACGGGTGTCGACGGCGCGAAGATCGATCCTGTGCTTCTGCGGCACACGGACGGGCGCAAGGCCATGAAGGCGAAGTATCTGGGCGAGACATTTCCTTGGGGCTGGATCGCCGATTCAAAAACCGGCGTCGTCTTTCTCGAGTTCTTCCAGAAAGACAGATCGGGCGTCGAAAAAGGCGTGGTGCAAATCGACTTGAGAACACTGCCATGATCACCAATGAACGACAGCTTCAGATCGCGCGCGCACAGCTTGTGCGGTTCGAAGCAGAGCTCTCGGCGGGCGCACCAGCGTCGGCGCAGGCTCTTGTCGCAGCGGCACAGCGAGAGGCAATCGAGAGCCAAGCAGCCGCAATTCGAAAAGAAATCGAAGATTTTGAATCGCTTCAATCGGGCGGCGTGTCCGTTCTCGAACTCGGCGCGCTCTCGGAACTGCCGGAGGGGCTCATTCGAGCACGCATTGCAGCGGGCCTGACGCAGAAAGACTTGGCTGCCCGACTGGGCCTCAAAGAGCAGCAAATTCAGCGCTATGAAATGACACGCTATGAAGGTGCAAGCTTCTCGCGCATTCGTGAGATCGCGGACGCGATCGGCTTGCGGATCAGCAAGCGCCTCGAACTCTACGATGCCGACACGCTGGACGGTTTGGTCAAACGGCTCTCTGCTACGGGGTTAGACGCGGCCTTTATACAAAAGCGCATTGCACCGACGCTCACTTCATCCGTCGAAGGCGTAAGGCAACTCGCCAACACGACAACGCGGCTGTTCGGTTGGTCGGATGATCAGCTCTTTGGTTCGGTGGCCCCGGACCCGCCAGGTCTCGGCGCCGCCATGGCGCGCTTCAAGATGCCAAAGGGGCGCGATGCGCGTTCAGTGGCGATTTACACAGCTTACGCTTTTCATCTCGCCCAGATTTGTGCACGGGTGATGGTGAATGCACCGCGCGAGCCCGTGCCATCCAACTGGAAGACATTTCGTGCGCGCGTGCTTGAAAGGTATGGAGCGCTCAGCCTACGCACGGCGCTTGCGTTCGCCTGGGATCTTGGGGTCGTCGTCCTGCCCTTGAGCGACCCCGGCGCATTCCACGGCGCATGTTGGCGTATTGATAGCGTCAACGTCGTGGTGCTCAAGCAATCGACGGCATACACGGCGCGCTGGCTGTTCGACCTTCTGCATGAACTGTTTCACGCCGCGCAAAATCCAGAAGCGCCGACCTTAGAGGTGGTTGAGGCGCCAGAGACTTCGGACGAACGGCGCACGTCGAAAGAAGAGATGGCCGCAATGCGGTTTTCCGGCAACGTCGCGCTCGACGGACAAGCGGAGACGCTCGCCCAACGATGTGTCGCAGAAGCAGGCGGCGATTTGCGTCGCTTGAAGCGTGCAGCGCAAGACATTGCGGCCGCCGAAAACGCCGACCTCAGTCTGCTAGCGAACTACCTCGCATTCCGATTGTCGTTTCAAGGCGAAAATTGGTGGGGCGCCGCGGCCAATATGCAAGCGACCAGCGAGCAGCCGCTTACGGTCGCGCGAGACGCATTCTTTGAACGTTTCGATTTCTCCGGGCTCGATGGGAGCGAGCTTGAACTTCTCACTCTAGCTTTGAATGATTGACCGACATGGATGACGAATCTGACATCCCCCTTGAGCCTCTGAAAATCACATGCGGCGAATCTCGCTGTGACAAAGACCTGCACTGCTTTGCGCCAAACCGGCGCAAGAAGACCGTCGATTTCTCCGGCGCCTGCCAAGGCTGCGGCAAGCAATTGGTCGACTTCCCTCGCGTTCGCAAGCGCGACCCCGAGGATGTAAATCATACATTCTCAGAGTTGCAGCGGGAGCTGATCCGCTACGTATTCTTCAATGCGCCGTTTGACGAAGCGTCGCTGCGCAAAGCCCAGAAGCTCGGCCTCGACGAAATCAAGGCTAGAATCAGAAAGCAGCTCCTTCAGCGGGTTGGTAAAGCCAATCACGATATCTTTCGTGACGGCACCCAAACGCCGAAAGGAGAGACCGCGCTCAACTTCGCCCAGCACGCCACCGCAACGTGTTGCAGAAAATGCCTCGAATATTGGTACAGTATCCCGCGCGACCGCCCTCTCACCGACGCCGAATTGGATTTTTGCGAAGGGCTGATCCTCGAATATCTGGCGCGCCGTGAGGACGATCTATTTCCCCCGACGCCAGACCCGGACACAGACTCATGAGCGGTGCCCGTCCAATTCAGACGCAAGAGTTTGCGCAGCGGATGCGCGATCGCATCATCAGACCGATCGAGCGCCAAATCCTGATCAGCCGTCTAGAGGGTTCCGATCAGGAAGACGATCTCACCCTGCCCCCGAATTGCGAGGGCCTTGGACGGGTTCGCCACTTCCGCCGCGCGACGGCCCAGAGCTGGCCGAGCAATCCGTTGCCAATCGATCCGGCGAACGCCGCGCTTGGCTTGCCGCGCGCTGATACTATGCGTGCGCAGGTATTCCAGAACGCCGCCTGCGCGTGGCGCTGCTGGTACTGTTTTGTCCCCTACAATCTCCTCGCCGGCGACGAACGTCGAAGCCGCTGGATTTCTGCTGACGAACTCGTCCGACTCTATCTCGAGGAGCCTGATCGTCCAGACATTCTGGATTTGTCCGGTGGTTCGCCAGATCTCACGCCGGAATGGACGGTCTGGATGATGCAGAGCCTCGCGCGCGCCGGCGTTGCGGGCACGACATACCTTTGGTCAGACGACAATCTGAGCACCGACTATCTCGTCACAAGGCTGACGGCCGTCGAACTGCGGGTGTTGCGCGAATACAAGAATTACGGGCGCGTCTGTTGCTTCAAGGGCTTCGACGCCGCGTCCTTTGAGTTCAACACGGGCGCTGACGCTTCGGGTTTCGCGGCCCAGTTCGACGTCTTCAGGCGCTACCTCGCTCTGGGTATCGATCTTTATGGGTATGCGACATTCACCGGCCCGGACCAGAGCGCCGTCGATGCGTCTATGCCGCTCTTCATGGATCGATTGCAGGAGCTGCACCCGTCGCTGCCGCTCAGGATCGTACCTCTGCGTATCGAAGCGTTTACGCCAAACACGCTGAGGCAAGAGCGGCGGCATTGGTCGAACGCTGAGACCGACCGAGTCCAAGATACCGCCATCGCGCTCTGGAACGAACTGTTGAAGAAGAGGTTCTCGACCGAAGAGCGTGCCGCCCCGATCAATTCGGTTTCGATCGGATCGCGAACTTGAGCACCATCGCGCAAACCGACACCGATCAGGATTGGATTGATCAGAATGTGCGAGCGGCGCTCGCGCATGAACCTCAGACGTTCGCTGATCTGCTCGAGTTGTTGAACGGAGAATATCCTGGCGACGTTCTTGCCGCGCTAAGAAAAGTGACGGTGCCGAGCGCGCTGATTCAGTCCTTGCTTGCAAACGGCGCCACTAAAGCCGTGACCTTTGAGCCGGCGGACCAAATCGCCGGTTTGCCGCTCCCGCACCCCTGCGACTTCGAGTGGCGATTTACACGCGCGACGGCGACAGCGGTCCTCACCCGTGTCTGCGACTGCACCAAGCCTGGTGAGGCAATCCTGTTGGTAGGCATGCCGTCGCTCGTCGTCGCCGCCATGAACAGCGACATCAATCGCCATTGGAACGTCCTAGGCACCGATGACATCGTTTGGAGTGTCCTGAAGGAGCTGACATCGGGCGATACGCGCTTCTCGCACGACGCGCCTCGACCGGTTCGACCGGCGACGGCCGCGATCGTCGACCCGCCATGGTATCCGTCCGCCTACATCGAACTCTTCCACGCCTTCGTTGGATCTTGCGCCATCGGCGCTCAAATATTCGTTGGCGTCCCGCCGGCAGGCGCACGCCCCAACGCTGCGGTAGATGTGCAGCGCATGATTGAAACGGGGACGGATTTTGGGCTCGCGTTTCGATCCATCGAGCGCAGCGCGCTACGTTATCGCTCGCCTGCCTTCGAACTAGCTGCCTTGGCCGAAGCGGGCCTATTGGCGCACTTGCCCGAATGGAGACGCGGTGATCTCATCCTGTTCGAGAAAGTCAGCGAGCCGAAGCATGGGCCGGCCACTCTGTCGCGGCGTCCTGCTTTCGAAGTGACGCTCGGCGGCTTGCGCATTCGGCTGTTGCCAGGCGATCGGGACGGACCGTCAGCGCTGACGCCAATTTCCGACAGCGAGGTGTTTAACACCGTCAGCATGCGGGCATATGGGCGAGAACGTGCCAATCTCTGGACTTCTGGCAATAGAGCCTTCCAGGTCGACCCGCGACTCGCTCTTCCCGCTTTGGCCGCGCTTGCACGAGATCGGGGAGTTCCCGAGAACGCCTTGAATGAGATGGAGAAACTTATTGCGTTAAGCGATCATTCTACGACTCAGGCATTGATGCGACAATTCCACGACCTGGCGGCCACTGAGACCGCGGCGGTGGAACAACTCGTCGGGAGCCAGTCATGGTTGAGGTCTGTGAACGACGCGCGATTCTTGAACAGCTCGCCGAGAGCCTTCCTAAGCATGCTGGATGGCGACGCCGGCTCGGCCGCGAGCTCCTGAAGCAGCGCATCGATCTCACCGTCCATCTCGCGATCTTCGTTGAACCCTATCTTTCGGCTGTGCTCGATGGACGTAAAACGATCGAATCGCGGTTCGGCGTGCAGAAGCGATCACCCTACCTGCGCATTCAAACGGGAGACATCATCCTCTTGAAGCGATCCGGCGGGCCTGTGATGGGCGTTGCGATTGCCCAGACCGTTCGCTTCTATCAATTGTCGCCCACCGTGCTTGATCGCCTTCGCGATGAATTCGCCGAAGCGCTTTTTGCGCAGGACGACGAATTCTGGGACGCACGCCGTGAAAAGCACTTCGCGACGCTCATTGATCTGCAAGACCCAATCGCCGTTGACCCATTCGCGTTTGCAAAACGCGACAGGCAAGGGTGGGTGACCTATGATGGCGCCAAGAACGACACACTGATCCACGGCTGACATGCACATCGCCCTCGCCGGCCATTTTGGAAGCGGCAAGTCCACGCTCGCGAAGGCGCTCGCCGCCGACCTGGGCGCGGTCACTGCGTCGTTTGGCGGCTACATCAGGGAGCTGGCGACGGAAACCGGGCTTGAAGCCAACGATCGGTCCGTTCTGCAGAACCTTGGACAGAAGCTGGCAACCCAAGACCCTTTGGCCTTCCTAGGAAGCTTCCTCTCGCGTTATTCGCTGACCGACACGAAAGATCTGATCTTCGACGGCGTTCGCCATATTGGCGTCTGGAACGCTATCGCCGAACACGCGCGCTCGTTGGGCGTCGGGTACTGCCTCGTGTTCGTTGACACAGCCTCGCTGGTGCGGCGCGACCGGTTGCGTGGGCGTGGTCATTCCGAGGATGAAATCGCGCACTGGAGCGCGCATAAGATGGAACAAGAGCTCGTCCCGCTGAAGGCGGCGGCGGCGCTCGTGCTCGATGGCGCCGCGTCAATCGAAGACCTTGTCAAAACACTTCACGCCACCGCAGGCGTAAGCTCCGACTGAAGCCGCGCAAGCTCCTTGTCCATGCGCAGCGAGCGTTCCTTGCGGTCATAGACTTCGACGCCTGGCGCGACTTCAATCAATTGACCGCCGTCGCTGGCGCCTTCAAGATCGCCACCAAACTCCTTGACCTCGTTGCGCCGCAGCCGCTCGCCAATGAATTGAGCGTAGCTCGCGATCTGATCTTCCGCCTCCAAGTCGATGAGCTTGGTTCGCATCGACTCGTTGGCGTCGAACGCCAGCAGGCCCAATGGGATTGACCGGTCCTCTGGTTGACGAAGCCAATCCTTCGGGTCTGCGAAGAACGGCACCGCGCAGATCGTCGCCAAGTCGTTAGGTCGCGCGAGGTATTCGTATTTGTAGAGTGGGTTCAGCCGTAAGTTGGGGTCCAGTCGCTCCACGCTGACAATGACCGGTTCCTTCCGCGCAAAGGCGATTGCAGGCCCTTGGGATGACCTTCGCAAGAGCAGCTGATCGTCGAGATCCTCGGCCATGTTCGCCGAGCACGCCACACGCAAAAACTCCTCATCGAGCGGCAAGATTGCGTACGCCCTCACATAGCCAGATATCCGCAACCCTTGCTTGATGAGGGCGGCGAGCGCCTTCAGCACTTTGTCGCCCTCAACCGGATCAAATGGACCCAGGTTCTCGCGGAAATATCGCTCGGCGCACTCCTCGCCCTTCGACACAAGCGCGGAACGCTCCCGGTCGAGCTTATCAAAATCGAGGATGCCAATGTCGGCCTCTAGAGGGATCATGTGGTGGTCGTCGATGCGGCGAAGCTCGAGTTGGCGTGCGCCCTCAAGCGCGGTGCTTGCCAAGCGCGGCGCAAACAGCGCCATCGTCGCTGCGTTCGCCAGCTTTTCCAGGGGCGTGCCTGGGATAAGCCTGAAGGTCAGAGTCGGCATACTGCGAGCCAGCGCCGCGCGTTGCCGGTCGAACACCCAAGCCGGCACGTTCGACAACACGCCGCCATCAACCAAAATCGCATCCTCTCTGCGCTGCGGCCGGAAGAAGAAAGGAACCGACGCTGAAGCGATCACAGCGTCCACCACTGGCTCATTCGGGTCCTCGCCGACCACCCTCAGTATGCCCGCCTGCACATCAGCGACCACGACGCGCAAGGGCGTCTTCATATCGCTGAAAAGAATTTGCCGATCCGCGGAAACGTGATTGAGGCGGTTACGCAGACACGCATCAAGCCACGCGCGCAGGGCCGTAACATCGACCATGCCCCAGAGGCGCCAAAGACTGGAGTGCGCGCGGCGATAGCGAAGATAGACAAATGGCGCCGCCGCCCACAGAACGGGTGCGAGAGCCCACCCGCTCACCGCAGCGAACAAAGGATGGCGAATCTCTGAAGGCGGGCGCAGCCCGACGCTAGCGAGCGCGTTCGCCACCCACTCCAAGCGGCGCATGTCGCGTGCGATTCTTTCAACTGTCTTCCAATCATGCCGCGCGAATAAGGTGTCGAACGACACGACCGCGACGCCGCTCGTTTTTCCCTCCTCTTCTTTGTAAATTTCGTCGGCGCGATATCCGGCTGCGACCAGAGCGGCGACGACTGCGCCGATCGATGTGCCGGCGACTTGCTCAAATTCTATTTGGCGACGCTCGGTCGCGCGCAACGCGCCTATGTGCGCATAACCCCGCAGCCCTCCGCCTTCGAATACTCCGAACGCCTTCATGAACGGCTAGGCGTGGGCGGCAGTTTGCGGTCGCTCGCGGAGATTCAAACGGGTGATAATCGTGTCGACCGCATAATCTTGCGGCCATGATCCCTTCACCTTCAGATCGGCGTAGGCGGGGATGATGTCATAGATCTGCGCTTCCGTGAGGTCGCGGTCGTAGGTCGCGAGCTGTCGGAGCGATACGCCGCGCTTGCGCTCGACCTCCTCGCGCTGTCGCTCGTCAATCTCAACGTAGACGACTTTCAGTTCGACGCCTCGCTCACGCAGATACAGCAACAGAGCGTGCCGCACTTCTGCGTGACGCAATCCGTCGAGGATGACATTCCGGGTCTTGGTCCAGTCAATGTCCGCCAACACGTCGCGAACGAATTTGTCTACGTCGGTTTGAACACTGTTTTGACCAAGCTCCTGGAGCAGCGCCCGATCGTTTTGGTCCCCGCCCGTCCGCTCCGCCAGGGCTCGCAAATGGTCGCCAAACCCCCGGCGCGGCCAGTCCAACGCCGCAGCTACGGCTTTGCTCACTTCGGACTTTCGAGACCCGATAGGGCCCGCAAAAGCAACAAGGACGCCGGGTTCAGACATTGGGACAACCGATTCCACGAGGCATTGTCGTAGATATTGCCTCTCGCGCCAACGCCTCCAACACTCGCTCGCGGCGTCACGCTCCGACGGTCGAATTTTTGTGTCTTTTCCGTAGCTTGTGATGCCCGTGGCGAACGCGCTGGCTACAACGAGGCTTTCAGTCCTACTTGGGATCTGCCTCGGATGTCGCGACACTAAGGCCCGGTCAGGTGCCGTGGCAACGTCAGCCACCCGGTCTGGCCCGCTGACGGGCAAGTTGTGAATATCCCCGAGCGGCAGGTGGAGATACTACCGCATCTTGAAATCTAGACTAGACTGGTCTACATTCTCCGAGAGGAGTGTGAACGTGGCCGACATTTGGACTGTGCAAGATGCCAAAGCCCAGCTTTCGGAGCTATTGCGGCGCGCCCGAGCAGGTGAGCCTCAACGCATTGGGGTGACCGATGACGCTTGCGTCGTGGTGTCTGCGAAGGAATGGGAAGCGCTGCATCCCTCTGCCCTAGGCGCATGGCTCGTCGATACGGCGCCACGAGGCGACGAACTTGACCTGCCGCGGCGAGGCTCGCACCGAGGCGATCCATTCGATGTTGTTGAGGACGGAGGCAGATCGACGTGAGCCGTGTCCTTCTGGACACCAACGTGTTGTCGGAACTCGTCCGCCCGAAACCTGACCCCCGAATTCAAGCGTTTGTTAGAGCCCAAGTTGATCCGCTCATCTCCGTATTAACAATACATGAGATTTCCTATGGCGCCGATCGCGCTCCCGACCCCGCACGCCGAGTAAAATTGGCGGCCTGGGTGGCGGCGATCCGAAATCAATTTGCAGGCCGCATCGTTGAGATCGATTCTGACATCGCCGAACAAGCGGGGCGGCTGAGGGCCGCTGCCGCAGCCCAAGGCGCGACCGCTGATCCGATTGACGCATTGATTGCCGCCTGTGCGATTGCACGCGGCGCGACCATCGCGACGCGAAACGTCCGCGACTTTGTTACATTCGGCGTAAATGTCATCGACCCGTGGATTGCGTAGTGACTCCTCGCAAGAGTCTCGTTCAGGAAAACAGCAATGGCTGATCCCGTTTGTCCCGAAACCGGGGCGCCGATGCACCGCGGCACGCGGCCGATGACGCTGACCTATAAGGACCAGTCGATCACGTTCGACATGCCGGGTTGGTACTGCGCAGAGTCCGGGGAAAGCAGGCATGCTGGCGAGGATATGAAGGCGTCCGACCGGATACTGAATCTTCTCAAGGCGCGGAGCGAACGTGCTTGAGCACACCACTCCAGCAATTCCTCAGCGCACCCGCGTCTTCCCAATTTCCGTCTTCTAGGCCGCTTGCACACGCCGACGTTCGCCATCACGCGAAGCTAATGTAAATTCGCACACGGCGTGCACACGATCACCCCAGAAGCCTTGGAAAACACGGGCACTCCGTCCAATCCATCATTGGCGCAATACTGAATCTATGCATTTAATAATTAGCCGTTTTTTCGTTATTAGTCATAGGTCAAAGCACGAACGGGGCACTCTCGTGTGCACTCATGTTCCCGGTACGTCACGCGTCTTCCCGGGCGAGTGCACACGGATCGCACACGCAGCGGTCATCTCAGCGACCGGCATTGCCAGCACAGATCCGCCTTTCCGGATTGGACTGACTGCATCAGATGCCGTTCCTGGTTCTCCAAGCTCACGTCTCGCTCCTTCGCTCACATCCGATACAGCCTCAATTGAATATCGTATGCCGCGTTCCGGACTATTCGGAGTTTTCTGTGCGTTGGCGTCCTTTTAATTGGGTTTTTGCGAAATTCGGTAGGCATAGTTTGACGCGCCGGGGTTCGTCACCCACGACTTTGGTCGCATCGATAACCCAGAGACTGGCGCCTTCCCAGCTGACGATTCGCGTATGCGCCAGCAATTCCATCTTGGCGCCCCTCCTACCCTTCAGCGAGCCTCACGCGATTGAGGCGCAAGGCATTGGCGATCACCGAGACGGACGACAGCGCCATCGCCGCCGCCGCGATCATCGGCGACAAGAGATCGCCCGTGAACGGATATAGCGCCCCCGCCGCGATCGGAATGCCGGCGACGTTGTAGGCGAAGGCGAAGAACAAGTTCTGGCGGATATTGCCCATCGTCGCCTTCGAGATCGCCCGCGCCCGCACGATGCCGCCGAGATCGCCCTTGAGCAGGGTGACGCCTGCGCTCTCCATCGCAACGTCCGTGCCGGCGCCCATCGCGATGCCGACGTCCGCGGCGGCGAGGGCCGGCGCATCGTTGACGCCATCCCCAGCCATCGCGACGACATGGCCTTCGCTCTTGAGCCGCGCCACGATCCGCGATTTGTCCTGCGGCAACACTTCGGCTTCCACCGCATCTATACCGAGCTTTCTGGCCACAGCCTCTGCGGTCGTGCGGTTGTCGCCAGTGAGCATGACAAGCCTGATACCCTGCGCGCGCAACGCCGCGAGCGCCGCTTGCGTCGTTGGCTTCACAGGATCGGCGATGGCGAACACGGCGCGGACAATGCCATCGACCACGACATAGATTGCCGTCGCGCCGTCAGCGCGCATCCTTTCCGCCGCAGCGGACAACACAGTCGTCGCGATGCCAAGTTCGGACAGGTAGCGCTCGGCGCCGAGCGCGACGCGCTTACCCTCCACCACGCCGACGACGCCTTTGCCCGTCGGCGAGTCGAATTCCGACGGTTCGGCCAACTTAAGACCGCGCTCGGTCGCTGCGGCGACGATCGCTTGTGCAAGAGGATGCTCGCTGCGGTTTTCGAGACTCGCCGCAAGCCGCAATGCTTCCGCTTCTTCGGCGCCGCTGACCAGGATCTCGATGACCGCTGGTTTGCCGGCAGTCAGCGTGCCCGTTTTGTCGAGCACAAGGGTGTCAACCTTCTCGAAGTGCTCAAGCGCCTCTGCGCTCTTGATGAGAACGCCAGCGCGGGCGCCGCGACCGACGCCGGCCATGATCGACATCGGCGTCGCCAGACCGAGCGCACATGGACAGGCGATGATCAGCACCGAAACGGCCGCGATCAATCCATAGACCAAGCGCGGTTCGGGTCCGACGAGCGCCCAGACGATGAAGGCAAGGACCGCGACGCCAATGACGGCTGGCACGAACCACCCCGCCACCTGATCGGCCATGCGTTGGATCGGCGCCCGCGAACGCTGCGCGTCGGCAACCATCTGCACGATCTGCGACAGCATCGTCTCGCGGCCCACGCGCTCGGCTTCGACGACGAGCGCGCCAGTCTGATTGAGCGTGCCGCCGATGACCTTTTCGCCGACATTGCGCGTCACGGGCATGGATTCGCCGGTCACCATGGATTCATCGATCGTCGATCGCCCGTCGCGCACGATGCCGTCAACCGGCACTTTTTCGCCCGGCCTCACGCGGAGACGATCACCCTTCTCTATGGTGTCGAGTGGGACTTCTTCTTCAACGCCGTCGCGCATGCGCCGCGCGGTCTTCGGCGCCAGATCAAGCAGTGCGCGGATGGCGCCGCTCGTTCGTTCCCGCGCCTGAAGCTCCAACACCTGACCGAGCAAGACCAGCACGGTGATCACGGCGGCGGCCTCGAAATAGACCGACACCAGGCCGTGCGCGTCTCGGAATTGAACTGGAAACGCGGACGGGGCGAGTGTCGCCACGACGCTGTAAATCCAAGCCACGCCAGTGCCGAGCGCGATCAGGGTGAACATATTCAGATGGCGCGTTTTGAGCGAAGCCCAGCCGCGCGCGAAGAACGGCCATCCGCCCCAGAGCACAATGGGCGTCGCCAAAAAGAATTGAAGCCACGGATTGATCATCGGTGGAATCAAGCGATCGATGCCAAAGAGGTGGCGGCCCATTTCAAGCGCAAGGACAGGCACAGCCACCGCTGCGCTGACGACAAAGCGTTGGCGCATATCCCGAAGCTCGGGATTGGGTCCGGACTCGGCGCTGGGCATCATGGGCTCCAACGCCATCCCGCAGATCGGACAAGAGCCCGGTCCGTCACGCACGACTTGCGGATGCATGGGACACGTCCATTTGGACCCAGCAGGAATGGACGAGGCATCGGGCGAGTGGTGCTGGTGGGCGCCTCCGGCGTGCCCACCGCCTCCTTTCGCACAGCATGAGTGATCGTTCGCGGGCTGCGCGTACTTCGCCGGGTCGGCGACAAACTTCGCCTTGCACCCGGCGCTGCAGAGCAACACCTCTTCGCCGTTGTGCATGTGGCGGTGTGGCGTGTCTGGCTTGGGCGTCATGCCGCAAACGGGATCGCGCTTGGCCGGCGCGGCGCTATGGGCGGCATGATCATGGGGCGGATGCGTGGTCATCTTGGTCACCGCAGGGGGCTGCGCTCCTGGCTTTACTTGCAAATCAGGCTGCACCTTCCCACAAATGGGAAGGTCAAATGAAAAATCATGAACATCAGCGAGGCCGCCGAACGCTCCGGCGTATCCGCCAAGATGATCCGTTATTATGAGACCATCAAATTGCTGCAGCCGGCGGCGCGACGCGGCAATGGCTATCGGGACTGCGGCGACGCCGACGTGTCGGTTCTGCAATTCATCCGTCACACGCGCGATCTCGGCTTTTCGCTGGAAGAGGTTGGCGCGCTGCTGACGCTTTGGCGCGACCGGGAACGGCCGTCGCGAGAAGTGAAGCGCCTGGCTGAGGCGCACATTGCCGAACTTGAGCGACGCATGCCGAAAATGTGCGCCGTGTTGCGTACGCTTCGCGACCTTGCGCAGCATTGCCACGGACAGGCCAGGAACAATAGGTACGGCGCAAAGCCCAGAGCGTGCGCCCAATGCTCGCGCAACACATAAAATGCGACCCCCCCCGCGAAGGCGGTCGCCAGCATAATCAAAAATCCGCGTCCAAAGCCTTGCGCTGTCGTTCGCGCCTCCCTTAGTGCTGATGCGGATCGGCGGGCGGCGCGGTAGACGGCAAGGCGGGCGCAGCTTGCGGCGCCATCGGACAATTGGCCATGTCGCCTTGATGCATGCCCGGCGTCATTTGCCCTTGGCCCATCATCTGGCCGGCATGATCACCGCCCATCATGGCGCCGTGCTGCTGGTCGTCAGTTTGCGGCGACGCCATCGGACAGCTTTGCATCGCTTGTTCCAGTGCGCCATCTGCGTGCGGGTCCATGGCGCTTGTGGCGCAACCAGCCAGAAGCAGAAGCGGTGAAAGTAGAGCGTAGATGGCTCAAGCGCGCGCGGCGTAATGAGAGAATACCCCTACGGCGGAAAGCCCGCTATTTGAAGGCGACACCTGGCTTGGCGCCCAACGCCTTGAACACCATCGCGGCCGGGCAGAAGCCTGTAAACGCCGCTTGCATCATGTTCGCGCCGGCGAAGACGCTCAGCCATATCCAGTAAGGATGGACGAACGCGGAGAGAGCCACGCCTAACAACACAACAAATCCGGCGAACGCCAGAACAGCACGATCAAGGGTCATGCGCTTTTCTCTATGCGGGGAATGGCCGGCAAATACTGCCGCGTCCAGGACACCAATGCGTCCGCCGTCATCGCGCCAGCTTGGGGCGCGACTTCCTTGCCATTGTAGAACAGGATCAATGCCGGGATGCCGCGCACGCCGAGCGTTCCGCTCCGCGCGGGCGGCCCGCCTTGATCTCATAGGCAGCGAGCACGCCTCCGAGGCCCGCGCCGAGCACAGCGATCACCGCCATGAACTTTCCTCCCGACGCCTGAGCGAGCATCCTTGCTCTTATATTAGCATCATCGTATATATGCAAGTCTTGACCGGTTGAGCACGGCGACCATCGCGCTTGCTTTGTCAGCCCGCATTGATCCGTCGCAAGGACGCTTAGCCGATGCAGCGCCTGAATATGACTTTGGAAGGCCAGATACGATGAGCCGGGGTGCATTGTTGATCCTCGCGGCGGCCTTGGCGCTGACCGCCTGCGGACGGCCCGAGGCGCCGGCGGCTCATGCGGTCCAGCCAGCGCCGGGGCGCCTTGTCGTCGAGGAGCGCTCGGTCCCGGACTACAAGACGGTGTCCGCAATTCTCACCAATCGCGATGTCGGCGATGCGCGGGCGCGCATTGGCGGAACTTTATCGCGCCTTCTCGTTCGCGAAGGTGACGCGGTACGGCGCGGCCAGTTGGTGGCCGTAGTCAGCGACCAGCGTCTGGCGCTCGAGGCCCAGGCTGGAGCAGCCAGCGTAGCTGCGGCGGAAGCCGTCGCAGGCCGCTCGCGCGCCGATCTCGCTCGACACCAAGCGCTTTTCAATGAGGGCTTTGTCGCTCAAGCGCGGCTCGATCAAGTGCAAGCAGATGCGCGCGCCGCCGAAGCGCAATTGCGGGCAGCCCGCGCCCAGCACGGCGCGCTCTCGGAAGCCAGTGCGCAAGGCCGTGTGTTGGCCCCCGCGGATGGGCGCGTCACCCGCGCGCCCATTCCTCAAGGCGCAGTCGTGATGCCTGGCGATGTCGTCGTGGCTATCGCGACGGGCGCGCCCGTTCTGCGCCTTGACCTTCCTGAAGCTGACGCGCGGGCGCTAATACAGGGTCAGGACATCCGCCTGCTTGGCGCTGAGGACGCCGGCCCGGCGGCAGCGCCCGTCCTCGTGCGTGTGCGACAAATCTATCCGGCCATCGATAACGGCCGCGTCACCGCCGACCTCGATGCACAAACTCTCCCCGCCGGCTTTATCGGCGCCCGCGTGCGCGTCCTCATTCCAGTTGGTGAGCGCCGCGCCATTGTCATTCCGGCGCGCTACATCGTCACCCACTTTGGCGTTGACTATGTAAGGCTTGAACGCACTGGCGGCGCCGTCATTGAAGCGCCGATTCAGCGCGGCGGCGCGATCCCTACCGATCAGATGCCTGACGGCATCGAGATCCTCTCCGGCCTGAACCACGGCGATGCGATCGTGCCGGCAGGAGCGCCTGCGGCATGAAGCTCGGACTCTCAGGCGACCTCACCAAAGCGACGATCCGCTCGCCGCTGACGCCGCTCCTCCTACTGACCGCACTGGCGCTCGGTTTGCTGGCGGTGTTCACGATCCCGCGCGAGGAAGAACCCCAAATCAGCGTCCCGCTCGTCGACATCAGTGTCCAAGCCGCCGGCCTGCGGGCTCCTGACGCCGTCCAACTCGTCACCCAACCGCTCGAAACCATCGTGCGCGGCGTCGAAGGCGTTGAGCACGTCTATAGCCAGACCGAAGATGACCACGTGCTGGTGACAGCCCGCTTCGTCGTCGGCACCAGTCCTGACGCCGCCATCGTTCGCATCCAGCAGGAAATCCGCGCGAACTATGATCGCATTCCCGTCGGCATTCCCGAACCGCACATCGTCGCGCGCGGTATCGCCGACGTGCCGATCATGATCATCACGCTGTCGCCCAGCGCAAGCGCGGCGGATCGCTGGAACGATTCCGCGCTCTATCAAATCGCTGAGGAACTCCGCACGCAGCTAATCGGCGTGCCTGACGTGGGGCTGACCTTCATCGTGGGCGGCCGTCCGCAGGAAATCCGCGTCGCGCCCGATCCGGGGCGCATGTCGCTCTATGGCGTCACGCTGAGTTCAGTGCTCGACGCTGTGCGCAACGCCAACCGCGCGTTCCCAGGCGGAGATCTACGTGGCCGCGAGGGCGCAGTCTCAACCGTTGTCGGCCAGACGCTCGATCAGCCAGCGCAAATTGGGTTGCTGACAGTGCGAGCGGCCGACGGGCGTACAATCTATCTCCGTGCCGTGGCCGACGTGACCTTGGCGCCGCGTGAAGATCAGGCACGCATGTGGCGGTTTACGCGTGAAACCGGCCAGCAGCGCATGGCGCCAGCCGTTAGTCTCGCGATCGCCAAACGCGACGGTTCGAACGCCGTTGTTGTTTCACAGGCTGTGGAGCGCCGGCTTCACCTCCTGCAGGGCCGCCTCATTCCGCAAGGCGTTGAGGCGACGATCACCCGGAACTACGGCGAAACCGCCAACGAAAAGGCCAACGAACTCCTCCTCCATTTGGGCATAGCGACGATCTCCATCGTCCTGCTGATCTGGTTTGCCGTTGGACGACGCGAAGCGATGGTCACGGCCGTGGTCATACCGACCACGATCCTGCTGACGCTGTTTGCCGCCAACCTCATGGGTTACACGATCAATCGCGTCAGTCTGTTCGCCCTCATCTTCTCGATCGGCATTCTGGTCGACGACGCCATCGTCATTATCGAGAACATCTCCCGCCATTGGGCCATGCGCGACGGGCGATCACGGATGGACGCTGCGGTCACCGCCGTCGCCGAGGTCGGCAATCCGACCATCGTGGCGACCTTGACCGTGGTAGCCGCACTCCTGCCCATGATGTTCGTCTCGGGATTGATGGGCCCGTACATGGCGCCCATTCCCGCGAACGCTTCAGCCGCGATGCTGTTTTCCTTCATCGTCGCTGTAGTGTTAGCGCCATGGCTCATGCTGAAACTGGCGCGCAAACCGGCCGCGGTTGCGGTAGTCGACCCGGGCTCTCATCACGACGCCCATTCTGAGGGCCGCTTTGGCGCCATCTATCGGTGCATTGCGCGGCCCATTATCCGCTCGCGCAAAATAGCCAAGCGCTTCCTGTACGCGGTCGGGATCGCAACCCTACTCGCATGCGCGCTGTTTGCGACGCGGACCGTGCGCGTGAAGCTTCTGCCGTTCGACAACAAGTCGGAACTTCAGGTCGTGGTGGATCTGCCCGAAGGCGCCAGCCTTGAAGCCACCGAACGTGTGTTGATCGATGCGGCAGGCATCATCGGGCGCACGCCAGAAGTGCGATCCGTCGATGCCTATGCCGGGACAGCGGCGCCCTTCAACTTCAACGGACTGGTCCGCCATTACTATCTGCGGCAACGGCCAGAACTCGGCGATCTGCAAGTGACGCTGGCGCCGGGCGGCGAGCGCCACCGCGCCAGTCACGCCATCGCGCTCGATTTGCGTCAGCAATTGCGCCGCCTCGACGTGCCGCCCGGCACGGTCGTGCGCGTCGTGGAAGTGCCGCCCGGACCGCCCGTCATCTCAACACTGCTCGCGGAAATCTATGGACCCGATTCACAGACGCGACGCGCTGTCGCCTCCGAAGTCGAACGCATATTCCATACCGTCCCCTACCTCGTCGACATCGACGACAGCTTCGGCCGGCAACGACCACGGCTCAGGTTGACGCCCAATCGCGAACAGATGGAATTCTTCGGCGTCTCTGAACGCGACGTTCTGGACTCGATGGCCGTGGCGCTCGGCGGGCAAGTGGTCGGCTATTCGCACCGCGGCGAAGGCCGTGACCCGATCGAAATCTCGGTACGCCTGCCGCAATCGGGCAGAACCTGGTCGCAAAGCCTCTCGGCGCTGCCGGTGGCGGCGGCGCAAAACGGCTCGCGCGTGGTCGAACTCGGCGAACTTGTCGAAGCTCAAACAGAAGCCGGCTCCTATCCTGTGTTCCGCCGTGACGGGCATTTCGCGGAAATGGTGACGGCCGAACTGGCGGGCGCCTATGAAGCGCCGATCTACGGCATGCTCGATGTGCAAAAAGCGATTGAGCGCCACGATTGGGGCGCGCTCCCGGCCCCCACAATCAGCATGCACGGCCAGCCCGAAGACGAAAGCCGCCCCACCCTGCTCTGGGACGGTGAATGGGAAATCACTTACGTCACGTTCCGCGACATGGGCGCCGCCTTCATCGTGGCCCTTCTTGGCATCTACATTCTTGTGGTGGCGCAGTTCAGAAGCTTTCTTCTGCCCCTCGTCATCCTGACGCCCATTCCCTTGACGTTGATCGGTATCGTCATCGGCCACATTCTGTTCAACGCGCCGTTCACCGCCACATCCATGATCGGCTTCATTGCGCTGGCCGGCATCATCGTGCGCAATTCGATCCTGCTGGTGGACTTCATCCGCCACACCAAGACGGAACGTCGACCGCTGCGGGCCGTTCTACTGGAGGCAGGCGCAATTCGCTTCAAGCCCATCTTGCTCACGGCGTTGGCTGCCATGATCGGCGCCGTCGTCATTTTATTCGATCCGATCTTCCAAGGGCTGGCGATCTCTTTGCTGTTCGGGCTCGCCTCCTCGACGCTGCTCACGGTTCTCGTCATTCCGGCGATCTACGTCGTGATGCGCGACGACGGAAAAGGCGAGGACGAACCGCAAACAGAACCGACGCCTGTGCTCGCCAAGGCGAGTTAGTGATGAATTCGCCTGATCTAGGAGACTGCCCATGGCCTATTACTTCGCTAAAACGATCGAGGCGTCGTTTCCAGAGGCTGTTGCGCGGACCAAGGCGGCGCTCTCCACTCACGGCTTCGGCGTCCTCAGCGAGATCGACGTCGCGGCGACGTTGAAAGCCAAGATCGGCGCCGACATGCCGCCCTATCTCATTCTCGGCGCGTGCAATCCGCAGTTCGCCCACCGCGCGCTTCTGGCCGAGCCCAAAATCGGAACCATGTTGCCGTGCAACGTGATTGTTCGCGAGGAAGCGCCCGGCAGGATCGAAATCGCCGCCGTCGACCCGGTCGCCTCGATGCAGGCCGTTGAAAATCCCGCGCTGGCGGAGACAGCAGGCGCCGTGCGCGAGATGCTTCAGCGCGTTATTGCCGAGCTCTAGTCAGGTCGACAGCATTTCGTCCAGGCGCTCACTGTGTCAGCGAGGGGGCTTGGCGGACAAAGTTGGTCGCGGACACACACTGCCCCGTTAAAGATCGCCTCGCCGGGCGGGCTACACGGCTGGGCTGGCGCGAGCGGTACTAAAAGCGCCCACGACGCGAGCACGCTTGCCAAACCAGCCCGGCTTGCGGCTCAAGACGTGCGCCTCTAGAAACGGACCCCGCATGCCCAGAATGAGTTATACGCCCGGCGCCTTCTCGCTTCTCGTGCGCCGCTCGCGCACGGGGCTTGGCTTGTTCTCGGGGGGGGAAATCCCCAAGGGCGCCTGCGTGATCGAATATGTCGGGCCGCAAATCAGTGCGGCGCAGGAAGCCAAGAGCCGCAGCAAGTATTTGTTCGAGATCAACGCCCGCAAAACCATCGACGGGGCCCCGCGCTGGAACACAGCCCGCTACATCAACCATTCGTGTCGGCCCAATTGCGAGCCCAACATCTACAAGGGCCGCGTCTTCATCCACGCCCGCCGCAAGATCAAACCGGGTGAGGAACTCGCTTACGATTACGGCAAGAATTATTTCAACGAATACCTGAAAGACGTCTGCGCCTGCCCCAAGTGCAAGCCGGTGAAAGCGGCGAAGAAAGCCACGCGCGCGCGCTGACTTTAAACAACAACAAGAGCCGGCTGGAAGCCGTGCGTGGTTCGGCATCACACACCAGGCCAATACCCGATAACGCTCACCGTCGAAATGCAACAGCGCGCGCTCGACGATCTCCGCTGCTTCTGGGCTTGCCAGCAATCTGAGACCAAAGTTCGCCGCGACGGCGTGCGGCTTCACTCATGCTTTTGTCTCCGGTGGCGCTTGGGGTAGATGGCGCGCCATCATGCGTCGGACCGCCGCGCGCAAGCGGGGTAATTCATCCTTGACGATCTCCCAGACGAGATCGCGCTGCACGCTGGAATAGCCGTGGGCAATACGATTGCGGATCGCCACTATTCCTGGCCAATGGATTGCGGGTTCCGCCGCGAGGATGGCGCCGTCGAGCCTGCGCACCGCTTCGCCAATGACAACCAAGTTCATCGCTACGGCATCGACGTCCTTTGAGCTGCCGGAAAACGTCGCGACGTCGAGACCTGCGACATAGCTCTCGATTCAATCGATCGCCTCGATGATTTCGGTGAATTCGCCAAGAGGATCCGCCTCACGCATAGACGAGATCGCGCTCTACTTTCGCCCGGACGTATGAGTTCATCCGGTCAAGGCCGGCGATATGCGCAGGGCGCCCGACCAGCGCGCTAAGTTCAGCTTCCAGATCGAAAAACCTGAATCCGGGCGCCTCGCCCGGCGCGAACTCGGCCACCAGATCGACATCGCTGCGCGGGCCGGCATCGTCGCGGGCCAGCGATCCGAACAGGCCCAGCCTCACGACGCCGTACCGGCGCCGCAGATCGGGCAGGGCCGCATGGAGGCGGGCGAGGGTTTCGTCGCGTGTCATGCTTCCATTCTATCACACGCCAGCGTCAGGTGAAGCGTCGCCGCCGTCCGGGCTCATGGGTCCCGCAGGATGCCGGCGGTCCAAAGGCAACTGGGGCTTCGCCCCAGGCCCCAGCTGCGCATGCGCCCAGATCATAACGAGGTGAACAACCCAGGGATAAATTAAGAGGTTCTGGCCAAACGGAAACCAACATAGTTGAGCCGGTCGGTTGGACTGGCCCCGCTACGGTTGGCCGAACGGAGCCCGGTAGGATGGCCGATCCAGGACCCACCACGGCCGCCGCGGATGGCGCAATCTCCAGCTGTCCACGCGGCGCCGTTGGCGGGCGCACCATTGTAATTGGCGTTCCAGCAATCTTGCGTCCATTCCCAAACATTGCCGTGCATGTCGTAGAGGCCGAAGTCGTTCGGCGCGAACGAGCCGACCGGGGAAGCATTAACCCAACGATCAGTCTCGGATGCAAGACCGGAGCAGCACGCATCGGCGCCATAATTGGCGCGCTCGTGGCTGGCCGACGCGCCCCACGGATACGCCGTACTCGTGCCCGCCCGCGCCGCGTATTCCCATTCCGCCTCGCTCAGCAGCCGATAGCGCTGCCCACCAACACGGCCATTGATCCAGGTGATGTACGATTGCGCATCGTTCCACGACACATTGGCCACCGGGCGGGCGCCGCGCCCCCAGCCCTGATCTGCCGGCCGATAGCCGCCGCAGCCCCCACCCGCCACGCACGCATCCCATTGCGCGAAGGTGATTTCGTATTTCGACGCGGCGAAGGCGCGGATATTCACATGGTGTTGAGGCGCCTCTCGCCCGTCATAGCCATCCCAATGTTCCTCGCTCGCGGGCGAACCCATGGTGAAGGTGCCGGCGGGGATCGTCACCATTTCCGGGCAATCGGCGCAAGCACCACTTGGAGCGCCGGCATCCTGCCGGCCTTCTTGCTGCCGGCTCGAAGCCGGCGGTCCGAGTGGGCCCTCCGGCTCGCTTACACCCGCTGTCTCCGCCGCTTCCGGAGAAGGAAGAAAGCGCCACACGCCATAACCCATTCCAGCAAGCACAAGCACGCCCAGCGCGATCGCCAGCGCCGGCGACGTTTTGTTTGCGCCAGCCGCTGCGGCTTTGCGTTCGCCGCCAAGGCTTTTCAAATCCAACACGCCAGTGCTCACGCTCGCACGCAGAGCCGTGGTGAGCCGCCCGACATCGTCATGAAAATCTGGATCGCGGCGGATGATCGCCGCATGCCGGCGCAGCAAAGGATGCAAGCTCGGCGGCAATTCGTCTGCGCGCGGAATACGCGCCCCGTTCACCAGCACCGGCACCACGTCGAGCCCCGGCGTGTCGAGCGCGGTCTCGATCTCGATGCGCACCCAATCATGGGGATCGTCGAGCCGGCGGCGCCCGCTCTCGTCTTTTGCCTCGATCCAGTTCGGCCCGATCAGCACCAGCACCACGCGGCAGCGCGGCAACAGCCCCTGGATGTAAGCGCCGAAATCGGCGCCGGGACGCAGATTGTCGACATCCTTGAAAATGCGGTTCTTGCCGAAACGCCCCGCCAGCGCATCATAGATGCGCCCAGCCACGTCCGCAGTGTCATCGCGGCGATAGCCGATGAAGATTGCCTCGCGTCCCATCGTCCCCCCCAGCAGCCGGCGCGTTTCTCCAGCTAGCATTCATCCAACCCCGCGTCTGCCAGCTTGTCCGCTAGGCTTGACTTCCTTGGTTTGCACCTCTACCTTTGTTATCGAAGGTAGCTTATGACGCAGGTGGACGAGCAATTCGCTGGGCTCCGCAAAGGGCTTTTGGAGTTCGCGCTCCTCACCGTGATTTCGGTGGAGCGGGTCTATGTCGCCGACATTCTGACGCTGCTGGCCGAGACTCCGTTCGCGACCCAGGAAGGCACGCTCTACCCGCTCCTTTCCAAGCTGCGGCGTGAGGAATTGGTCGATTACGAATGGGTCGAGAGCGATGCCGGCCCGCCGCGCAAATATTATTCGCTCACCGACAAGGGCCAAGCCCGGCTCGCCGATCTCGGCGCTTATTGGCGCCGCCTCACCACAACTCTTGAAAGCTTGGGGCGCTGAACCATGGAACGTGTGGTCACCATCAATCTCAACGGCAACCCCTACCAACTCGACGAAAGCGCCTACGACGCGCTGCGCGGCTATCTCTCGCGCGCCGAAGCCGCGCTCGTCGCCAATCCCGACAAGGCCGAAATCATCGGCGACCTCGAACAAGCCGTCGCCGACAAGTGCGCGGTTTACCTCTCGCCCCACAAAAGCGTTGTCGCGGCGGCGGAGATGGCGCGCATTCTGGGCGAAATGGGCCCAGTCGAAGGCGCTGAGCAAAACCCCGGCGATGAACAAGCGCAGAGCGGCGAGCCGCCGCGCAAACGGCTGTACCGGCTTGCCGGCGATTCCAAGATCGCGGGCGTGTGCTCGGGCGTCGGCGCCTATTTCGATATCGACGCCAACATCATTCGCTTGCTGTTCATCATCGGCGTCCTGTTCACCGGCGGCGGCCTGCTGCTGGTGTACATCGCGATGATGTTCCTGATCCCCTCGGCGCAAACCAGCGCTGAATGGGCGGCGGCGCACGGCGCGCCGTTCAACGCGCAAGAAGTGATCGACCGCGCCAAACGTGAATACGCGCGCGTCGCTGAAGATGCCTCGCGCGGTTGGCGCGGCGAGCGCCGGGCGTGGCGCAAATCCATGCGCGAGCAAGCCCAAGCATGGCGCCATTCATGGGGCGGCTGGGACGGAGCTCCCGCGGCGGCGGCACAGCCGGTCGGCTATGTGACGCGCATTTTCGCGGGGCTGTTCGCGTTTGTCTTCAGCATCGTGGCGGCGGCGCTGCTGATCGCTTTCCTGATCGCCTTGTTCTCGCTGCTCAACACCGGCGCCATCTTGGGCTGGACCCCGCCCGGGGATTTGCCAAATTGGCTCGCCATCTTGATTTTGTGCATCGCCTATGCGGCGCTGTCTTCACCGCTGCGCCACCTGCGGCGCGGCTCATACGCCGCGGCCAGCGGCCATCGCTACCGCGGCGGCGCTGACAGTGTGGTGACGCTGCTGGCGATGCTTGCAGGGAGCGCGCTCGCCTACCAATTCCTGCCGGAGTTCCGCGAGTGGGTGCGCGACCTTCCCGATCTGTGGCGGCACATCGAACTCGGCATGCTCTAGTGTCCTGTATTTGAAGTTCGCCATCAGCTTGGATCGAACGAGGGGCGAACTTCAAATACGAAAAGGACACTAGAATCCAAATTTTCTAGTGTGGCTTATGAATCTGCAATTCGCTCCGAGTTCTCCATCAGGTGATGGCGAATTTCAGATTCGCCACACTAGCCGTAAACCAGCTCCATGAGCCTTGGGGCGCGGCCTCTCGGGTCGCGCCCCCTTTTTTAGCCCCACGGCCCCTTGACCTTGCCGGACTGTGCGACCGCCGGTGAAGCGACGCGACCGCCAGCATATTTCGCAAGCGCTTCAATGCGTTTTTCAATCGGAGGATGGGTCGCGAACAGGCTGGCAAAATCGGAGTGCGGGTTCTCGATGAACATCTCGCGCACTTCGGATGGCGCGTTGACCACCGCATTGCCGGAGATTTTTTGCAGCGCCGAAATCATCGCGTCCGGCTTTTTGGTCAGCTCAACCGAGCCCGCGTCGGCCAAATATTCGCGCCGCCGCGACAGAGAGAACCGAATGACGATGGCCAGCGCGTAGGCGATCGCAATCATCGCCAACGCCGCGATAATGGCGATGATCGCGCCGCCGCCGGAATCGCGGCTCGACGACGACGAGCGCCGCGAACTCACGCCGCCGCCCGAATGCCACAAGCCGCGAAACGCCATCTCGCCAACGAACGAGAAAATGCCGACGAAAACCACCGCGATCACCAGCAGGCGCACGTCCTTGTTGCGAATGTGGGTCAGCTCATGCGCGAGCACAGCTTCCAGCTCATCATCATTGAGCGCGTTCATCAGCCCGCGCGTCACCGTGACGGAATATTGTCCTTCGTGGAGCCCCGTTGCGAAGGCGTTCATGCCTTCGGTTTCCATGATCCGCAGCGCCGGCATGCTCATGCCGCGCGAGATGGTCAGGTTTTCGAGCAGATTGTAGAGGCGCGGCTCGTCCTTGCGTTCGGTGGTGTGAGCGCCGGTGGCGGCGTCGATCATGCCTTGGTAGAAGGCATAGGCGATGCCGAACCAGAGGATCGCGCCGGCGATCGCAAATGGCCAAGCCTGCGCCAACGCATCAGCGGCCCACACGAACGGGCCCATGACCGCGTCCTTGCCGACGGAGGCGCCTGAGAGCCCGGCGAACAACAAGAACAACCCGTAGGTCAGCAGCAACAGCAGCACCGGAAACCCGAGCATCAGCAGCACGGATTTGCTGTTGTTGTTCCAGATGTGGGTCTGCAGGCCGTAGGCGGCCACGCGCGCGGCCCTAGTTGAACTTCACTTGAGGCGGCGCCGCGTCCATCGTTGCACGGCTTTCCTCGCCGACATTGAAGAACTCGCGCGGCCCGAAACCAAACGCGCTCGCGACGAGGACAGCGGGGAATTGCTCGCGGCTGGTGGCGTATTCGCCGACCGCGTTGTTGAAGAAGCGGCGGGCGGCGGCGAGCTTGTTCTCGATGTCCGAGAGTTCGGCCTGCAGCTGTTGGAAGTTGGTGTTGGCTTTGAGGTCGGGGTAAGCCTCCGACAGCGCGATCAGCCGCCCCAAAGCCGCGCCCAGGATACCTTCAGCCGCGCCCATCGCCTTGGGATCGCCGGTTTTCTCCGCGGTCACCGCCGCGTTACGGGCCTGGATCACCGCCTCTAACGTGCCCTTCTCGTGAGCGGCGTAGCCCTTCACGGTCTCGACCAAGTTCGGGATCAAATCGTGACGCTGCTTCAGCTGCACGTCGATATCGGCGAAGGCCTGGTTGCAATTCTGCCTGAGCGCGACGAGGCGGTTATAGATGCCAATCAGCAGCACGGCGATGACGACGGCGCCGATCAGCAGGATTAATCCGAGGGTCATGGAACTTCCTTCTCCAAACTTTGAGCGTGTCTTAACCGAGGTTAGGTCGCGACGCCATCAATATGGGGAACTAGCCGATCACATCCGAGAACCGTCCCGAGCGCGAAAATCCCTTTGGCGCGACACGCCCCGCGCTCCCGCGCTTGCCCTTGTAGTCGGCCCATTCCGCCACCACGCGCACGCGCCCGGCGGAATCCTCCCAGCTCAGTCCGTCAGCCTTGGCGAAGGTCTTGGCGTCAGCGAGGCCGCCGTCGTGATAAGCTTGCAGCTTCACGCCCTTGCCGCGCGCCATCTCCGGCAAGTCTGAGAGCGGGAAGATCAGAAGCTTACGGTTCTGGCCAATCACAGCGACCTGATCGCCCACGATCTTCGCCGCCGCCATGGCGCGACCAGTGAGGATCTGCTTGCCAGAGCGCTTCGACGCCAGCATTTCGTCCTCGCCAACAATGAAGCCATAGCCCTCGTGGCTGGCCACGAAACGCTTGGCCCCTTCCTCGTAGGCAAACAGCGCCACCGCTTCGTCGATGTCGCCCAGTTCAACGGAGAGCCGAAGCGGCTCCCCA
>CXWL01004528.1_pt1 | contig 31907 bp, 26 predicted proteins | sample 590931 | NCBI WGS metagenome assembly CXWL01 (sample SAMEA3498368, study PRJEB10139) | groundwater metagenome | biome: water well; material: biofilm material | place: Germany | collected 2015-04-27
CACACCCGAAGGCACATGGACCTGAACCATGCGCGTCTACCAATTCCGCCATCTGGGCAATAGGCAGCCTAGTCAGGCTGCCAAAGAACGCGTAATTCTATAGGAAATCACTGTTTTGTCAAATAAGAAGAATCAAAAACTGCGCGATCTGGATCCTTATCATAAGCGTGAGAAAACACGCTATGAGCATCCATTGCCCAGCCGGGAATATATTTTGCAGATTTTAAAACAGCAAGGGATCCCGACTGCCGAACATGCATTACAGAAGTTGCTGGATATCACTAAACAAGAAGAAGAACTTTTTAATCGCAGATTGACTGCGATGATTCGTGAAGGCCAGATTTTCCGTAACCGCAAAGGTGATATTTGCGTCATGGAAAAACTGGATCTGATCAAAGGTAAAGTTCAAGGTCATGCAGACGGATTTGGCTTTCTGATTCCTGATGATAGCAGTCCGGATTTGTACCTGAGCGCCAAAGAAATGCATAAAGCATTGCATGGTGACCGGGTTTTAGTACGCGAAATTGGATTGGATCGGCGTGGGCGTCGAGAAGCCACTATTGTAGAAGTGCTGGAATATACCAATACACAGTTGGTAGGCCGATTACATATTGACCACGGCATTCTGTTTGTAGTGGCCGAAAACAAACGCATCAGCCAGGATATTCTGATCGCCAAGGAACATTCGTTAAAGGCCAAAGCAGGCCAGATTGTCATGGTGGAAATTATCCAGCAGCCTAGTAAACAGGCGCAGCCCATCGGAAAAATTATAGAGATTCTTGGGGACTACACCGCACCCGGGATGGAAATCGAAATTGCTTTACGTAAACATGATCTTCCCTATGTGTTTTCTCCTGAGATTGAAAAACTCTCAGCCAAATTTCCCAAAAATGTATTAAAAAAAGAACTGACGGGACGCAAAGATATCTGTCACTTACCACTGGTCACCATTGACAGCGAGACGGCTCGTGATTTTGATGATGCGGTTTATTGTGTAGAAGAGGATAAAGGATACCGGTTATATGTGGCTATTGCGGATGTCAGCCACTATGTCAAGCCTGATGATGCCATTGATCAGGAAGCGCTTAATCGGGGAAATTCAGTCTATTTTCCACGCCGCGTCATTCCCATGCTGCCAGAAGCGCTATCGAATGAGCTGTGCTCACTCAATCCAGACAAAAACCGGCTGTGTATGGTCTGTGAAATACAGTTTCAAGCGACCGGCGACATACTCGATTATGTTTTTTATCCCGCTGTCATGCGTTCACATGCACGTCTGACCTATAACAAAGTAGCGGCCATGCTGGCTAATCCAAAAGGAATTGAAGCCAAGGAACATGCAAAGCTTTTACCACACTTGCAGCTGGTCTACAAACTATTCAAGGCGTTACTTAAAGCACGCAAGAAACGCGGTGCGATTGATTTTGAAACCACCGAAACGCAAATGTTCTTTAATGCTCAGGGGAAAATCGAAAAGATTGAACCGGTACAGCGTACGGAGGCTCATCGTTTAATTGAAGAATGTATGCTGGCAGCCAATGTATGTGCAGCAGATTTTCTGCAGAAACACAATCAAACGACGCTTTACCGTATCCATGAAAGTCCATCCCCTGAGAAAATTGAAGCGCTACGTAATTTTCTCAAGGAGTTTGGTATTCAATTGGGTGGCAAAAATAAACCCAGTGCCAAAGACTACGCCCAAACACTGCTTAAAATACAAGGCAGACCGGATGCGCAATTACTCCAAACAGTCATGTTAAGATCTTTGCAGCAAGCTGTTTATAGTCCTGATGTCACTGGACATTTCGGACTTGCGTATGATTCCTACACGCATTTTACTTCCCCCATTCGCCGCTACCCTGATTTGCTGATCCATCGTGCGATTAAGGCTGTATTAAGCGGGAAAACCTATCATCCAGGAGATTGGCCTGAATTGGGCAAACACTGCTCACTCACCGAACGGCGTGCCGATGAAGCAACCCGTGACGTTGAATCCTGGTTAAAGTGTTTCTATATGCAGGATAGAATCGGAGAATGTTTCGACGGCGTGATCAGCAGTGTGACGGGCTTTGGCTTATTCGTAGCATTAGATAACGTGTATGTGGAAGGACTGATCCATATTTCAGAGTTGCCGAGTGATTATTTTCATTTTGATGCCACCAAACATGTTTTGCTGGGTGAGCGTAGCGGCAAACAATATCGCCTCGGCGATCGATTACAAGTCAAATTGGTTCGTGTTGACTTGGAAACCAGCAAAATTGATTTTGTATTAGCTGAGCCAGACAAAAAACCAAGTCGTTCCAGAACAAAGACCTCATCCAAAAGCAAGAAATCGCTCTAGAATCTGAAATTGCTTTAAAATACTGCTTTACATGAAATAGTTTGTAACTAGCGAGAAAATCAGAGCCTGGCAGCAACACGCTTCTATTTTTCATTCAATATCTCTTATGTTAAGCGATGCTTAACAAAGTTTTCAGGTTTATTAAGAATTATGTCCAGCACCCGCCTTATTTTTGGCTTTCATGCGATTACCAGCCGTTTACGGCAAAATCCGTATAGCATCAAAGAGCTATTTATGGATGCCACGCGAGATGATCAGCGCGCACGCGGTTTAATCAAGCTGGCTGAAACCCAGAAAATTCATTTGATCACTTGTGAAGGATCAAGACTGACGAGCATGGCAGGCAATGATCGTCATCAAGGCATTGTGGCTAATATCGATATTACACGCAGTTATGTCGATATTAACGATGTTCTGGATACACTGACTGAGCCTGCGCGATTACTGGTGTTGGATGGAATTCAGGATCCGCATAACTTAGGTGCCTGTTTGCGTGTCGCAGATGCTTTTGGTGTGCATGCAGTGATTGCACCCAAAGACCGGGCGGTAGGATTGACCTCAACTGTTTATAAAGTTTCCAGCGGCGCTGCGGATACCGTACCTTATATCGCTGTTACCAATTTATCCCGTACTTTAAAGCAATTAAAAGATCAGGGAATCTGGATTATTGGCACGGCAGAAAATGCAGACAGTAATCTGACCCGTATTCAGATTAAAGGACCCGTTGCCTGGGTATTTGGCTCCGAAGAAAAAGGGCTTCGGCGTCTGACTCGTGAAGCTTGTGATCAGTTGGTGCATATTCCAATGCTGGGCAGCGTAGAAAGCTTAAATGTCTCTGTCAGTGTGGGAATTTGTCTTTTTGAAACGCATCGCCAACAATCTGTAGTCTGATCGATGACCCTGATAAAATGAATTGAATGTTTCTGACGAGAACAACTTATGTTATGCCGTGCAATCCAGTTCAATAAAAATATTAATATCGCTCATTCTCAACCATGACCTCATCTGCTCATCCCAATTTTAAAACACACTTTGCCGAACTTTTCCGCCAGGCAGCCAGCAAAATAACAACACTGGATACTTCAATTCGTATTGAATTGTCGCGCACCAAACAAGCCAGTCATGGCGATTATTCCTGCAATCTTGCCATGCAGTTAGCCAAGCCGTTACATAAAAACCCGCGTGAAATTGCCCAATTACTGATTGATGCCATGCCTGCTTCGCCTTATCTGGAGAAGATTGAAGTAGCGGGAGCAGGATTTATCAATCTGTTCCTCAAAAACTCAGCCAAGCAACACTACCTGCGTCACGTTTTACAAAGCCAGAATGAGTTTGGTCATAGTAATTTCGGTCAAGGGAAAAAGATTCAAGTGGAATTTGTCTCGGCTAATCCAACCGGACCATTGCACGTCGGTCATGGACGCGGAGCAGCCATCGGTGCCAGTCTTTCCAACATATTGACAGCGGCTGGTTTTAACGTATCCCGTGAATTCTACGTCAATGATGCGGGGCGGCAGATGGATATTCTGACGCTCTCTACCTGGTTGCGTTATCTGGAGCTCAATCACATTCACATCCCTTTCCCAGCGAATGCTTATCAGGGTGAATATGTCAAAGCCATGGCACAACTGATATTCCAGGCACACGCAGAACGTTATGTGCATCAACCTGGCTTATTGCTAGATGGCCTTCCACCGGCTGTTCATGAAACAGCCATTAATACAGACGAGCAATTGGATCAATTGATTGTGAATGCAAAAAATATACTGGGCCAGGATTATGCGTATATTCACAATTTTGTACTGACAGAACAATTGGGTGACTGCCGCAATGATTTGATGGAATTCGGCGTGGAATTTGATACCTGGTTTTCAGAACAATCATTATTTGATAATGGTCTTGTGGCACACACCATTCAATTACTTGATAAGAAAAATTATTTATATCAGCAAGATGGTGCCATCTGGTTTCGTTCAACGGATTTCGGTGACGAAAAAGATCGTGTTGTACAAAGAGAGAATGGACAATTTACGTATTTTGCTTCGGATATTGCCTACCATCTCAATAAATTTGAGCGTGGTTTTGAACAAGTCATCAATATCTGGGGGGCAGATCATCATGGCTATATTGCCCGGGTAAAAGGCGCATTGCAGGCATTGGAATTAGATCCGGCAAAACTGGAAATTGCACTGGTACAGTTTGCCGTACTCTATCGTGATGGAAAGAAAGCACCCATGTCTACACGTTCAGGAGAGTTTGTTACGCTTCGGGAATTACGCCAGGAAGTCGGCAAGGATGCTGCACGTTTCTTTTACGTGATGCGTAAAAGTGACCAGCATTTAGATTTTGACTTGGATTTGGCTAAATCACAAAGCAACGACAATCCTGTTTATTACGTACAATACGCGCATGCTCGCGTTTGTAGTGTGTTGGCGCAATGGGATGGGGATATGAACATCCTGGCTGAAACCAATACTGAAGCATTGTCCAACCCTGCTGAGCTTGCTTTACTGCAAAAATTGATTGATTTTCCAGATACCGTAGAAATGGCAGCCAAAGAATTTTCACCCCATCTCATTGCCTTCTACCTCAGAGAACTGGCCAGTGAATTCCATAGTTACTATAATTCGACTCGTTTCCTGGTACCAGAAATTCCACTGCTTCATGCTCGACTGGCACTCATTGCATCCATACGGCAGATATTAAATAATGGTCTTAGGTTACTGGATGTCAGTGCACCTGATAAAATGTAATCGAATTAACCTACAAGGATACTCATGAGCCGAGATTATAAGACCCGCAAGCCTGCAAAATCCACGAATGAAAAAAGCGGCTCAACATTCCTGGGAGGATTCGTTGGTTACGCATTAGGTCTTGTGAGTGCAATTGGTATATGGATGTATCTTAACCATATTCCCAGTCCGTTTTTGCCGAATGAAAAAGTTGCCAGTTCATCAGAGAAAAGCGGGACTCCTCAACCACCTGATCAAACAAAAACTCCTGAAAAATCCACCCATGAAGAACCATTGAGTTCAATCGAAGAAAAACCTCGATTTGATTTTTATAAGATACTTCCTGGTATTGAAGAGCCAGAGATTGACCAAACATTCAAACAAGCTGATGAGCAACCCGCCCAGCCACAGGCCATTGCCAAAAATCCGGAAAATAGCAACAAGTCGACTGAGATTGTACAACCACAGATTGTGCAACAACTTACCTTAACCCATCCAGGTGTTCGTCCGGTTGAAGAAAAACAGCAATCTGCCTCAATTTATCCACGCAACCATCCAGCAGAAACTGTACAGCAACCCGTAGTACCTCAAGTTAAGAGCACTAAGCCGACGGAGATTGTGCAACCACAAATTGTGCAACAACCTACCTTAACCCATCCAGGTGTTAATCCGGTTGAAGAAAAAAAGCAATCTGCCTCAATTCATCCTCGCAACCATTCAGCAGAAACTGTACAGCAACCCGTTGTACCTCAAGTTAAGAACACTAAGCCGACGGAGAAATACTTTCTTCAGGCTGGGTCATTCAGAAAAAATGATGATGCAGATACTCAAAAAGCAAAACTTGCATTACTCGGGGTATTATCATCCATTCAATCAATTGATCTAGCAGAAAAAGGCATTTGGTATAGAGTGCGTATTGGCCCCTTTACTAATAAAGAAGATACCGATAAAGCAAGCGCTTCCTTAAAAGAAAATGGTATAGAAACTCAATTTATTAAAGCGCAATAAAATATTTTTACAAAACAGAATAAAGTTGCAAACCAAGAGGTTGTCCGAAAAGAGCGATCGTAGCGAAGTGAAGCTGTTTTGAGACAGATTTTTTGAATATTTGAAGCGAATAATTATTCTATTTAAGGAGTTAGAATGAATCTACGTAAGTGTTTTGCAGTTTTCTTCTTATTGTTGAGTTTTAGTTTAATCAATATATCGGGGGCGCACGCTGATATCGTTGAAGGCAAAGATTACACAATTTTAATTAACCCACAACCAACACAAGATAGCGACACGATAGAGGTTATCGAGTTTTTCTGGTATGGCTGCTCGCATTGTAACAGTCTGCATCCACATCTTAAAACCTGGCTAATCAATATTCCCAGTGATGTAAGTTTTCGCTATGTACCCGCGATTCTTCGTGCCAATTGGACATCTGCTGCCAAAATATTTTATACGATAGAGGCTATCGGAGTAACAGATATTCTGCACGATAAAATCTATGACGCTATCCATCGTGACAAAATTGATTTAAATAAAGAAGCTGTTTTATTCGATTGGATTGAGAAACAAGGTATCGAAAGAAAAAAATTTGAAGCTGCCTATAATTCTTTTTCCGTGCAGAATCAGGTCGCAAGATCAACGCAAATGACTCGCCAGTATCAACTCACGGGTGTTCCTGCACTGATTATTAATGGGAAATATCTCACCAGCGGTAAACTGGGCGGTACGCCACAAGATACTATCAAAACTTTAGAAATGCTTATTGAAAAGGTACGCAAAGAAAGAAAATAAACTACGTTTATGCCCATAAATTGTAATACACCAGGAAACTTCGTTAAGTTTATATCCCAGATGGAACATTAATGACGACAAGCAAGATAATTTTTGGAGCAGGTTGTTTTTGGGGAGTAGAAGCGGCTTTTCGTCGTATCAAAGGGGTCACTCACGTAACTTGCGGCTATTCTGGCGGGCATACTGACAATCCAACTTATGAAGCTGTTTGTACCAATACCACTGGTCATATTGAAGTAGTTCTGGTTGAATATGATCCAGTAGAAATAACATTAGAAACATTACTTGATAATTTCTGGAACTGCCATAATCCCACTACTCAGGATCGGCAAGGTCTCGACATTGGAACACAATACCGTTCCGTTATCTTTTTTTTCACACCAGAACAAGAAATAGCCACCAAAGCATCCATGAATAGGTTACAGAATAGTGAGCGCTGGCAAGATCCTGTTGTAACAAAAATTTTACCTGCCACTCAATTTTACGTAGCTGAAGAATATCATCAGAATTATTTCAAGAAGCATGGTATTCATTAACATTTTTTATCAATTAACGCTTAACCTGGATATTTCATAAATTCACGTGATCATCACGTGAATTTATGAAATATCCAGGTTAAAGGGCCAGGAACTGACAGCCTTGAACTCAAAATAAATACGGGTCTTACTCATAATAGGTACAAAATGACTAAAACTACAGGTTGCTTATTTATTATCAGCGCACCCTCTGGTACTGGAAAAACCAGTTTGGTCAGAGCACTGCTCCAATCAGACCTCAATCTTAATCTGTCCATCTCACACACAACTCGCCCACCACGCTCTGAAGAAATTAATGGATGTGACTATCATTTTGTTAGTGAAGAAACATTCAGACAAATGCTTGTCAATGGAGAATTCCTGGAAAGTGCAGAAGTTTATGGCAATCTTTATGGCACCTCTCAAAAATGGATAGATGAAGCCATGGCATCTGGACAGGATATCCTGCTCGAAATAGATTGCCAGGGAACAAAGCAAGTACTTCAGTTTTTCCCCCAATCCATTGGAATCTTCATTCTTCCTCCATCTGCCGCTACACTAGCGACACGATTAAAAACACGGGCACAGGATAATGCTGAGGTTATCCAGAAAAGACTTGCTGCAGTACGTGAAGAAGTCAGCCATATCTGTGAGTTTGATTATGTTATTATCAACAACAAACTGGAAGAAGCGCTCAATGATCTAACCTGTATCGTCAGGGCTGAGCGTTTAAAAAAAGAACGACAAGTGGTGAGATATCATTCCTTAATTACTCAACTGTCGTAGCCGGTTTTTATCAATGAATGGCATAGTTTTTTATCTTTTTATTGTAAAATCCGTTCGTAAACACATAAATACATAACCGAGACAAATACCATGGCACGAATTACCGTTGATGATTGTTTAAAAAGAATACCTAATAGATTTGACATGACCTTAGTTGCGACAACACGAGCTAGACAATTGGCTATAGGCTCTGCTCCAATGGTGGACCCTGCGCGCGACAAACCAACAGTTATTGCCTTGCGTGAACTGGCTCAAGGCAAAATAAATCTTGATATCCTCAATCCGAAAAACATTTAATGCTAGCCCGGATATTGCATGAATTGCACACGCCCTCACTTGTCTCTTGATTCCACAAGGGATTNNTTGTGAAACCAATATCATGCGTGATCATCGTGCGAATTCATGCAATATCCGGGCTAGGAAGCTGTCCGAGAATAGTGATCGTCGCGAGGAGAAGCCATTTTGAGGCAGATTTTTTGAATATTTGAGGCGAATAGTTATTCTGTTTAACGAAAATGTTCGATAAATAGGGCCAAAATAGCTTTTCCGCAGTAGATCACTCTATTCTCGGACAAGCTTCCTAGGTCAGAATTCTTAAAGCGCCGCTATGCATTGATAATATTTTTAAGCCTATCGTCTTATCATCAATCAAGTAAATCAGTGCAGTGCATCCTCACTTTCTCAGTATAAAAAAATTTTTTACTCCGTCACAGAATTAACCAGAAATTACTTTTTTCATTCCAGGTAAGTCACTGCTTATAATCACATCAAAGATTATTTTAAGAAATTTAAAGATCACCCCATCATAAATGGAACCACAATCGACAACTTGTTTAAGTTATTTTGAATTTAAAACAACTGACCTAATGCACTTTAACTTTAGGCTCTTCAAATTCCATGCCTGAAGCAGAACTTCTATTTTCGGAGACATCCCAATATCTTAAGCCAGAAGATATTACTCAACTTAGAAACGCTTATTTATTTGGTCAAGGGGCTCATTCCGGGCAATTCCGCAAATCAGGTGAGCCCTATATCTCTCACCCATTAGCAGTAGCCAGAATTCTTAGTAAATTACACCTTGATGCACCTACCCTGACAGCTGCCTTATTGCATGATGTCGTAGAAGACACACACATCTCCAAAGCCGAAATCAGTGAAAGATTTGGTGAATCAGTGGCAGAGCTGGTTGATGGTGTTTCCAAGCTCGACAAAATTGAATTCCAGACACAAGAAGAAGCGCAAGCTGAGAATTTTCGCAAGATGCTGCTGGCTATGGCGCGCGATGTACGTGTCATACTCATCAAACTGGCTGATCGATTGCATAATATGCAAACTCTTGAAGCCATGCACCCCATAAAACAGCGAAGCATTGCACGTGAAACACTGGAAATTTATGCACCTATTGCACACCGTTTAGGATTAAATAATATCTACCAAGAATTACAAGAACTAGGTTTTCGTTATTTTTATCCCACTCGTTATAAAGTACTGGTCAAAGCAACCAAAGCAGCACGCGGGAATCGTCGTGAAGTCGTTGGAAAAATTCTTGAAGCCATCAATCTTAAATTAAAAGAAGCGGGGTTGGATGCAGAAGTTAATGGACGTGAGAAACATCTTTATAGTATTTATATGAAGATGGTAGATAAACATCTGTCATTTTCTGAAGTTCTCGATATTTACGGATTTCGCGTTATTGTAAAAGACATTCCTTCATGCTATGTCGCATTAGGTATGCTGCACAGCTTATATAAGCCAATCCCTGGTAAATTTAAGGACTACATTGCAATCCCAAAGACAAATGGCTATCAGTCATTACACAGCACTTTGCTGGGGCCGTTTGGTATACCGATAGAGATACAAATTCGTACCGCAGAGATGCATCGAATTGCTGAAATCGGTGTAGCTTCACACGGACTCTATAAAAGTTCAGATGCAGATCTCCAAGATCTTCATCTGAAAACCAGCCAATGGTTGCAGAGCTTACTGGAAACACTTAGCGACTCAACAGATTCTTTGGAGTTCCTGGAACATCTTAAAATTGATTTATTTCCGGGCGATGTTTATGTTTTCACTCCTCAAGGAAAAATTCTAACACTTCCGAGAGGTTCGACAGCCGTTGATTTTGCCTATGCCGTACATTCCGATGTTGGCAATTGTTGTGTAGCCGTTAAGATAAATAGTGAAAATGCTCCCTTGCGCACCAAACTAAAAAGTGGTGATCGTGTAGAGATTCTCACCGCCCCTTATGCCAAACCCAATCCATCCTGGTTAAATTATGTGGCAACCGGAAGAGCACGCTCGCATATTCGTCACTTTCTCAAAACAATCCAATATGACGAATCAGTTAAATTGGGTGAACGCATGTTAAATCAAGCACTACTGTCTTTTAATATCAATCCGGACACAATTAATGACACGCAGTGGGAAAAATTAGTGCGCGACAGTGGCGTCAAATCCAGGGAAGAATTATTTGCTGAAATGACTCTGGGCAAACAACTTCCTGCTGTAGTTGCAAAACGACTGGCATCTCCAATGGAATCAATTTCCAGTGAACAAGTTGCTAGCCCAATTACCATATTGGGAACTGAGGGCCTTACTGTTCAATTTGCCAAATGCTGCCACCCCATTCCAGGCGATGCCATTGTAGGATTGATTAAAAAGGATCATGGATTAATTATCCATACGCACGACTGCGCAATTATCACCAATAGCCAGAAAAGCTCCGAGAATTACCTGGATGTAGCATGGGGCAAAGATATCTCCAGAACTTTTGAAGCCAGCATCAAGGTAACCGCAGCAAACAAGCAGGGGGTATTGGCTCGAGTTGCTGCTGAAATAGCCAAAGCAGAGTCAAACATTGACGACATTGCGATGGAAGCTGGGGAGGATTACACGCAAATGCGTTTTATCCTGCAAGTTAACAATCGGCGTCATCTTGCACAAATCATACGCAGTCTGAGGCAAATCAGGGAGGTCGCCAGAATCAGCCGAATTAAAGGTTAAACATATCCGTCTTCGTCAGCATGTTCCGCTACAAACTTATCAACAAACTCATCGACAGGCATCGCCGTCAATTGTTTCTGATCCAGGCATAAATTCAGAATTTCTTGTTGCCGTTCGGCTGAAAAACATCGCGCAAGATTATGCTTAAATTTCTCCAGCAGGAGTGGCATACCTTCATGACGACGCTGTTTATGCCCAATCGGATAGGCCACTACAACTTCTTTCAACCCGCTCCCATCATTAAATTTAACGCTCAGCCCATTGGTAATCGCACGTTTATCCGGATCATGGTAATCTCGGGTAAATTGCTCATCTTCAACACAAACCATCTTCTCACGCAATGCATCAATCCGCGAATCAGCAGCAACAGCATCTTCATAATCAGCCGCCGTCAGCCGGCCAAATAACAATGCCACAGCCACCATATATTGCATGCAATGATCACGATCTGCAGGATTACTAAGTGGCCCTTGTTTATCAATAATTCGTATTGCAGCTTCATGCGTTCGAATAGTGATGCTCTGAATTTCGGGAACCCGGTTCTTTGTCAGGGGATGCAACTGCATGGCACACTCAACGGCTGTCTGCGCATGAAACTCGGCTGGAAATGATATTTTAAACAATATATTTTCCATGACATACGCATCCCACTGATGAATTGGCCGTTGGAAGCTGAATGGCCGACCATTAAACAACACATCATAAAATCCCCAGGTTTTTGCAGTCAGCGCCGAGGGATACCCCATTTCCCCCTTCAGCGTAAGAAGTGCCAGCCACACTGCACGGCTGGTGGCATCGCCCGCAGCCCAGGATTTTCGTGAACCGGTATTGGGTGCATGGCGATAAGTACGCAATGGCTGTCCATCCACCCATGCCTGAGACAATGCATCAACAATTTGAGCATGGCTTCCTCCCAGCAAATGCGTTACCACAGCCGTTGATGCCACCTTGACCAACACCACATGATCCAGCCCTACCCGGTTAAAACTGTTTTCCAATGCCAGGCACCCCTGAATCTCATGCGCCTTGATCATGGCAGTCAATACATCATGCATAACAGGTATTTTCTTCCCTGACACGCGCACATTACGTGCAATCCAATCCGCAGTAGCCAGTATCCCACCCAAATTATCCGACGGATGCCCCCACTCTGCAGCCAGCCAGGTATCATTAAAGTCAAGCCAGCGAATCATTGCTCCAATATTAAAAGCCGCCTGTACCGGATCAAGCTGAAATGCAGTACCTGGAACGCGTGCACCATTCGGCACCACAGTACCGGGAACAATCGGCCCCAACAATTGGGTACAAGCTGGATAAGAAAGCGCTTCCAGACCGCACCCCAATGTATCCATCAAGCAATAGCGAGCCGTCTCATAGGCCAGACTGCTTTGAATAGGATGATTGGTGACATAGCCAACGATTTCTACCAGCACTTGATCGGGTTGTGGCCGGTTATTGGAGTTTTGATGTGACATTACTGGTTGACTTAAATTTAATTTACTAATAAAACACCATTGTAATCTGGTCTCACAAGAAACAAGCCAAGGAAATCAATATGAGCGTGTTATTTCTCTACAACATTCGACCAGAATATTACAAAGCAAGGCAAATTTCTTGTGCAAGAAGTGATCTGATAGTTGACCAGAAAGCTTCAAAACGTTAACATGCGCTTCTCATCAATTCCCTGATAGCTCAGTCGGTAGAGCGACGGACTGTTAATCCGCAGGTCCCAGGTTCGAGCCCTGGTCGGGGAGCCAAACAAAACAATTGGTTACATAAAATAAAGAAACTGACAGTAAACTATTAGTAGCCCTATAGTAGACGGAATAAATAAAACTATAACAACTATTATTATTTCTAGTGCGAGAGGTATGTTATAGCGTAATCTATTCTGTGCGTACCATTGGGGATAAAGCAGCCTCCCCGCTTCAAGACGGCTTTCGTCCAAGAACTGCTCCTATATTGGATTATTCCAAGGAGAGCTAATGGACGTACCAAAGCAACAATATCCTAACGATACACCCCCCGAACAAGTTACGCTCTCGCAAGCATTCTGGTATTGGCTAAAACTGGGATTTATCAGTTTCGGCGGACCAGCCGGCCAAATTGCCATCATGCATCAGGATTTGGTCGAGCGTATGCACTGGATTTCAGAGCGGCGCTTCCTGCATGCACTCAACTACTGCATGATGCTGCCAGGGCCGGAAGCTCAGCAGCTTGCGGTATATATCGGCTGGCTGTTGCACCGCACATGGGGCGGAGTCATTGCCGGAACCTTGTTTGTATTGCCTTCTTTGTTTATTTTGATCGCACTTTCATGGATTTATGTCGCTTTTGGCGATGTTTCAATGGTAGCTGGTCTATTTTATGGCATCAAACCCGCAGTAACTGCCATTGTGGTACAGGCAGCATATCGTCTTGGTTCACGTACACTCAAGAATAATCTGCTATGGACAATAGCAGCAGCTTCATTCGTTGCAATTTTCGCACTAAACATCCCCTTCCCGATTATTGTCGCCAGTGCGGCATTGATCGGCTATGTTGGCGGGCATATCTCACCAAACAGTTTCAGGGTTGGCGGTGGGCACGGACAAGCAAATAAGTCTTATGGTGCGGCGTTGATTGATGACCATACACCCACACCGGAACACGCGCGCTTTCTTTGGTCGCGGTTGGCTAAGATAGCTGTGATCGGCGGTTTGTTATGGTTACTACCAATGACACTGCTAACAACCAATTATGGGTGGGATCACACGCTGACACAGATGGGCTGGTTTTTTACCAAGGCCGCCTTGCTGACTTTTGGGGGGGCTTATGCGGTACTGCCGTACATTTATCAAGGCGCGGTTGAGTATTTCGAATGGCTCACACCAGTTCAGATGATCGACGGCTTAGCACTTGGCGAAGCTACTCCAGGGCCTCTGATCATGGTGGTAGCTTTCGTTGGTTTCATTGGCGGTTATGTGAAAGCGCTGTTTGGGCCGGATATGCTATTTCTAGCGGGAACCGTGGCAGCGACACTGGTGATATGGTTTACTTTCCTGCCGTCTTTTATTTTTATCCTCGCCGGCGGCCCGCTGGTGGAATCAACACACGGCAACCTAAAATTTACCGCACCCCTGACCGCGATCTCGGCAGCAGTTGTCGGAGTCATCCTGAATTTAGCCATGTTCTTTGGTTATTATGTGCTATGGCCGAATGGTTTTACAGGCACATTCGATTGGATATCAGCCTTGATTGCCTTGACTGCGGCTATCGCGCTGTTTCGCTTTAAACGCAATGTGATCGAAGTCATCGCAGCCTGCGCAGTCATCGGGCTAATTCTAAAAACTTTTCTGTGAGGTGCAATTATGAAATGGATTACTCGTGAACGTCCTAAAATTGATCGAATCGCTTGCCCTTGGCTGATTACTCATTTTATCGACAAAGAACCTGAATTCTTGTTTGTGCCGTCTGATCGTGTAATAGCGGATGCTGAGTCTACTGGTGCTATTCCGTTCGATATACCGAATGTGGAGTTGTCTCATGTTGGTGCTGAATGCAGTTTTGATACATTCCTCAAAAAATATAATCTGACAAACCCAGCACTCCAGGATTTAGCTATTATCGTGCGCGGCGCAGATACGGATCGCCTTGCCTTGACTTGGCTCCACAGTGTGCGGGGTTACTGGCAATATCATTGGGATTGTCACATAACTTCCAAAACGATCATGACATGCTGACACACGGAATGGTCATGTATGACGCGCTCTATGCATGGCGCTGTCATGCTCGAGGTGAACGGCACAGCTGGAATTATTGAAATTGATGATAAAAGATGAATACCGGGAGTAAACAGATTCTTAGCTGTTTACTGTTGTTTACCATCGCATTATCAACAATAGCAGTTCCAGAAGTTTGAGTTCTCTATTTTTTCGAAGCTCGGGGAAGATTGCATGGAATCCAACACAACGCCCATCACGGAAAAGCCAAGCTATACATTGTGGCAGTTGATTCGCTACATGCTGCAACTGGGAACTTTTGGCTTTGGCGGGCCGGTAGCATTAGTCGGTTATATGTATCGCGATCTAGTCGAGCGCCGAGGTTGGATTACTGAAGCCGATTATAGGGAAGGATTGGTACTCGCCGAGCTGGCACCAGGCCCGTTAGCAGCTCAGCTGGCAATTTATCTCGGCTACGTCCACTACCGCATTACCGGTGCAACGTTGGTTGGCATCGCCTTTGTCTTGCCATCGTTTATCATGGTTGTCGCATTAGGCTGGGCCTATATTAATTATGGCGGCTTACCGTGGATGCAAGCGGTATTTTATGGTGTCGGCGCTTCTGTGATCGGCATTATCGCGATCAGTGCACATAAACTCACCATTAAGAATATCGGCAAAGACAAGTTATTATGGACGATCTACTTGATGTCGGCCACGATGACAGTAGTGACCGAATCAGAAATCGCTTGGCTGTTTCTTGTTGCCGGTATAGTTGTTTGGTGGTGGCGCGCGCCGCCGAAATGGTTCAATAAAGGTGGTCTGAATTCGATAATATGGGTGCAAGTTCCAATAATTGGAACGATAATCAGCGATCTTGATTGGCCGTTGTTAACACAAATCGGTCTGTTCTTCGCCAAAGCTGGCGCTCTCGTATTCGGTTCTGGACTCGCAATCGTGTCATTTCTCTATGGCGGTGTTGTAAATGAACATCACTGGCTAACCGAAAAACAATTCGTCGATGCAGTGGCAGTCGCCATGATCACACCGGGGCCGGTGGTAATCACAGTAGGATTCATCGGTTACCTCATTGCCGGTTTTCCGGGTGCTTGCGTTGCCGCACTTGGCACATTTTTGCCTTGCTACCTATTTACCATCATTCTAGCACCGTATTTCAAGAAATATGGCAAGCTACCAGGGTTAATTGCTTTCATCGACGGGGTTACGGCGGCAGCTATCGGTACTATCGCTGGCGCAGTGATCGTACTGGCCAAACGTTCAATCATTGATCTACCAACCCTGCTTCTGGCACTCGTAACCGCTATTCTGCTGTGGAAATTCAAGAATCTGCAAGAGCCATTTATCATTGTCGCTGCAGCCCTCATCGGGCTGATCGTCTATCCGCTGTTGTATCACTAAAAAGGAGTATCAAATGACCTATCAAATGAAACCGCTAACCTGCGATCCCGCTAAGCTCACCGGCCTGTCAGAGAAACTGATCGTCAGTCATTATGAAAACAATTATGGCGGTGCTGTAAAGCGCCTGAACGCGATTACCGCGCAGCTGGCTGAGCTCGACTTTACCAATGCTTCTGTATTTGTTGTGAATGGATTAAAACGCGAAGAATTGATTGCCAGCAATTCAATGATTTTGCATGAAGTGTATTTCGAAAGCTTAGGTGATCACAGTATGTTGAATGGCGATTTGAATGCAGCACTAATTCGCGATTTCGGCAGTATCGAACGCTGGCATGCTGAGTTTGCCGCAATGGGCAAGGCGCTCGGCGGCGGCTCTGGTTGGGTGCTGTTGACCTACTCACCGCGCGACGACAAGCTTGTTAACCAATGGGCATCCGATCACGCCCATACGCTGGCTGGCGCCACACCGATTCTCGCTCTCGACATGTATGAACATTCTTATCACATGGACTATGGCGCAAAAGCAGCTTTATATGTTGATGCTTTCATGCAAAACATCAACTGGGAAAAAGCAGCAGAGAACTATAGGCTCTGTAATACCAAACGGCTTTGAGCAAACTCTTGGCGTCTGGTCATAGCACTTTGATACAATTAAATTAATCCAGCCAATGCATGAAAGCTCTTTACAGTTGGTGCAAGAGATGTCAAGCTGAAATTCACTAGCTGCCCAAAATAAGAAACTGCGATTCCAATTCAACTTCATTCAAGGAGATTTCGATGTTGCACGCTCTTCTCAATCAACGATGGTTCTATGCCATCCTATTTACTCTGGGAACAACCCAGATTTTCGCTGCCACAGGTTTGGATACTGCCCGGATCGAACAACTGACTAGTCTGAAAGGCACGTTTTCGAAAGAAGAAAATGTCTTCAAAGTATCGAAGCCACGCACTGACGTCAAGATAAACATTGATAACTTGCCGATGGCACCGTTTATGGGACTGACCTCATGGGCCGCCTTCACACCGATATCAGACTCGAAAATCATGCTGATGGGCGATTTTGTACTATTCGAAGATGAAGTCAACCAGGCCATGAGCGCGGCACTTGATGCCGGACTCGAAGTTACCGCACTGCATAATCATTTTTTCTTTGATCAACCGAGGGTGTATTTCATGCATATCGGTGGAATGGGTACCATTGAACAACTTGCCACCGGTGTGAAGAAAATACTCGATGAGATTACGGAGATTCGGCGAGTTCGCCCGACCCCAGTTACCGAATTCCCTGGTCGTATCGCTGATAAGAGCGCTATCAGTTCAGCGCCGCTGGAAGCCGTACTTGGGGTGAAGGGACAAGCAAATGACGGCATGTTTAAAGTAGTGATCGGCCGCACGGCCACTATGCACGGCGTATCAGTCGGCAAGGAGATGGGTGTCAACACCTGGGCTGCCTTCGCAGGTTCTGACGAAGAAGCGGTAGTCGATGGTGATTTCGCGATACTCGGAGACGAACTTCAGCCAGTACTCAAAGCGATGCGTGCCAATGGTATCCACATTGTCGCGATCCATCAGCACATGACGCATGAAGAGCCGCGCTATTTTTTTCTTCATTATTGGGGCAAAGGTAAAGCATTGGATCTGGCGAAAGCCGTCAAGCACGCACTTGATGTGAGCGGAAACAGGAAGGTGAAGTAGATCGGTTTTTACTAAATTCAACGTTTCATAGAATATAAAACGTGAAAAAACTGACGGCTATTAATGGACGTCGGCAAATACTGGCAAAAGTTATATTTATAACTGCTAGCCATCACCCCTTGACCGCAAGCGGCATGAACCTTGGTCAGGGAACCGAAGAAATCATGCGTGGGTACTCATATATAACAGGGAAATCTTTCTTAGCGAGATTTTCATGAGAATCCACCAGCTATCTCCGGTTGATGCAATTGCAAGCCTGAAAAGTACTGCATCCGGTCTGAGTTATGCTGAAGTTGATCGTCGGCTACACGAATATGGCTGCAATGAGGTGGAGAAACTAACGCGCAAACCTCTATGGCTGAGACTAATCAAGGAATTTGTAACTTTCTTTTCACTGATCCTGTGGGTTGCAGCAGGATTGGCTTTCTTTGCAGAATGGAGTGACCCCGGCCAAGACATGGCGAAAGTGGGTTACGCCATCGTAACCGTGATTCTGGTGAGCGGAGTATTTTCCTTCTGGCAAGAGTATCGCATCGAACAAACACTGGCGGCATTGCGCAAATTGCTACCGCAACAAGCTCAGGTATTGCGCGAAGGCGTGGATACCCGAGTGCCTGCGGAGCGACTGGTGCCAGGAGATATCGTTCACTTAGAGCAAGGTGATAAGATCCCTGCAGACTGTCGATTAATCGAAGCATTTGGTGCAAGAGTCAATAACGCGGCCATCACGGGTGAATCGCTACCCAAAATGCGTGAGGCTGATCCATCCGAAGCGGATAACTTGATCGACAGTAAAAACATCGTACTCGCTGGCACCTCGATGGTATCCGGGCAGGCTAAGGCCATTGTTTTCGCTACTGGGATGCATACCGAATTCGGCAAAATTGCGCATCTTACCCAAACAGCTGGGGAGGAGATTTCGCCGCTACGCAAAGAAATCGAATACTTAAGTCGCTTGACCGCAGCTCTAGCGGTGCTAATCGGCCTTCTATTCTTCCTAATCGGCTGGATAATAGGCATCCCATTCTGGAAAGCATTTATTTTTACCATCGGCATCATTGTCGCCATGGTACCGGAAGGACTACTTCCTACCTTGACTTTGTCACTCGTGCTAGCCACCCAACGTATGGCAAAGCGCAACGTGCTCATACGCTATCTCCCCTCAGTCGAGACACTCGGCTCCACAACAGTAATTTGCACCGACAAGACCGGCACACTGACCCAAGGTAACATGCTGGTTCAACAAATCTATCTAAGCAAGACCCTCATTTCGCTTACTGGAATAAAAGAAAAAGCTGATTTCTTAGATCTCAACAAGCTTTTCTTTCTAACAGCCTGGATGTGTCAGGATCTGAAGGAAATAAGAAATCACGGAAAATCTCCTATTCTGGGAGACCCCATGGAAGTCGCGCTGATGGAAATGGTACTGAATCTCAGCCCAGGGCTTCCCGTTTATCCGCGATTAGATGAGATACCATTCGATGCTGACCGCATGCGGCTATCAACCATCCACCAAGCACCTGAAGGTGCTACTCTTTATTGCAAGGGTGCACCCGAGTCGGTACTTCCGCTTTGCCAGCACATTGTCATCAATGGAAGAATTCAATCTCTTGATGTTGAAACAAAGGCGAGCATCATTCAGGCTCAAGATGCGATGGTACATCAAGGCTTGCGTGTGCTAGCATTCGCTTGCAAGAAACTGGTTGTAGATTATGACCGAGAGAGATTGGAGGAGAATCTGGTTTTTGTTGGTCTGGCAGGGCTGGAAGACCCCCCCAGGCCAGAAGTGCCAGAAGCGCTCCGCAAATGCCAAGAAGCTGGAATCAAAGTGATCATGGTTACCGGCGATCATCCCGGAACAGCCGCGGCAATCGCACGAGAAATTGGACTGTGTAAATCCGATAATCCAACCATTATTACTGGTGAACAGCTCAGAGGGTTCTCGGATATCCGGCTTCAGCTTGCATTGGATGCTCAAGAAATCATTTTTGCACGGGTCGTCGCCAACCAGAAGATGCGTATTGTTGAAGCATTAAAGAAGAAGAAACATATCGTGGCTGTCACTGGAGATGGCATCAATGATGCACCAGCGTTAAAAGCTGCGCATATCGGTATAGCCATGGGTATTGCCGGTACGGATGTAGCCAAGGAATCGGCTGACATGGTGCTGCTTGATGATAATTTCGCGAGCATCGTGAATGCAATTGAAGAAGGGCGCGCCGTATTCGAGAATATCCGCAAATTTCTCACTTATGTTCTTGTCCACAATGTTGCCGAACTGATACCTTATCTTGGTTTTCTGCTTTTCAAGATTCCCTTGGCATTGACACCAATTCAAGCGCTGTTGATTGATATGGGATCTGACACATTTACCGCCCTCGGCCTAGGTGCCGAGCGACCCAATCCACAGATCATGCGTCGGCCTCCTCGCCCGCAGAGCGAAAGGCTGATGAATTGGCCCCTGGTATTCCGCGCTTATATCTTTTTAGGATTAATTGAGGCAACTGCCGCCATGGCGGTCTTTTTCTTTGTACTCAACAGCGCTGGATGGGAGTATGGACAGAACTTGGCTGCCCAGGATCCATTGTATATGCAAGCTACTACCGCTTGCTTGAGCACCATCATCGTAATGCAGATCGTGAATGTGTTTCTGTGCAGAAGCGATGCTCGATCAGTCTTTTCAACCGGATTTCTGGGTAATACGCTGATTATTATTGGTGTGATAACAGAAATTGTAATTCTCTTGTTGATCAACTATACGCCTTGGGGAAATTCTCTCCTCGGAACGGCGCCGATTGAAAATGAGGTTTGGGGTATCATCATTCTTTGCGCAACAGTCATGTTCATTTTGGAGGAGCTGCGTAAATGGTTTGCACGCAAGAGGCCATCTAATTCTTCTTTACAGAGAGGCGTTTGAATAGCCAAAAAACCGATTGATGTGACTGAATGCTGTCATTAAAGGCACATCGTCTTCAAGAACATACTGAAAGAATCTTGTATTTTTGACTTTAGCTGCAAAAATTTGACCTTCTAGTTTTACCCAGATGTATCACTCCAATCATGCCTGTTATTTAAAAAACCCATTTTTCTCAACAACCAAGCTGTGAATTTGGCATATTGCTAACCAGCGGCCGTTTAAAACTGATTCCAAACCGGACATACAAAGTATCACTTTGAATATTGCTGACTGAAGAGCGAAATGGGTGATTTGAGTAGTAATCTCATAAGTATTGGTAATCTGGCGGGGGCCTAGAACCGATACGTATACCGCAGAAAATAATCGATATCTTCGCGCTTTTGAGGCGCATTGATGTGCTGCCTGATATCCTTGTTATGACGCAGGCGTGCTTCGACAGTCTGATTTTTATCGATGTCCCATTTATAGCGCACCTCGGCCTGATAGACATTGTTATTAAAATCCGGTGACAACAGCCAGCCATCGCCAACACGGCCGAACGCGAATCCGACACTGTGCTGTGGAACAATATCGATAAAATTGAAGGTGATTTGAGCCGCGAGCCCGTCGGCATTACCCGATGTGCCGGTCTTTACCGCGCTGCGTTCCGGTACGTTCGGCGCATAACCCGCCTCCCCCCCCAAGCAGGAATTTCATGCTACTTCCCATCGGCCATTGCGCTGAAAGCCGTCCAACCGCCCCCCAGTAATCATTGATCATCCCAGCGTCTATACCACTGCTGTGCAGAGCATCCGGCAGCCAGGTGATATCCACTGTACGCTGAACAATGGACCCAGCCTTTTGGGTGTTTTCAACACTGATAAAATAGGACAGGCGGCTGCCATCTTCTCTAAAATTAAGCGGCGGACGGCGCACCTGGGTCGCGCCTTGAGCGTCGTTGTACTGGGCAATCGCCGTTGTATTCCAGCCGTTCGCGGCATTGTGTTTGACCTGCACACCATCGGTCCAGGTGATATTGGTGAATGAACTGTCATCACGATCCAGTGATTTTTCAGCTACGCCTTTCAGCAGCGCCACGCTCTGGAAGCGGCCCACGCGAATCTGCCAGGCATTGTCCGGGCGGTGTTCGAGATAGATCTCGTCCAGCGTGGAATCACCTTGGCGCAGACCATCTTCTGCCGGGGTTCTATTAAAAATCTCGAAGTGCAACTTGCTATGATCCGTGGAATAACGCCCGGCGAAACGTACCTGCATCCGCCACTGCTCATTGAATTTCGCGCCGATCCCAATGCGTGGGCGCATCCGGATTTCGTGGATTGAAGTGTCGTTTCCATTACGATCATCGCGATGCAACGAAAAGGAGCTAACGCGCATGTCACCGTTCATTGAAAAATCGACGGCCGCAGCCGGACCGGCCAAAATCAGGCATAGTCCATAAAGCATGGGGCTTGCCCATTTCCTCATGAAAGTAGACCGCATTACGCTACACCATGCACTAACACTAAAAACAAAATAGCCGCGCTTGAGGAGCCAGTATGGGGTATTAAAACTATAATGATATCTACATTATTTGTAAGATTCATTACATAATGTTATCATGAAAAAATGAATACAGCGAATACTCAATGGCTTCTCCTGATTATCAGTTTGCCGACTAATAGTGCTACGGCACGGATGCGCATCTGGCGCGCTCTCAAATCACTGGGTTGCGGTTCCTTGCGAGACGGCGTTTTCTTGCTGCCGCAAGGTCCTTTGCATCAACAATTGCTGCGCGATTTGGGCGATGAAACAGTGCGTGAAGGTGGCAGCGCTTGGCTGGTGACAGTTCATGCGCAGTCCGAAGCGGAGGATGAGGCTTATCGCGTCCTGTTTGATCGCAGTGCTGACTATTCCGAATTTCTTAGAACCTTGTCACAGGCGCGTCGCACGCTCGTGGAACTTGGCATGCAGGAAATCAGTCGCTTGTTACGCAAATTACGGCGCGACCATGAAGGCATTCGCGCGATTGACTATTTTCCGAACGAAGCGAGCCTGCAAGCGGAAGCAGTCTGGATGGACTTTGTCAATATCGCTGAAACGATGCTGTCGCCGGATGAACCGCATCCAATTGAAGCGGCAATATTGCGGCTTGATCGGAATGACTATCAGGCACGGACCTGGGCTACGCGCGCTCGTCTATGGGTAGATCGGGTCGCTAGTGCTTGGCTCATTCTTCGTTTCATTGATCGCAACGCTTCTTTCCTGTGGCTGGACTCTCCGGCTGACTGCCCACCTGACGCCCTTGGCTTCGATTTTGATGGGGCGACATTCACCCACGTTGGTGATCGCGTGACGTTTGAGGTATTGGTTGCCAGCTTCGGGCTGGAATCAGATCATGGGCTACAGCGGCTCGGTGCACTGGTCCATGCGCTTGATGTCGGCGGTGGCGGCGTACCGGAAGCCAGTGGCTTTGAAGCCATGCTGGCAGGAGCGCGCCGGCGCGGTTCTGATGACGACCAACTGCTGGCCGAGATTGAGGTGGCGCTCGACTCCTTTTACGCGCATTTTTCAAATAATCAGCAAAAATAAGGAGCATGTGTTGGAGACTACCGTACAAGCCACTTCAGCAGGAACACTAACCCCACAACGGAAGGAATGAAATCATGTATACGACACACACTGTCACCAGTAAGCTTCTCGTCTTCTCACTCATCGCACTGAGCCTGTATGCCCCCAGCAGCAACGCAGAGCGCGGCTGGCAAAACGGCGGTCCCTCCAAGGCCGTTTTTGTCTTTGTCACCAATTTCGGCGGCGATGGTATTTCGGTGGTCGACCCCGTCGAGGGCAGGCTGGTCTCGAACATCAAGACCGGCGCCAAGCCGCATGGGGTTGCCATCGCTCCCGACGGCGCGACTGTTTACGTCTCCAATGAAGCGGACGGCACGTTGTCGGTGATCAACCCGGCCACGCACGAAGTCGTCGCCACCGTCGAAATAGGCAAAGCTCCCAACCAGCTTGAAGTATCGGCCGACAGCCGGTACGTCTTCGTGACGCTCAACGGAGCGGATGCGGTGGCCATCTTCGATGCGAATCAGAAGAAAGTCGTGAAGACCGTGCCCGTCGGGCGGGCTCCACATATTGCGCTCCGCAGTCCGGACGGTAAAATGATCTACATTACCAGTGAGGGGGACATGAAGGTGCTGGTACTGGATGCCGCCAACTGGACGATCAGCGGCGAGATCCCCATTCTGGCTTTCCCTCGTGTCCTGGCTGTAACGCCGAACGGCAAGAAGGTTTTCCAGACCATCCGCTGGCTCAACGGTGCCCTCGTTATCGATCCCGTTAAAAAACAGGTGACAGACCGGATCGCCCTGGGCGAGCCGAAGTTCGCCTCCGAAGGCAAGGACGCTCACGGCGTGGCAGTAACGCCTGATGGGACGGAGCTCTGGCTCACCACCCAGACCACAGATGATGTGACGATCATCGATACCGAAAGCCACAGGGCCTTGGGCAAAGTCCAGGTGAGCCGGGATCCAAACTGGATCGGCTTCACGCCGGACGGCAAACTGGCGGTGGTCAGCAATACCGGCTCGGGCGATGTGAGTATTATCGACGTTGCCCGGCGCCAAGTGGTGTCGACCATCAAGGTTGGCCCCGACCCGAAGCGGCTAGCGGTCGGAAGTGTCTATACGCGGGCGATCCAATGAGCCCACTCCGATCCGAAGGTCGCGGCTGGAGTCGTCACTTCCGCCATCGAGGGGCAATTCGAAGCAGCCTTCCGAAGAGGGTAAGTGCAGGTCATTTTCCAAAAGACATTTGCGAAATGTCGAGAAAATTGATTGTGCAGAACCCTTTACGTGGTTTGATGCCGCATCCGTCGATGCCATGACCGCGCCCGCGCTCATCGTGTCCGGACTCACCCGCCGCTATGGCGGATTGACTGCTTTGGACGCGGTGAGCTTGACCTTGCAAAAGGGCGAGGTGCTGGGTTTGATCGGTCCCAACGGTGCGGGCAAGACCATCCTCATGACCTGCATCGCGGGGTTGGAGCGGGCCGATGCGGGGCAGGTCGATATCTCGGGGGGCGCCGCTCCGCACGAGGCCCTGTTTTATCTGCCGGACGGGGTAGCGCTGTATCCCGAATTGTCGGTGGCACGGATCCTCACGCTGTTCGCCGCCGCCTTCGGGTGCAAGGCCGGCGCGGTGGCAGAGGTGGAAATGGCCCTGCACCTGCTTCCCGTGGCCTCGAAGCGAGCGGGGGCGCTGTCGAAGGGCTACCGCCGCCGCCTGCTGCTAGCCATCGCCCTGCTTTCGCCCCAACCCATCTTGTTACTGGACGAGCCCTTCGACGGCCTGGATATGCACCAGGTGCGCATCGTGACGGCCCTATTGCGCCAGTTGCCTGCCCGGGGACGCAGTCTTCTCGTCTCCATCCATCAGCTCGTGGATGCCGAGCGGGTGTGCGACCGCTTCGCGCTGCTTGCTGAGGGTCGTCTGTTGGCCCTGGGCAGCCTGCCCGAGCTGCGGGAGTACGCTGGCATCCGGCAGGGCGGCCTGGAGGAAGTGTTCCTTGTCCTTACTGAACCTGCCCTGGTCTGAACTCCTGCGCAAGGAACTAGCCGGCCTCACGGCCGGGCGTGCTTTCTGGGTGCTGCTTCTGGTGCAATCATTGCTGACGGGGCTCACTTACGCCCAGGCGGTGTCCCTGTATTCCGAGATGAGCCGCACGGCGCTGGCCGCGCCGGAGCTGGCGGCGGGTCTCTCCCCCCTGGAGCATAGGTATCTACACAAGTTTCTAGCCTTATAAAACAATCAGTTAGATTCATATCTTTAANNAAACAGCTATTTTTCATTAAGCAACTGATTTTAAAGTAAAAAGATATGTAGATACCTATGCCCCTGGAGGGCGTTCTCGTACCCAGCTTCGGCAGTCTTTACCTGGGCCTTACTCTGCTGTTTCCCTTCGTGGCAATCCGGCAGGTTGCCAGAGAGCGCGGCGACGGTACCCTGATCCTGCTGCTTCAGACCCGTGTGCCGCTAGCCGCGTGGCTCGCGGCCAAACTTTTCGCCCTGGGGTTAGCCGGAGCGATGGTGCTCGCCATCCCGGTTTCCTCTCTGATTTTCTGGGGCGCCGCCGGCGGCCATCTGGACGCGGGCGAGGTAGCGACCCTGGTGCTGGGCTATGCCCTGTACGCCTTCCTGATTGCCGGATTCTGTTATCTGGCGGCGTCCTTGATGGATTCGGCCGCCAGCGCCGCTATCCTGACCCTGTCGGTCACTCTGGGCGCCTGGGCACTCGACTTCGCGGCAGCGGGCGACCGGGGCTGGCTGCACACCCTGGGCGGATTGTCGGTGACGGCGGTATTGCGCCGCTTCGAGAGCGGACTCATTTCTCTTGCCGACATCACGGGCCTACTGGCCACTGGGATCGCCGCCATTGCGGCAGCCGGACCATGGCTGCAACTGCTTTCCCGGCGGAATCGCCTCATCCGCGCGATCGTCATCGTGGCCCTGGCCCTGGGCGCCGGGCTGCTGGCGGGATGGGCCAGCCTGAACTGGGATGCCACCGAAAACCGCCGCCACTCCTTCGCCCCGGCCGACGCATGCACCCTGGCTGGCATCGCCGCGCCATTACGCGTAACCGTGTATCTCACGCCTGATGACCCGCGCCTGGCTGACTTGGAGCGAAACGTGCTCGACAAGCTGGACCGAGCCATGCCGCGCCTAACCGTGCGTTTCGCCGGGTCCCGCGGCGTCTTCCCGGCGACTGGGGAAGACCACTACGGGCTGATCGAGTTCGATCTGGATACTCCCCAGGGGCATCGGCATGCCGAGACGCGTTCCACGAGCCCGCGCGAGATCCTGCCCCTGATCTACGGTCTTGCCGGGACGGCACCGTTGGTAGGCAATGACCCGGCCCCTTATCCGGGCTACCCCTTGGTGGCCGATGCCCGCGCTGCCTCTTTTTGGTTCTTTCTCGGCCTGCCCGCCCTCATCTTCCTTGGTTGGCGACAGTGGGGGCGTACCTGAATTCCATCCCTGCATAGGAGTCATGCAATGAAACTGCGTTTCCTGCTGTTATCCGCACTCGCCATCCTGCCCCTGTCGGCGCCCGCCGTGTCCTTGGAAGGCGTGCAGCAAAGCCTGTTCGGCGTCAAGGCGCCGGACAAACCCGAATACCTGCCCAAGGAGGCGAAATCTACGCCGCCCAAGCTTACCGTCGCGGAGACCCCGACGAGCGGCATTGGATTCTCCACGGAGACTCCGGGCGCGCCGCCTTCGAGCCTTACCCCAGTGGTCGGAAACTGGCTCATCGGCCTGGACGGCAACAACACGGTGCTGGTGGTGGACGGCCGCGCCTGGAGCCGGGGCCAGCCCGCCGCTGGCATCGCCGACCGGGCGCGGGCGTTGTACGGCGAGCGCTACGCCGAGTTCCTGGACAACGTGAAGGCCTACGCATACTTCCCTTACGCTGTGCTGAATGACGTGAAGGATTTCCGCGAGGGGACCGTAACCCTACGCTTCAAGGGCGTGGCCGGGCGCATCGACCAGGCCGCTGGCATCCTCTTCGATCACAAACCCAATGGCGACTACTACACGGTGCGTGCCAATCCCCTGGAGGATAACCTGGTTCTGTGGCGCTTACAGCGTGGTAAGCGCAGCTCGGTAAAGTGGGTGAGAGGCACCCCCATACCCTCCGGGCAGTGGCACGAACTCAAGGTGGAAGTGCGCGGCAAGACTGTGAAGAGCTGGCTCGACGGCCAACTCTATCTGACCCACGAACTACCCCAGCCCGTCAGCGGCCGCGTCGGCCTGTGGTCCAAGGCCGACAGCGTAGTCTATTTCGACGATCTGAAGATCACCCCCTGATCATTTTCCACCGCAACCTGAAAGGAGCCTTCATGCCCTATGAAATGAAATCCCTGTCCTGCAATCCAGGCGCGCTGTCTGGCCTGTCCGAGAAAATCATCGACAGCCACTACGAGAACAACTACGGTGGCGCCATATCCAACAGCGTGGTGGGCCAGTTGCAGGCCGCCGGCGGGGAGGTAGCCGCAAGATGAAATGGGTTACCCGAGAACATCCCAAGATCGACCGCATCGCCTGTCCCTGGCTGATCGCGCGCTTCATCGACCTGTCGCCGGAGTTTCTTTATGTGCCCGGCGGCGAAGTAATGCAGGTCGCGGCGCAGACCGGTGCCACGCCCTATGACGTGCCAGGCGTGGAGCTGGGTCATCACGGCGATCGGTGCAGCTTCGACGCCTTCATCGGCAAGTACCAGATCGACGACCCGGCCCTGAACAAGCTGGCGCTCATCGTGCGCGCCGCCGATTGCGGGCGGCCGCAACTGGCGCAGGAGGCAGCGGGCCTGCTCGCCATCTCGAAGGGGCTGTCGCTCAATTTCGCGGACGACCATGAGATGCTGAAACACGGCATGGTGATCTATGACGCCCTCTATGCCTGGTGCGCCGATACCCCGCTGAAGAAGGTTGCCCGCTTGCTCGGGTTGTCATGATCCTGCCCTCTGGCACGGCGCCCGAGGTGCGCCTCCTGCTCATCGGCCGGGGATTGCGCGCCTTCGTCGACGGCTACATCGCGGTGTTGCTGCCGGCCTATCTGCTGGCGCTGGGCTTCGGTACCTGGGAGGTGGGGCTGCTCAGCACCGCCACCCTGCTGGGTTCGGCACTCGCCACCCTGGCGGTGGGCGCCTGGGGGCATCGTTTCCACCACCGCCGTCTGTTGCTCACTGCCACGCTACTGATGACCGCCACGGGACTGGGCTTCGCCGGCCTATCGGCGTTCTGGCCGCTGCTGTTGATCGCCTTCGTTGGCACGCTGAACCCCAGTTCCGGCGATGTCAGCGTGTTTCTGCCATTGGAGCACGCTCGCCTGGCCGAAGCCGCACAAGGCGATGCCCGCACCACGCTGTTCGCCCGTTACAGTCTGACCGGTGCGCTGTGCGCAGCGTTTGGCGCGCTGGCCGCCGCCATACCAGACGGGCTGGTGGGACTGGGGTTCGGTCGGCTGGCCGCCTTGCGGCTCATGTTCGTCTTTTATGGCGCAGTGGGGCTGACGGTCTGGCTGCTATATCTGAGACTCCCCGAGTCATCAGCCCATGAGCGCGGGACGTCGCCCGCGCCGCTGGGGCCCTCGCGGGGCATTGTCGTCAAGCTGGCTGCGTTGTTCTCGGTCGACGCCTTTGCCGGAGGTTTGATGGTCCATTCGCTGCTGGCCTTGTGGCTGTTCGAGCGCTTCGATTTGTCGCTGGCCGCCGCCGGCACTTTTTTCTTCTGGACGGGGCTGCTCACCGCGTTCTCGCAATTGGCCGCACCGTGGGTGGCCAAACGCATCGGCCTGCTCAACACCATGGTTTTTACTCATATCCCGGCCAACATCTGCCTGATCTTGGCCGCCCTTGCCCCCAGCCTGCCAGTGGCACTGGGCCTATTGCTGCTACGCGCAGCGTTATCGGAAATAGACGTGCCCACCCGATCGGCCTACGTGATGGCGGTGGTGACGCCACCCGAACGTGCGGCAGCGGCCAGTTTTACCACGGCGCCACGCAGCCTGGCCGCAGCAATCAGCCCGTCTCTGGGCGGCACGCTATTCGCTGCCGGCTGGCTGGCCGCGCCATTGGTGGCTTGCGGGCTATTGAAGATCAGCTACGACCTGGCACTGCTCGCGTCGTTCCACCGGGTGAAACCGAAACAATGAAGATGGCACGGCAGGCTTCGCAAAGAACCATCGATAAGACCAACTAACAGGCAGTGCCCATCGCGAATGTTCGGCCGGAGTCGTCGCAGGTCATCGAATAGCATCAATCTGCATGCGCACCCGTCACACCAAAGATCAGCGCAATAGCCCGTATGGAATGTTGTAGGAAAAAAGAACCCGGCCTCGGCACTCAACAATAAAGCAATATGACGATAAACGTGGAAAGCATTATCAAGAATAAGAAGTGTGAGGTGGTGAAGAAAATCTGACCAGTTCAGTTAAGTGAAGTGAAGTGAAGTGAAGTGATTTTTTGCATTTTAATTGTTTCTGCCTCTACTGATTTGGGCTTTTGTATCCCAGATAAGAATGAAGGCGATATGGATTATAAAACATCGTCATGTATTAACTGTTGCGATTGGTTCTTGAATCCGCCGTGAAAAAGCAAAACGATATCAGTGACTCAACCGGATTACCGGAGAGCTTATTTAGAGGAATAAAGTGAAGTATTTTTGGATTTTCTTACATATTACGTTTTTAAGCACATTAACTACCAGCCCTACTGAGGCATCTTCAGGCAGTAAATTACCTACAGAGTCTCATGCAATCCAATCGAATGTTCTGCGAGTTGCTCAATCAGGCGTATCAGATCCAAATAAATTGAATAACAAATCATTGGAACAGTCTGTTTCACCACCTGCTATCAAACCAGTCGAAAACAAGCCATCAACAAGTTATTACCGCCGTGCTGACAGCTACGCAACTACTCCCGATTCAGACCCACCGCGATATGTACGCAGATTAAGTGAGATTGGCATTGATGCATTCAAAGATCTTAGTTGGTTGGATATCGGTTTTGAATTTCGTACTCGTTACGAGATGCGACACAATGATATTCGCCGTCTTGAAGGCGGATTTGATAATCCATTCTTATTGCGGTCTCGTGCTTGGTTGGGAATAAAAGAAATCCTCGATCCATTCCGTTTCGCAGTCGAATTTCAGGATTCACGGGTTTACAGCAATAGATTTGCGGCTACTGAGCAGGAAAATAATTTCCATGATCTGATCAATGGATATGGCGAGCTCTATTTTAAAAATGCGCTGGGTGTGGATGACAGAAATCAGGATCGCCCGCTTAGATTCCGGGTAGGTCGTATGGCCTACGAAACGCTGGATCGACGTTTTATCGCGCGTAACGAGTGGCGCAATACGACTAATTCTTTTGAAGGCTTCCGTCTAAATCTGGGCCGGGAAGCCAACGACTGGGAGATTGATCTGTTTGGTATGCAACCGGTTAATCGCTTCCAAACTCGATTTGATACGGCCAATAATCACCTGTGGTTCTTTGGTGCAATCGGCCATTGGCGCAAATGGTCTGACTTCATTACATTGCAACCATACTATATGGGGCAGAAGCAAACGGCTGAACCCAATGGATTTACTGCGACAAGCCAGCTAGACCGGGAAATTCATATGCCAGGACTACGTGGTTACGGCAAAATTGGTAATACTGGTTTAGATTACGATCTTAACTTTAGCTATCAGTTTGGCACTAATGGCACTCAACGACAAGATGCCTACGGTTATACCACCGAAGTGGGTTATACCTTTAAGCATGATTGGAAACCTCGTCTTATGGTTTTTTACGGTTATGCTAGCGGTGATCGCAATCCTAACGATAACCAGAACAATCGTTTTGATCCTTTCTTTGGTTTTGCGCGTCCTTGGTCAACTGATCAGTATGTTTTCTATGAGAATATCAAAACTCCCAAAGTTAAATTTGACTTCCAACCAACTAATAAGCTAGGGCTTGAATTCAGCTACACTTGGTTCTGGCTAGCTAGCAGTACGGATCGTCTTTTCGGCACCTTCAACGGAAATAATAGTGTCATCAAAGACCCTGGTTTTAATCGTGACAAAACCGGGAAAAGTGGCGATGAAGTAGGGAGTGTGTTTGAAACGCGCATGCGCTATCAACTCACGCCACGGATTGGTACTACGTTAGGATATACTCATTTTACAGCCGGGAATTTTGTAAAAAACCGTATAGCAGCACAACCCACTCAGATCGACCAGCGCTCAGGCAATACGGATTTTTTCTACTTTGAGGTATTAATTAGTTTTCTTTAATGTTCTTGTACGTAGCTAGAGTGATTTTTAGAATGATGATACAGTGTTCGAATACATTGTTCTGCTAAGTACTATTACAGTTTTTTTATCTTATTACTAAAGTTTCGAAGTTCAGAAACCCCATAAAATAAACTTAATTATTTGATTAAAATAAGGAAAGCTGCCTCACAAAGAGTATAGTAATGGTTGTAT
>CXWL01003428.1_pt1 | contig 31894 bp, 33 predicted proteins | sample 590931 | NCBI WGS metagenome assembly CXWL01 (sample SAMEA3498368, study PRJEB10139) | groundwater metagenome | biome: water well; material: biofilm material | place: Germany | collected 2015-04-27
CGGCGTCATGATCACCGGGGTATTCGGGTAGGCGCGCATCAGCAGCGGCAGCGAGCCTATGTGATCCAGATGGCAGTGGGTGATGAAAATGAGGTCCAGCTTCACGCCCTGCAGGGGGCGGAGATTCGGAGCGGCGATGCGGCCCACTTTCTTGGGGTTCAAGCCGCTGTCGACGACAAGATGAAAATCGCCGAGCTGGACGTAGAGTGAGTTGGCGCCGATGCCGCCATCCGCGTTGAGATCAATGAGCTTCATTAAGGAGAGCCCAGTCAGCCGGCGGGAATATCCATGTCAAACGCCGGGATGCGGACAAAGATGCGCCGGCCCCGGTCGTCGAGGCCATGAAAGCTGCCGTGCACCCGGCCCGCCTGGCCGGTCACGTGGTAGCTGTTGTAGGAAAAATGCCCGCCGGGCGCAAGGAGGGGAGTCTCCCCGACGATCTTGTCGCCCTCAACCACCAGGCTCGTGCCGTCGGCGTGCTCGATCACCCATTTGCGGCCCAATAATGTGACCGTGCGGTCGGACTCGTTGTGGATGGTCAGGTAATAGACAAAGGCATGCGGCTGGTCCGGCGGCAGATTGCCCCCGTGGTGGTAGACGAGCTTGTCCAATACTACCTTCAGGCCGGGCAATTCGAGCGGAGCAGTCATTCAATGACACTGACTTGAACCACGAAGGACACGAAGAGCACGAAGAAAAGGCACCTTTTTATCTGTCATCCTGAGCGAAGCGAAGGATCCATGCGATTTACGCCGGCGGCTATGTCGCTGGATTCCTCGCTTCGCTCAGAATGACACGCTATGTGGGTTTGGCCCGGGCTTTCGTCTTGCCGTGAAAATGTCCGGGGCGCACAAACGCTGACTCCATGGAAAAACTCGCGCTGCTCTCCGTCAGTGACAAACGCGGTCTGGTCGAATTCGCCACCGTCCTCGTGAAACAGCATGGCTACCGGCTGTTGTCCACGGGCGGCACGGCCAAGCTCCTCGTCGAGGCCGGGCTGCCTGTGACCGAAGTGAGCCAGCACACGGGATTCCCCGAGATCATGGAAGGACGCGTCAAGACCCTGCACCCGAAGATTCACGGCGGCCTGTTGTGCCGGCGCGACAAACCCGGCCAGCTGGCGCAAGCCGCGAACCACGGCATCGCGTTGATCGACCTCGTGGTCGTGAATCTCTACCCCTTTGCCGAGACCGTGGCCAAACCGCACGTGGAGTTTGAAGAGGCGATCGAGAACATCGACATCGGCGGGCCGTCCATGCTGCGCAGCGCGGCCAAGAACCACGAAAGTGTGACCGTCGTCTGCGACCCGGCCGACTACACCGCCGTGCTCACGGCCCTCAGGGAACCGGCGAAATTGGGTGAACTCCGGCGCCAACTGGCCCTGAAGGTCTTCCAGCATACCGGGGCCTATGACACCGCCATCGCAAAATATCTGGAAAATCAGCAGACCGAACCCGACCTGGAGGCACTCAGCGGCTTCCCCGCGAATTACACCCTGTCGCTCAGGAAGGCGCAGAGTCTGCGCTACGGCGAGAATCCGCATCAAAAGGCGGCGCTCTACGGCGCCTTCCACGAGCATTTCCAGCAGCTGCAGGGCAAGGAGCTGAGTTATAACAATATTCTGGATATCACTGCGGCGACTTACCTCATCGGCGAATTCGAACGCCCAACCGTCGCCATCCTCAAGCACACCAACCCATGCGGCGTGGCCAGCGCGGACACGCTGCCGGAGGCGTGGGAAATGGCTTTGGCCACGGACCGGCAGGCTCCATTTGGAGGCATTGTCATCGTTAACAACACACTCGAAGCCGCGCTGGCGAAAGTCATTGCCGAGATCTTCACCGAGGTGATCATCGCCCCGCGCTTCAGTGACGAGGCCCGGCAGATTTTCGGCCGGAAGAAGAATCTCCGTCTCATGATTGCGAAAAGCGGCAGCCCCTCGACAGGCTCGGGGTTGGAGTCCGGAACTGGCCTCCAAGAGGTGCGCTCGGTGGTCGGCGGCGTGCTGGTGCAGGATCGCGACCGTCAGCTCGGCAACGTCAAGGATTTCAGGGTGGTCACCAAGCGTGAGCCCACACCGGATGAATGGATCGCGATGATTTTCGGCTGGAAAGTCGGCAAACACGTGAAGTCCAACTCCATCGTCTATTGCCGGGGCGAGCAGACGCTCGGCATCGGTGCCGGTCAGATGGCCCGGGTGGACAGCTCGCGCATCGCGGTGTGGAAGGCCGGGGAGGCCGGGTTGGAGCTGAAAGGCTCGGTCGTGGCCAGCGAGGCGCTTTTCCCGTTTGCCGACGGCTTAATTGCCGCGGCCGAGGCGGGGGCGACTAGCGCCATTCAGCCGGGTGGCTCGGTGCGTGATGAGGAGGTCATCAAGGCGGCTGATGAGCGGGGCATGGCGATGGTCTTTACTGGCATCCGGCACTTCAAGCACTAGACTGGCTGCATGGAGAAGCGACGCCTGAACCTGTGTCTCCTTGCTGTCCTGCTGCTGGGCGGCTGCTACACCGTCCCGGAGACCGGCCGCAGTTCATTCATCATCCCGCTGGGCGACGATGTGGCCCTGGGTGCGGCGGCCTTTGCCGAGGTCAAGGCGAAGGAAAAAATCTCGGACGACCCGGTGGCCAACGCCCGCGTGCGCCGGATCGGGCAGCGGATCGCCACCGCCGTGGGCGATGCCTTGCCGGGAGCAAAATGGGAATTTGTCGTCTTTGATGCACCCAAGACGAACAACGCTTTCGCCCTCCCCGGTGGCAAGGTGGGGATCTATACCGGCTTGCTCAAGTTCGCGGAGTCGGACGACGAAGTCGCCGCCGTCATGGGGCACGAAATCGGCCACGTGACGGCGCGGCATGGCGCCGAGCGCGCCTCCGAAGGGGTAATTGCCTTGGCGGGCGGGGTGCTTTTGGACGCGGCAAGTGCGGGGAAGAAAAACCACGACCTGCTGCTGGCGGCCTATGGAGTGGCAGCCACCGGGAGCATCCTGGCTTTTTCGCGCACTCACGAAAGCGAGGCCGATTTCATCGGCATACGCTATGCAGCCAGGGCGGGTTATGATCCGCGGGCGGCCATCACTTTCTGGCAGAAAATGGCCAAGGAGGGTTCCGGCCCAAAGGGGCCCGCGTTTCTCTCGACGCATCCGTCCCATGACCGGCGCATCGCCGATTTGCAGGCCTGGATGCAACAGACGCTGCCGCTCTACGAGGCCGCGAGACTCAGGTAGCAATTAAAGTAACGGCGTATATATTCGGGCTAGCACAGCGGCGAAAGTTTGGTCACCTTGCGGCATGTTTGATCCCGTAGAAATGCTCAAGGAATACGTCCGCCACGGCAGTGTCTCCGCCGACCCGCAGTTCAAGACCGGGATGGCGGGTGCCCAGCAGTTCCTCACCGGCCTGTTCAAGGGCATCGGCTTCGCCGTGGAGCTTGTGCCCACCGCGCTTCATCCGGTGCTCGTGGCCAAACGCGGCGACAACCCCGCCTGGCCGCACGTCATTATCTACGGCCACTACGACGTGCAACCGCCGGATCCGCTTGATCAGTGGAAGACTCCGCCGTTTGAGGCCACGATCAAGGGCGAGCGGATCTACGGCCGCGGCACGGCGGACAACAAGGGGCCGTTGCTGGTGCACATCACCGCCGTCGCCCGTCTGTTGGAGAAGAACCCAAACCTCCCGCTGCGCCTGACCTTTGTGGTCGAGGGGGAGGAGGAGATCGGCAGCAGGAACTTCAAATCCTTCCTCAAGGCGAACAAGGACAAGCTGCGGGGGGATTTTGTCTACATGTCGGACAATGGCATTTTGTCGCCCGACCAGATGATCGTCACCGTCGGCTTGCGCGGCATGCAGGCCTTTGAAATTGAGCTGACCGGTCCCAACTCCGACCTGCATTCGGGCATGCACGGGGGGGTGCTGATGAATCCGCTCCAGGCGTTGGCGGAATTATGCGCCTCCCTGCACACGCCCGATGGCCGCGTGAACATCCCCGGGTTCTACGACGCCGTCATCGAGCCCCAACCGTGGGAGCGTGAGCAACTGGCCAAGGCCGGGCTGAAGGAAAAGGAATACGCCGCCTTTCTGGGCATCAAGGTATTCCATGCGCCGCCGGGCTACACACCGTTTGAGGCCATACGTTTCCTGCCGACGCTCGAATTCAACGGCTTCAGCGGTGGTTATCAGGGCGAGGGGACCAAGACGGTCATCCCGAGCAAGGCCCGGGTGAAGATCACCTGCCGGCTCGTGCCCAACCAGACCCCGGCCAATATCAAGAATGTCGTCTTTGACGCCATCCGGGCCCGCTGCCCCAAAGGTGTGACGATGACCATCAAGGAGCAGCACGGTTCCTCGCCCTATATCGTCATACCGCCCGACCGTTCGAATACGCCGAAGGACCAGTCTCCGGCGTTGGCCAGGTGTTTTCGGGCAGTCGACAAGGCAGCCACCGAGGTATTCGGCAAGCCGCCCATCTATCTCCGCGAGGGTGGCAGTGTGGGTTTGCTCGCTGACCTGAAGGAAGTGCTCGGGCTCGACGCCGTCATGATGGGGCTCTTCCTGCCGGAGGACAACCTGCACGCGCCGAATGAGAGTTTCCACCTTGGGGTCATGAAGCGCGGCATAGAGACATCAGAACGAGTGCTGGCGGAACTGGCCAAAGGTTAGCGGAGCGGTTCCGCTGATCCCGCCAAAGCAAAAGGCGGGATCAGGGATCCCGCCCGGCCACAAACCAAGGTCGAGGCTTATTGCCGCTTGAGTTCGACGAAATCCACGCGGCGGTCCTTCTGCCACTCAGCCTCGCCGCCGCCCTGCTTGGCTTCGGTCGAACCTTTGGAGAGGGTTTCCAGGCGCTTGGGGTCTGCCCCGAGGGATTCAAGATAGCGTTTCACGGAATTCGACCGGCGGTCGCCCAGGCCGAGGTTGTATTCGGCGGTGCCACGCCAGTCGCAATGACCGATGAGCACAAGGCTCTTGTCGGGATTGGCGCTGAGCCACTTGAGGGCGGCATCCAGTTTCGGGCGCTCCGGTGCGGCGACGGCGGCGCGATCCAAGGCAAAATAGATGGGATCGACGACGCTTTGGTTCTCGTTGACCGGCTGGCCGACGCTCGGGTCGCGGGTTTGCAAGGTGCCGAGGGGGTCTTCCTGCACCGCGACCGCATTGGGGTCCACCATGCTGCCCGGACCTGTCGCGGGGAGCGTCGTGACGTCGCGGACCGGCTTCTTTTTGCAGCCGGTGATAATCAGGGCGGACAAGGCCAGCGTGAGGCCGAGGAGTTTGGCAAAGTTCTTCATGATGTGGCGAGGAAAGGAGGGTCGTCGTTATTGGTTAATCACCAAGGGCGTGCAAGAACGAAACTGGCATCGTCCGTTTGGCTTCACATTTTTTGGGCGCGGTGGTCGACCAGGCCAATTTCCAAAGCGTAGCGGGTGAGGCTGGCAACATTATGCAGGTTGAGCTTGCGCATCAGGTTGGTGCGGTGGTTGTCCACGGTCTTGCTGCTGATGCCGAGTTTCAGGGCGATCTCCTTGGTGCTGTTGCTCTCGGCCACAAGCTTGAGAATCTCCCGCTCGCGATCGGTGAGGGAGTCGGTGCCTGAGGTCGGGCTGTTATTGGCCACGACGGTGCGCAGCAGGGCGGCCACGCCCGGACCGAAATAAGTGCCGCCGTGGGCGATGGTCTCGAGGCCCTTCTTGAACTCGCCCAGGCCGGCGGTTTTTTCCACAAAGCCGTGGGCCCCGGCCTCGAGCATCTCGCGGACAAGCGCCGGGCTTTCGTAGGCCGAGAAAACCAGCACCCGCATGCTCTTGAGCTGCTTGCCGATGCGCCGGAGAATGTCCACCCCGCTCAAGCCGGGCAGGCGGGCGTCCAGCACGAGCAGATCCGGCTTCAAATCGAGGCACAGCTGGCAGGCCTGCTGGCCATCACCGCTTTCACCGACAATCTTGTAGGCCGGATCGATACGCAGGATTTCCGCCAGCATTTCGCGGATGGCAGTCTGATCCTCGATGATGACAATGCGCTTGGCAGAAGTGGCGGATAGCGCAGGTGGCACTGGGGGAGAAGGCATTGGGATGGGGCGACTTTTGGCCATTAACCGCAAAACTCAACCCCGATTAGTCATCCGAGCGGATGGGGCGCTGCCGGACCGGTTCTCTGACTGGTGGGGCGACTGGGATTCGAACCCAGAACCAATTGCTTAAAAGGCAACTGCTCTACCATTGAGCTATCACCCCGTGCCAGAATCAAAGGCGCATAGTTTTTCCCTTGGCCGGCATGGCAAGGATTATTTACACCCCAGCCCCCCAGGCGGGAGGGACAAGAGGACATTGACCGCCGGGCGGTGAATCGTGCAAGCTGGCCTGCAACCAGCGATTTTCGTGGGAACAATCCTCAAATTTCCGGATCAGAACGAGCCTGAGCACATGACCGCCAAGGCCCAGGAAGTCGCATTAGACCGCATGCTGGTTGACCGCTTTAAAGGCGGTGACCCGACTGCGTTTGACCAGCTCGTCAGCCGGTATTGGGACCGGATCTACGCGATGACCAATCAGCTGCTGCGCAATCAACAGGACGCCGAGGAGGTCACCCAGGACGCCTTTATCCGCGCCCACCGGGGTCTGGTGAATTTCCGCGGCGACTCGGCTTTCTCCACCTGGCTCTACCAGATAGCCACCAATCTGGCGCGCAACCGCTACTGGTATTGGTGGCGCCGCAAGCGCGACAAATCCATCTCGTTCGACGCCCCGGTCAGCAGCGAAAACGAAACCACCCTCGCCGAGTTGGTCCCGGCAGAGCATGAGACCCCGGAGGATGCCACGGTCACGCAGGAGTTTGTCAACCGGGTGGCGGAGTGCATGGAGGAATTGAACGAGAAGCACCGCGAGATCCTTATCCTGCGCAACGTCCAGAATCTCGCCTACGAGGAGATCGCCGACATCCTCAGCATCAGCGTCGGCACCGTCAAAAGCCGCATCGCCCGTGCCCGCGAGAGTCTGCGCGAAAAACTCGGGGAGGAATTTCAGCCATGAGAGACAGCCGCTTCATTGAATTGGTCAACCTCTACATCGACCGGCAAATCACCGCCGAGGAGACCGCCGAACTGGAGGCGGAGATGCAGGATAATCCGCGCCGTCGGGCCGTTTACCGGCAGTATTGCCAGCTGCATAGCGCCACCAAGCAGGTCTACGACCGCTTCCGGGCCAATGCGGCAGACCCGCAGGCCGCCGCCCCCGCCGGGCAGGCCCGGATCGCGGCATTTGAAGGCCGCCCGCGCTCGAACTGGATCCACTATGTCGGAGGATTGGTGGCGGCGGCGTGTCTGGCCATGGTCTTTGTCCGCTATAATTCCAGCTCCCCGCCGCCCGCCGACCTGCAGGCCGGAGCGGAGCCGAAACCTGCGGCCCAAGTGGCAACCGTGTCTGTCGTGGCCGCACCAGCACCAAGCCTCATCAGCCTTCGCAGCCCCACCGCGGTTCAGCCTGATTACACGGCTTTGCTCGCGACCCTGCGTCAGGATGAGTCGCGGTCATTCTCCAGCACGGAGAATCAATCCAACCCGCTGCCATCGCTTTTTGATGACGGAGTGTTTGAGGTGCGGCCGGCGCGGCCGGCGAACGGCCAGCGGATCTTCCGCGGCAAGCAGACGCCGGCGCCGGCGGCCGAGTTCACCGCCTTCCAGTTCCAGCGCTGAGCCTAGCCCAAGGCCTTTTTGATCAGCGCTTCGGTCGAGGCCTTCGCCCCAAGGGCAACCCAGGCCTGCCGCACGGCCTTGTCCGCGTCGGCGGCCTTGTAGCCCAGCGCGGTGAGCGCAAGCACGGCGTCGCGGATTTTATTCTCCCCGGCCGGCAGTCCCCCGGCAGGAGTGCCGCCCCTGCCGGCCGGCACATGGCCGAGCTCGGCGGGATTGAGCTTGTCGCGCAGCTCCATGACCAAACGCTCCGCGGTTTTCCTGCCGATGCCGGGGCACTTGGCGAGCAGACCCACATCACCCGAGGCAATGGCACCCTTGAGAGTAGGCAGGGAAAGCTTGCTCAAGACACTGAGCGCCATCTTCGGACCGACCCCCGTTACTTTTTCCACCAGCAGCCGGAAAAAATCACGCTCNNGTGACCGGGATGTGAATCTCGTAGCCCAGTCCACCAGACTCAATAATCGCCGACAGCGGGGTCGCGGAAACGAGGATGCCGGAGACGCTGGTGATCATTTGAGGCCCAGCACGTCCTGCATGTCGTATACGCCGGGTTTTTGCTTAACGACCCAGTGGGCGGCGTGCACCGCGCCGCGGGCAAAGATGGTCCGGTCGCTGGCTTTGTGGGTCAACTCCACGCGCTCGCCGAGCGCGGCAAACAGCACGGTGTGATCACCCACAACATCGCCGCCGCGCAGGGCGTGCACGCCGATCTCCGTCGCCGGCCGCTCCCCGGTGATGCCGGAACGGCCATGGCGGAGTGCGTCTGCGCCCAGCTTGCGCTCCTCAAGGATGATCTCCAGGAGGCGGGCGGCCGTGCCGCTCGGAGCATCCTTCTTGTAGCGATGGTGCATTTCAATGACCTCGGCGTCATAGTCAGCCCCGAGCACGGAGGCGGCACGCCGGGTGAGGGCAAAAAGCAGGTTCACTCCGATGGAGAAATTGCCGGCCCAGACGCAGGGCACCTTGGCCGCCAGTGCGCGCAAGCGCTTCTTCTCGCCGGGGCTGTGGCCGGTGGTGCCGATGACGACCGGCTTCTTTTTCGCAATCACGAGCTCAAGCAACTTGCCGGTGGCCGAGTGGGCGCTGAAGTCGATCACCACGTCGCAACCGGTCAGGTGCGCGGCTGGATTGTCGCCGGCGTCGGTCGCAGCGTGGATGACCGCATCCATTTCCCCGGCCACGCCGGCTATCGCCTGGCCCATGCGGCCCTTGGCACCGTTGAGAAGGATGCGGAGAGACATGGTATCAGCCCTTTTTGAAAGCGGCGAGTGCAGCGAGCAGGGTCTTTCGGTTCCGGGTGCTTAGCGAACACAGCGGCGGACGCACTTCCCCGGATCCGATCAGACCGGCCTGCAGCATGGCCAGCTTGATGGGTGATGGATTGGACTCGATGAAAAGGGTCTTGAACACCGGGTAAAGCCGACGGTGCATGGCGCGGGCCTTGGCATAGTCATGCGCCAGGGCAAGGTTGACCAGTTTGCCGACTTCGCGAGGATAGAGGTTGCTGACGACACTGACCACGCCTTGGGCGCCGACCGCCATAAACGGCAGCGTGAGGCTGTCGTCACCGCTGAGCACGGTCACGGAGTCACCCAGTGCGGTAATGATCTGATCGACGCGGTCGACACTGCCGCCGGCTTCCTTGATATGGGCGACATGCGGAAACTTGGCGCGGAGTCGCTCAATGACCGGCACCCCGATCTCAACGCCGCAGCGGCCGGGGATCGAGTAAAGGATGAGGGGCTTGTCGGTAACCTCGGCGATTTGCGCGAAATGCCTGAACAGGCCTTCCTGGGTCGGGCGGTTATAGTAGGGGGCAACCAGCAGCATGCCATCGGATCCAGCAGCATCGGCCGCCCTGGTCATATCGATGGCCTCGTGGGTGGAGTTGGAGCCCGTGCCGGCGATGACCGGCACGCGCCCGCGTGCCGCCTGGACCGTGCAGCGGATGATGTCCAGATGCTCTTCGTGCGTGACGGTAGGTGACTCGCCGGTCGTGCCGACCGGCACCAGGCCGCTGATACCCGCCTTGATCTGGACTTCGACCAGTTTCCGCAACTCATCATAGGCGACGTGGCCATGCCGGAATGGCGTGACCAGGGCGGTGTAGGTGCCGCTGAAAATGGGTTGATGATTCATCGGAAAGTTACCTTGAACGAAGCAAAGAGAAGCTGTATCGAAAGCACAGCTTTAATGCCGGTTCACGCATAAAATTCCATGAGCACGACCCTTCATACCGAAATTATCAACGATCTGCTTAAGCTCGCCGTGGAAAGCGGCGCCAGCGACATAGTGATAAAATCCGAGAAACCGGGCTACCTGCGCATGGGCGGCAAGCTCCGGCCCGTCGAGATGGACCCCATCACCTGTGACACGGCCCAGGCCTGGGTGGACGAACANNGCCTTCCACCAGCGCGGCCTCGTGAGCATCGTTCTGCGTCATATCAAAAGCCGTCCGCCGACTTTTGCCGATCTCAAGATCGAACCGGATACGTTCATCAAGCTGGCGCAGGCCAAGGATGGCATTCTTCTCATCTGCGGTGCGACCGGCTCCGGCAAGAGTTCGACCATGGCCGCCATGCTCAACTGGATCAACCAGAACATGGACAAGCATATCGTGACCATCGAGGATCCGATTGAATATACGTTCAGTGACGAGAAGTCGCTCTTCCAACAACGCGAAATCGGCCTCGATGTGCCCAGCTTCGAACTGGCGATCAAATCCGTGCTGCGCCAAAATCCCGATATCATCCTCATCGGGGAAATGCGTGACCGGGAGACCTTTGAGACCGCCATATCCGCCGCCGAGACGGGTCACTTGGTGATATCGACCATGCACGCGGCAACGGTGAAGCAGTCGCTGACCCGGCTGTTCGAGTTCTTCCCGCCGGAGCAAATCGAACAGGCCCGCCGGCAGATCGCCGGCACACTGCGGGGCTTTATCTGCCAGAAGCTGATTCCCGCACTGGAAGGCGGCGGGCGTTTCGCGGCGCACGAGATACTCATTGCCGACGCCACGGTGAGCAACCTGATCCTCGACGGCCACAACGACAAGATCCAGCAGCTCCTCGAAGCCTCCAGCGAACAGGGCTCGAAGTCGTTCAACAAGGATCTCTACCGCATGATCAAAGAGGGCAAGATCAGCAAGGCCGACGGCATGCGCTTCTCGCCCAATGCTCCGGCGTTGGAGATGAATCTGAAGGGTATCTTCTTCAAGACCTGACGGCTCCTGTCGGGATAAATATTAGGGCTTGGTTTTTGGACGAGGGGCCGGTTTAACCGCTCCTTTCATCTATGTCACTCGCTCTGATTTTTGCCGGTCAAGGTGCCCAAAAAATTGGCATGGGAAAGTCTTTGGTTGACGGATCGGTGGCCGCCCGCGCGCTATATGACGAGGCGAACCGCGTGCTGGGCTGGGACTTGCAGAAGATCAGTTTCGAAGGTCCTGAAGGCAAGCTGACCCAGACCAAGGTCTGCCAGCCAGCACTTTTCGTGCATGGTCTGGCCGTGGTTGCGGCATTAAGGGAGCGGGGGAAGCTGCCTGAAGTGGGGTTTGCCATGGGATTGAGCCTCGGCGAGGTCACGGCGCTGACGGCGGCGGGTGTCTTTGACTTTGCCACCGGCCTCAAGATCGTCGCCGAGCGTGGCCGGTTGATGCAGCTGGCCTGTGAGAAGTCAGTCGGCAGCATGGCCGCCATCATCGGCGAGGAGCGCTCGCGGATCGCCGGACTTTGCGCCGAATTTGGCATCGAGACCGCCAATTTCAACGCTCCCGGTCAGATTATCGTCTCCGGGGACAAGGTCAGGGTGGATGCTCTGGTCGCGACGGCGAAAGACAAAGGTCTGAAGCGCGTCATGGCCCTGAACGTCGCGGGTGCCTACCACAGCCGGCTGATGGAGCCGGCGCGGGCCGGGTTCGCGGCCTATCTGGCGGGTGTGACCTTCCAGCGGCCGCGGTTTACCGTCTTCAGCAATACCACAGGCCAAGTCGTCGCTGAACCCGCCCAGATCCGGGAGGCCCTGGTCAGGCAGGTGGTTTCACCGGTCTTGTGGGAGGACTGCATGCGCGCTTGCGCGGCGGCCGGCGCCGCGGAATTCTGGGAGTGCGGACCGGGTGGTGTGCTCGCCGGCCTGGCGCGGCGCACGGAGAAGGGCTGGATCGTGAAATCATTTGCGGAGTTCACCGACATCGCCGCCTGAGATGCCCGCCAAGCTCACACGCAATTTCTGCATCATCGCCCACGTGGATCACGGGAAGACGACACTGTCTGACCGGCTGCTTGAATACACCAGCACGATCACCAAGCGGAACATGACGGACCAGCACCTTGACTCGATGGACCTCGAGAAGGAACGCGGCATCACCATCAAGATGCACCCGGTCATGATGAATTATCCCGCGCAAGACGGGAAGACCTACAAGCTGCACCTGACGGACACCCCGGGCCACGTCGACTTTTCCTACGAGGTTTCGCGTTCACTCGCGGCCTGCGAAGGCGCCCTGCTGCTGATCGACGCCGCGCAGGGCGTCGAGGCCCAGACCGTGGCGAATGCCCACCTCGCCTTTGCGCAGGGACTCAAGGTCATTCCGGTGATCAACAAGATCGACCTGCCGAGCGCCAACCTTGAATTGTGCATGAGGCAGCTGGAGGACATTCTCACCATCCCCGCCGAGGAGGCGATCCTGGCGAGCGGCAAGTCCGGCATCGGCATCCAGGACATCTTGGAGGCCGTGGTCACGCGGATACCGCCACCGCGCTGGACGGATTATCCGACCCTGCGGGCGCTGGTCTTCGATTCAAAATATGATTCCTATCGCGGGGTGATTTCCTACGCCCGGGTCTTCTCCGGCACCATCAAGGCCGGCGAGATGATGATGCTCATGAGCACGGGCCAGCGTTCCGAGGTGAAGGAAGTCGGCATATTCCGGCCCGGCATGGAAAAAACCGCCGCCCTGGGCCCGGGTGACGTGGGGTACATCATCAGCAGCATCAAGAGCACCGATGACATCAAGATCGGCGACACCGTCACGCACGCCAACAAGCCCGCCGCCGAGATGCTGCCGGGTTACAAGGAGGTGCGGCCGATGGTCTATTGCGGCCTGTATCCGCTCGAGTCGAACGACTATGAAAAATTGAAAGTCGCGCTGGCCAAGCTGCGCTTGAACGATTCCGCGCTGCTTTATTCGAACGAAACCTCCGTGGCGTTGGGCTTCGGCTTCCGCTGCGGCTTCCTCGGCCTGCTCCACATGGAGGTCGTCCAGGAGCGCATTCGCCGGGAATACGACGTCGAAATCATCTCCACGTATCCGAGCGTGGTCTACAAGGTGAAGAATCACGCGGGGGACGTGATCGAGGTCGACAACCCGATCAACCTGCCGGACCCCGCGAGCATCGCGGAGATCGCCGAGCCGACCATCAAGGCCTCCCTCCACCTGCCCAACGAATTCCTCGGCGACATCATGGGCCTGATCATGGAAAAGCGCGGCTCCTGCGACCAAACCGCCACCCTGGACGGTTCCCGGGTCATGCTGAGCTGCACGCTGCCGCTCAATGAAATCCTGGTCGATTTCAACGACCGTTTGAAGAGCATCACCCGCGGCTACGGCTCGATGGACTATGAGCTGGGTGACTACCGGGCTTCCGACCTGGTAAAGATGGACATCATGGTAAATGGCGACCCGGTGGATGCGTTCTCCAGCATCGTGCACCGCAGCAAGGCCGAGGGGCAGGGGAGGACGCTGTGCGAGAAACTGGCCGACATTATCCCGCCCCAGATGTTCAAGATCGCCGTGCAGGCCGCCATCGGGGGCAAGATCATCGCCCGGGACAACGTCCGCGAGATGCGCAAGGACGTCACGGCGAAGTGCTACGGCGGTGACATTTCCCGCAAACGCAAGTTGCTCGACAAGCAGAAAGAGGGCAAAAAGAAGATGAAACAAATCGGCCGCGTATCGATCCCACCAGATGCCTTCATCCAGGTTCTGAAGACCAACAGCTAATCCCGCATTCTCCTCCCGTGTTCAGCTTCCTCTATTCCCAGGAAAAGAAAATGCGCCTGAACGCCGCCAATTGGCTCGAGGTGGCGGACCGGGTCTACAAGTTCCGCCGGGACCAACTGACGGATGCCCAGAACCAGCGATTGCTGGGGGCGGCCACGGCGGTGAAACAGGGACTCAAGGAGAAGGCCGATGCGAGCAAGCTGAAGCTGACCGTGGAGTCGCTGGAAGGCGTATTGCGCGATACGGGCGGCCGGATCTATCCCCAGTCATCGTTGGTCGAGAACGTCGAGTTCTTCCTCGTCGCGGCCATCGTGATCCTCGGCTTGCGGGCGTATTTCATCCAGCCTTTCAAGATCCCGACAAATTCGATGTGGCCGAGTTATTACGGCATGACCGCGGAAGTCTTCAAGACCGGCGGGGAACCGGGCCTGTTGGGGAAGGCGGCGCGACTGCTCACCCTGGGGGCGAGCCATTATTCCGTCGTCGCACCGGCGGACGGGGAAGTTCTTTTCCCGGTGTTTGCCACAACGCAGGACGGCACCCGCTACAGCCTGCGCCCGGCCTTCGTGGACAAACCGGGCCGCAGCCTGCTGGTTTTTCCAACCATGATGCGCGAATACACCTTCGCCGTGGCGGGCGCACAGGTGAGGTTCACCGTGCCGGTGGAATTCGACAATGACTTTCAAGGCGTCCTTAACGAGGCCTTCAAGGGCCGGGCGGCAAGCTTCTATGAGGCCTTGCGCGAGAGCGCGAATTTGAACAAGCCCCTGCAAACTTCCGCGCTGACGGTCAAAGGGCAGAATACCACGGTGTATTGGATACCCCTCGGCAAGCATGTGCGCAAGGGGGAGAAAATACTGTCTTTCGACATTTTGACGGGCGATCTGCTTTTTGTGGACCGTCTGAGCTACAATTTCATCAAACCGGCGGTGGGCTCGGGCTTTGTCTTCAAGACCGGCAATATCAGGAGCGCCGCCATGCAGGATGCGGCTGGGAAGCAGATCAACCAGTATTATATCAAACGCCTTGCCGGCACGCCTGGTGACACCATCGAAATCAAGGCGCCCGTGCTTTTCCGCAACGGGAAGCCAATCGAAGGGGCGGATGCTTTCGATAAAAACGCCCGCCGCGAAGGCAACTATCCGGGCTACACCAACAATAATGGCGGGCCGAAGTTGGGCGATGGGGTGCAAGCCAGCGACGGCCTGCTGCCGTCCGGTGCCATCGTCACCATGCCAGCCAGATCCTATTTCGCATTGGGGGATAATTCCCCCCGCAGCCTGGACAGCCGCTATTGGGGTTTCGTGCCGGACAAGGACGTTGTGGGACGGCCGCTCTTCATCTATTATCCGCTGACCAGGCGGTGGGGACCGGCCCGGTAAATCGTCTTTCCACGTATTTCAAGCTCTCCGACGCACAATGTATATTATGTCTATAATATATCTATGCTGATTATCTGCTGGTTAAGCTAGTTTCAGGAAGGCATTTATCGCCTGCAGGCATTCCTGCCCTGCATCCTCGACCACGTAGTGCCCCGCGCCCTCAAGATAGTCGGCTTGAGCTCCCGGCAGCACCACTCGCCAGCGGTTGTAGTAGTGCCGGTTGAAACAGAAATCCTGGCCACCCCACAGAATCCGCACGGGTTTGTCGTGTAGCAGTCCCAATTTGGATTCCACTTCGGCCAAGACCCGGTCACTGGGACTGCCCTTGCCCGACGGGATATCGACCACGAACCGGTGCGTCGCGATCCGGTTGGCCCAGTTATCGTAGGGATAAAGGAAACCACGTTTCACTTCTGGAGCCAATGGCCGCGTTACCGCCATCCAGGTGGCAGGCCCGGCAAAGCCGTTCAGTCCCCTCACGAGCCACTCGCCGATCACCGGTGCCCGGCACAGACGAATGCGCCACGGCACCACGGTATCGGCAAACGCAGCCGTATTCAGGATGACCACCCCGCCGAGTTGCTCCGGCTTGGCGAGCGCTGCGCCCAGCCCGATCGGCCCGCCCCAATCATGCAAAATCAGATGGATTTTGCTTAACTTGAGGCTGTCGAGCAACCCACGCAGGTTCTTGATGTGCTCGCCCAGGGTGTAATTGAAATCCTGCGGTTTATCCGACAACCCGCAGCCGAGATGATCCGGCGCGATGCAGCGGATTTTCCCGCGCAGCCCCAGCACGAGGTTCCGATAATAGAATGACCAGGTCGGGTTGCCATGCACCATCACCACCGCTTCGTCGCCTGACCCCTCGTCAAGGTAGCTCATCACCCCGCGCCCGGTATCGAACCGCCTCGGCGCGAACGGATACAGGGCCTTTAGCCACGCAGGCAATTCGGGCGCACTCATCCGGCCCAATCCCCCTTGTCTGTCATTCTGAACGAAGTGAAAAATCCATCGGCACAACCGCCGGCGGCCATCATTCTGCATCCTTCGCTACGCTTAGGATGACAGGCGGAGGATGATTGAAAGTAAGTCATCACCACTCGACCGCCAGCATCAGGCAGTTGATGCCGCTGCCGATGCCCAGCAGCGCGGCTTTGTGCCCGGGTTTGACCACCCCCTGGTCCACCGCCAGCGCCAGCGCCGTCGGCAATGCGGCTGCCCCCGTGTTGCCCAGGGTTTCAAAAGTGGAAAAATCCTTGGCCCGATCCAGTCCCACGGCCTCGTAAAGTTTGCGGCGGTGGGTGCTGCCGACCTGGTGGCAGATCAGGTGATCCGGCGTAGCGCGTGTCCAGCCGGTCTCCCGCTCGAATAATTTCCAGGTATCCCCGGCCACATCGACACCGGCGACCAGCAGCTCCTCGGCATCGGTTTCCATCTGCAAACCCTGGCCCGCGGTGTCGCCCTGGCAAAGCGCACTGTGTTGGGTGGCGGCCAGGGAGGCCCCGGCGAGCAGCCGGTGTTTGGGGCCGGCGGGCAACAGGTCTTCATGGCATACGATCGCCGCCACGGCCCCCGACCCGATCGTCAGGTTGGCGAAGAACGGCTTGATTTCATTCCGGTTCAACGGCGCCGCCAGCAGATGCCGCACGGTCTGCTCCACGAGCGGCCGTCCGTTCTCTCCCGCCACAACCAGGCCGCATTGGATTTGGCCGCTGTCCACCATCGCGCCGAGCGTCACCAGTCCATTGAGAAACCCCAGGCAGGCGTTCGAGAGGTCGAAGATCTGGCAGGACGCGCCCAATCCCATCTTGTGGTGCGCAAAGGACGCGGTCGCCGGCTCAAGCATGTCGCGAGAAACGGCGCAATGGATGAGCACCTCCACCTGCTCCGGGTTGATGCCCGAACGCTGCAAGACGGCCTTCCCGGCCTTGGCGCTGGCGTCCGAGGGCCTGGTGCCGATCGGCCACATGCGCCGTTCCTTGATCCCGGTCATGAGTTCCAGGCGACCGGCCGGCAACTTGAGCCGCTCATAAAGCGGCCGCAGGCGTTCTTCAATCTGAGCGGAGGTCCAGACTTCCTCCGGCAGCACGGTGGCCAGGGATTCGATGCAGGCGTGGCGGAAGCGCATGGCTTACTTCTCGGGTCGCATGGCCAGCCGGATGATGTCCTTGTCGAAAAAATTCGAACCCAATCCCGCGTCAATGACCAAGGTGGTGCCGTTCAGGCCGCTGCTGCGTTCACTCAGCAGAAACAAGGCGGCATTGGCCACTTCCTGGGTGTCGAGGTTGCGCTTCCGGAAAGTAAGTTTCTCCGCGTATAGGTAGCTCTCAATATAACCCGGGATGCCCGCGGATGCGCTGGTCTTGAGCGGCCCCGCCCCGATCACGTTGAAACGCACCTCGCTGTCGGCGCTGAACGATTTCGCCAGAAACCGGCTGCTCGACTCCAACGCCGCCTTGATGGGCCCCATGTAGCCGTAGTTGTCGGGTGTGACGGTGAGCGATGATATGCCGATGGTCACGACCGAGGCGGTGCGCGCCAGGTGGGGTTTCAACGCCTCCGCAAGTTCGACGAGCGAGAAGGCGGAGATGGTGGTGGCTTGCAGGAAATCCTTCCGTTTCGTGCCATGAAAGGTTTTGAAGCCTTCGCTGTAGTTGGCGAAGGCGACGGAATGCACCACCCCTTGCAGCGGCGCAAATCCCCCTGCGGCGATCTGAGCCGCCAGCCTGGTGCAGGCCCCCTCCCCCTCGACATCGCAGATAAAGACCGGCTTGCCGGCGAGCAACGTTTCCAGCGACTTCCTTCGGGCCTCGGAGCGGACGCTGTAGAGCACACGGGCACCCTGCTCTTCCAGGGACTTGGCAATATGCCAGGCCACGCTTTTGCGGTTGGCGACACCCAGCACGAGAAAGCTCTTGCCGGCTATTTGGAGGAAATCACTCATGCGGTGGCAACCTGGCCGGCGGGTTTCTTCCACGCGACGGAGAAATCAAGGTTCAGCACGCGTTTGCCGCCCAGCTTGATGGTGCCGGTCATGAAATGAAATTCCCCCATGGTTTCCTTTCGCCGCACCTCAATGGTGGTCGTGTCGCCTGGATAGACCGGCAGCCGGAAGCGCACCTCGGTTACCTTGGTGAGCAACGGCACCCCGGTCTGTCCGCTGTCCCCGCCGGCCAGCAGCTTGGCCATCAGCAAGGCGCCAGTCTGGAAAACCGCCTCGCACAGCAACACGCCGGGCGTAATGGGGGCGCCGGGATAATGACCCTTGTAGAAATCCTCGTCCGCCCGCCAGGTGCGCTGCGCCACCAGCACATCGCCTTCGTGCGAGAGGATCTCGTCGACAAAGAGAAAAGGCGGACGGTGCGGGATCAGTCTCTCAACTTCGGTCATGNNCCTTGTCGATCTGATTGGCCACGATCACCCCATAGTTGATGGTGCCCAGCCAGCCCGACATGATTATTCCGACCGAGCCCGCGTGATAGAGCCCGGGGAGTTGCGCCGGCAGGTCCATCGAAACCTTCAAGCCCTCGAACTTGGTGCCGAATGAGGTGCCGGCCCAGTGGCGCGTGTAGTATTCGACGGTGCGCGGCGTGGCCGCCTCCTTCCAGTCGATCTTGCCCCGCACATCGGGGATATGCCGCTCCAGCGCGACGATACTCTCCTCGATCAGTCGCTCCTTCTCGGCGGCGTATTGCTCCGGGCTCAGCTGGCTCCAGTCCTCATATCTCGCGTTGAGTGAAACCACCACCGTGTAGCGATCCGACCCGGGCCGTGTGTCGGGATAATACAGCGAGAACGTCCGGCTGGTCGTGTGCAACTCCATCAACTTCTCACTGGAAAACACCGGCTCGTCCGAGGTGAAAACCAGATCGCCGATGTGCGGCAGGGTCTCGCCCTTCTTGATGCCGAGGTAAACCTGGCACGAACTGTTGTTGACGCGGACCGCCTTGGCCTGCGCCACGAAATCGGGGGTGAAATTCTCCTCGCCCGCGATCCGCAGGATCGTGTTTTTGATGTTCGAATTGGAGAGCACCGCGTCACAGGTTATGGCGCGGCCATTGGCGATCACACCCGCCACTTGTTTCCGGCCGCCGCGTTCCTCCGTCAGGATTTTCTCCACCGTCACGTGCTTGCGGAGCTCGACGCCATTCTTCTTGAGCTCGACGGCCATCTTCCTGATGAGCACGTCGCTCCCGCCCCGGAAGGTGTAGACCCCCTTGCTCATGAAGTTGGAGAATACTATGCCGAAGGTGATCGCCGGGTCGTCCAGCGTCGAGCCGTTGGCGTAGGCGATCGGCTCCATCAGCAGGCGCTGCACGTCGTCGCGCCCCGGGAAATAGCGCGCGAACATCTGCCCGGTGGTCTCGGTGTTGTTGTCGTAGAAGTTCATCGCCCGCAGGTCGGTGAAAAACCGCTCGACGGTCTCCGCCGCCACCTTGAATTTCTCCACCAATTGCCGGGTGAAGTCCTCGCGATCGAAGGTCGTGTCGATCTGGAATTGGGGATTGATGAACCGCACGCCCTTGAGCTGCACAATCGAACTGGCGATTTCCTGGCTCCAGTATTTCCGGATGGATTTGATCATGCCGATCGGGAAGCCGTGCAGCGAAATGTCAAAGATATGCCCGCCCTTGCGGGTGAACCACGTGGCCAGGCCGCCGAGCTGGTAATGATGCTCCAGCAGCAGCACCTTATGCCCGCATTTGGCGAGGACGTTGGCGCCGGTCAGGCCACCCAAGCCGCTGCCAATCACCACGATGTCGTAGTGGTCTTCGATACCTTTGAGCCAGTCGTAAGCCATGCGAGCCGCTCAAGTAAGTTTGGCGCTGTCCAAAGCGCAACGCGGAAAGTTTACCCGCGGGCCGTTCCCTGCAGCACGTGGTAATTCGCCATGGAAATTCCGCTCAGCATGGCGCCGACAATGCCCAGGAATCCCTGGTCAGTCCCGCACAGGTAGAGATTCTGCAGGTGCGTCCGTCCGTTGCGGATCTTGTGCGGCGCGCCGTAGATCGCACCGTTGATGTGGCCGGTGAACTTTCGGATCGTGCGCGGCGTAAACATGTCGGTCGCCAGCTGGGCCTGCTTAAGCACGGCATCGTCCACCGCCGGCAGGAAGCGCCGGGCACTGCGGAGCGCTTCGGCGAACCACCGTTCCTTGTCGGCTTGATACCGCTCCTCGGGCAGATGCGCCCAGAGGTCGTAGTTGGCCAGGCAGGTGACACGGAAGATGCCCTCGGGTAGCTGCTCACCTGCGAAATTGAAATTGTTTGGCAAGCAGATGACGCCACTCCGGATGTCCACCTGCTGCTTCGCCCGGGCATATTCAAACTGCTCGGAATCGTTGAAGAAGATGATCGTGTCGTCCCCCCATCCCCACTCCGCCGGCTGGCGATCATACACGCTGATCGTCTCGATGAATGACAAAGCGCCGGTGTTTGCGTCCGCCTCGGCCGTTCGCCCGGGCCCGCACAGTCTCATGGTCTCGGCGAATCCGATGGAGGAAATGACATGGCCGGCGGAGATCTCGTGGCCATCGTCGAGCACCAGTCGTGCCGCCCGCCCTTGCTCCTCAATGATCTGCTTCACACCGCATTTCATCCGTCGTTCGCCCCCGGCGGCGCGAAATTTTTCCAGCAGCACGCGGATGATCCGCCGCACCCCTTCCACCGGCCGGGCGAAGCCCTCGAGGTAGAGCGCCTTGAACATGATGACGAACTGGCCGAACTCCATGTCGCGCTCCTGCGCGCTGCCGTAATACATCACCGGGCAGAAAATCATGTCCGTAAGCAGCGGGTCGCTGATGTGCCGGCCCACGATCTCCCGCGCCGAGAGCGACCTGGCCTCCAGGGAGACGTCGTCGTAGGTCTTGACCAGCTCCACGAGTTGGTGCCAGCCGGCAGCCTGCTTCGCGAACTTGGCCGTGACTTCCGCGTCGAGCACCGCGAAGTCATTGGTGAACTTCAGCGAGCAGCCCTGGAAGGCGATGCGCGACTGCTTCTGCGGGCACAAGGCAAACTCCTCGCGTTCGATGCGGAGCTGGCGGAGCAACTTGCCGAGGGGCGTGCCTTTCACGCCCGGGGCCACGTAGTTCGTCATGGCATGCAGCCCCACATCGTATTTCCTTCCGCCGAGGCTGTAGAAACTGTTCAGCCCGCCCGGAGCATTGTGCCGTTCAAAAATGCAGACCTTGCGACCGAAGTGGGCCAGGCGGATGCCGGCGGCGAGCCCGGACATGCCGGCGCCAATGATGGCTACATCGTAATGGGAGTCCTTCATGCGACGGTGGCCATAGTTGTAGGGAGGGGTTGCCGGACTCCGCCATCAAATTGCCGAAAAAAAGGCGGGATCAGCGATCCCGCCCTGCCAGACCAACGCTTCAATGTCCGCCTCAAACCTTGGTGGCGAATTTCGGGGTCAGGTATTCCGCACAACTCTCCAGCGAGGCGAGGTGCGAATAGTCGGCCTCCGGCACCTCGATGCCATGGCGCTTGCGGAGCTCCATGACGATGTCGAGGAAGTCCATCGAATCGAGCTGGAGCTGGTCGCGCAGGCGCACGTCCGGCTTGATGGCCGAGAGGTCTTCGTCCGGGGCGATGTCGGAGATGATGTCGATAACCAGCTTTTTGCAGTCGTCCTTCGTCATGGTGTTGTGCGCTCGGGATTAAGCGACGTAACGCTTGATAATCAATGTCGAATTGATGCCCAGCATGCCAAAAGAGTTGTTCAGGATGACATCCACCCGTTCGGCCTTCTTGGGCTGATTGATCACCAGACCCGCTATATCACACTGCGGGTCAAGCTCATCGACATTGATGGTCGGATGCACGACCCGATCGTCGAAGCTCGGCAGGTTGCCGGCGAGCTCCAACGCGCCGGCCGCTCCCATGGCGTGGCCGATGAAGCTTTTGGTGTTGTTGATATGCGGCGGTGTGCTCCGGCCCTTGAAGACCTCCGCGATCGCCTGGCATTCCTGAATGTCCCCCTGTGGCGTCGAGGTGGCGTGGGTGTTGACGAGATCAATATCCTCAATGGTCATGCCGGCGTGGGCGATGGCTTTGCGGACGCACTCTGCCTGACGCTCTGGATTCGGCAGCACGTAGTCGGTCGCATCGGAATTCACGTGGTAGCCGGCGAGTTCTCCGTAAATCTTCGCCCCGCGTGTCCGTGCATCCTCCAAGCGCTCCAGCGTATAGATGCAGCCGCCTTCGGAGATGACAATGCCATTGCGCGCCTTGTCGAATGGACGGCTGGCCTTGGTCGGGTCGGCGTGGGCGGCGAGGGCGTTCTGGCTTTTGAAACCGGCAAAGATGCCGAAGGTCTGCGGGCTCTCGCTCACTCCGCCGCCCAACGCGAAATCGACCTCCCCCAGCCGCAGCATCTGGGCGGCGTGGATCAGCCCCATGTTGCCCGCCGCGCAGGCGGCGCCAATGGTGTAGGCGGGCCCGGTGATGCCGAGGTTCAGCGACACCTCGCCCGCCGGGTTGTTGGCCACGGTCCGGGGGTTGTGATGGTGCGTCCAGAACTTCGTGTCGTATTTGAACTGCGAGATGTTGTAGACCTCGTTCTCCGTCTCGACGTTGCCGTGCTCCGTGATGCCCAGATAAATGCCCACCCGGCTGCGGTCGCGGGTCTCCAGATTCATGGCGGCGTCCGCCAGCGCTTCCCGCGCGCAGTAGATGCTGATGCCGCCGGCCCGCGTGCCGATGCGCACATCCTTTTTCTTCTGGTATTTCAACGGATCAAACGTGCACATGCCGGCCGGATGCCGGCCCATGAAGCGCACCTCCACTGTCGTGATGCCCGACACGCCGTTCAGCAGGTTTTGCCGGAACTCAGCCAGCGTATTGCCGTTCGGGGCGGTGAGCCCGACGCCGGTGATGACAATGCGACTTTGCTTCATGCGGGTTTGCGGAAAGGAGCAGATTTGCCTAGCCTTCGGAAATCCAAAGGCAATACAAGTTTGGGTTATGAAAGTGCTCATCGCCGGCGGGGCCGGTTATATCGGCAGTCATTGTGTGCGCCAGTTGCTGGCGGCGGGCCACGAGCCCGTCGTGCTCGACAATTTCGCCCATGGCCACCGGGCGGCCGTGCCGAAGGGCGTCAAACTCCACGACGCCGGCCTCGCCGACGCCGCGGCGCTCGACCGGATCTTCCAAACGGAGCACATCGACCTGGTCATGCATTTCGCCGCCTTCTGCTACGTCGGCGAGTCCGTCACGTCTCCGTTGAAATATTACCTCAACAACGTCGCGGCCACCCTCACCCTGCTCGACGCCATGGCCAGGCATGGCGTGAAGAAATTCGTCTTCTCCTCCACCTGCGCCACCTACGGCGTGCCGGCCAGTCTGCCCATCGTCGAGGACATGCCGCAGGCACCGATCAATCCCTACGGTCAGACCAAGCTCGATGTGGAAAACGCCCTGAAGGCGCTCGCGCACGGTGAGGGACTGAGTTTCGCCGCCTTCCGCTACTTCAACGCCGCCGGGGCCGCCGAGGATGGCAGCATCGGCGAGGACCACGATCCGGAAACCCACCTCATCCCGCTCGCCATCGGGGCCGCCCAAGGCATCCGCCCGGCCCTGCAGGTTTTCGGCACCGACTACCCCACCCCCGACAAGACCTGTTTGCGCGACTACGTCCACGTGGACGACCTCAGCCGTGCCCACATCGCCGTCTTCGACAAGCTTGCGAAGCCCGGCGCCGCCCTGTTCTACAATCTTGGCACCGGCAGACCGACCTCGGTGTTGGAAGTGATGAAGGCGGTCGAAAAAGTCAGTGGTCTCAAGGTGCCGGCAAAATACAGCCCCCGCCGCGAAGGCGATCCACCCGCGCTCTACGCCAACTCGGCAAAAGCCCAGGCCGAGCTCGACTGGAAGCCGAAATTCTCGTCCATCGAGTCCATCGTCGAGACCGCCTGGCGCTGGCATCAGGCCAGACCGCGGGGCTACGGGGATCGGTGATCGGGCGGGCGCCGGTTGCCCAGCCGCAGCGCAGGCTGCGCGACTGGCCCCGGGGTCGCTGCGGCGAACAACGGGGCACACCGACGCCTGGCGCCGATAGGGAAATCGGCGACCATCCCTCTACTTTCTCTTGGCAGCCGGCTTCTGGGCCTTCGGTGCCGCCGCTGGCTTGTCCCCCGCCGCGCGGACCGCCAGCGCGGCCTTCACCGCGTCGAGCATATCGGCGGGGTGTATCACCTTGAGTTGCGTGTAAAGTTGGTCGAAGAGCGCTTCCAGTCCGGCCGGTGCTTCGGCGACGGCTCCCCGCAATTCCTCCGGCAGATCCTTGGGCAGAATCGTGTCGCTCTGCGCCAGGACCGCGCTGCGATAAACCATGTTCTCCAGCTCGCGGACATTGCCGGGCCAGTTGTGCCGGAGAAGGATGGCCAGTGCTTCGGGCGAGACCTTGCGGGCCTTGGTCTTCCTCGCCTTGGCCATGCTCTGGATGAAATAGTCCACGATCTGCGGCACGTCCTCGACGCGCTCGCGCAGCGGCGGCAGACGCAGCCGCACCACATTAAGCCTGTAATACAGGTCCTCCCGGAATTCCCTGGCCTTCACCAGCGCCTCCAGGTCCTTGTTGGTCGCTGCGATGACGCGCACGTTGACCTTGAGAGTCGCGGAGCTGCCGACGCGCTGGATCTCGCCTTCCTGCAACACCCGCAGAATCTTGGTTTGCGTGGCCGGCGTCATGTCGCCGATCTCGTCAAGGAAGATGGTGCCGCCGTCGCAGACCTCGAACTTGCCCAGCCGCTGCGCCGTCGCGCCGGTGAACGCGCCGCGCTCGTGGCCGAAGAGCTCGCTTTCGATCAGGTTCTCGGGGATGGCGGAGCAGTTGACCGCCACGAACGGTTTGCCGCCCCGGTGGCTGTGCCGGTGAATGCTGCGCGCGATGAGCTCCTTGCCCGTCCCGCTCTCGCCGGTGATCATCACCGTGACCTCGCTCGCGGCGACCTGCCCGATGACCTTGAAAACCTGCTGCATCGGGGCCGAGGCCCCGACGATGCCCTCCTTGTGGTCCTCGGAGTTGATGACCGGTTGCACGCCCCGCGCGGACCGGATGTCGGCCTGGGTGCGCAGTGCGCCTTCGACCAGGGCGAGCAATTTGGGCGGATCGAAAGGTTTCACCACATAGTCAAAGGCGCCAAATTTCATCGCCTCGATGGCGGTCTGCGCCGTGCCGTAGGCCGTCATGAGGATGACCAACTGCTTCGGGTTGGCCGCGCGGATATGCTGCAGCGTTTCCAGGCCGGTCATGCCGGTCATGCGGTTGTCGAGCAGCACCACGTCGGGCGGCGACAGTTTGACCGCGGCCACGCCCTCAGCCCCATTCGCCGCCTCCTGCACCTGGTAATGCTGCGACGACAGCACCCGGTTGAGCGAATAGCGCACCTCCGTGTCGTCGTCGACGACGAGGATGCGCGGAACTGGAGCGGACTCGGTCATGGATCAGTGGTGCGGAACAAAATGAATAGCGCTTTGCCCCAAGGTGGTTCTACTTACCGGCCATGCTTGGGTGGTCAATTAACTTGTTTAGGGTCTTCGGCATCCAACTCGCGGTCCATGCGAGCTTCTTCTTGCTGCTCGCCTATTGGGGCTATGAAGGCTGGCTGGATGGCGGGCTGCCGGGCATGCTCTGGAGCTTGGGACTGATCGTCCTGTTTTTCGTCTGTGTCATCCTGCACGAACTGGGCCACTCGCTCATGGCGCGCCGGTTTGGCGTGAAGGTGCCGCGCATCCTGCTCCTGCCGATCGGCGGCATGGCGGAATTTGACCGCATCCCCCGCAAACCCGCGCACGAATTGCTGATCACCATCGCCGGACCGGCGGTGAATTTCGTAATTGTTCTACTTCTGGCAGCGATAATCGATCTACCGAAAGGATTGCCATTCCATCCGGTGATAGAGGATTCCTTTAAAGGCCTTTGGCAGTTGCTGCTTTATTGGAACGGCGTCATGGGCGTGTTCAACCTCCTGCCGGTGTTCCCCATGGACGGCGGCCGGATCTTCCGTGCCTTGCTGGCGACCCGGCTCTCCTACCTGCGCGCCACCTGGTGGGCGGTCATGGTCGGCCGGTCGCTGGCTGTGTTGCTCATCGGCTGGGCGATATACCAGGATAATATCATGCTGGGGGTGCTGTTCGTGTTCATTTTCTACGCCGGCAACGCTGAATATCAGGTCGCCCTCCGCATGGAGCAGGAGGAGGCATATTGGCGGGAAATGGCCCGTCAGGCCGTCCCGGTGACACCGGAAAAACCGGATGAACCGCCGCTCATCCTCCACGGACCGAACTGAAAAGGGGCCCCCGAGGGAATCCCCGAAAAATTCCTTGCCTTCGCTCGGCAAAAGCTACTTTTAGGCCCTTCGCACGGGCTCTTAGCTCAGTTGGTAGAGCGCCTCAATGGCATTGAGGAGGTCAGCGGTTCGAACCCGCTAGGGTCCACCACTTTTAAAAACCACCCATCCGGGTGGTTTTCTTTTTAAGCTTCCTCCTGCATCCGGAACGTGACCGTCCAGGTATCCGGCCGGCGGGTCGGCGTGGGGCCGATGGAGCGCACCCGCCGGAAGGCGTCGAGCACCGATTCGTCGAATTCGCGGTTGCCCGACGATCTGGAAATCCGGGGACTCAGGATCGCCCCGCTGGCTGTGATATCAAAGGTCACCTTGGTCTCCAACTGATCGCTCACGCCGCTGGGCGGTTCGTGGGCATTCTTCAGTTCCTGGATGAGCAGCGAAATGTAGGTATCCAGTTGGTTCTGCTGCTCACGGGTCAGGGCGTTGCCCCCGCCCCCGCCTCGGGTGTTGGCGGTCGACCCACCTTTCACTCCGCCAACTATGCCCTGGGTGTCGATCTTCGGCACGTTGGCCACTCGGGCCGTGGTGCTGGCAGCGGGCTTGGGCGTCGGGTGCTTCTTGAGATACTCCTTATAAGATACCTTCGCGCTCTTCTTCAGGTCCTTTGCCAAGGAAGTGTCCGGTTTGGGTTCCGGCACGGTGGGGCTTTCCTGGGGCAGCTCCACCTTGGGGACTGTCACCTTTACGGGAGCCGTGGTGTTGCCGAGCGCCGGAGCGACGAGCTCGTCGGGTGCGGTGGGCGGACCGGCCACCAATTCGAAGATCACCGGCTGCATCCTGTCCGAGCGCGCCACGTAAATCGTGGTCACAAAGAGCACCGCGGCCACAAAGCCGTGCAGTGTCAGCGATGTGAAAAACGCACTGGAGGAATACGGGCGCATCGCGTCACTTGGATTCAGTGTCGAAGGTGATCTTGGTCAGGTTGTGCTTCTTGATCTCGTCCATCAGCCGCACGACCTGCTGCCATTGCAGGGTCAGGTCCGCGCGGATGCGGATGACCGGCGGTTTGGGCTTGGCGGCCAACCCGGAGAGTTTGCTCGACAGTTCGGTGAAGCTGACCCGGCTGGCGCCAAAGTAGATGTTGCCGACCCGGTCAATCGAGATGGTCTGGAACTCCGTGTCCGGCGGGGGCGGCGTCTGCACCCGCTTGCTCTCGCCAGGCAGGTTCACCGGGATGGTCTGCTCCTGCTGGATGAGCGGGGTCGCGATCATGAAGATGATCAGCAGCGTGAACCCGAGGTCCACCATGTTGGTGACATTGAGCTCGGCGACCGGGTGGAGCTGACGGGGGCGACGGAAAATGCGGGCCATGGGTGCCTCTTACTTGGCTTCCAGTTCGATCCGGTCCGCGAGGTTGCTCGCGTAGTTCTCCAGCTCGGTGATCATCGTCTTCACCATGCCGAGGAGGATGTTGTAGCCGAAGAGTGACGGGATTGCGACCAACAGTCCGGCGATCGTGGTCAGCAGTGCAGCGGACACGCCGGGCGCGAGCGTCTGGATGCTGGCGGTCTGCAAGACGGACACGGCGCTGAACGCCTCCATCACGCCCCAGACCGTGCCGAACAGGCCCATGAATGGCGCACCGGAAACAAGCGACGCGAGGGTGATCATGCTCGACTCATAACGGAGTGACTGCCGCGCCAGTGCCCGTTGCACGGCGTTCTCGGCGTGTTCCAGGCGGCCGCGCGGGCTGTCATCACCCTTTTCCTTGCCGATGGCGGCCGCGCGGGCGTAGGCCTCGAGGGCGTCCGCGAGCAGGTCGGCATACGGGATGTCGCGGCGGTTCTTGAGGTTCTCCGGCAGGTCGAGGATGTGGCGCTCCTGGCCGAGCTTGCGCTCAAACGCGAAATTCAACTCCCGCAGCTTCTTCAGCTCGGAATATTTGCCCATCATCACGGCCCAGGCGAAAATGCTGAAAATCCCCAGCAGACCGATGACGACCTGGCCGACCCGGTCGGTGGTGAGGAAGACGGTCCAGACGTTGACTGTGGAGGCGAGAAAGGGGGGCTGAAACAGCGCAAGCATGGCGGGAGTGTTGCCGTGTTTGCAGCGGCCAATCAATGGGAATTCTCGCCTTTCGCTCGCAACCCCTGCGCGAATTCTGTTCCCGGCCTCAGCCTGCCCCCGACCCGGCGCACGTCGGGCAATCTCCCGTGGGCCGCGCGGTTGATTCTGGTTGCGCACCGCCGCCAACCTTTTTTCGTGAGGGTTGCCCTCCGGCCCATGCCCTCCAAGTCAAAATCCACCGGCCAGCTCATCTCCTTCGAGGGTTCCGAAGGCAGTGGCAAGTCCACCCAGCTTGCCCGGCTGGCGGACCACCTGCAGAAGGCCGGCCGCGAGGTCGTCGCCACCCGCGAGCCGGGCGGCACCGAGATCGGCGAGCAGATCCGGAACATCATCGTCCACAACTCCAAGGGCGACGAGATGTGCCCCGAAACCGAACTGCTGCTTTTCACCGCCGCCCGGGCCCAGGTTGTGCGCGAAGTCATCGCCCCGGCCCTGCGCCGCGGCGCCGTGGTCCTGAGCGACCGCTACCTCGACTCTTCCACCGTTTACCAGGGCATCGCCCGCAACCTCGCGCCGGGCCCCGTCAGCGAAATCAACCGCTTCGCCGTTGGCGACGTGATGCCTGACCTCACCATCGTCATCGACGTGCCGACCGAGACCAGCCTGGCCCGCATCCACCAGCGTGCCTCCGGTCTGCCCGACCGCATGGAGCGCGAGAACATCACCTTCTACACCAAGGTCCGCGAGGGTTACCTGCTCCTCGCCAAGCAATGGCCGCAGCGTGTCATGGTCGTGGACGGCACGCTTCCGTCTGACGTCATTGACAGGAAAATCTGGGCCGAGGTCCAGCATCGCCTCGGGTGATCAACCACGAATGAACACGAATACACACGAATGGAACTGGCATCGGCCTTTACCGATTAGTGTTCAGTCGGGTCCATTAGTGGTTTCTCCGGTCTGTCCTCTGTCCTCTGCTCTCTGATGTCTGTTTCCCCTCAAGCCTGGCCTGCCGCCCTTGCGGGCACTCCGGCCGTCACGGTCATCGAGCGGGCCATTGAACGCTCCCGCCTCGCCCACAGCCTTCTGCTCCACGGCGAAAACCTCGGCACGCTGGCGACTGTCGCCCACGCCATCGCCGACCGGCTGCTCAACGACCCGCGCCACCAGGGCCGGCACTTCCCGCCGAAACAACACCCTGACTTCTTCGCCCTCCGTCCCTCCGGCAAGATGCGGCAGATTTCGGCCGAGGCCACCCGGGACCTCATCGGATCAGTCCAGGTGTCGCCCCAGCTCTCCCACCGCAAGGTCGCTGTCGTCTACGAGGCCGACCGCATGCACCCCGCCGCCGCCAACATTTTTCTCAAGACCCTGGAGGAGCCGACGGCCAGCACGACCATCCTGCTGCTCACCACGCGCCCCTACTCGCTGCTGGCCACCATTCGCAGCCGTTGCCTGCACTTCCGCTTTACCGACTCCGGCAGCGAGGCCCTGGCCGGCGCCGACGAACCGACCCGAGCCCAATGGCAGGCCGCGCTGGCCGACTACGCCGCATGGCTGCAACTGCTGACCGCCGGCGTCGTGGAGAAACAGGCCGTGGCCGACCAGGTCATGGGTGTCTATGGCCTCATCACCCGCTTCAACGCCGTGCTCGCCGCCGCCACGGACCAGGCTTGGAAACAGCAGAAGGAGAAACTCCCCGCTGACATTGACGACGACGAACAGGCCGCCATCGAAACCGGCATCACCAATGGCATTCGCTTGAAACTTTTTGCCGAAATCGAGCACGCCACCCGCAATTACGCTTTGTCGGCCCTTCTGGCCGACAACCCTGAGCACACTCGAAGGGCGCTCGTGGCCGCCATCGGCCAGCTCGAGCACGACACCGGACTCCTCCGCCTGAACCTCAACGAAGCCGCCGCGCTGGAGAATTTCCTGCTCTCGTCGCTGCGGCTGTGGTCTAAGCGTTGAGTAGCAGCCGCACGAAATCCTCCCGCTTGTCCATGTGGGGGTTGTGGCCGGAGTCGGCGATCACCTCGATCTTCGCGGCGGGAAAATGCCGGCGCATCAATCCTTGATCGCGCTCTTCGGCATAACGCGATCGGCCGCCGAGGATGAAAAGCGCCGGCCCGGCAAAGCGGTCCGCCGGCTCCAGGCCGTTTTTCTCCAGCGCGGGCAGCGCCTCGATCAGCGCCGGAACGTTGACCTGCCAACGCCAGTGGCCGTCATGCTGCACGAGGTTGGTCGCGAGGAATTTTCTCATCCCGAGGTCGCCCACCCGGGCCTCCAAGCGCATCTCCGCCTCCTGGCGCGATCGCAGTCTGCCGAGGTCCAGCTCCGTCATCGCCAGGAATGCCCCGCGATGCGCAATCCAGTCATAGTCCCTGGGGGCGATGTCCACGACGACCAACCGCGCCACCCGCTCCGGATGCCGGCAGGCCAGCCGCATCGCCGTCTTCCCGCCCAGGCTGTGGCCGACCATCACCGCCTTGGTCAGACGCCGCGCATCCATCCAGGCGATGATGTCGTCCATCATCACCTCGTAGCTCATCTCAGAGGCGTGCGGTGACTTGCCGTGGTTGCGGGCGTCGAGCGCGAACACATGGAAGTGCTTCGCCAGATCGCGACCCGTGCTCAGCCAGTTGCGCGACGAGCCCAGCAGGCCGTGCAGGACGATCATCGGCGGGCGGCCGGCGCCGCCGAGGTCGGTATGATGCAATGGAACGCTCACGCGGCCAGTAGTGAGAAGCGAGAATCGAGGAGCGAGTAGAAATTTCATCGTCCGCTTGCCATCCGCTGATGCTCACTCCTCACTACTCGCTCCTCGCTCCTATGTCTGAGAAACTCACGCCGATGATGCAGCAGTATTTCGAGGTCAAGCGCGGCCTCCCGGCGAACACGCTCCTGCTCTTCCGCCTCGGCGATTTCTACGAGATGTTCTTCGAGGACGCCGAGATCGGCGCGCGCCTGCTCGGCATCACCCTGACCAAACGCCAGGCGACCCCGATGGCGGGCATCCCGCACCATGCGGCCGACAACTATGTCGGCAAGCTTCTCGCCGCCGGCAAAAAGGTCGCCATCTGCGACCAGGCCGGGCCCGCGCAGTCCGGCAAGCTGGTCAAGCGCCAGCTCACGCGCATCCTCTCGCCCGGCACCACGCTTTCCGCCAACCAGCTCGACGCCGCCAAGAACCACTACCTCTGCGCACTCACCCTCGACAAGGCCGGTCTGCACGCCGCGTGGCTCGATCTTACCACCGGCGAATTCCGGCTTGCGACCGATGCCCACCCCGAAAACCTGCTCCCCGTTCTCACCGCCCTTGATCCCGCCGAGCTGGTGCTCATCGAGGGGGATCTCGCGCGCTGGCAGGCGGCCCCGCACGAGCAGCACGCCGTCCACGCCCTGCACCAATTCTGCGCGCCACGCCTCTGTTCCGAGTTGCCGGGCTATCACTTCGAGGTCACCGGT
>CXWL01010794.1_pt1 | contig 31863 bp, 27 predicted proteins | sample 590931 | NCBI WGS metagenome assembly CXWL01 (sample SAMEA3498368, study PRJEB10139) | groundwater metagenome | biome: water well; material: biofilm material | place: Germany | collected 2015-04-27
CGGCCACCACCGATCGGCGAGGGCTCGTGAAGCTGCTTGCCGCCGGGGCGGTCGGCGCGGTCACCGGAGCCGTGGCGCTGTCCGCGAGTCCTGCCGGCGCGGCCGACGGGTCACCGGTCGTGCAGGGCGTGGCCAACAACGCCACCAACACCACTTCGCTCGTCGCTTCGGCCGACAGCGCCCTCGCTCTGAACGGGGCGGTCTACGGTCTCGAGGTGAACGGCGATGCCGCAAACGCTCTTTTCGTCGCCTCCGGGCCGTCGCCGCGGGGCACCCCTGGCGACGCAGGCGCGCTGTATGTGGACCTCACCGGAACGTGGTGGGTGTGCGTTATCGGCAGCGCCACCGCGGCCACCTGGCGCTCGATCGGAGGACCGAACACGGCAGGCCAATTCAACCTGCTCCCCGCACCGCGACGTGTCTACGATTCGCGGCCCGGAAACGCCCCCACGCCCGGCGGCGACGGCCCGCTGCCCGGCGGAGGGTCGCGACCGGTCGACCTCACTGGCATCTTCGGCACAGCCGTACCGGGCGGAGCGACGGCCGCGCTGATCAGCCTCACCGTCACGAACACTGTCGGCGCCGGGTTCATGGCCGTGTTCTCCAACGCAGTCGCGTACCCCGGCAACAGCAACATCAACTGGTCGGCCAGCGCTCAGAACATCGCCGTCACCACCCTCACCGCGGTGGACTCCGCCAGGGTGTGCCGGTTCCAATCCGGTGGAGGCGCCACCGATTTCCTCGTCGACGTCATCGGCTACTACCTCTGACACCAACTCCGCGCGGTCACCCTACGTCGAGCATGCGCCGCAGCAGGCGGCGAATGGTTTGGCGCTCGGCCATCGACAGCGCGGCCAGCATCTCGGCTTCCACGCCCTGAGCCAGGCGTTCGGCGCGGCTGAGCAGCGATCGTCCCGATCGTGTCAGCGATAGGAGGTTCCTTCGGCGATCGGCGGCATCGGCCGCGCGCTCGACGATGCCACGTTGCTCCATCGCGTCGGTCATCGTGACGATTCGGGCTGCGTCGATGCCGAGGATCGTCGCGACTTCCTTTTGCGAGCAAGGGCCTCGCTCGCCAAGCGTGGCGAGGTAGTCGAACAGCGACGGGCGCAGATCGAGCGCGGCAATCGCTTCCTGAAACCGGCGCTGGGCGTCTTGCCCCAACCGAACCATCAAGTAGCCGGCGTCGTTGGTTAGCGCTGCAGGCAGTCCTTGGAGACCCGTGGGTGGTGATGAGGCGACCATGAACGCACGATAACCGGCGCAACGATTGATGGGAGCATTCGTTGCGTCGAACTTTCATTGCACTATGCATTGATTGCGCTCCGCATGTATCATCGGGAGATGAACGAACAACAACTAGAAACCACGGATCACAACATCGAGATCGCACTCGGCGTGTCGAAGGCGATCTTGAACGGCGACTGGCAAGGGCTCGACTCCCTCCTCGCACCGGACTTCAAGTACAACGGCGATCTCGGCGAGCCGTACAACCGCGACGAGTACATCGGCTTCATGCAGGCCATGAAGGGCGCCATGTCGGACATGAAGATGGAGTTCACCCATGTGATCAGTCAGCGCGACCTGGTCTCGGTCCGCTTCGTCACCACCGCCCGTCAGACCGGCAAGTTCATGGGCGCACCGGCCACCAAGAAGCAGTTGGAGATCCGCGGCATCTTCGTGCGGCGAATCGCCGACGGTCAGGTCGTGGAGGAGTTCCAGGCGACAGATCTGCTGTGGATGTTGACCCAGATGGGCTTCGGGTCACTGTTGGGCTACTCGATCGGTGTCGGGCTCTTCCACAAGAAGGCACCGATCCCGGCCCGAATCACCTGACAGGGGTTCCGGCAGGCCTCACGTCGTGGACGGGGAGTGTGACGACCACCTCCGCGCCGTGATCGCTCTCGGCGATCGCGACACGGCCGCCGTGGGCACGAGCGAGCTGATCAACCACGGCTAGCCCGATGCCACTGCCGGCGATCGGTCGGCTGCTCTCGCTCCGGTAGAAGCGTTCGAAGACGTGCGCTCGATCGGCACGGCTGATGCCGGGACCGTCGTCGATCACCGTGAGCACTGCCCCTCTCCCATCGATGCTCGGCCCGACGTGCAGTTCGAGGTGCCCGCCCGGAGGGGTGAACTTGATCGCATTGGTGAGCAGGTTGGTGACGACCTGCTCGAGGCGGACCCGGTCGCCGTCGACCATCACCGTCTCGAGCCGACGCACGAGCTGGTGCTGATTGGCGTCGATCGTCGAGGCCATCGAGTCGGCGACGGCCGCGGCGATCGTTGCCAGATCACATCGCTCGTGGCGCAAGAGCGGTTCGGTCGTCGCCGCATCGGCGTCGGCGAGCACGCCCAGGTCGTCGACGACGTGACGCAGACGCAGCACGTCGTCGTGCAGTTGCACGAACCGCTCAAGGCTCGGCTCGGCGATGCCGTCGATGATCTCCTCGCAGCTGCCCTGCAGGACGGTGAGCGGCGTTCGCAGTTCGTGAGCGACGTCGGCGGTGAGGTTGCGGCGAGCCGTCTCGTGGGCCTGCAGCCGGTCGGCCATGTCGTCGAAGGTCGCCGCCAGGCGACCCAGTTCGCCGGGCGCATCGTGCCCACCGACGCGAGCTGTCACCTCACCCTCTCCGAGCCGGCGGGCTGCGTCGGTGACCTGCGACAGCGGTCGAATGACCCTCCTGGCCAACGGAATCGCCACACCGAGCGCAACGATCGCAGCCAGGAGCGCCCCGATCAGCACCGCTCCCCGAAGCGCATCGCGCACGTGCTGCTCGGCCTGGGCCAGCTCGCCACTGGTGAACGTCACGACCGCCGTACCCACCTGCCGACCGTCGACGATGACTGCGGCGCGACGCTCGTCGCCGTCGCTGATCGCCTCGCTCTGGTACAGGTTGCCCATCGGACCGTGGAGCTGAACCACGGCGCCACCGGCATCGAGCACGGTGAGCGCACCGTTGGCCTGCACGGCCAGCATCACCGCCGAGTGCGTGTCGTCGGCTGCCCACCCGTCACCGTTCTGGTAGGAGACGGCAAGGCTCGCGGCGATCACGTCGGCGGTGGATTGCTGACGTTCGGCGGCAAGTTGGCCGACGGTGTGCTTCGTTCGCCACAGCGTGAGCCCGGCAAGCACGAACACCGCGGCGACGGCAACGGCGACGAATCCGGCGATCAGCCTGATCGCCAGTCGACTGCGCACCAGGCCCTGCCGGGGCTCAGCTGTCACGGCTGATGGCCAATCGGTAGCCGACGCCGGTGACGGTCTGCACGATGACCGGGTTGCCCGGATCGCGTTCGATCTTGCGACGGAGGTTCTTCACGTGCGAATCGACGGTGCGTTCGTAGCCGTCGAACTCGTAACCGCGAACGCGGTTGATCAGCTCGTACCGCGAGCACACCCGACCGGGCCGTGAGGCCAACGCTTGCAGGACGCCCCACTCGGTCGGTGTCAGTTCGACCGTGGCACCGTCGACGACCACCAGCCGGGCGGGCTCGTCGATCGTCAGCAGGCCGTCGCCGTAGGAGACGGGTCCGTCGACCACGGCGCCGACCCGACCACGCCGCAGGATCGCGCCCACGCGCAGCACGAGTTCTCGCGGGCTGAACGGCTTCGTGACGTAGTCGTCGGCACCTGCCTCGAGTCCGTGGATCCGGTCGCGTTCGTCGACCTTGGCGGTGAGCATCAGGATCGGCACGTCGCCGCGGCGCCGCAGCTCGCGGGCGACTTCCTCACCGGACACATCGGGCAGCCGAAGGTCGAGCACCACGAGATCTACTTCGGTGCGCGCCGCGACGTCGAGCGCTTCGGCGCCGCCGGCCGCGGACAGCACCTGGTGACCTTCGTGTTCGAGGTATCGACGAACCAGCTCGCGGATGCGCACCTCGTCATCGACGACCAACACGACTGCCATTCGCACCCTCTTTCATCGCGCTTGGGATTTCGGGCTCGAGACGACGGTAGCCCGACGGATCAGGCCCGGTAAGAGAGCACGGTCGCCATGCCAGTCTCGAGGTGGTAGGTGTTGTGGCAGTGCAGCATCCACTGCCCGGGGTTGTCGGCCTCCACGTCGATCTCCACCGATGACATCGGCAGCACGTTCACCGTGTCCTTGCGGGCGGTGCCCTGGCGCGCCGAGCCCTTGCCGACCATCTGGAACGTGTGACCGTGCAGGTGGATCGGGTGGAACATCATCGTCTCGTTCACGACCCGCAAACGCAGCCGCTCCCCCTCACGCACGGCGATCGGCGCCGAGTCGGGGAAGCTCACACCGTTGATGCCGTGGATGTAGCGCGCGCCATCAGCTGTCAATGCGATGGTCTCCGAGCGGTCAGGCTGCCGCGAGGCCAGGCGCACCTCATCGGTGGCCACGAGGTCGTCATAGGCGAGCGTGCGGCCCGCCAGCTCTGCCGGCCGCGACCCGGCCGCAGGTGGGCTGGCCGACCCGCCGGTGGACAGAACGGCTTCCGCGGCGGGGTCGTCCTTGCCCTCCGGTACGGCGACGATCGGGAACGAGCCGGACTGGACGGTGACGATCACGTCGTAGCGTTCGCCCATCCCGAGCAACACGTTGTCGACCTCCACCGGCTCGACCGGGAACCCGTCGGCGTGCGTCACGGTCAACCGGTGCCCGCCGACCGCCACCCGGTACGGGGTGTCGGACCCGGCGTTGATCAGCCGCAACCGCACCCGCTGCCCTGGCTTGGCGGTCACCGTCTCGCGCTCGAGAGGACCCCGACCGTTGATCACGTGCAGGGGATACACGACGTCGCCGTTCAGCCCGCCCATCATCGATCCCATGTCGCCCATCCCGCCCATGTGCTCCATGCTGGAATGGCCGCCGCCTTGCTGCAGCTCGGCCAGCACCTCCTCTTGGGTGCGGCCATAGCCGTCGAGCCAGTCATCCAGCATCAACACCACGTCGATGTCGAACTCCACCGGATCGTTCGGATCCTCCACGATCAGAGGCGCGTACAGGCCGCGATCGAGCTCGAGTCCCATGTGCGGATGGAACCAGTAGGTGCCGGCATCTGGCAGCGTGAACCGATACGTGAACCGATCGCCCTCGCCCACGGCATGCTGGGTCAGGTCGTGCACGCCATCCATGTCGTTGCGCAGCGCGATGCCGTGCCAGTGCAGCGTGTTGGAAGCAGCCAACCGGTTCACGAACGTCGCCTCCAGCACGTCTCCCACCTTCGCTCGGATCCCACCATCGCCGGGACGGTCACCGAAGGCCCACGTCGAAACCTCGCGGCCACCTATCGACACCGTCGTCGGCGCTGCCTCGACCGTTGCCTTCACGGTCGCCGCACCTGGACGACGGCGCAGTTCCTCGCGCCTTGCCACCGCCGGATCAAGCGGCCCCACGGCGACGCCACCGATCGATGCCGGCGGAGCCGCCGATGTGCCGTCGCCGCAAGCGACGAGCAAGAGTGCCCCGCCGCTCATCATCAACATCTCCCGCCTCGACCAGGTTCCGGTCGCCGACCTCATCGTCTCGACCTCATCGTCTCGACCTCATCGTCTCGACCTCATCGTCTCGACCTCATCGTCGTCGGCATCGTCGGCATCGTCTCGTTGTCCTTCCTCGCTGCGCCGGGGGGGCGCGGCGCAGCAGCGGCTCGTGGGACCCCACGATGGCCGATCGATGTGGAGATGGTGTGGAGGCCTGGTGCAGGAGATCCACAGCTCCACTGACGTGCCTCCGGCATCCCTCGCCCTCACCTCCAACAAGAGGGTTCGGCGACGACAGGTGCCGCACTGACCGCACAACGTCGACCGATCGTCCGGGGCTTACGCCTCCGGTCGCAACCCGGCTGCAACTTCCGTTCATCGCGACGTGCCCGCTTGTACCAGTTGTCATGGACAGTGGGGAGATGCCACGGTGCGTGTTGCTGCGGATTGAACCCGCAAACGAGGTGGCCATAGGTCCACCGGCGACAGGAGGACGAGATCGTGAGCGGACGGGTGGACTCGGAAGTAGATCGTGCGGTCGTCCAAGGACTCGGGCAGGGGCGAGCCCGCCGGCTCGTGGTCGTGCTGGCGCTTATCGTCGCCGCGGTTCCGATGTTGCCGAACTCCGCCGGCGCCGAGGTTGCGCCGCCGCTAGCCAACGAGCCTCCGTTCACCGGGTCGATAATCTCGTTCCCAGCCCGCGACTTCATCTCGGCCGAGGGGTGGGGCGCCTACCCGTTCGTCGACGTCGAAGTGCTGCGCGCCAACCCGCAGAGTCCAGGCACCTGGGTGCAGATCGGCATCGCCCCCGACGTCGCGCCGCAAGATGGCATCGTCGAGGTGAACCACCCCGGCGGAGCCTGCTGGACCAACGTCACCCCAGACATCGCCGCCGGAGACGTCGTTCGGCTGACGGCCAAGGACGCCAACCGCACTCCCGTCATCATCGACCAGACGACTACGGCCAACGTCACAGTCACCCAGGCCAGCTACCAGGTCGACGCCTCGACAGTCGAGTTTCGCGGTGTGGCACTGCAGGCCGGCGGACTCCCGATCGACGCCGACCTGCTCGAGGCGCGGCTGATCGGCAGCTCGAAGGACCGCTTCGAGTTGAACGACAGGCGCGACCTTCGCGCGCCACGCGACGGCAGCTTCGTCATCGACGCCACCGGGAACTGGGTAGCAACGATCACCGGGCTGAGCGCGGCCGACGTGTCCCGAGCCCTCGCCGCCGAGAATCGCGTCGTGTGGCTCGGGAGCAACCCCGCCGTCGGCACCGAAGCAACAATCTTCGAGGTCGGCCCGACGGTCGTGCCAGGCCCGCAGTCGCCATGCGCCGCCCCGCTACAAGCTGCGATCGCCGCGCCCGATCGCAGCTCGATCGAGTTCCCGGCGACCGACGTCGGCACCGTGTCGCCACCGGAATCGATCCGCATCGGCAACATCGGATCAGGAGCCTTCGCCGACCTGCTTGTTTCGAGCATCACCGTCACCGGGGCCGATGCGACTCAGTTCGCCATCAGCCAGGACCTGTGCACGGGCGTGCCTGTGGCGGTTGCCGGTCATTGCGACTTCCAGGTCTCGTTCGCGCCGCTCTCGGCCGGCCTCAAGAGCGCGGTCGTGCAGATCCAGTCGAACGCCGGAAACACCCTCGTCCCCGTCACCGCCACCGGGTTCGCCGCGAACGGCGGCGAACAGATCGCGTTCGGCTTCCCGACACCTGCCTTCCTCGGCTTCGGCACCCGCGCCGCCGGCAACACCTCCCCGAGCCAATCGGTGACGGTCAAGAACATCGGCAACGTCGCGTTGCAGATCGGAAGCCTCGACCTCACCGGCGCCAACCCGGGTGACTTCGCGATCGTGAGCAGCAGTTGCATCAGCCAGAGCGTCAACCCTGGCGCCACATGCGCCATCGAGGTGGACTTCACCCCAGGCGACGAGGGCCCTCGGTCGGCGTCACTCGTGGTGAGCAGCAACGGCAACCCAGTGACGGTGCCGCTCCAAGGCGAGGGACTGATCACCACTGGCCTCGTCGATCCGCCACCGGCGCCGATCGTTCTTGGAGTGTTCACCGCCCGCGACTTCGTGTCCGTCGAGGGTTTCGATGCCGGCGAGCCCCTCACCCTGCAGATCATCCGCAGCGGCGTCGTGGTGGGAGTCGCCCACGACGTCCCCGCCGGCGACGACGGGATCGCCGAGGTGAACCACCCCGGGGGTGGCTGCTGGGAGGGCATCACCCCGAACATCCGGGCCGGCGACATCTTGCGGGTCACCCGCAACGACGGCCGGGCGTACCAGACGTCCATCGCCGACGTGAAGGTGCTCCAACGCGCCACCGAGACGATCGCCGGAAGCGGCATCGTCGTGATGAAGGGCTACGCCCGCGACCTCGCCAGCGGGGGCCCACTGCCACTCTCGCAGATCGAGGCCCGCATCATCGGCGCCAGCGCCGACCCGTTCACGATCAACGGCCGCCGCTCCATCCGTAGCGGTGCAGGCAGCGAAGGAGCCCTCGAGTACGACCCGATCAGCGCCGCGAACCCCGATGGGATCATGTGGACGGCGACCTGGGATCTGAGCACTTCGCCCGACGTCGCCCACGACGTCGCCCTTGCCGAGGCCGAGGAGAACCGCATCCTGTGGCTCGGCCGTGATCCGGTGGCACTGTTCGAGACGACGTTCTGGGAGGACGGCGCCGACGTCGTCGACGGACCGTCGGCTCCCTGCACCGCGCCTGGCGAAGCGGCATCCGCCGGAATCGCGATCTCCCCGTCGCTGCAGGTGTATCCAGCGCTGACCACATCGGAGCAAGCCGAGCGAACCTTCACGGTGTGGAACATCGGCACCGCCCCACTCTCGATCTCCTCGGTGACCTTCGGCGGCGCCAACCCCGGAGACTTCTCGGCGATGGGCGGGGTCGCGGGACCGCTCGCGCCCGGTGAGTCCGACACCTTCCGGGTGCGGTTCAACCCCACCGCGCTCGGGGTCCGCACCGCGACCGTCAGGGTGAACGACAACGCCGTGGGATCACCACACACCGCGATGGTGACGGGAACCGGCGTTGCCGTCTCCCAGCCGGCGGCGCTCTCCACCCCGGGCGCGCTGCAGTTCGCCGACACGCCTGTGGGCATCGACTCGGTGGCGCAGACCGTCACGATCTCCAACGAGGGTGGAGCACCGCTCACCTTCGACCCACTTCCCACCATCGCCGGGTCGAACCCTGCCGATTTCCGCATCGACGACACCGTTGCCGGGGCCTGCGATCTCACCTCGAGCCTCGATCTGCTCGACACCTGCACCGTCACAGTGGTCTTCACCCCGACCGACATCAACGGGCGAACGGCTTCGCTCGTCATCGGCTCCAACGACCCGGTCGGACCGTTGCAGATCGGTCTGGTGGGAACCTCGACCACACAACCGGACGGCACCTTCGACCCGCCGCGCAACCCGCGTTCGATCGACGTCTTCCCCGTCCGCGACTACGTAGCCGGGGCCGGGTTCCCGGACGACGAGTTCGTCCGCGTCGACGTCTACCGCGGCAACGTGCTCATCGCCCGTTCCGAGCCGATCGTGCCCCGCGACCTGAATCCCCTCGATGCCGTGTTCGACGGCTTCATCGAGGTGAACCACGTCGGCGGGGTCTGCTGGGATCAACAGACCCCCGACATCCTCCCGGGCGACACGGTTCGGGCCGTACGTCTGACCGGCACCGGTTCGGTGATCGGGGGCGACCAGACCCACGTCGCCAACGTGAACGTCTCGATGCCGGCCACCGAGGTGAGCCCGGGCGTCGTCGTCGTCACCGGCATCGCGATCGATCCGACCACTGCCCAGCCGATCACGAACGGTGCTTTCGAACCTCGCCTCACCAGCACGACCGGCCTGTTCGCCGTGAACGGTCGCCGCGACCTGCGCGGAGGTCTCGACGGCATCGTCACCATGAACGGATCGCAGTGGACTGCGACGTTCAGCAACCTGAGCGTGGCCGACGTGGCCAAGGCAGTGAGCGGCGACACGAAGGTGATCTGGCTAGGACGCGACCCGTTGGCGCTAACGGAGCTCACACACTGGGAGTGGGCCGAGCAGCCAGGCCCAGATCCGAGTTGTGCGGCGGCTGCGCCGGCGAGCGTGCCGGATCCGACCCTCACCCCGTCGGGACTCGACATGGGATACGCCGGACTGGCGGGCGCGTCACCACCGGTGCCGGCGATCTTCTCGAACACCGGCAGCACCCCCATCATGCCGAACGTCGCTGCAATCGTCGGCCTGCACGCCGCAGACTTCTCGGTATCGAGCACGACGTGCACCTCGGCGCTGGCCCCCGGCGGCAACTGCACCGTCGATGTGCTGTTCGCGCCGAGCAACCTCGGAACGCGGGTTGCATCGCTGCCGATCACTCACGACGGCGCCAACGGAATCTCCTACCTGCCACTCACCGGGGTCGGGGTCGGGACACCGACGATCGCCACGATCAGCTCTCCGGTGGGGGTTGGATCGGTGGTGCACATCACGGGCGCCAACCTGATCTCGACGACCGGCATCTCGATCGGTGGCGGCCAGGCGACACCGATGGTGATCTCGGACGCGGCTATCGACTTCGTTGTTCCGACGACCGTCACGCCGGCCCTGTCGGTTCCGGTCACCGTAACGACGGCCGGCGGCGCGGTCACCACGAACATCAGGGTCGATCCCGCACCGCCGACGATCACAACCGTGACGCCCTCCAGCGCCACGGTGGGCACCACCGTGGTCGTCACCGGGGCGAACTTCACCGGAGCCACTGTCACCTTCAATGGCGTGGCCGCGACCGTCGTCTCGATCGGTGCGACCACGATCACGACCTCGGTCCCGGCCGGCGCAACCACCGGGCTGCTTCGGGTCGAGACGATCGCCGGGGCCGCGACGGCCAACTTCACCGTGATCCCCGCGCCGACCATCACGAGCTTCAGTCCGACGACAGCTCGTCGCGGAGCGTCGATCACGATCAACGGGACGAACTTCGTGAGCGGCGCCACCGCGGTGCGATTCACGGGTACCACCGGTGCCCTCGGGGCGGCCGTGACCGCGACGGTCGTATCGGCGACGCAAGTGCGGGTGACCGTGCCGAGCTACGCCGTGCAAGGCCCGGTGAGCCTGAGCACCAACGGCGGCACCACTTCACGGGTCTTCAGCGTGGAGCTTGCCCCGACCGTGTCGTCGTTCGGCCCAACGTCGGGAGTCGTCGGACAGACGGTCACGATCACCGGCAACAACTTCCTGACGACGTCGAAGGTCACCTTCAACGGAAAGAACGCGACCTTCGTCATCGTGAGCGCCACCACCATCACGGCTGTCATCCCGAGTGCCGCCGCCACCGGTGGCATCCAGGTGATCAACAGGTGGGGCAGCACGACCACGAGCGCGTTCACGGTGATCCGCCCGCCGACGGTCACGAGCTTCACGCCCCGGACGGTGACGGTGGCGGCCCGAACGGTCACCGTCACCGGCACGAACCTCGGGTCCACCACCGCCGTCACGCTGTCCCGCGGTTCCACCACCGTGACCATCTCCGGCTTAACCATCCTCAGTTCGACCCAGGTGCGATTCAGCGTGCCGTCCGCGATCGCGACGGGTCTGTACACGCTTCGCGTCACCAACCCTGCCGGAACGGCCACTGCGGCCGTGGCGATGAACGTCACGGGATGACCGGACCGTGACGTCGGCTGCAACCCCGCAGGTCGGCCGCGGAGCATCCAACCCTGCCCGGGTACGATCGACACGTGTACGTCGGGATCGACAACGGTGGCAACTCCAACAACGTGACCGTGCTGGATCGCCACGGTCGCTACCTCGTCGAGCACATGCTCGAGGTTCCCAGCCGAGTGCTCGAGGGTCCCGACGTAGCCGTCGCGGCGATGGTCGCGGCCTTCCGGCTCGGACTCGAGCACGCCGGAGCAGCACGGGCTCCGGTCGTCGCCGTCGGCCTCGACACGCCGGGGCCGGCCAGCGCGACCGGAGTCCTTTCATCCAGGGGCAGCACGAACTTCTCGGCGGAGCACTGGCGCGGATTCGACATCCGCGGTGCCCTCGAGGAGGCACTCGGGCTTCCTGTCGTGTACACCAACGATGGCAACGCTGCCGCGCTCTACGCCCACCACTCCCGCTTCGGACCGCTTGCCAGCGAGAGGTCATCGGTGTCGGCCATCGTCGGTACCGGCCTCGGGGGCGGGGTGATCGAGGCCGGACGGATAATCGCCGGTGCTTCAGGCATGGCCGGCGAGCTCGGCCACGTGCACATCCCCATGGACGGCCTCCTCGAAGCCGACCAGCCCTTCCCGACTTGCAACTGCGGCTTTGCGGGTGATGTCGAATCGGTGGCCTCGCTCACCGGGATCGAGAACAACCTGCTGCCCTACTGGCTGAGCCGCTACCCCGACCATGAATTGGCCCAAGTCGACGTGCGCACGGCGGCCAAGCGCGTGCGTGGCCTGGCCGAGCGTCACGATCCCCTGGCGATGGCCATCTTCCGCCAGCAGGCCACGGCGCTCGGGCGGTTGTTCACGATCGCCGCGAACTTCCTCGATCCCGACGCGTTCTTCGTGGGAGGAGGTGTGGTCGAGACTGCGCCCGAGTTCCGCGACGGGTTCATCGACGACGTTCGCACCAGCACCACACTGCGGGTCGAGCAGCTCCGTACCACCGAGTTCGCACTGGTGCCCGACCTCGACATGGCCGGCGCGCGGGGCGCCGCGCTCGCGGCGATGACGCAGTTCCGCTGATCGAAGCTCGGCGTCGAGCTCAACGCTCCAACGGATGCAGCATGGCCCGGAACGTGCTCGCGGTGGCGCTCGTGTCGTACGCCGCGAAGCACCGGGCGAACTCGGCGCGCGCCGTGAGCCGGCGCTGATCGACGATGCCGAGGAGCTGCACGATCGCCGCCTCGGTAAATGCGGACGGCGCGGACGGATCGTGGCCTCCCAGTTCGTGCGCCGCGGCACGAAGCACGGCCCACCGGACCGAGGCGTCCTGATGCTCGCCGAGGTTGTCCTGAAGCGACTTGAGCCGGCGCACCACATCGGTGCGCGCGTCATCTGGGAGCAGCGACCTGAAGCACTCGAGCAAGTAGCGCAGGGTCTTGGCGTCCTTGCGCAGGTCATGCAACTGCTCGGCGACGGTGCCGGGATCGATGAGGCGGCCCCGGTCGACGAGGGTGGCCTGGGCACGTTCGATCCGCCGGGCTACCAGGACGCCGAGTGGCCGTTCTGCGTGCGCGCCGCTTGAGTCGGCGGCGATCGGCTCGGCGAGCCACGTCTGCCAGGCGATCATCGGGGCCTCGGCCACGGCAGAGCGCAACTGCCCGCCGAGCGTCGCATGGGCGAGCAGGCATCGCCGTTCGAGCAGCATTCGAACGGGCTCGAGGGCGGCGATGGCGTTAGCGCCGAGTGAACCACTGTCGTCACGCCACTCGATGAGGTGCACATCGAGATCGCGGGCCGGACCGGTGAGTGCTCCGAGCCAGCCGAACCACTCCCGAGCGTGCGCGGTGATCAATGGGGACAGCACCCGTTTGCCCTGGCCGAGGATCGTGCGTGAGCGTCGCACCCCGACGCGGAGATCGTGCAGGGACTCCGGGTCGAGATGATCGATGGTGCCCTGCCAGTTGAACGCAATCGCTTCGGCCTGTTCGCCGAGCGCGGCACGAATCCCATCGATGGCGCGCATCTCGGGATCGAGCGACATCACCCTTCGACCGTATCGGCGGTGGGGCCCATACTGTGGTCCATGACGCTCGAGATCGAACGAAAGTTCCTGTTGACCGAACTGCCCGAACCATCGATCCTCGGCACAGGACAGCCGATGCGCCAGGGCTACGTGGCCGAGCAGGAGGACGTCGCCGTCCGCGTCCGCATCGCCGATGCGTCGGCGCAGCTCACGATCAAGGCCGGCACCGGCCTCGTCCGCACCGAGGTGGAACTGCAGCTCACCGCCGACCAGGCCGAGTCCCTGTGGCGCCACACCGAAGGACGCCGGCTCGCCAAGGTTCGCCATCGAGTTCCGCTCGGCAGCCAGGCTGGTCTCACCGCCGAGGTCGACGTGTACGCCGGCGAGCTCTCAGGGTTGGTCACTGTGGAGGTCGAGTTCGCCTCACAGCAAGATGCCGCCGCGTTCGTCGCACCCTCATGGTTCGGCCGCGAAGTCACCGGTGAAGGGCAATGGACCAACGCCGCGCTCGCCCGCAAGGGTCTGCCGCGCTGAGGCCGTTACGGCCCGGGGAAGGTGAGCTGGATCGACGGCGTGGAGCCGGCAAGCAACGCCGCGGCGCCGTTCGTGGAGGCGCTTCGCGGAGCGCGAACGATCGATCGGTGACAGCGTTCTCGCGGCCACCTTCGAGACGAGATCGGGCAATCCGCGCAATACCGGTGGGGGTATTGCCATCTTGAGGACCTTGGGCCCTGTCGTTGCTGTCCCACCCGCCGTTTACTGAGGTCGTGACACATCGAATAGTGATCCTCGGAGGCGGCACCGGTGGCACGCTGACCGCCAATCGTCTTCGGAAGTTGTACAAGCCCGGCGAGGCCGAGATCGTTGTCGTCGACCAGGACGACAACCACGTCTACCAGCCCGGCCTGCTCTTCGTGCCGTTCGGGCTGACCGACGCCGACGACATCGTTCGGCCGCGTGGTCGACAACTGCACGCCGGCATCTCCTACCACCAGAGCTCGATCGATCACGTCGACATCGACGACGATCGAGTGCACCTCGACGACGGCACCACCCTTCCCTACGACGTGCTCGTCATCGCGACGGGAGCGACGCTGGTGCCAGATGAGACCGAGGGCCTCACCGGAGCGGGCTGGATGGAACGGGTGTTCACGTTCTACACGGCCGAGGGTTCGACCGCACTCCAGGCAGCACTGGCCCGCTTCGACGGCGGTCGCCTCGTGGTCAACTTCATCGACCTCCCCATCAAGTGCCCCGTGGCACCGTTGGAGTTCTGCTTCCTCGCCGACTGGTACTTCACCGAGCGCGGCATCCGCGACCGGGTGGAGCTCGTGTTCGTCACGCCGCTCGACGGTGCGTTCACGAAGCCCGTCGCGTCCGAACGGCTCGTAGGGATGCTTGCCGAAAAGGGAATCGAACTGGTCACCGACTTCAACACCGGCGAGGTCGACGGGGCCGGCGGCCGGCTGATCTCCTACGACGGCCGCGAGGTGCCCTTCGACCTGGCCGTCATCGTGCCCTTGCACGGCGGCGCGGCGTACGTCGGCCGGTCGCCCGGGCTCGGCGACGAGCTGAACTTCGTGCCCACCGATCAACGCACCCTGCAGTCTCGGGCCGCGACGAACGTCTTCGTGATCGGCGACGCCGCCGACGTTCCCACGTCGAAGGCTGGATCGGTGACGCACTTCGAGGGCGACACCCTGGTCGCCAACATCGCCCACCACCTCGCCGGCGAGGCGCTCGAAGCAGGGTTCGACGGTCACGCCAACTGCTTCATCGAAACCGGGTTCCACAAGGCGCTGCTGATCGACTTCAACTACGAGACCGAACCGCTCACGGGGCACTTCCCCGGCCGCGTCGGCCTGCCTCTGCTGAAGGAATCACGCCTGAACCACCTCGGGAAGCTGATGTTCCAATGGATCTACTGGAACGCCCTGCTCCCCGGCCGAGACCTCCCCGGTCTCGGTTCCACCATGCCAGCCGCCGGCAAGACAGCCGCCGAGTCCACATCATCCACGCCAGTCCCCGAGGGAGCCTGAACCATGACCACCACCGCCACCACCACCGCCACCATCGGCGCCACCACCATCGAGCTCACCGACGACGGGTTCTTCGTCGATCCATCGGTGTGGACCGAGGACATGGTCACCGAGCTGGCCCGCCGCGAGGGAATCGAGCCCGTCACCGACGGGCACTGGAACGTCATCAGGTTCATGCGCAAGGAGTACGTCGAGAAGGGCGCCGGCCCGTCGGTTCGTGCGCTAGGAAAGACCTCCGGCTTCAGCGTGAAAGAGCTGTACCAGCTGTTCCCGAAGGGCCCCGCCAAGATCGCCGCCCGCGTCGCCGGCATCCCGAAGCCACGCGGCTGCATCTGAGCCGCGAAACCGATTCACCGATTCTCCCCAACCGAACCGATTCTCCGCAGCCGAACCGATTCTTCCCAACTGAAAGGAAACCACGTCATGGCCGACACCATCGACAAGATCTCGATCATCGTCTCGAAGGGTTCGCTCGACGGGATCTACCCGGGGCTGATCATGGCCAACGGCGCCCGCGCCGAGGGCATCGAGACCAACCTGTTCTTCACCTTCTTCGGCCTCGACGCGATCCACCTGAAGCGCCACGAGCACATCAAGCTCGCCACCGTCGGCAACCCTGGCCTGCACATGGCCACCTGGGCAGGAGGGCTGCCAGGAGTGTCGTCGATGATGACGCACTACATGGAGCACAAGATGGGCTCGCTCGACATCCCACCGATCCCGGAGTTCGTCGAGATGATCTCCGACACCGGTGCGGGGCTGTACGCCTGCAAGGCATCGGTCGATCTGTTCGGACTCGAGAAGAACGACTTCATCGCGCAGCTCGACGACATCATCACGGTCGGCGAGTTCTACGAGATGGCCGCAGGCGGGCAGATCATCTTCACCTGATGCTGATGCTCGGTTTCGCAACCAGGCTCCGCGATCAGTGCGGCTGATCCAGGCGAACCCGTTCTGCGTGGTGTGCGGCGACCGCCGGCCAGTCGAGTGAGTTCTCGATCGCCGACACCAGCGCCGTCGACGCGGTCGGCTCACCGTGCACCACGTAGACCGCGTCGGGCGTGCCATCGGCGGCGCCGATCCACTGCAGCAGCTCGGGGCCATCGGCGTGCACCGAGAACGCCGGGAGATCGACGACGTCGGCCCGAACCCGCACGTAGCGACCGAGCATCTTCAGCTCTCTCGAACCGTCGAGGAGCTGGCGTCCCCGCGTACCCTCGGCCTGGAAGCCGACCAGCACCACCGTGTTGCGAGCATCGGGCAACATGTGGGCGAGATGGTGCACCACCCGCCCACCGGTGCCCATCCCCGACGCCGAGATAACGATGCACGGCGATGCCGGATCGTTCAATGCCTTCGACTCCGCCACCTCGCGGACCTCGTGGAGGCCGGGGACGTCGAAGAAGTCGGACCGACCCGATGCCTCGGGCCTGATGTCCGGGTCACCGCGCTCGATCGCGCCCCGGTACACCCGCAGCGCGCTCAGCGCCATCGGGCTGTCGACGTAGACCGGCACCCCAGCCGGCAGCCGGCCGGCGGCAGCGAGCTTGCTCAGATGGTGGAGCAACACCTCCGTACGGTCGACGGCGAAGGCGGGGATCAACACGTTGCCGCCCCGCGCGATCGTGGTCGAGATCGCTGCAGCCAACCGGTCGGAGCCACTCGAGCCCGAGTCGGGATGCCGGCGATCACCGTAGGTGGACTCCACCACCAACACATCGAGGCGGCCGGGAGGGTCGGGCGGCACGAGGAAGGGGTGCGATGGCCGGCCGAGATCGCCGCTGAAGCCGATCACCCGGCCGCTGTCACCGAGATCCAGCCGGACAGAGGCCGATCCGAGGATGTGGCCGGCGCGCGAGAGCCGGGCATGCACGCCGGGCGCGACCTGGCAGTCGGTGGCGAACGGAACGGGCACCAACTGCTCGACCGCCGCCCACGCGTCCTGCTCGGTGTAGAGCGGTAGCGCCGGCTCGTGGCGCGAGAACCCCTTGCGGTTGGCGTAGTCGGCCTCCTCCTCCTGTAGATGACCGCAGTCGGGCAACACGATCTGCGCCAGTTCCACGGTGGACGGTGTGGCGAAGATCGGGCCGGCGTACCCCGCGGCGACGAGCCGCGGCAGGTAGCCCGAGTGGTCGACGTGGGCGTGGGTCAGCACGACGGCGTCGATCGAAGCTGGGCTGAACGGCGGCTCGATCCAGTTCCGTTCGCGCAGCGCCCGCGGACCCTGGAACAGACCACAGTCCACGAGCACCTGCGCGCCGCCACTGCGTACGAGATACTTCGATCCGGTCACCGTTCCGGCGCCGCCCAGGAACTGCAGCGTCGGCGAGGCAGTGCTGGTGCTGGTCGACGATCTCACAGCAACCCGAGCTGATCGATCCGCTTGAAGTACTTGCGGGCGTGGACCAGCAGCTCACCGTCGGTCGGGTGGTCGAGTGCCTCCACGCCGACCACCCGGCTGGCCACCTCGGGATAGCGCGCGCGGAGATAGCGCTCGAAGGCGGTCTTGGCGGTGCCGGGACCGGTGATCAGAACTTCACGGAAGTCGACGAGCGCATCGGCGATCTCGTCGAAGAAGTGGCGATCATCGGGTGCATGGCCCGAACCGGGGATTCCCGACTTGCGGTGGATCTGCCGATGGGGGCTCTCGCTGTGGAACTCGACCGCGGTGCCGTCTCCGGACGAGAAGCCGATCAGCTTTGCTTCGCGATGGTCGAGCCAGACGATGGCGTGTATCTGCGACATGCGCTCTCCTTGGTCGTTTGTGACAACGCTTCCAAGACAACGATGCGACGATCTGGCCCGAACGGCTAGAGCACAAAGGCTCGGGCCGAACACAGCGGCGCCAGCGTGGGATCAGATGGCCGCGGCCGTGACTCCGAGCACGCCGAGGAACAGGGCAAACGCCGGAATCGCCCCAGCGCTGAAGCGCATCCCGAACCGGCGTCCTCCGACGGTGAAGGCGAGCACGCACTTCACGACGGTGTTGGTGCACACCGCAGCTCCGACGCCCAGCAGCGCCGCAGTCAACTGCAGCTCGCCCTGCTCGTGCAGGGTTGCCGCGGCCAGCGCGCCGGCTTGCGAATCGGCCAGACCAGCAGCGCCGGCGGCTAGCACGGTCGCATTCGGTCCGATGACATCGGCCACCCAGCGCCCCACGAACACCGCAGTGGTGAGCACCCCGGCAAGCACCAGCGCCGGCCGAACACCGAACGGCCGATCGACGACGCGGTCGGGGTCGGGGGCATGGTCGGCGCCCACCGTCGCGGCCCCGCGGGCCAAGGTGACGGCCACGACCACCACCAGCACCGACCCTCCTGCGACGATCGCCGGCCACAGGTGCGCGAGCAGTTCGGCGTCGGCGACGGCAATGATCCCGGCCAACTGCACGAACGTCGCGACGCTCGCAAGGTAGGCCCCGCCGAGCGGTGCGGCGAGCCGTCCCGACATCCGCGAGATCCGGCCCATCGACGCCGTGGTGATGCTCGCCGAGATGAACCCGCCGGCGAGACCCGTGATCAGCAGACCCCGCCGCGACCCGAGACTTCGGGTGGCCACGTACCCGACCCAGGAGATGGCGGTCAAGGCCAACACCAGCTGCCAGATCCGCTCGGGGTTGAGCACGCCGTACGGCCCCATCTCGCGATCGGGCAGCAGCGGAAGCACGACGAAGGCCATCACGAGGAACTTGATCGCGTCGTCGACGTCGGCATCGCTGAGCATGTCACGGGCGAATGAGTGGATCCGACCCTTCGACGCCAGCAGCACGATCAGGATGATCGCGATCCCGGCGGCGAGCGCCGCATCGGTCCAAGCGAGCGCGCCGAGGAGGTAGGTCGCCAGCCCAGCGATCTCGGTGGTCGCGCCGGGATCGTCGATGCCGGTCTGTCGGTACCCGACCACCAGCAGCCCACCGGCGGCGATCAGGCCGGCGGCGATCACCCACGTATCGAACGCGGCGGCGAGGGTGCCCGCCAGAGCTAGAACCGCGAACGTTCGCGATCCGGCCGCCTGGCGAACGCCACCGCGATGGCTTCGCTCGCGCTCGAACCCGACGAGCAGCCCGATGGCGAGCGAGCTGACGAATGGGAGCAGTTCGTCGACGGTCATCAGGACAAGGGGTATCGATCCTGTGTAGGAACGGTCACACTCGTCTTCACCATCGTCGAGGCGATGCCGTCGACTATAACGCCGATCGAGATGTGGCCCGACGCTGCCATGGGACCCGGTACTAGCACCATCGTTCACTGGTTGTTCGCCCAATGGACGATGGAAGCTCATCTCATGTTCACCTCGACCTGTCATCGAGCCGCTGGGGCCAGCCGCCGTTACGTCATGGCTTCCCACGACGGTTACGGCCTCGGCCACACCCGTCGCAATGCAGCCATCGCCATGGCCCTGCTGGCCGACCCCGAGGCCCACGTAGTGCTCATCACAGGCGTGGCCTCGTGCCTGCCGTGGCTGCGTCACGAACGCCTGACCGTCATCGGCATGCCGCCCTTGGTGAAGGATGCCTCCGGCGCTTACGTGAACCCTGATCTCGCCTTCGACGAAGCTATCGAGCTGCGGCGGCAGCTTGTGCTCGACACGATCATCGAGGTTCAGCCTCATGCGTTCGTCATCGATCGTCACCCATACGGCATCGCCCTCGAGTTGCGACCGGCGGTGGAGTACGCCCGCGAACGCGGATGCCGGGTGGTGCTGGGCCTGCGCGACATCCTCGATGAGCCGGCGATGATCACCCAGGAGCTGAACGGCGCCGGCTGGGCCGACGTAGCCGACCTCTTCGACGACGTCCTCGTCTACGGAGGAAAGGTGCTGTGCGATCACGCCGAGGAGTACGGCCTTCCGGTGACTCCCACCTACGTCGGCTGGGTGGCCGAGCGCGTGGCCGTAGCGCACAGGGATGACGACCTGGTGGTCGTCACCGGAGGTGGCGGCGGTGACGCGGCTCGGCTGTACCACCTGATCGCCGACACGGCACGTCACCTGGAAGGGTCCCCAACCAGCCACGATCGTCGGTTCACGGTCATCACCGGGCCGTACGGCTGCCGGATCGGCGATCTCCCCCGCTCGGTCGGCCTCGTCCGGTCGGTCGATGGTTGTTCGGCGCAGTATGCCGAAGCCGCTGCCGTGGTGCAGATGGCCGGCTACAACTCGGCCTTCGAGGCACTTGGCGCTGGGGTTCGACCGATCTTGTTGCCGCGCCGGGCCCCGCGTCGCGAGCAGGCCATCCGCGCCTCGCGACTGGCCGCGCTCGGCGTGGCCGACATGATCGACGACGAGACGACACCGTCAGAGCTGGCATGGTTGCTGAACCAGAACCGGTTGCTCGAGAGCGGAGCCCTCGCCCGTGTCGGCATCCGACTCGATGGCGCCACGACGGCTGCCGCCGTCATCGCAGTTCGCTCCCGTGTTTCAAGCAAGCGTGAGCGGGTCTACGCCATCGCCCGTTGGTGAGGGTCTGTCCGTGAACGACATCGGGCAGGCAACGGCCGATCTCCGCGCCGACGGATTCGCCGTCTCCGACCTCCGCGTTCTCGACGATCGGCATCCAGATCGCCCAGTGCTCGCCGCAGTGCTCGACGGGAAACCGATCGTCGCCAAGGTCTTCGTCGGTCGCGATGCGTCGTCGCGGGCGCATGCCGCTCACCAGCTCGCCGTCTCGCTGTGGCGGTCACCTCTCGGTGGCATGCGGTCCGGGCCGGGAATCGCCGCGCCGATCGGCTGGTCACCGAGCGCCGCCGCAGTGCTGAGCGAGTTGGTCGAGGGTGCGCCGCTCGGGAGCCGCGGCGAGCTCGGCGGGGCCCTCACCCACGGCGCGGCAGCCGCCGAGCTGCTCGCTGATCTGCACCTGGTCGACGTGGCAACCGTCGACCCGTGCCTCGCGCCGATGCGTTCGACGGGCAAGCTGCTCCGCTCGCTGCGGCGCAAGGCAGCGGAACTGGCCGGAGCGATCGGACCGGCTGCCACCGATGTCGTCGACGCCCTCGAGTCGACCGCCCGACCGCCGCTCGTCTCCACCATCACTCATGGCGACTTCACCCCACGGAACCTGCTGATCGACCACGACGCGCTGCGAATCATCGACTTCGATCGAGCCCGGTTGGCGTCGCCAGGTCGTGACGTCGCCTACTGGAGGGCATGGTGCTGGGCGACGGAGCTGCTGCACGGAGCCGTGCCCTCGTGGGGGGTCACTCTCCCGTTCGTCGAGCACTACCTCGCGGCAGCGCCTGCTCACCGCGACGAGATCGAACGTTCGCAGCGGATGCATCTCGCCGCCGGTCTTGTGCGCATCTCCCACGGCTGGTCGGCGCTTGCCTCGCTACCGAACCTGCAACTGCGGGTCGTCGGCGAGGCGGCAGCGATCGCGCGTGGAGCGGTCGACGTCGAATGATCACAGCGGGACCCGTCTGGGCACGCGCGTGGGAAGATGGCAAACATGGCGGATGAAGAGCACGACTCGATGAGACCGGGAATGTTGGTGGAACGCATCTCGGTCCGGCGCGTCGTCGGCCGCTTCGCACTTGCGGGTCTCCTCGCCCTCGGGCTCGTCGTCGCGCTCACGGCCTGGGCAAGCAGGCGTGTCGGCACCGAGCAGGCAATCGCCGACGCGCAACGAATCACGTGGGTGAGCCTGCGCGGCATCGTCGAGCCGGTTCTCGACGATGCACTGCTCACCGAGGACGCCGAAGCGCTCGAGCGACTCGATGCCGCTGTACGCGAGTCGGTTCTCGGCGGCTCACTCGTGCGGGTGAAGCTGTGGAGCGCCGATGGCACCGTGCTCTACGCCGATGAACCGCGACTGATCGGTCAGAAGTTCGAGATCGATGACGAGGCGCTGGCGGTCATCGCCGGGGGGCCTCCCAACGCCGAGGTCAGCGATCTCTCCAAGCCCGAGAACCAGTACGAGGCCGAGACGAAGCTGCTCGAGGTGTACGTCGGCACGACGCTCCCGAACGGTACGCCCATCCTTTTCGAGACCTACTTCCGGTACAGCGGAGTCACCGACGTGGGCCGACGGCTCTGGCTCGAGTTCGCACCGATCGCGATCGGCGCGCTAGTGGTTCTCCAGCTGATCCAACTCCCTCTCGCCTGGTCGATGGCCCGCCGGCTCGACAGCAGCCAGACCGAACGCGAGCGCCTGCTCCGGCACGCGATCGCCGCCAGCGAGTCCGAACGGCGGCGCATCGCCAGCGATCTCCACGATGGTGTCGTGCAGGATCTCACCGGGGTCTCGCTTCGCCTGGCAGCTCTCGGTCGCGGCGAACAGCTCGCGCCGCGCGACGCGCTCGACGCATCCGCTTCGATTCGGGCCAGCATCAAATCGCTCCGATCGCTGCTGGTCGAGATCTACCCTCCGAACCTCCAGGAGGAGGGACTCGAGTCGGCGCTCGGCGACCTGCTCGGCCGGCTCAACGGGCGCGGGATCACGACCGATCTCGACGTGCAGCTCGAAGACATCGCCCTCGATCCCGACACCTCCGCCCTCCTCTACCGCACCGCCCAGGAGGCACTGCGCAACGTGGTCTCCCATGCCCACGCCACACGTGTTCGCATCGAGCTCCACCTCGTCGGCAGCGACGTGCACATGACCGTCGACGACGATGGACGCGGCTTCTCCACGATCGATCTCAGCGAGCGCTCGGCCGAGGGCCACGTCGGCCTGCGGTCGCTCGCCCACCTCGCCAACGAGCTCGGCGGCTCGTTGACGGTTCGCTCGTCGATCGATGTCGGCACCAACCTCGTCATCCAGCTTCCCGCTCCAGTCCGCCCGCCCACCACGCGCAACCCCCGCTCCGACCGCACCGCGGGTACCGTTCCAACCTGATCCCGATCCGAGGCATCTCACCATGAACGAAGCATCCCCTCCCAAGATCCGCGTTGTGGTCGCCGACGACCACCAGGTCGTGCGATCCGGCCTCGAGCTCCTGCTGGCCACCACCGCCGACATCGAGCTGGTCGGAACGGCGGCCAACGGGGCCGAGGTCCTGGAAGTGGTGGCGCGCCTGCAACCGGACGTCGTGTTGATGGACCTGTCGATGCCCGACGTGGATGGTGTGGAGGCGACGCGGCGCATGACCGCGGCACATCCGGCCAGTCGGGTGCTCGTGCTCACCTCGTTCTCCGACCAGACCAGGATCCTCGACGCGCTTGCCGCCGGCGCCGACGGCTACCTGCTAAAGGACTCAGACCCCGACGACATCGCCGGCGCCATCCGCTCGGTGTTCGCCGGCGAATCGCCACTCGACCCGAAGGCCGCGCGGGTGCTGCTCGAGTCGCGCCGCACGCGTCGCGAGACCGTGTCGCTGACCGACCGCGAGCGCGAGGTGCTGCTGCTCGTGCGTGGGGGGCTCGCCAACAAGCAGATCGCTCGCCGCCTCGGCATCAGCGAGCGCACCGTGAAGGCCCACCTCACGAGCGTCTTCCAACGTCTCGGTGTGAGCGACCGGACCCAGGCCGCGCTCTGGGCGAGCGAGCACCTGAACTGACGTCAGCCGCCGCCTCCGCCACCAGATCCAGATCCCTTGCCCTTGCCGGACCCCGAGTCGTCGGTCGTCGATGGACCGGACTCGTCCGGAGCACTGTCGTCGGGTGATGTGGCGGTCGTGACCGAGGTAGATGTGTTGTCGGCGTTCGATGACGGCACGCTCACTGCGGGCGAGCCGGTGGCACCACCGGCGGCCGGCGTGGTGGTGACAGTTGTCGTGGCCGTGACCGGCGCCTGGCCGGAGCCCTGGTTGCCGGACCCCTTGCTCGCCACCGTGGTGGTCGGGTCGGCACCACCGATGGTCGTCGGCACCGTGACCGACTCGGCCGTCGACGGGCTGGCAGAGCCGGCGGTGGATCGGTCGGGCATCGTGCTGGCGGACACCGGCACGGAGATGCCCTCGCTCGGCAGATCGGCACGCTTGCCGGGGTTGGTCCAAACCGATCGTGTGGTCTCGTTGCCGGGACTGGCGAAGAGGGCGTCGCGGACGGCGAACACCGATCCGCCTGCGGCCGCGGCGGTGATGACCCACAACAACGAGACGGGCACGGTCTTGCGGCGTGATTCGACCCGACGTGGGCGACCGATCACCTCACGTACCGTGGCGGCACTGGCGCTAGGGGCACCAGTGAACACCGAATCCATGTGGGCCGGCTGATCTCCGTGTCCGCTCCAAGGCTCGCTCATGTCGACCAGTGTGGGCGAGATGCCGGGACCCGACAATTGCACCATGGTCCTACGACCAGTTCCCGGGCCAGTCGCGCTCCGCCGGCGAAATGTCCGTACATATCGCTATCCTCGCCTGATGAGCCATCGCTTGTCCGTCGCCACCCTCGTGTCCGCAATGGCGCTCGCCGCGTGCGGCAACAGCGGCTCCGTCGAGGACGAGTCGGCCACCGCGACCGCGGCCGCGGCTGGGGCGCCGGCGGTGCAGCTCGTCGACGTTCCCAAGGCCCTGCAACTCACGGCCGATCCCTCGATTCGGATCATCGATGTGCGCACGCCCGAGGAGTTCGCCGAAGGCCACATCGAGCGAGCCGAGCTGTTCGACTTCAATGCCGGTGGATTCAGCGAGAAGATCGGTGAGCTCGACCGCGGCGCCACCTACTTCGTCTACTGCCGATCCGGCAATCGCAGCGGGCAGGCGACTGCGATCATGGCGGAGCTCGGGTTCACCCACGTGTACGACCTCGACGGCGGGATCGTCAGCTGGCTCGCGGCAGGCGCACCTACCGTCGTCTAGTCATCCGGCATCGTTGCACCCGAGCTGCTTTGTACGTACATTGGCCAGGTGACACGCACGACCTACCGGAAGCCAGATCGAGCCAATCCCCTGCCGCTCTGGGCCCAGGTGCTCGCCGACATGCGCCAGCGGCTCGCCCGCAACGAGTTCACCCTGGGCTTCCCGCCGGAGCGTGAGCTCATCGAGCAGTACGCCGTGAGCCGGCACACGATGCGTGAGGCGATGCGCCGTCTGCACAGTGAGGGACTGATCGACCGCGAGCGAGGACGCGGCACCTTCCTCCGCAATCAGCCGATCGAGCAGCGCACCGGCGCGCTGTACAGCCTGTTCCGCTCGATCGAGGAGCAGGGTTTCGAACAATGCAACGACGTGCTCGCGCTGGAGAAGCGGACCGCGGTGGACGTCGCCGCCCGACTCGGGCTGTCTGGTCGGACGAAGTTCGTGTACCTGAAGCGTTTGCGCTACGCCGATGCCACGCCGATCGCCATCGATCAGCTCTGGCTACCAGCTGCCGTGGCCACCCCCCTGCTGAGCGTCGACTTCCGCCGCACCGCGGTGTACACCGAGCTCGAGCAGCGCTGCGGCGTGAGACCGGGCGCCGGCTGGGAACGCCTGCACCCCGTGCTCCCCACCGGCGACGAGCGGGCCTTGCTGGGCACGACCGCCAAGGAACCAGCGTTCCTCGTCGAACGGTTCACCTCGCACGAGGGCCGCCCACTGGAGTGGAGACGAACCGTGATCCGCGGCGACCTCTACACCTTCCTGTCGGCGTGGACCGACACCGGCGAACAGCTCGAGCGCCCGTCGTTCACGCCGACCGTGCCGACGTCCTGACCGAGCCGATCACGCCGACCAACGCGACAACCCGGGGGGCCAAGGCCCTGACCTTCAGCGACGCTGGTCGAGCATCTCCGGCAGCGATGAGCGGGGCCCGGCTATCGCTACAACCTATGTGGAACATGGGTTTCGAGGTTTGAGTGTGGGCGAACTGGTGTACGATCCAAGACATGATCGACGTATCCGACGACGCACCCGTCGACGTCGTCGATTGCGTGCTCACCGCCTCCGAGCTGCTCGCCGCGCTCGCCGCCCACGAACGTGAGGCCGCCCGGTTGGCGCTGGCGATTCGCCGGTTGGAGCTGAGCGGCGACTGGGGCTACGACGGATCGGTGTCGATCGCGGCATGGTTGCGCACCCACGGCCGCCTCGCCGACAGCGACTCATGGAAGTGGGTCCATCGCGGTCGCTTCCTCGACCGGTTCCCCGCCGTCGCCGACGCCGCCGTGACACGCACCCTGTCCGCCGGTCAGGTCACCGCGTTGCAACACGCCTGCCCCGCCAAGCTCGCTGCGGTGCTCGCCGAACAGCAGACCGAGATCGTCGCGATCATCGCCCCACTCCCGGTCGCCGACACCGAGAAGGCCTGCCAACTGTGGAAGGCCCGTGCCGAAGCGATCATCGACGACAACGAACCGCGACCAGAACCCGAGCGTTCGTTGCGGATGCGCCGCGCCGGCGACGGTGCACTCGTCGGCAACTTCGAGCTCGACGACGTCGCCGCGTCAGAGCTCGAGAAAGCGATCCGCACCGCCTCCACTTGGGAAGGCACCGACGACAAGCGGTCCGCCTCCCAAGCAGCGGGCGACGCCCTGTTCGACGTGGCCGCGTTCTTCAACAAGAACCACCGCAAGAAGGGCACACCGCGCAACCACCCCCACGTCGAACTGTCGCTCGACATAACCACACTCGACGGCCGCCCCGAAGCCATCGACGACGACCAACGCCTCGTGCATCACGCCACCACCGACACCCGCCTGTGCGACTGCGTCATCCACCGCATCCTTCGCGACGCCGACAACATGCCCACCGGCTACGGCCGTGCCAGCTACACCGTGCCCCGACAACTGTTCCGCCAGATTGCCGCACGCGATGGCGGCTGCCGCATGCCCGACTGCAACCGGTCAGTACGTCACTGCGACGCCCACCACATCCATTACTGGCGCAACATGGGCCTCACCAACCTCGAAAACCTCGTCCTCCTCTGCTCACGCCACCACCACCTCGTCCACCGACTCGACTTGGAGCTGAAACTCCTCCCCTCCGGCCAGGTCGAAACCACCTGGCGAGACGGCACCCACCGCACCAGCCAACCCCACGGCGCACCACCCAAACGAAGAGGCCCATAGCAGGCCGCCGTCAGCAGACCACCGTCTAGTCACCATCCGCCCGCTCGACGCGCATCCGGTGGGGGCTCGCTCCATGAGTCTTGATGCACCAGCCGGAACAACCAGACGAGCGACGGCACCACCATCACCGTCGCCAGACCACCGACCACGACGAGTCCGATCAAGGTCGGCCGCGCTCCCGCCGCATCTTCGAGCTGCAACTCGTCGACCAGCACCCAGGGGTACTGGGCGAATCCCCAGCCGATCAACACTGCGACCACTGCCGCTGTCGCCGCCAGCCGTGCCTGGGAGTCGCGACGAGCAAGCAGCAGGACCACGCTCGCGGAACCGGCCAGCGCCGAAAGCACGACCACCACGACGCCGCGGCCGCTCAGCCTGTCGTAGAGCACCGTCGCGTCACTACGCAGGGGCAGCGCGCCGCCAATGACCACCGCTCCCGTGACGATGCCGACTCCAACGACCTTGCGACGCAGGCCCTCGACCAGCGCTACCTGATTCGTCCGGGACGCGTCGGCAACGAGGAACACCCCGGCGAGATAGGCACACGTCAAGACCGCGAGCGCACCGCCGAGCAGCGACGTCGGGCCGGTCCAGCTCGTCCAACGATCACCCGAGCCGTCGGCAGGCACACGACCCGCAGCAACGGCGCCGGATACCGCCCCGAGGAAGAACGGCGTGATGATCGATGACAACGCGAAGATCGCCCCGAACGCTCGGGCAGCCGGGATCGACGACGAGAACTTGCGAAAGGCGAAACCAGCGCCGCGCAGCACGATGCCCAGAGCCGCCGCGGCCAGCGGAACCTGGAGCGTCGTCGACATGGCGGCGAACGCGGTCGGGAATCCGGTCCAGAGATAGACGAGCACGAAGATCAACCACACGTGGTTCGCCTCCCAGACTGGGCCGAGGCTGTGGTCGATCAGCGATCGCAACGGGCCACCGCGTCGGCTGTCCCCGGCGGTGAGATCCCAGAATCCGGTCCCGAAGTCGGCGCCGCCGAAGACCGCATAGGCCACGACCCCGACGAACAGGATCGCCCCGACGACGTCGACGAGGCTCACGGCGTCACTGCCTCGCCCTGATCACGGTCTGTGTGATCCGGGCCGTACGGGGTGGGCAGATCGATCGCGCCGCCGTCGCGCCAGCGCCGAGACATCGACAACAGCACGAGAGCCCCGACGACGGTCATCGCGCTGTACAGCACAATCATCGCCGCCAACGACCACCAGAGACCGGTGCTCGAACTGGCGGCATCCGTGACCCGCAGCACCTGGTACACGATCCAGGGTTGGCGGCCCACCTCTGTGGTGATCCAGCCGCACTCGAGGGCAACGATCGCGGCCGGACCCGCGGCCACGGCCGCCCTCATCGTCCATCGCCCGAACACGTCGTGGCCGCGTCGGCGGCGCACGAACAACACCACAGCGAACGCAGCCAGTGCCGAACCCAGGGCCACCATGGTCTGGAAGGCGAGGTGGACGAGGTTCGCATTGGGGCGATCCGCTTCGGCGATGTTGTCGAGGCCCGGCACGACACCGTTGACCGAGTTCGTAGCGAACAGCGACCCCAGCAACGGAACCTCGATCGCGTACCGCACCTCACCATCGATCAACACCCCACCGATCAACAGCGGCGCCCTCGACTGTGACGATTCGGAGAGCTCCATCGCCGCCGACTTCGACGGCTGCTCGGTGGCGAGGCGTGAGCCGGCCACGTGACCGACGAACGGCTGCATCACTGCTGCAATGGACGCGAACGCAAACGGAACCAGGAACCCGAGCCGATGGTGCTCGTCGTCGCGTCCACGCAACATCCCAACCGCGTAGACCGCGGCAACGACGAACCCGACGACCATGAACGCACCGATCCACATGTGCGCGAACTGCACGAATGCCGTCCGGTTGACCAGCACGGCGATGGGGTCGACCGAGGTCACGGCACCGTCTGGGCCGAGCTCGAAACCGGTCGGGTCGTTCATCCACGCGTTCACCGCCACCACGCAGTACGCCCCAATGACGCCTGCAATCGCGACGGGTACCAAGGTCCGCAGGTGGGTCTTCGGTGGCAGACGATCCCAGCCGTACAGGTAGATCCCGAGGAAGATCGCCTCGATGAAGAAGGCCAGCCCCTCGAGCGCGAACGGCAGTCCGAGAACGTCGCCGAACCGGCCCATCAACCCGGGCCAGAGGAGTCCCATCTCGAAGCTGAGCACGGTGCCGGAGACAGCTCCCAGTGCGAACAGCACGGCGGCGACCTTCGACCAGCGGCGAGCCAGACCCAGAGCGATGTCGTCGCCAGAACGTAGGCCCCGCCTGTGCATCACCCAGATCATCGCGGGGAAGGCCACGCCGAAGCAGGCGATCACGATGTGCCAGCCGAGCGAGAGCGCCATCTGCTGACGTGCCGGTAACAGGCCCGGGGGATCGCCACCGGTCAACAGCACGCCGGCTCCTCGCTCATGACCCGCGGTGACGCCTCAGCGCGGCGCCGCCAGGCGCCAGTTGACGGCAGCGTCGAGTCCGCCCGTGGCGCGGTTGGCCAGCGAGACCGTTCCTCCGGAGGCGGTGGCGAGATGCTCGACGATGGCCAGCCCGAGACCACTGCCTTGATGCGGCGCGTCAGGGGAGCGCCAGAAGCGGTTGCGTGCGTACTCGAGCTGCTCGGTCGTCATGCCAGGCCCCTCGTCGAGCACGTGCACGGTCAGCCACGGTGGTCGACGGTCGAGGGCGAGCTCGATCGTGGTACGGTCGGGGCTGACCTTGATGGCGTTGTCGATGAGGTTGTCGAGGACCTGCTCGACCGCTCCCGGCACGGCCAGCACGTGCACCAGACCGGGCGAACGGTGGCCGCCTGCCTGCTGCACGGTGATGTCGCGATCGCTCGCCAGCGCACACCAGAGATCCACTCGGTCGCGAACGATCGCGGCAACGTCGACCACCTCGGTCTGCAATGCGGCGTGCTCGGACCGGGCCAGGAGCAGGAGCCCCGAGACGAGTTGCTGGAGGCGTTCGGTCTCGGCGCCGGCTGCCTCGATGCGCGCCCGCGCCGCCGCGGGATCGGTGTCGATCAGGTCGACTCCCTGCTCGAGCTGCAGGCGCAGCGCGGTGAGCGGTGTTCGCAGCTGGTGCGACGCGTCGCCGGCGAACGAGCGCTGCTGCTCGATGAGGGCCTGGATCCGCTCGGTCATCTCGTTGAACGACTCGGCCAGGTTCCGGATCTCGGGCGGTCCGCTGCCGGAATCGGCACGAGCCGTGAGATCGCCGCCAGAGAGCTGCTCGGTCGTGTCTTGGAGACGGCGGAGCGGGCGGGTGAGGGTGCTGGCCACGAACACCGCGGCCACGATCGCGCCGGCAAGCGAGATGAGACCCACGGCATAGAGTCCGCGCACGCGCTCGCTGGTGCGTTCATCGATGATCGCCGCCGGATAAGTGATCCGGACAACGCCGACGATGTCGGCACCCGACAGGACCGGCACGGCGACGTACACGATCGAGGCGGCCAGGGTGTTGGAGTACCTCGAACCCGACGCCGGAGCGCCACCCAGAGCGGCCTGGATCTCGGGACGATTGATGTAGTTCTCCCCGACCTCGCTGGAGCCGTCGGCCACCGCGATGGCGATACCTGCGGCATCGGTGACGACGACGCCGGCATCCTCGCGCGACCGGTAGAGCTCGATCGTCGTCTGCAGGTCGGCGACCTCGCCGATGTCCTCACCTGACAGGACGTCTTCCGATGTGCCGCCGACGATGAAGGCGTCGCGTTCGATGCCCGAGAGCAGCCGTTCGGTTTCCACCCGGCGGAGATACGCCGCCAGCGGAACGTCGTGGGCGGCGAGCACGACAACCGTCATGGCCACGAAGGCGAGGACGAGGCGCCTCCTCATCCTGGATCTTCCGGGCGGGATCGTGGCGGTTCCAGCCGGAACCCCACACCGCGGACCGCCTCGATCCACTCGTTCCCACCGAGCTTCTTGCGGATCGTCGCGACGTGCGCATCGACGGTCTTGGTTGGTCCGTACCAGTGCGCGTCCCAGACGTTGTCGAGGATGTCGGTGCGTGTCTTGACCGCGCCGGGATCGGAGGCGAGGAACGAGAGCAGATCGAACTCCTTGGCGGTGAACACGATCTCATCATCGTCGAGGAACACTCGTCGGGTTCGCCGATCGATCATCAGCGGGCCGATGACCTGCTGACCGGCCGGATCGCCGTCGACGAGCGAAGCGGCCGCGGTAGGCGCGTTCGGCAGGCGCCGAGCGACAGCTCTGATCCGGGCCACCAGCTCTCGCGAGCTGAACGGCTTGGTCACGTAGTCGTCGGCGCCGAGCTCGAGCCCGAGAACCCTGTCGAACTCCTCGCTGCGTGCCGTCAACATGATGATCGGCGCGTTCGTCACCTGGCGCATCTCCCGACACACGTCGCGCCCGTCCATGTCGGGCAGGCCGAGATCGAGCACCACGAGATCGAAGTCGGCCGCGGCGAGGGCCTCGGCCCCCGTCGCCACGTGGTTCACCGCGAAGCCGGCAGCTGTGAGGGCCTCGTTCAATGCCCGCGCGATCGAGAGGTCGTCTTCGACGAGCAGGATCATCACGGCTCCATTGTGGACCCGCGCTCACCCGGCGGTCCGGCTTTCGCCGTCGATCGCCACGATCGCGCCGATCCTTGGACATCTCTTGGACGTCCCTTGGATGAACACCCTCCGCCACCTGGATGACCGACGTTTACCGTAGAGATCACCGGCAACCCCACCCG
>CXWL01002556.1_pt1 | contig 31850 bp, 25 predicted proteins | sample 590931 | NCBI WGS metagenome assembly CXWL01 (sample SAMEA3498368, study PRJEB10139) | groundwater metagenome | biome: water well; material: biofilm material | place: Germany | collected 2015-04-27
CCACCCTCAAGAACGTCCAACTCCATCCCTTCAACGTCAATTTTGATGGCCTTGATAGGTTGGGAAAATTTAAAGCTGTCCAGCGGAGAGATCGGGATCCCGCCCTTCCCTACCGTAATACTTTGAGCTCCCATATTTTCGGGAACCAATTTGGCAAAGTGCCCCTCTCCTTTCACCTTGCCTAATGCGACAGGCCGGACTCTAACCCGGTTGGCCAGCCTATTTAATTCAATACTTTTCAACAGGGGCCCGAACAGAGCTTCGTTGGGCTCAAACGCGGTGACCTTGCACTGTGCGACAAGTGCTAGAAATAATGTGTGGTTGCCAATATTGGCACCGATATCAAGTACAGAGTCCCCTTTGGACAGACGTCGTTGCATGTCCTTGAGCATATCCAGCTCATAGGGAACTCTCTCCGAATGCAGTTTTTTTTGAATATAGTCTGTGTCCGCGTTAGGGAGAATAATAGGGTATGTCAAACCGTTAAAGGTCAATTGAGCTACAGGATCTATAAATTGCTCAATCACCTCAACCTTGTTTTCATTACTGCTATTACTCATAGCGTAAGTCCTATTCCTTGATCGGGCTCGTCATGCTCGCGAGCTAACTAAAACAAAATTGGAGCCGATGAATTCGTCTCCGCCGGTCACCAGAATCGTCCTCATTCCTGACTCGCTCAGCCCCAGAACAGCCTCACGACTACTCCTGCCATGAGTGCCAACTGAAACAGCATTTGCGAGACTTTCTTGGTGATCTGCCGGGATTTCCTGTCAACTTTTGGCAGCACGATGATCTGGTCACCCGCACGGACTTGGATTTTTTGATCCGGTGAAAAATCCGTCATTGGCTTCGTCAAAACTGTCATCGCGACGCGCGATGACTATACGGGGCAAGTCGCCATTCTCGGTGTACCCTCCCGCTTGCTCGATATAGTCCTGCGCGGACAATCTCTGCTCAAACGCGATCATATTCGGGAACAGGACTTCTCCGCCCGCCAACACAAGTCCGTCCTTGACCAACACATGAACAGTCAAGCCACCACTTCTCGTAAGAAGAGCGCTTTCAAGACCGCCCAGGTTATGGATACCGGCGTCCGCTCAGAATTTCTGCACTGAACATTGGTCGGACCGCCCGGCGAAGGGCATCACGATGCTCATCTTGCAGGATACGATAATAGGTAGAGCCCACAAAGCAGATTCACAAAACCAACTGCATGACTGGTTTGCCCAAGATCCACGCCCAGAGGCTCCAGGGGACTGGCTCCCTCCGTTGCCCCAGGGCTGAGAAGGGCGCCTTGTCCCGCTCCCGGAACGGGGACAGTCCCCAACTGTATGTTGAGGTCGGCGAGGGACGAGCCCGCCACATCAGCCGTCAGACCAACCGCAGCGGCGAATCGGCCTGTCTGCGTGCGGACCCTCCTGCAGGGCTGCGGACAGGCACGCACAGGCATATGGTTATTGTAGAAGTCTTCGTGAATAAGGCGGGTGGGCTAGAACTCTTTGTTTGCTTGCTCCCTGTCAAGCCATCTGAAAACCTTGCCGAAGTCGGAATCGTTGCGTCATCTGAAAATCTTACCGGAGACTCCAGCGTCTCGAGCTGCCGGTTTTTCCTTGGCTTCTCCCTTGGCCGGCCTGGTGATCGTTGCTCCTGAGCCAACGGGGTGCGCCTGTTTTTTGACCGTGGACCACGCCGAGGCTGATGAGAAACGCGGAGCCCTCGGGCTGAAGGTCCACCCACGCCTTGGGGTACTCGCTCACGGCTACTGGTAATAAGCGCAGCGATCGCCGCCTCGGTCAGGAAGGTCTCTCAGTAAACTCTATGAAGCTTCGAGCTTTACCCAGGTTGACACGAAGGGGTCTGCCCCCTCGGCAAACGCCCGCACAGTCATCGAGCAGTCCGATAGGCTCGCACATTTCGCGAGCTTGATAATCGTGGCGAGGCGACTCATCCGTGTCTTCTTCACGAAATCCACCCCATACGTCGGTAGTATTTCCATGTATTTATGGGAGTACCAGCCTCGAACGGGACTCCCACCCTCACCACGATACAAAACGCCATCGCAGTCCAAGAGTTGAAATAGCGTACAAGAGAAATCATCCGAAGTCAGAATAAGTTTGTTCCGCTCATCAAACCGTGCATCGAGCGTTGGGCCAAACAGGAATCGTTGAACGGTCTCGGGACTGAAGGCAACGTCGTTGACTTCTACCGAGTCGACAATCGCGACCTCGTCAGGCCAACAGACAAAAATATTGCGCACAAAAAGCGCCTGCCCCTTACTGATTGAATAGACACACTTAACGCGCACTCCTTCCTTGCTCTCCTCGAAATGCTCGATCTTTCCTGGCACCGGGCCATACTTTCGCACAAATTCGCTGCGTACCAGTCCGTCGAACTCTTTGAGGAATATTCCGCTGTGACCGAGGCTCGATGCAACGCATCGGCGATAGGGATCAGTTCGGTCGAATAGGTACGAACCTCCGTCGATGAGAATATCGCGATTCATGAATCGTAACGTCACGCTCGAATCATCAACCTGCTTATGAGTTTCCGTTCGGGCACCGCATATTATCGATAAATAGAGATCCTCATTCTTTACAACTGCGAAGCCGCTCTCGTAAAAGCAGCGCGGCCTATTTCGCGATACAGTCTTAGTTCGGTATATAGCTGAATCGCCAAGCGGTGGGATAGAGCCGTTCTGCCATACACAGTATTCTAAGGCTCTCGTTGCGCGGAGGATTACCTCCTCAAGGGCACTGACGAGAGTTTCAGACATCCTGTAATGTTTGCAAAAATTGACCAGGCCTTGATAAAGGCTCAAATTAAAGGCGTGGTAGCCGATCGTATTTTCATTGCAGAGCCCATCCCGGTCAAAGGAAGTCTTGCCGAGTTCAATAATCCTGTTGGTTGCCACCTGAAGATAGGTGTGCGCATGTGATGCCGTGCCAAATTGCACTGCGGAATGGAGCAGAGCGATCGATCCCATCAAGCCATGGTTATTCTTTGAATAATGTTTGGCTTTGGAAAGCCAATCTGACCAATATTTGAGGCAGTCACAGACTCTGATAAGGAAGGCATGCTCGACATTCTGACGCTCCCGCATGACTTGGATAAATTTAATTAACACCCTGACCCGGGTCGCCGCCGAATGATCTGCGCTTGGGATTCTCCCAATTGACGATTGATGGCCTGGTTTGCTCGAATAGTCCAAGAAGCTTTTCAGGGCAACAACTGCGAACTGTAAGGCGCCATGGTCATTCCTCTGCTGAAAGGTCGAAAGAAGCCGTCCGATCGGGTCAAGGGAAAATTGCCACATGACGCTGCTATGAGCCTGTCTGGAAAATCTCCTACCCCATTGAACGCCATCAGAGAGACACACCTCCATCATTTCTCCGGTATGCAGCGGTAAGACAATTGTGTCTCCGGAATAGCTAACTGTCGCATCCAAAGGAGGGAAATCATTTCCAATGAGGTCCATTCGTGTTGCTAGAATTCCCCTGTAATCTAGGGATGAAGTATCACTAAACGTTCCCACGACATAGTCACTGACATTGTCGATAAATCTGTTGAGCGTTTTCCGAGCGGCTTTCATAGTTGTCGTCAGATTTTCGGCGCTGACTCGTATTGTGATAAGGTCGACGCGATATATTCAATGGTTTTGATCGGAAAGCCTTTTACGTTCTCAAGGCTTTCTAAATTGATTGTGCCGCCCGAGAGCAGCCCTAGGGTTTTTGAGAGCACCTCTTTGCTCGGAGGGACATGCCCGTTTCCCCAATGGTCTAGATGGAGATACAGTTGATCAGTGACGAAGCCGGAGAATTTCCGAGACTCTGTTATGTCACTCAATGCTTTCTTGCAAAAACTTGCGATGAAGGGTGCAAGGTGCACGTTAACATGATGGTCAGTGCTTTCTTGCAAGTAGAGGATACACCCTTTATAGCTATCAGAGAATTCGTTCGTGCAGAGCGATGGAAATTGTTCTCCGTCTGAAGGAAAGGCGCCGGCGCCGGCGATCGTCGGAAAGGCAATACGGAGGTATCGGATTACATGCATGGGGTTATATTGCGCAATGTTGGTTTGCGGGTTCCAGACTAGCGCAATCGAATCAGATATGTCTCTCACCACCCTAATTGCTGCCAACCCCCCTCCAGAGCCACCCCATGCCACAACGCGCGGCGCATACAAGATCTTCTGAAGTTTCTTCACGATGCTGACCGTAATGGCTTGGAGACGGATGCCATCGCACCCAAAATGCCATGCGAGGCTCAGGCTCGCATCTAGAGCGAGTGTGGGATCGGAAGGTACAAACATGGATGTTGTTATTCCAATTGTAACGCCCAAACCCGTGAAGATGGGGAGGGAGTTTCCTTCTCTCGGCGCATTTCCATGAAAGTGGCAGAGTAATACTGTCCCAGGTCTTGCGGTGAGCAAGAAATCATAGTTGAACTGCTGTCCGGAAAACTCGCCGATCGGCACGGAATGGACGCCGCTTTGGACCTCTACCGCTGCGAGAAAAGCGTCCAGCGAAGGCCATTCAATGACTGAGCGGCCCCAGCGCGTGTCAGAGCGGAAGACTTGCCGTGGTTGCAGTGAACGCGCCGCTGTATTTGCAGCTGTTTCGATCATGCCATGAGACACATCTTTATTCCCAAGTTTCATTTAAGAATATTGAGTAGAGACAACTTGACCATCATGATGATTCAATAGAAGAACACTGAGCCAAGGCTGGTTGATCCTCAATATTGGGACAAACCTTTTAAAGCCCTGTCACCATTTTCAGCAATTTCAGAAGAATCCGGCCTCAGCTGTTCATTCTCCAGCATCCTATCACCCTTCGATTCTCCTCTATCTTGTCGGTTCCAAGTCCCAAGTTCGACAACTGAATGACGGGATAGTTGTGCGAAGAGCCTGACCCCTCCGGATACCGTCTTCAGATGTGATTATTCGTAAATAAATTCAGTTCGAGTTCGATGGTACTGGCTCGGCCACTCTCCAAACGGACTCTTTCTGCTGCGGCAGCTGACATGGCCAAGAAAAGTTCAGGGGACTCATATAGTCGAGCAATACCTTCGGCTAAACCAGCTGAGTCTTCTGGCGGTGCGAGACATCCACAGGCCCCGTCTACGAACTCTGGAATGGCCGCGACCGCGTTGGTTACGGGGACCAAGCCCGATGCCATCGCTTCATCCCGGGAAACACCCTGAGTGTCCATGCGTGACGGGCACAAAAAGACCCCATATTCACGATGCATTGCCGCAATTTCGGCATGCGTCAGGAATCGCCTTTCAATGTAGACGTTATCAAATCCACGTACCGGCGCGAGCACCTCGTCAAATAACTTTCCATCGCCGACCATGCGGAACTCGAGATCCTTGAAATAGGGCTTTTCAGACAGTGCCAGGATAGCCTTCACACTCAAGTCGTTTGCATAGGTACGGGACGCGTATGGCCGGATCGAAAGGATTTTCTTTCTCTGCTCTGGCGGTTTTTTATAGTACGCAAAACGATCCGTATCGATCGCGTTGTGTATCACCGCATATCGCGATTCTGGCAGCCGGAATCCTAGGTCCTCCATCGTGACTTCAGCGAGGTACTTGGACACGAAGACGAGTGTCAGGTTGTCTGGCATCTGCCTGAGGAGGCCGCGCCAGAAGGTCATCCGTGCCTCACTCTTAATCTTGGCCGTGTCCCGCTGTTGCTCGTCTTCGAAATTGTCCCGCCTGTACCACGGCTGGATTTCAAATCCGTGTACCCAGACGAACACGTTGACGCGTCCAATGTGATGCCGTAGCACCTGCCACATCGCGTCGTTGAGAAAATGTACGAGCACACTTGTGTATCGACCGCTGGAAAGCATCTGGTTCAACACCTGTTGGGATCCTGAGGTAACATTGACATCTTCAAACTCATGATACGAGACAGCCTCGTCGTGGCGTAGTCGGAAGACGTCGACCTGGACGCCGCGCTTGGCGTACGCGGTCACGCGGGTATGCACAAATCCATTGCGATAGAGGTCAGCACAGGACGGATATTGATTGGTCAGGAGCAGTGGTAGCCCTTGCGACAGGGGATTAGTTAACGCGTTAGGTCCAGATATGATAGAAGACGGCCTCGATACTGACGACAGCTTCGGTGAGCTAGGGACGAATATTTGGTTTTTACGGCGCTGGATGACTTCTCTGCGAAGTGCCCACAGGGCTGATGACAACCTTAGTAGTCCGTTCACCGACTTAAAGTTGTGAATAAGCAAATAGCCCAACCGAAAGGAAATAGTCCTGCGTATCTTTACCAGCTGAATGTTCTGCTGTTCAACTTTGTCTCTTAGCTCTGCTATCTCCCTCCCAGTTATCCGTTGATATCTGGAATTAGCCTGCTCCAGCTGACCAGTTGCCTGTTGCAGTGCATGCTCAGCGACTTGGCGGGCCGCCTCTTCCTGCGCCAGCCGTTGCGTCAGCACGGTAATCTGTTCGCCAGCATCTCGATATCTCCGGTTGGCCTCCTCCAGCTGCTTCCGTTCGGTCCGCACCTGAGCTTCAACCAGGGTGGCAGCCTTGTCTTGATCTTCCTGCCGTTTGCGTAGCGTCTGGAGGGCTTCTTGGAGATTCCGCCGCTCCATTTCAAGTGCATCGCGCTGCGATTCTATGTCCACAAGGCGTTTCTCGATCATTGCTTTATCTTCTGAAGTCTTCAGCAAACGATCTTTGATCGACAGCAATTCAGCCGTGCGCTGCTCTGCTTCCATTCTACAATGCTCAACAAGATTGGCATGGAAATTCTGTCGTTCTTCGAGTCTGTGTTCTGCATCGAGACGCGTCGTCTCAACCTGTCGATCCACTCCGCATACTGCAAGTGGGTTTGCTCTAACTCCTCACGATGGGCTCGCTTCAGGACTATTAAACTTTCGGCACTGGCTGGCGTTCTTTCTCTCCTGCTTCTGTCGGGTTGAGCAGGAACTTTCGGGCTCAGTGCCTTTCCCGCAATCATGATCACCGTTGGGCGGGAATCCTCTTTCCGCTTATTCGACACCATCTAAGGTTGAGCACGAGGTGTTCCGCTCATTGGCATAGGTCACAAGGTAATGAAATGCGGAGTCGCAGATATTAGGCCATGAAGTTGAAGGAGAACGGATCGACTAATGCCACGCAGTGCTCTCCCTCATCGAGATCAACTCGATAAATCTTGATAGGCGGAGGGTCGTTTAAGATGCATTTAATCTCGCAAATTCCAATTCAAAAACTAAAGCAACAACGTATGGCTGTCAACGAATCTCGCAATTCTGAAAGGCCGCACTTATCCAATTACACTTGAAATTGAGGCCATCTCTCCGACATGGCTTAGCAGGATTCGATAAATGAGTGGCAGTGTATTCGTGCAGGACTCAAGGAAAGTGATCTGGCTTCGATGTATCCCTTCGCTCAACGCAGATCTTATCGTGGAATACGATTCTCGGACGAGATGTTGTGGAATGCTCGTACCCCGGCTTATAAATGCCCCATTTTAAATAGCCGCTTCGAGGGCGAGTATCCCCCATGTTGGCACCGCTTATCTTTATGATCTCCTCGAATTCTTCTTTTGCCGGTTGGCCTATTGCTGCGATCACCTTTCCTCCGGTTTCATAAGACCATAATACATCAATCCGAAAATCAATCCATTGACCTGTAGGGTAATTCTTGACGAGAGTCTCTTGTTTGCCACCTGTTAGCCGTAGGACGATGTCCGCACCCTTTATGGCTACGAACATATCGGGATAGGTCCCAAATCGCTTGAATTGCCATATGATATCGATTGAATCCCGACTATCAGTCTCCCAATCCGAGGGCAGGTATAGGCTGAATGAATAACGAATTGCATCGCCACTACTGTATCTCGTCGCTCTTAGCGCTTGTGTGTTAGATTCTGCTCGATGCGCGCCGAAGGATATGTAGTCGGATGTATTGGAAACAGTTGATCTTAACGAGCACTGGCCTGATCGCGCGAGGGTGCAATCGATAGAAATGGCATCTACTGCATCGGGCTTGACCGCTACAACCCCGCCAATCTCGGAAGTCAGTGTTCCTGTTTCATAATCCAAGCAAAAGATAGGTAGACTTGCAGCCTGAGCATGAGAAGAAAGCCAGAGAAGGGCCGAAAGCAACAGGGCGTTGGCCAGTCCTCGTGTTTTCAAAGCAGCTTGCACTCGCTTTTAAATTCGGCTAGCTCGGCCGCCAGCTTTTCGTAATAGGAGATATCATAATGGTACGGGGTCAAGTCCCAAAGATGATCACCACCTGCAATAACGTCGTCGTCAGGTAATCGAATAGAGTATGCGCCCAATTCTTCAGATAGCCTGTCATGGGCGCGGTTTAAAAACCGATTCCATCTAGTAATCGATTCCTGCGATGAACCGGAAAATCTATTTTACTGTTACGAAGAGGCGATAGGTACCTAGTCGCGTAACGTGCATGGCGGGCTACGCAAACACTTTCCTTCGGCAAGCTACTCTTAATGAGATGTGTAAATCTGGCAAGGGAATCGAGCGTGTATTTTCCCCAAACCTCAGTCATTGGCTTTAACATTACGCCGAAGCCCTGTTCCAATAATGGGTCGAGGTGCGGACGAGCTGAGCTTGCATAAGTCACTGCCACGCCATCCTGAACAAATGTAGCATGCCGCTCATCTATCAAATCATAAGAAGAATGTCACCCGCAGAATCTGACAGGATTCGCCAATAGGACTTCTCCACGTCTTGCAAAAAGCGGCGGTCATCAAATCCGTGACTCGAGATTCCTGATGGATCAATTTACTAAGCCAGTCGTTAGTAAAGCCTCATGCGGCCGCATAGGCGCACGAGGGCGCGTGGAAGAAACTGCGGACCAGATGCGGCCGCTGCTGCAGGCTGCGCAAGATGCCATGGGCGCGGGCTTTCAATTCCGTCTTCGTCCGGGCCGCGCCGCGGCCCAGTTTCCCCTTCACATGCGCCCAGGCCAACTCGTCGGGGTTCAGGTCGGGTGAATAGGGCGGCAGCACGCACAACTCCAGCCGGCCGGCCTGTGCGGCGACAAACTGCTGCACCCGCTTGGCCTTGTGCGTGGGATGGCCATCCACAATGAGGACGATCTTGCGGGTCATGCCGTGGAGCAGTCGGCGCAGGAACTCACAGAAGACCCCGGCGGTCACCCGGCGCTCGATGATCATGAAGCGACACTGCCCTTTCGCGTTGACGGCTGAAATCATGTTGAACCCCAAACGGGCGCCCGTGGTCTTGACCACCGGGGTCGCGCCCTTCAGCCCCCAGGTGGTGCCGGCATGGGCATCGGAGCGCACCCCCGATTCGTCGGCGAAGAAGATGACGGCTCCCTCCCGCTTGGCCTTCGCGACGATCGCCGGATAAGCTTCCGTTCGCCATCGCTCCACGAGGATCGGATCCTGCTGCCAAGCACGATAGAGGGGACGCTGGGGCGTGAAACCCAGCCGCCCCATCAGGCGGCCCACCGAGACCTCCGACAGACGCACGCCGAACTGGCGCCGGATCACCTCCCGAATGATCGCCAACGTCCACAGGGCATAGTCGAACTTCAATTGCTGGGGCGTCTTCGTGCGCACGATACGCGCCAGTCTGGCCATCTGCGCGGCGGTCAGCCTGGTCGGGGCGCCGGGGATGGGCTTAGCCTTCAGCGCGTCCGCGCCGCCCGTGTGGTAGGCCGCGAGCCAGCGGTAGATCGTCCGCCGGTTGAGCCCCAGCCCGACTCCCACGAACTCGGGACTTTCGCCTGCTTCAACCCGCTGCACGGCGCTCCGCCGCACTTGCTCCAGAGCCTGATGGGACAGCGTCCGCGCATCGAACGTCTTCTTGCATCGCATGCACGCATATTAGCACATGAGGCTTTACTTGTGAATAGTTTAATAACTATTTGGCATAGGCATAGAAACCGTTCAAATCATCGATGCACGGCTTATGTATGGTCCAAGCTTAAAATGGCCAGCTAAATCCGTAACCCTTGAAAACAGGTCACGAGACACGCACGATCCCAAAATCCCAATTCGCATATAAGTTGAAGCCTAATGCAAAAGGCTTAGGAAAATGCGCCAGATTTCAGCAGAAACTCTGAAATCAGGCGTGCTCCAAGGGGGTTTGGATGCCCATCGTTCGAGTCCGCGAAGAAGATCCCTGCCCGGAGGTTTTCGACGTAGAGGGGTGTTATGTCGATAATTTCATAGCACCATGGCGCAAGACAATCTTGCAGCGCCGCATGAAGCCGAGACTCTGACTCAATCAGTTCGCCGAAGTATGGCACGCCGCCAACCTCGCCCCTGAATGCATACTCCTTCGTAGGCATGATGACAGCCGACAGTCTTACGCCGTATTCCCGGCAGAGATTCGCGACATAGCTCATGTACTTCGTCGAGCACTCCCATGCGATCCGACCGTAATCGCTGGCGATGTCGGTCGTGAGGTGCCTGAGCCTCGGTTCCAAGAAATACCGGCGCCCGCTCACAGTCACGAACTCGGTATCCGAGAAACCTGCGCGCCTCGCCTCATCGAGCGCTTTGGCCAAAATCGCACCCGGTTGCTTCATCGCTTCCTTCACAAATACGTCGCGCTTGGCTTTCCAAGACCAGTCGATGTCGCTGGGCTTGAGACTATCACCAAGCACCCCGGCCACGAACGGCGACCGTGTCTCAAGAGAATGCTTTAGCGCAGCGTACATGTCGAACCCTGTATAGATGACCAGAATAACGGTAGTCATCCCCTCTCGAAGATAGTTCTCCACCGCCATCGAAAACTGCATGAAGCCCCACGCGCCAGTCGAGGCGTTAAAAAGCTTCACACCCTGGCCTTGCAGCAGAATCGGCCATGACTGCTCTTTTCTCAGGCATGTGCCGTAGGCGTGTGAACTCCCAGTTAGCAGTGTGGTTGTGTCCTCTATTAGAACACTGTTCCGAAAGCCGAATCTGTCATGCTCAATAGCCTCAGGATTGCCTCTATGCCGCCAGAGCGGATCGTTAATTAGCCTACTGGGTGGAGTCATTGTAAGTCCAAGTTGAGTTCACATTGCCGAAATATTGTGCCAGCCATCACTAAATATTTAACACGAAGAACTGTGACCAAGCCGCTCACGCTGATCCGACCGCTAAATGGTGCTTAATGTTTGCCCCTTCTCCGTCCAGGAGAATACCGTTGTGAGAGAGAAACCCTTTGAAACACCCCCTCATTCTGTCCTTCTCACAGAGGGAATGGAACTATCGAAGCTTCGGTACGTACTATTCTCGTTCTCATCACCAACTTGGGGGCGCATCCTTAATTGACTACTGTAGGACTGTTAGGCTTGTGAGTGTCAGGCTGCACGAGAGCGATCGGGGAGAGACTCCCCGGATAGGTCAACATTGGCGGCCCTTTCAATTGCAACAGCCTTGCTTAGGAAAGAATCACCAAGACTTGCTAGCTGGGCCATATAACTTGCAAGCTCTCCTGTTACGATCTGATCAAATGGCTCCCAGGCTTTAATCAGCTTAGTTTGGACAACATCGTTGCTTTTGAATTCTTCAAAAAGATTCCGGGACTCGCCCGCTGACATATCGTGAGGTTTTAGCCAGCCGGGAGGTCTTTCGATTGCGATCAACGTTATGTTTCGACGCTTCGCTTCAATTGAAACAAATAGATCTGCCATACCAGTTTTCTTGAACCACGCTAGAGATGGTCGCCAGAGATCAGTATGGAACCCAACCGTTCCTGTACCCAATTGGTTGACCACTGTGTCCCTGCCGAGGGCATCGCGAAAATGGTAGAGCTTACGATCTTTAAAATAAGACTCAATAGGCTTTGCAAAGATCGTCCCGTGAACTCCGATGATGGCCTTCCGATCATAAAATTCAATCTTGCGGATTAAAACCTCAAAATAGTCAGAGGGGTAATCGATGTCATCATCAACGGTAAAGCAATATCCTTTCGGAATTTGGTCGAAGAAGTAAAATTTTCCGTTGTCCCGCAGGTCCCCTTTGCTGTTCACCCCTAACATGGCATGTACGTGCGGATGGTCGAGAAAATCAGGCACTTCGAGATATTCGTTAAGGTATACGTAGATCGCATCCACTCGATCGAGAATTGAAAGCACGGTTTTCCTCAACTGTTCTTTACGTGAAGGAAAGGACGCGAGACAAACAGAAATCGCATTACCATCGTATCGATTCTCCTTCACCTGTAATCTTCCATACACGGGAAAAGGACGATTAACGACTGGAAACGGCATATATGGAACGAGGCCTTTAGATGCCAGATCTTTGTGCCAGCCAACGTACGACCCGCTATAGTGAGCACGTTGCGGAGACAGACATGCCTTGCCTTCCCGCGATGCTGAAAGGTTGATTGCATTTTCCGGATCAGTGGTGAGAGATTGTTCTCTAACTAGAGCCGTATACAAAACCTTTGGCACGTTGAAGAGGGCCGGTTTGCCGTACACTAGCTTTAGCCTCTGCATGAACTCGTCATCAGCAGAAGTACGAATTGTGTCAAAATATCCGACCTCATCAATCACTCGACGCTTAATCATCTTGCTAATAGGTCCTATACGTTCGGCAGCGCCATTGATAGCTATCAGCTTGCCAGCGATATCTTTGCGGACCATATTGCAAGTGACCATGACCCGCCCTTTTTTATTTAACTCGATGAATTGCTCTTCCAGGCGGGATTCATGAGAAATATCATCGCTGTCCATGAAAGTGATCGCGACACCAGCGGCAAGCGTGATTCCATAATTTTTGCACCAGTAGGTTCCTCGGTTTTCACCAAAACAAAATACTCGAACCCTACGGTCAGTCTGAGCGTATTGCTCAGCGCGTTCTCTCGTCCCATCGGTGCTACAATCGTCAACTATGATTAATTCAAGATTCCTCCACGATTGGTTGAGTATGGACTTGATCGCGGTATCGAGGAAATCAATGGTGTTGTACGTTGTCATGATGACGCTAATAAGTGGTTTCCCGTCGAATATCTGATCAAGCGCGCAACTTAGAGGCTTCTGACGCTTCATGTACGGGACGTTCTTGTACTCAACTGTCCGAAGATCGGGCAGTTGATTGTCGGTGTTTGTACCCTCATTAGGTGCTGCGGTATTCTCTCCACTGCGTAGATTCATCTCCAAGACGCATGGCTTACCGGCGAGTTTCTTGATGCTAATTGTGGCCTCACTCCCTGCTCCGGAAGGTAGAACGGTCAGTCTGGAAATACATCCAACTTTAAGTGATGCTCTCCCGCCTAGAGGATCAATGTTGGGGCAAGAGACTCCCCATTCAATTTCAATACTCGCAGATGCAACCAATGAATATGGCTTAATCCAAAGTTCAAGTGGCCCTGCGGCAAGAGAGACTGATCCGGACTGATTTTGACTTGTGAGGGATAAGACCGCTCTCCTCTTAGCCAAATCAAAATGAATCCGTTCAATACCAGTCGCACACGGATTTGGCCGGGTGCTCTTGCTTCGTTGAAATTGGCGATAGGTGTTCCAGATATCTAACGGCATGGTAAACCATTTCCGCGGAGACTTAAGACTAGTTATTATTGATTTCCCGACCTGATAAGAAAGATGCTGCTGAACTCTAAGGGATTTTTCCTCAGCCAGTTTAGCGGCTATTGCGGCATGACGCTCCTTTGATGACAGTTCTTCATAAAAATGAAATATCTGCCTGGCCATAACTTCATCGGCTTCTCTCTCTCGACGTAGAGCTACAAGTTTCTCTTTCAACTCTTCATTCCGTTGAAGAACCTCTAACCTCCGGCGTTGAAGATCTGCAATATCTTGCTGGAGCCGAGTGGTCTCAGTTTTGTTAGTTGCCAGCTGCGGCCTAAGAAGATTAGCCTCATCCAGTTTTCCCACGCCTGCCGACTGTTCCTTCTTTAACTGATACTTCGTCCGGACATCGCGCTCTGCCACTTGTCGATTCTCGTCAGCGGCTGCCGCCAACTGTGCCTTGAGTGAGTTGTTTGACGCCTCAGCCTGAATTAAAGCTTCCTTCGCTTGCTGGGTTAACCCAACATGTTCCTCAATCTGACGTCTTAGATCTGCACGCTCAATTTCCCTAGCCTTTTCTTCCGTCCGAAGCTGTTCTCTGCTTCGCTCCACTTGCGCCGTGAGCCTAATTACCTCGTTTCTTTTCTCTAGATTGGCCGCCCTTTCCTCCCGCACCCGTTGCGTCAGGCTTTCGATCTGCTGCGTTGCTACCTGGCATTTGTCACGGGCTTCTTCTAGCCGGACATGCAGCATTTCCTTCTCGGCTTCGAGCCGGATCAAGCGCTTCTCCGCCTCATGCGCGGCAGTCACGCCGGCCTGTCCCTGCGTGCTCAGCTGCGCAATCTGCTGTTTCAGAGCGCTGCGCTCCTCCTGCAGTCGAACATCGCTCTGCTCCAGTTCCCTGGTGGCCTGTGCCAAGGCCTGCTCGGCGGCCTGGTGGGCCGTCTCTTCCTGCGTCACCCGCTGCTTGAGCGTGGTGACCTGTTCCGTCGCCCCACGATACTTCTGATTCGCCTCCTCCAAGCGAGTCCGCGCGGCTGCCAACTCGCTGCTCAACCCAGTGAGTTTTTTCTCCGCCGCTTGCAGCGCCTGCTCAACGGTTTTGCGGGCAACCTCTTCCTCCGTCACCCGCTGCTTGAGCGTGGTGACCTGTTCCGTCGCCCCACGATACTTCTGATTCGCCTCCTCCAACCTCGAACGAGCTTCTAACTCTGATTCCAGGCGGATAAGTTTTTTCTCCCCCTCGTACATCGTAGCCGTCTTTGCCTGCCCCTCAGCAATCGATTGGGCGAGCTGCTGCTGAAAGGTCTTGCGTTCTTCCTGGAAGCTTCGTTGGACCTCTGCCAGTTGAGCGGCGGCCTGGGCCCGCGCCTGCTCAGCGCCCTGTTGCATTGCCTCTTCCTGTGTGACTCGCTGCTTGAGCGCGCAGATTTGCTCAGTCGCCTCTCGATAGTTCTGGTTGGCCTCCTCCAGCCGAGCGCGGGCTGCCTCGAGTTCGGCTTTCAGCATGGTGGTGGCCTGAGCCTGAGCCTGCGCCTTCTCGCCGGCCTGGGGGGTCGACTGTTCCTGCCCCACCTGCTGCTTGAGCGCGCTATTTTGTTCAGCCGCAGAGTCGGTTTCTGAAGCACGCTGTGGCCGCTTATCTTGGTTCATTTTCAGTCACTCCTGAGAACAGGTTTGTTTCTTTCGTTTATTTGGTCTGTTTGGTTCATCTGGTTGAACGAAACCGACCACATGAACCAAATAAATCAGATGAACCAGACAAACGACTTAAAACATGTTAAACACCACACCTGCCATCAACGCATATTGGAACAACATCTGGGTCAGTTCCTTCGCGATCTGCCGATATTTCACATCGATCCTTGGCAGCACGAGAATGTGGTCTCCCGCACGGATGGGTGGTGCTTTGCTGAAAAATCCCTCGGTGCTTTCAATAAAGCTGCCATCGCGATGAGCGATAATCACCTTCGATGCATCGGCATTCTGCGTAAACCCACCGGCCCGCTTGATATAGTCTTGCACTGACAGTTCGCTTTCGAACGGTAACGTATTGGGGAACATCACTTCGCCACCCACCAACACCAGGCCGTCTTTGACCGGTACGCGGACCATGTCGCCATTTTCCAACAGCAATTCGTCCCGTAGGCTCGCCTGCGCTATCAGGACCTGGCCGGAAGGCTCTATCTCCTTGGCCCGCTCGACCCACTGCAGAACAAGAGCCGCCTCGTTGGCTCGCAGCGTAGACTCATCATTCGTGCCTGAGCGGGCGGTGAGCACGGCGGCTTCCAAGCTCTTGAGCGAGGTTTGCAGGACCTGCTTTTGGCGATCTTTTACGCTGAGGCGAAAGAGTTGTAGATTGGGGAGGTCTGAACGCTCGGAATATTCGATACGCTTCAGCAGTTCGCCTATCCTCGTGCCATAGGGCAGCTGGTACTCCTGGGGACTCTGATGTTCTCCCTCGACCCGCACAGTGATGGTGCCAGGCCGCTTGTCGGCGGTAAATGCGAGTTCATCGCCATTGATCAGCTGTAGACTTCCGGCTTGATCCAGCGGGTAATATTCGAGGTTTCTGATCGTGCCGGTATTGCGCGTCACGCGCATGTGTGTCGCCTGCGGAAAGGGCTTCGCCAGTTTGATGAGATCCGCTCCATTCAATTCTGTGCCGGAGAACTCGAAACGCTTGGCATTTTCTGCCAGACCGGAGATCGTGACCGTCTTTTGACGGGGGGAGACAAAAATGATATCGCCGTCGGCTAACTGTACTTGAGGAATCTTGCCCTCAAGCAGGAAATCGTACAGATTCATGTTCGTTCGGATTTGAGCGCCGCGTTTGACCTGAATATTCAGAAACGATCCTCGTTCTGGATCGATGCCCCCTGCCTGATCCAGATAATGAAGCAGGCTGTCCATCGACGTGCCGTTATAGAGGCCTGGTCGATTGACAAACCCTCCCACATACACCCGCACCGGTTGCGCTTCGGACAGGCTGGCGTAACTATACACATTGGCCCGGTACACTCGATGGACGGCTTGTTCTATGACGCTCTGGAGGTCCTGGTTACGGACTCCCAGGATTTTCACCGGGCCGACAGCGGGAATGAAGATGTTGCCCTGGGGATCGACCATCAGGACATTGTCGAATGTCGCACTGCCCCACAGCCGCAGCCTGATGCTATCGCCAATGGCTACGAGATAGTCCGGATTGAACTGGGTCGGCCCCTGGCGAGCGAACGCCCCGGTGAAGAGGGACGCGCCAAAGACCTGGCTGTTACGATTTGCCGTGCTAACGGCTGATTGCTGCGGTCCAGGACGAATCTCACCCACCGATTCCTGCGGTGAGGCCGGTGCTGGAAGCTCTGTTTTTCCCGTGGAAAGAGCAGGTTTGATTAGCGGCAGTGGGCTTGGCTGAGGTTGGCTTCCACCAGATTGCCCAAAGAGGCTCCCCAATAAACCGGGACTCTGGGCCAATACAGGATTGGCGAATACCAGCGCTATCAATGCAATAAGTAGGTGGCGCATAGGTTAGTCTCGATGTTCTCGAATGATGGTGCTCAACAGACTGACGATCCCTGCCAGCATGAGCGTTGCCACAATGAACACTGCCGTATTGTAGATTCGGCGCGGTTCCATCGGGTACTGGGGCTGTGTGGGGCTCTGGATCACCGACACCATCTTGACGGTTCTCACGGAGTCGATTCGCCCCTTTTCCAGCGCCGCCAACCCCGTCTTATACATATCCTGCGCAAACTCGGCGTTCATTTGTAGGCGCGTAAACTCTTCAATCGCGCGATTGAGCGTTTGACGTTCGGAGGATGTGAGGCGGGCTTGCTGTTGCGTTATCTGTTTTTTGATGGAAGCGATTTGTAGATCAAGTTCGATAACGGAGGGATTCTGAGGGTTCAGATATCCCAACAGCGCGCCGCGCTGGGTCTTGAGTGTGGTGAGTTGCCCTTCGAGCTGGCTGATGATGCCGAAAACATTTTCAGCCGTCCCTTGCGGAGACACCAAATTGCGTTCATTTTGATAGGCAAGAACCGCCTGACGAGCCTGCATGACACGTTCGCTGATCTGCCCGACTTGCGTTTCGAGAAAGGAGACTTGCTCCTGGGCAAGCCGGCGGGCCACCATGTTCATATAGCGCCCTCCTTCGTCCATCAACATGGTTGTTATGGCGCGAGCTTTCTCCGGACTGAAGGCCTCCGTGCGAATAACCAGCACTCCCGCATATTCATCGAATTCCACGCTTACCCGGGACAGATAATATCGATGAAACCACTCTCGGGAGATATCTACAAACCACAAGCGGGAGATGATGTCGCGGCTGCGATCACTGTAGTGTTCCCGCAAGTCCAACTCCGCATCCAGCTTTTCAAGCATGTCGACCGACAACAGATGATCGCGAAGAAGTAGCTGATCCCCCCTGTTGGTGCCACCGGACATGCCGAGAATGGTCGAGAGACCCATTGGTTGATCTGATGCCATATCCATCTGCTGAATAATGACGTGGGCTTCTGAGACATAGCGGTCTGACGCGATGACTCCCCAATACACAACGGCCAGCAGGCAGAGGAGCAATGCCAACCAGAACGTGTAGCCTCTCCCACGAAACGGTTTGAACCGCCTACCGGTAGACGCGAGGCTCGTCGAAAACGTCGCGACGCCCGGTTGGGTTTGCTCCGGTGGCATGAAGTGCAGCGGCATCATCGGTGTAGACTCTTTTTGTATTCAGTCAGCGCATCGTTGATACTGTCGAACCAGTAGGCCCGTCCCTCGTGCAGCCAAATACCGGCCTTGCAAAACTCCTTGAGAGTCCCTTCCCCATGCGAGACCATAATCAGACCAGCTCGATCAGAGAGGGCTTGGAATGCCGCTGCCGCTTTGTCCTTAAACGCAGCGTCGCCGGCGGCGGTAACCTCGTCTGAGATGTACACATCGAAGTCGAACGCCAACGAGAGCCCGAATTGCAACCGTGACTTCATCCCTGACGAATAGGTTTGAATGGGCTCATCGAACGATTCTCCGAGTTCTGCAAAGTCCTCGATGTAGCGAAGGCGGTCTTGCAGGTCCTCGTCATGGCCATGAATACGGCAGACAAATTTGGCATTCTGGCGTCCGGTCAGAGACGCAACCAGGCCCCCGCCGAAGCCCATCGGCCATGATACGCGGCAACGGCGTTCGACCAGGCCACGAGTCGGCGTATCGATTCCACCGATCAGCCTTAATAACGTGGACTTCCCTGCCCCATTCCGTCCAACCAGCCCAACATTGAGTTTGGGCGGGATCGTGAAGCTCACTCCTTGCAACACCCACTTGCCCATGCCATGGTCGGATCGATAGCGTTTGTAGACGTCTTCCACGATGATCATTTGGCTACAAGCCTCGTGGCAAATCGAACATGGAGTGCGAGCCCGAGACAAATCGTGACCATGGCAAAGCCCAGTAGGTAACCTATGTTCACTCCCGGGATCGTATGGTATTGGGGGAAAAATCCGGTCCTGACTGTTTCAATCCCATGGACAAAGGGATTCAACAGAAACCAGCTCTGATAAGCGGGAGGGATCGCCGAAGGCGGGTACATGATCCCGGATAAGAAATACAAAGGGCCAAACAGCATTCCACCCACTTTTCCGGATTCTGGAATCAACTGAAATGCAACGGAAAATGTAAGCCCCAGGCCGATACCAGCCATCCATAGGGCAGCGAAGGCCGACAGGACTCGCAAAAAGTCGTGAGGAAACACCTCGTACCCAAATAGGCCAAGTCCCGTGACAAGACACAAGGCACTGATCAAAAAGAGGAAGCCCTCTAACGCAGCGCGCACCAAGACTGTATCGACCGGGAATACTTGCCGGTAGGCGAAGAGTGTGTCGTTGGCATTGATGGCTTCTTTCGATCGAGTGGCTGTGTTCCTCGCTAAGATAAACCCGAGTATGCCCGTGGCAATAAACAGACTGTAATCGATGCCGGGAACGGCTCGTTGCAGAACAAATCCGAACAGCACGATGATGAAAACGAGGTGCACAACCGGTTCAACGAGGAGCCATAGCCACGCCGCTCGTCCTGCCGATAGCCGGGCCACTGCTTCTCGCAGGAAGAGCGCTTTCCAGACTGTCCAGGCTATGGATGCCGGCGACCGCACAGAATTTCTATTCTGAACGGTAGCCGGACTGTCGGCAAAGGCCATCACGATTCTCACCTTACAGGGTACGGTATTAGTTGCTTCCAGAAACCAGACTCGCAAAACCAACTGCACGACTGATTCGACCAGGATCCACGCTCAGAGGCTCCAGGGGACTGGCTCCCTCTGTTGCCTCTGGGCTGAGGAGGGTGCCTGTCCCACTATTCGACGGGGACAGTCGCCGGTAGGAAGGGCGACAGTCCCCTCGCTTTCCAGACTGCCCACGTTATGGATGCCGGCAACCGCACAGAATTTCTGTTCTGAACATTGGCAGAACCGTCGGCGAAGGCCATTACGATTCTTGTCTTGCAGGATACGACAATAGGTAGAGTCCACAAAGCAGATTCACAAAACCGACTGCACGACTGGTTCGCCCAGAATCCTCAAGTCACGCAGCTACTTGACCCTTTGCGACGAGCTGCTGCATTTCTCTTGGCCTCATGTTCCCAATACGGCCTTCCAAGATGGAAGTATAGGCAGGAGCATCCCACATCACTCCCGAATGTGAGGTAGTCCCGGATAACCGTTTATACAAGCTTCCGTTTAACTGCGTGCGCTGAAGCAGGTAGGTATAGAATCCTTGTAGCGCCTGTTTGTTGGGCCTGTGATCTGGAGCATCCGCCCAAAAATCGCTCAACAGCCCTTGATACGTGATGTCGGGGATGTCGTACATCGCTCGCCCGCACACCTTTACCGGTACGTCAGCCATGAGCGCGGACAACCCCACTGTGCTGTTCACCACGACCACACCACGAGTGTGCTTGAAGGCTGTCGGCAAGTGGAGATCATGCACATAACATAGCCGTTCTTTTATACCGTGGTACTCCGCTAGCTGCGCACAGAGAGCGGTATAGTCGCGATAGGCCCGATCCATAGGATGATGTTTGATAACCAAATAAATTCCTGCTTCGGCATTCTTCGCAAAATCCGATACCACATTTCGGATAAAGGCCTCGACATCTGCGTAGTCNNGTAGTACAACAGGGCCCAGAGCGCGGCATGCCAGAACACCTTGCCGACCTGGAGCGGCTTGGCGACATCGTCCCCCGATTGTTTCAGATAAAAATCGGCCGATCGTGGCAGGCTCGAGTAATCATTAGCCCCTGACTGTTCCAATGTGATGTAGTTCGGCCGCACATACCCTTCTTCAAATACCCCCAATTCAATGTCCAAGCGTTCGGTCTGTTGCCGCACATATCTATGGATAGGCCGGCAATCCCCACACATTAGGACGACGTCGATCTTCCATTCGGTCAGAGTCCGTGACAGGTACTCTGGCCAGTCCTCCATCCGACCCCGATAGGCCACCGACCCTAGGGGGTAAAACAGCCAATCTCCACCATTAAAATTGATCTTGCTGACCCGGGCTCCGCTCTCTTCCAAATCACGGCCCAATCGCCTGAAAAATGGCCCCAACGGCCCCTGTAAAAGCAGCACATGCTTGCCGGAGAATGATTCGATTCCGCGCTTCACCATAGTGAAGCCGAGGATAATCTGGAAGGGCCAGGTTAACTATTCCTCAGGAGGTGGGGGGGCTACCCCGAAATGGTAGGGTACGAGTAGCTGCTGTATCTCGGGAACATCCCTTAAACTATGTATATGTTATTTCCTGAGATGTACCGATTAGATACATACGCCAGAAAGGAAAGGAGCGGCCAGGCGCCCTTCATGCTCGCAGAATAGAGGAAGGGATGGAGCCTGATGATCTTCTGTGCTCGCGCAACGCGCGGCCTCAGAAGGCCCTCGTTGGACGCGCGCAGTGGAAGATCAATCAGCCCCCATCCCAGGAGAGAAACGAGCAGGCTTGGAGGGAAGATGCGAGGGCAGACTAAATGGTCTCCTGTGCTCGTACAACGTGCGGTCCGGGAAGACCCTCGTTGAACGCTTACGGTGGAGGACTCATCGGGACCATCAAAGGACAACGTGCACGAGTAAGCATGGAAGAACCGTCTATAACCGCTCGCTGCGGCCTGGCTAGGGCGAGTAAGTGTGTGCGATGCGACTTTGTCGGTGGCCTGCATCGAGATATGGCGCACGTTGTTATTTGATAAACGCTTGGGGAAAATGCGCGGTGAGGGTAGGATCTCAAGAAAACAGCGCACGATTTCTTAAAGAGTTCGGCAGGAAACGGACCATTGCGTGCATACCGATTGAGGAGGGACTATGAAGACTATTGATCTTATTGCGGGTGCGCGGCCTAATTTCATGAAAATTGCACCGATCATCGACGCGATAAAGGCGGCGCAGTCCCGCGGGAGTTCACTCCGATATCGCCTGATTCATACCGGCCAGCATTACGACAAGGCCATGTCCGGAGGATTTTTTGAGCAACTCGGCATTCCGGAGCCGGATGTCAATCTGGAGGTCGGCTCTGGCACGCAGGCGGAACAGACTGCCGCGATTATGGTTCGCTATGAAAAGGTATTGCTGGACCAGAAAAGCGATCTCTGTCTGGTCGTGGGGGACGTGACGTCGACAATGGCCTGTTCCATTGCCGCCCGAAAACTGGGGGTACCTGTGGCGCATGTCGAGGGCGGAATCAGGTCCGGCGATTGGACAATGCCGGAGGAGATCAATCGTGTCGTGACGGATTCGATCACGAATTGGTTCTTTACCACCAGCGAAAAGGCCAATGAAAATTTACGGCGCTCAGGAGTGACAGAGGATCGCCTGTTCTTCGTCGGCAATACGATGATCGATACGCTGCTGAAGCAGATGCCGCATCTGCAGCCACCTACGTTTTGGGCTGAGCTGGGGTTACAGCCTGGGCAGTATTTAGTGCTGACACTCCATCGCCCGGCAAATGTAGATGGCGAGCAGCAGTTGCTGCGGTTGCTCCAGGCCATCGCCGACGGGACCGGGGGCCTGCCGGTGGTGTTTCCTGTCCATCCGCGCACGGCGAAGAATCTCCGTGAACTACAAGGGCAAATTCCTAACATGCACTATGTCGATCCCCAGAGCTATCTGGAGTTCAACTACCTGGTGAAACATGCGAAGGGCGTAATCACCGATTCAGGAGGCATTACCGAGGAGACGACTGTAATGGGCGTGCCCTGCCTCACGCTGCGTGACAACACGGAGCGGCCGGAAACAGTCTCCGTGGGCACCAACGAGCTGATTGGCACCAATCCGGCAAATCTTGGTCCGGCGCTCAAGCGGCTCATGGATGGCCGCTGGAAGAAAGGCGCGATTCCTAAAAAATGGGATGGGCAGGCGGCGGTAAGAATCGTGGCCGAGTTAGAGCGACTGCTCTCCGTGGCCGGAGTCGCGCGTGCCGGCAGTACCAGGGCCGCCGCTTCTCCCATGCTCAAAATCGTTGCATAGATCCACGGAGTAAAACATGAAGCAGATTCTGCAGAGCCTCGAGACCGGTGTACGCTGATCTCCGCCGGAGCCAATCCCCTCTAATCTTCAAATCGCAACTGCCTGCGCAGGCTGTCTTGTCTTTCTCGTTCCTCACACCAACTACAACCAAATAGACCAAACAAACGAGACAGACCAGATAAACCAAACCCCTGCCCGCTTCATTTATCCATTGTGAGCTGAGCCATGTTGTGTGTTAACCAAGGTGGCAATGATCTTTGCGATTCGCTTGGTCACCTCAGATTGGGAAATGTCAAAATCCACTCCGAAATCAGAGTCCTTAACCCATTTCACGGTGGCGTGATCGATAAGCAGCGGCTCAGGATCTCCCGGAATAAAAATTTGCAGTGCGATCACCGCACCGATTGAGACCGATGCATTCCCGGTAATATAGCTCCCGTTCAGCGAAAGATCCTTGATAATGCCTTCACCGATAATCCCGTCCCCGAGGTACCGTACTGGCACCAATCGCTTGATCCGTTGATTCTTCCGCACGAAAAATCCGGCCATTCAGTCTCCTTCAGAAGGGTAGGGGTCGAGCTTCACTCGGTCCTCCGCTTGTCTGAAATGAGTGTAGCGAACTTCGGTACCCCCGACAAGTGTTCGGTCATCCAGACTCAGCCAGTACTCCACCGGAAAAGAGTTCGATCCACAGACCGGAATCCAACAAAACCTGCACTATCTGGCCTTCTTCTCCCGGAGATCCGTCTTCGACATACCCTTGAGCACTCCCTTGAGTGACTTGAGAGTGACTTCAGGGACCAGAGCGATGATACCACCCCTCTCCAGGAGGTGGAGACGCTGTCTCGGACGAAGGTGCAACTTTTCCCGCACTTCTTTGGGGATCACAATTTGAAATGTTGGTGAGATCGTCGTCGTGGTCATTGCAGGAATCTTAAGCAAATTCGTAAGCGATCATCGTCTTGTCCTACGCTGCGAGTCTAGCAGCCCTGTTCCGACACTAGCTCACCGGATGACCGATCCTGCACTCAACCAAGGACTGCCTGCCCCCAACTGCCCTAACCCACATTACTCACCACCGTCTCAAGGGGACAGCTGTACGTGCTGTTCTCATCGATTCGGCCATCTCCGATAGACCTCTTTCCGATCCCCAATCTTCACAACCAAGACGAGAAGCTTCCGATCATGGATCTCATAGAGAATACGGTAATCTCCCGAGCGGATACGATACAGATGATCCTCGCCGGTGAGCTTCTCGACTCCGTGTGGACGCGGCTCAATCGCAAGCTTGTCGATGCGCCGAACGATTTGAGTCTGAATAGGTTTGGGCAGGGCTTTGAGAGCACGTTCAGCGGCTGGCGCCACCTCGATGGTATAGGCTGCCATGCCCCCGCCTTACAGGCCCAGTTCCTTCTTGAGCGCCGAAAAGGATTTGCTGCCCTTCTTCTTCGCTTCGACGATGGCCGCGCGGGCATCGCCTAAATCCATATGGTCCTCTAAGAACTGCAACAGCTCCACATCTTCCACTGGTACCATCGCCGCCACCGCTTTGCCACGACGTTCGACCATAACGCGCTCTTTTGTATAGGCCACGCGGTTGACCGTTTCAGCAAACACTTCCCTGGCTTTACTGACCGTGAGTGCTGCCATAGTGGTTACTCCCATTGCTAATTGTACAATACGTACGAATAGTACATTTCGTACATGTGCCTGTCAAGCCCTATCGATCCGTGCTGCCAATGATCCACCGGTAAATAATTCGATCTACGGGCTGATCCGGACGAGCAGCGGGACAGGCACCGCCGCGGCTCGACTGAGCTCGCCGAAGTCAGATGCCGGAGCCAGTCACCCAAGCTCGCGGAAATCCGTGCTGGACATACCCTTGAGTGACTTGAGCAGACTCTGGCCTGGGTCAGAAGCAAGTCCATCGTAAGCTATTGAGAGAAAAGAAAGAAGGTTGGTTGCGGGGGAAGGATTTGAACCTTCGACCTTTGGGTTATGAGCCCAACGAGCTACCGGGCTGCTCCACCCCGCGGAGCGATGCTAACAAAGGGCTCAACGGCAAGTCAAGCAAACCCGCGCAGCCGAGACGGTACTCAGATGTTTAGGCTGAAGGCTCCTGGCACAGGCTGAAGGTCGGAATTCGAAGTTCCGAACACTTCAGCCTGAACACCTTCAGCCTATCTACCTTCCGAGTAGTTACCGGCCAATTTGCTTTCGCTCATCTGCAATGCTAAAGCGATACCATGCGAATCGTGTTCATGGGCACGCCGGATTTTGCATCGGCCTCTCTCGATGCTTTATTGAAGTCTGACGATTCCGTTGTCGGCGTCGTCACTCAACCGGATCGGCCGAAAGGACGCGGGCAAATTCTTACGCCCTCACCCGTGAAACTTCTGGCCCAACGAGAACAGATTCCGCTGCTACAACCGCCCAAGATGAAGGACCAAGAGTTTCTTCAGGCTCTGGCCTCCTGGAAGCCGGACTTTATTGCAGTTGCGGCGTTCGGACGCATTTTGCCTCCGGCGATCCTCTCGCTTCCCCCTCACGGCTGCATCAATGTACATGGCTCCCTTCTTCCCAAATATCGCGGCGCTGGCCCGATCCAGTGGGCCATCATCAACGGAGAGATGGAAACAGGGATTACGACCATGCAGATGGATGAGGGGATGGATACAGGCGCCATTTTGCTCCAGGAAGCCATTCCTATTACCGCTGACGATACAGCAGGCACCCTCTCGCCACGTTTAGCTAAGCTGGGAGGCAGGCTGCTGGTCGAAACGATTGTCCGACTCAAAGCCGGCACTCTTGTACCGCAGCCGCAAGATTCTTCACAGGCAACCCTCGCACCGCTGCTGAAAAAAGAAGATGGCGCAATCGATTGGGCCTTGCCGGCCACTGTTCTTGCTAACCGGGTCCGTGGGCTCTCTCCCTGGCCTGGAGCCTACACACCCATGGCAGGTGGCGACCGTTGGACGATCTGGCGAGCGCTGGCACTCCCAAGTTCCGTGACGAGTCCCCCTGGGGTGATCGTCGCCATTACTAACGAGGCGATTCATGTTGCCACCGGGGAGGGAGTCCTTGCCGTGATGGAGTTACAGCCGGCTAATGGCCGCCGCATGGCCGTATCTCAATACTTGGCAGGCCATCCCATTCTTGTTGGGTTTCAACTCGGAGGGTAGACTCTTTCCTAGCCAGCAGGCTTGTTCATTTGGTTTGTTTGGTTTTTTGGTTGAACGAAACTAACGAGTTGAACCAAATCAACCAGATAAACAAAACAAACCAAACAGACCGGGCTAAAACTTTTATGGCTTCTGGCTCTCGATCGTTATTCACCACCCAGACCGCACCATCGGCACGTACAATCGCCCTTTCGCTGTTGATGGAGTCCACCAAAAGCGAGGAGGGGGTCGATGTCTTATTAGATCGTGCTCTCGCACGATGCTCGTTCGATAGCAGGGAACGATCTCTTACGGTGGAACTCACTTATGGCGTCTTGCGGCATCTTGCGACCATCGATTGGCGACTTGAGCCGGTTCTAGACAAGCCACTGCTTCGCCTTCCCGTCGCCGTCCAGATGACGCTCAGGCTTGGCACTTACCAACTCCTGTTTCTCGATCGTATTCCTCAGTCTGCCGCAGTCAACGAATCAGTCAACCTGGCCAGGGCCTTTGCCGGGACAGTCGGCAGGGATTGGAGCGGACTCGTCAATGCAGTGTTGCGCGGGCTATTGCGCCATCCGCCTCACCCCTGGCCCAGTATGGATCATGACGCCGCGCAAGCCCTCACCGTGCGGTACTCGGTTCCAGGATGGCTCAGCCGTCGATGGGTGGAACGTCTAGGCCTGGCCTCTGCGGAAGTTGCCTGCAAGGAGGTCAGTGCCGCGCCCCCACTGACACTTCGGGTAAACCGGTTGATCACGACCAGGGAAGCACTCCTCGAACGCTTTGGGCAGGCAGGTATTGCGGCCAAGCCGACCAATGTAAGTCCCTTCGGCATTCAGATCGAAGAAGGGGGCACTGTGCCTTCACTCCCCGGGTTTCACGAGGGTGCTTTCTATGTGGAAGATGAAGCGGCGCAACTGATTCCTCCCCTGCTCGACCCTCAGCCCGGCGACATCGCCCTTGATGCTTGCGCGGCGCCAGGAGGGAAATCGACTCATCTGGCCGATCTGATGCAGAACAAGGGAGCTATCTACGCCGTCGATCGGAAAGGCGCCCGCTTAGATCTCCTGCGAAGCAATTGCCAGCGACTCAGAGTCCTGAATGTCGTGCCGATCATCGGCGATATTCGAGAGCCACGTGAGTGGGTTTCCATGATCGGCGAACCTTCGATTGATCGAGTTTTGGTGGATGCGCCCTGCAGTGGACTCGGTGTGTTACGGCGACACCCTGAAGCGAAATGGCGGAAGGATGAGCAGGCTCTCCCTCGACATCAGGCGCTCCAACGTCAGATCCTCGAAGCGGTGGCCCCATGCTTGCGGCCCGGCGGGGTGCTGGTCTATAGTACGTGCTCGACGGAACCGGAAGAAAATGAAGATGTTATCGGGCGATTCTGTCGCGCCCATGCAGAGTTCCAGCGTGAGTCTGTCCGTCCCTGGCTCCCGACTGTAGCACAGGAGTTTGTTACCGAACAAGGCGCCCTCTCGACAATGCCTAACCGTTTCTCGATGGATGGATTTTACGCCGCACGACTGAGGAAAACTCTGTGATGCCACGCGCCACTCTTATTGCGCCCTCAATCTTAGCTGCTGATTTTGCCAGACTGGCCGAAGAAGTGGCAGCCGTAGAACGAGCCGGCGCTGATTTTCTGCACATCGATGTCATGGACGGACATTTCGTCCCCAATTTGACCATCGGTCCCCCGATCGTGGCAGCCCTCAGAAAAGTCACCAAGCTGCCGCTCGACGTCCACCTCATGATCACCAACGCCGACGCCTTTATCGCTGAGTTCGCCGAGGCAGGGGCGGACTATCTCACAGTTCACGTGGAAGCCTGCCCGCATCTCCACCGCACGGTGCAATCGATCAAAGAACATGGCGTCAAGGCCGGCGTGACCCTCAATCCGGCCACCTCGCTCAGTACGATCGAGGGAATCCTCCCCGATGTCGATCTGGTCCTGATTATGTCAGTCAATCCTGGGTTCGGTGGGCAAACGTTTATCGCCTCCTGCCTGCAGAAAACTGCCTCGGCCCGCGCGATGATCGATCGGATCGGAAGCCGCGCGTTGCTTGAAGTGGACGGCGGCGTCAAGATCGACAATGCAGCGCAGGTGCTGGCTGCGGGAGCCGACATACTGGTCGCAGGGTCGGCCATTTTCTCTAGTAGGGACTATGCTGCGACGATTGCTGCGATGCGCGCAGCCGGCCACCCTTCTTCCACGACGCCGCAGCGCGTCTCCGCTCACCGATAGGCCGCGCGGGTGGATATTTCTTCCCTCATCGATAGCCTCCATCCTCTCGAAATCAAAGTCCTATCGACTTTCGGGGCGAATCATTCCGCCATCATCCAGACAGAACAGCTCATGCAGTCCACTAAGTTAGAGCCCTCGCAGCTCAGTATGGCGGTCGAATGGTTGCTCGCCAAATCGTTGCTTGCGGTGGAAACGGAAACTGTCACGCCGATCGTCTCGCTCACCAAAATCGGCGAACTCTACTTTGAGAAATACTCGCCGATCGAACGGGTGCTGTCTGCCGCTCGCGATGCAGCCAAAACCGGCAAGCGCTTGACCNNAGAGGGCGCGCTCCTCATCATTCAAGGCGGCTGTATCGAATCGACCGGACGACCGAGCCAGACGGCGGAAACGATGAGGGGATTGCTGCAACAGCTTCATGGAGCGCCGCGTGGGCTGCAGGCATTTCCCGAGGCACAACGGCAGGTCATTCAAGATCACGCCGTCAAGCGCGGAAATGCGCGGGAACCGTTCCGCATCGATGATCGGGTGGCCAGAGCACTCAAGCTTTCCGTAACCGGCGCCGAGGCTGCCCAGCAACTCGCTCGGCAGGGAACTGCGGAAGAGGTCTCCCAGTTGACACCCGAACTGTTGAAAGACGGGAGCTGGCGGACAAAGCGCTTCCGTAAGTATACGATCAGTCTTCGCGCGCCACGGATTGCACCGGGCAAACGCCATCCCTATCGCGAGTTTCTCGATACGGTGAAGACAAAACTTGTGAGCATGGGATTCCAGGAAATGCGTGGCCCGCTCGTGGAGACAGAATTCTGGAACATGGATGCCCTCTTCATGCCGCAGTTCCATCCGGCACGTGACATCCATGACGTCTACTTCGTCAAGGAACCGACCCATGCCTCGTCGATTGCGGAACCGTTCTTATCTCAGGTTGCGCAGGCGCACCAAACTGGTGGCACAACCGGCTCAACCGGTTGGAACTATCCCTTCGATACGGAACGTGCGCGACGGCTGGTCTTGCGAAGCCAGGGGACGGCCGTCTCGGCCCATACGTTGGCGGCGCAACCTGCCGTGCCAGGAAAATACTTTTCCATCGCCCGCTGTTTTCGATACGATCAAGTCGATGCGACTCACGCGACCGATTTCTTCCAGGTGGAAGGGATCGTGCTCGGCGAAGACATCAACTTTCGCACGTTACTCGGCCTACTGAATCTCTTTGCCCGCGAAGTGGCGCAGGCTAAGGAAGTCAAATTTCTCCCAGCCTACTTCCCCTTCACCGAACCATCGGTCGAGCTGCACGTGCGCCATCCGAAGCTCGGATGGATGGAGCTTGGCGGAGCCGGGTTGTTCCGACCGGAAGTGACCCTTCCCCTAGGCGTGACCGTTCCAGTAATCGCATGGGGGCTCGGACTCGATCGCATGGCGATGGTGGCGCTTGGCATTCACGATATTCGTGAGTTGTTCACCGACAATCTTGATCTGATTCGTTCAACCAAGGGATCTTTCTAGGCCTCCCATGCCCACGATTACTATTTTCAAACAGGATCTCGAGGTATTACTCGCAACGCCTGGAGATGCCCCCCTGCCGCTCACCATGGAGCAGCTTGAAGAGTCGTTGATGCTCGTAAAGGGTGAGCTGAAGGGACAGAGCCCCGACACCGGCGAAATACGAATTGAGTTGCAAGACAGCAATCGCCCCGATCTCTGGTGTTGTGAAGGAATCGCCAGGCAGATCCGGGTGAAGCGGCAGGGGGCTCTGGCAGGGTACGATTTTCTCACGACTAAATCAAAATCGCCAAAGCAACTGATCGTGGCTCCCGGCCTGGAAAAGATCAGGCCCTACGTGGCAGCTTGCGCTGCAACCGGCTACCGCGTGACCCAGGAGGGCCTTGCGCAGCTGATCCAGACGCAAGAGAAACTCGCCGAGATGTTTGGCCGTAAACGTAAGACTGTCTCGATCGGACTCTATCGGCTCGCGACGATCGAGTTTCCTGTCACCTATGATTTGGTAAAACCCGACGCGGTCACCTTCACGCCCCTGGGAATGGATACGGTCATGACGCTCGGAGAGATGCTGCTCGTCCATCCCAAGGGGCTGGAGTTCGGCGGGATTCTCGCAGGACAGGATCGTCTACCCGTCCTCCGCGACGCAAAGAATCAGGCACTCTCATTCCCGCCGATCATCAATAGTCGGGAAGCCGGGGAAGTGCGGGTGGGAGACGATGCCCTCTTTGTCGAGGTGACCGGCACAGACCTCGCGATGGTCATCCTGACCCTCAATATCTTCGCGGCAAATCTGGCGGATCGTGGTGCGGTTATTGAGCCGATCGAAGTACGATATCCTTATAAGACGGTTCTCGGCATGGCAGTTATGACTCCACAAGATCTGGGGAAGTCACGGAAGCTTCCCGTCAGCACGATCGAACAGGCGCTTGGGCAGGCGCTCGGCGCCCAGGAAGTTGTAAAAGCCCTCACGGACTACGGTTATGAAGCGACGACGAAAGGTAAATATGTGACGGTAACGCCTCCGTTCTATCGGCAAGACCTCATGCACGCAATGGACGTGGTCGAAGATGTTGCGATCAGCCGTGGGTACGGAGACTTTTTGCCGGTGATGCCCTCGCAATTTACGGTCGGGGGATTGTCGCGCGTCGAAGAAGTCTCCGACCGTGCAAGAGCCCTCATGGTCGGCATGGGTTTCCAGGAAATCATTTCCAATATTCTCGGTTCACCCAAGGATCTCCGCGATGCGATGCGCCTGGAAGGGACCGAATGGGGACAACTGGTCGAGGTGGACAATGTGATGTCTCAGAACTTCTCCGCACTTCGCCAATGGATGCTTCCGTCGTTACTTCGCGTGGAGGCTGCATCGAACCGGGCATTTTATCCCCATCGGATATTCGAAGCAGGCGAAGTGGCACGTCCCGATTCCACCCAGTCCCTTGGGTCGCATACTGTCACAGTGCTCAGCGGAATGATCGCCCATGCCGATGCGCACTTTTCCGAGGCTCACTCCTGCCTGGAAACGCTGTTTTATTATGTGAACCAAGCCTACAGCCTAGAACCGATCCAGCATCCGTCATTTCTCGCTGGACGAGTGGGGAGTATTGTGTCTGAAGGGAAACAAGTCGGGGTGATCGGAGAGCTGCACCCGGAAGTTCTCGAACGATGGCAGATCGCAGTTCCGGCGGTGGCGTTCGAAATCGATCTGACAGAACTGGCAGAACGGTCTTAAGGCTTACGCCAAAATTCCGCGAGTCGTGCGAGACTTGCGGGAAAAGCGAGACGGGCCAAATAAACCCAGTTCTGAGTTATGAATTCTGAGTGCTGAGTTGGTTCCGGATAACTCAGAACTCAACACTCAGAACTTCTTTGCGAGTCGCGCTTCGCTCGCTTACGCCCCGGCTGGGACGAGATGCTGCTTGGCGAGACCGACCAGCTGCTCAAATCCCGTGGCA
>CXWL01017082.1_pt1 | contig 31847 bp, 29 predicted proteins | sample 590931 | NCBI WGS metagenome assembly CXWL01 (sample SAMEA3498368, study PRJEB10139) | groundwater metagenome | biome: water well; material: biofilm material | place: Germany | collected 2015-04-27
AGGGACGCCCGCGTTGCAGCGAATTTGCCAGCATCGGAATCGAACCTTTATTGAGCGAACCGCCCTCCAGGCTGTCCTCGCGGATCAAATCATATCCCCCGGCAATCACCATTTGATTATTATTGTCCGTCAGGTAGATCATGAAGCACAGGTCGGAGAGCATCGTCTGCGCAATGGCGCGGGTGACCGCCTGGCTGACCTTGGTGGGATTCGACTCAGCCGCCAGCGCCAGCATGGCGTGAAATGTCTTCGGGTCTGTGCTGTAGCGTCTGCGTTCAGGGTTGGTCGTATCCTGCTTGGTGATGGCAGGGTGCGGCGTGGATATTGCCTGGCTTGGCAATGCAAAGCGCAATGGCAAAGTCATTAAGATTGGATAGGCCGCCATGTACGCCAGGCGGACAATCCCTGAATAATTTCCTTCAATTTGAATCAGCAAATGAATGGCGTGACCCAAAAACCCAATGAAAAGAAGCGCCGCTCCATACCACATCCCATCCGGCTTGCGGATGAAAAGGATGGACATGCCAATTAATGTCAACACAAGGGAACTGATTTGCCAGAACCAATCATCAACGGTTTGGTTGTAACTTAAGGATGCGAACTGTGGGTTGGCAATTTGTGCCTGCCAGGTGAGCAGGCTCAACCCCAGCGCCGTCACCACAAAGAGGCTTAATAAAGTCGCTGCTGCATCCGCCGCGCGGTTTGGCTCAGGGAAGGCAAACAGCCACGTGATCCAAATAACGCCAAACATGATAAAAGCCCGGTCCATGGGCGGCAGGATCGTTTTTGGATCCACGATCTGCTGCCAGCCAAGCCCGCTTAAGATGAACATGAAAATTTGCGCCCCGAGCAATACGCCCAGCCCCACAAATGCGCGGCGGGCCTGTGGAAATTCACTCGCGCGCCAGTGGATGAACGCAAATAATGAAGCGCCCGCCACTGCGAACACCAGAACAATATAGTAAATCAAATCCCCAGGCGGAACGGTAAGTTGTGTCAGGATTAAACTGGTAAATGCGCTCATCAGCCGTGATTATACTGCCAGTTCAAAAAATTATGGCGCGCGCAACGTATAATTACCATTACGATGTTCAATAAAAAATATTCAGCCTGCTACGTGGTTGCGGCGCTCATGGCCGCCATGCTCATCCCCGTTCTTTTTAAGGGGTATTCCTCCATCCAACGCGCAGAGCATGACTTCGCCGCGCAGAATTACGCCAGCGCCGTTCAAGGGTATCAACAAGCTGCGCGCCTCCTGCCCTGGCGCGATGACCTTTGGGAAAAGGCGGGCATTGCCGCATACGCCAACAAAAATTATTCAGATGCAATCCCATTCTTGAATCGCGCGCCCGAACTTTCCGAGCAGGGCTGGGCCGCGCTGGGAAACTCCTACGTCAACACGGGTGATCCTGTCTCTGCCTTGCAAGCCTATCACGGCGGCCTGAACGACTACGATTCTCCCTCTTTGTACGCCGGGCTTGCTTTCGTTTATCGCCAGCAAAAGGATTGGCCTGCCGAGCGGGATGCGCTTCAAAATCAACTTCGCCTGGATGTCAGCGACGCCTACTCCCATTACCGACTGGGACTCCTGTTGACTTTCCTCGCCCCAGAACAGGCTCTCTCTGAATTAACCCTCGCCTCTTCTCTTAACCCTGAAACTGATTCTGCTGTGCAGACATTAACCGCCGCCTTGAATTTATCTGCGGCACAACCCGACGCATCCCAGCAAATCCTGACGGTTGGCCGCGCCCTCGGACTCGTGCAGGAATGGGAACTATCTCTTGCGGCATTCGAGAAAGCCATCGAACTGGGCGGGGAAAATGCCGAGGCGTGGGCATGGCTTGGCGAAGCGAAACAGCAACTCGGCGAAGATGGAAGCGTGGAGCTTGATCGCGCATTGACCCTCGATCATCTATCCGTCATCGTTCGCGCATTGCGCGGCCTGCACTGGAATCGCCTTGGAAAATATGAACAGATGCGCGCCGAATATGCCCTCGCCGCAGAATATGAGCCGACGAACCCCGCATGGCAGGCATCGCTGGGTGACGCATATTTCAAGCTGGGCGATCTCGCCGCCGCGCTGACGGCCTATCAAAAAGCCACTGAACTTGCGCCAACCGATTCTATTTATTGGCGGCTGCTCGCAAACTTTTGCGCGGAGAACGGCGTGCATATCGAAGATGTGGGCCTGCCCGCCGCGCAACATGCCGTGCAACTTGCGCCAGACGATCCGTTTGCATTGGACGCTTTGGGCTTGTCTTATCTCTCTTCGGGAAGATATGCCAACGCGGAACAAACTTTGCTCAATGTGATCGCCAGTTACCCGAATCATTTTCCCGCCTACATTCACCTCGCCATGACCCACCTTGCGCAGGGAAACCGCCCCGCCGCTTTCAGCCAATTGATCCATGTCCGTGATGCAGATGCAGGCGGTGATTATGCAGCCTTGGCAAATGAAATGTTGAAGCAGTATTTTCCGTAGTCTACTCTGGAATCCATCAGATCACTTGCCCTGTGGGCGCTGATGGATCAACTTAGCGGGCAGCGCTCACAGGGCAGCAAACTGCCCGACTCCAGAGTTTTACTTCTCACTAACTGACCTTACGCACGGAAGAACTCTTTGCCGAAAATTTTAACGCCAAGCCGCAAAGACNNGTCTTTGCGTTAGATGTTTTGGGCAAGTATCCCACCCTGCAGAGCGGACTGCGTAAGGTGAGTCACTAATTACCCGTTACTAACCCCTCACTTCGGTGAAAATAAAATATCTTCCACCGGCGTTTTCATCTGAATGCGCCGGCCTGTGAACTTCATCAAATCAGCCAGTGATCTTTTCTTTGTGCCATCCCACAGGACAAGGTTGTCCCTTTGCTTCATCATATATTCTTCCAGTTTGCCAAAGTCGGAATAATTGTCGAAGAAGCCGACCAGGCGGCGGAAGAGTTTGGGTACGATCAAAATATCTTCCTGCAACACGCGCATGTCGAGCAGGGTGAAATCGGAAGTTTTATCTATCGACCAGATGCCGCGCTTTGTTTTCCGTGCGCGCGCCACCACGGCGCGGATTTTCTCCGCAAAGACCCTGTCGGTGCTTGTGTAAAAGGTTGGGTAGACCAATCCCTCGCGCGCGAGTTGAAAATTGATCGAGTCTTCGATGGGCAGGGTGGCTGAGTCCATGATGGCGCCGTCGGTGAGTTTGGCCGATTTTGGAAAGACATAGCTCACGGGTCGCCCGAAGCGGTCAGTCGATGCGGAGGCGATGAAGCCCGCTTTGCCGTCATCCGCCTCCACGATTTGGGTCACACTTAAACTATAAACCACCGATTTGATGTTGAGCATTTCCAATAACGATTCAAGCGCGGCTATTGCAAACGGGCGCGGCTGGTGATAGCCTTCGTAATGAGTTTCCATTGCATCGATTGATTCCACGCGCAGTTGTTTCTTCTTTGCTTTTTTATCCGCCTCGGTTTCCCATTCGAAGAAATCCCAGTTCTCTGGTTTGTTGGCCTGAAAGCGGATCGAGTCTCCGTCGGGTTGAAAACCTTTTACGTGAAATGTTCCCGCAACGATTTTGTATTGTGCCATGGTTGTCTCCTTGTTGATGTACCCATTATAGAGAATTTCCCAGCCAAAGGCAACCGACTCGAGCATGTCATTGCGAGGAGGGTATTTGTTCTTCCCGACGAAGCAATCTTTTGTTCGAGGAGACTGCTTCGGCTGGGAACACACCTGCCCTGGCGGGCGGTGCCAGGGAGAGCGCCTCGCAGCGACATCCTTCTCGAAGTAAAATATCATCATGCCTACTGTCCGCTTTCCCGCTTTGATGAAATTCTATGTGGATAACCAGAATGAGTTTGAAGTGAACGGCTCCTCGGTTGCCGAATTGATCGAGAATATTCTCATCCGTTATCCTGCGCTAAAACCGCATTTGTTTGATTCAACTGGCCAGCTTCGCAGGCATTTCAACATTTTTGTGAACGGCGTGCATTTGCGGGATTTGGAAGGAATGGAAACTGCTTTGCAGGAAGGGGACAAGGTTATTTTGATGGCTTCTGCGGCCGGAGGGTGAATTTCTACATTGACAAATCAGGTAAGATACGTAAAATAGCGGTCATCTACTATGAAAATCATGAAAACATTATTTAGCTATTGCTTGTGTCTATCGCGGGGCTCGTAGCCACCGCCTGAGACAGACCCCTCCGCAGTCAACGGAATCAGACGGTTGGACGACCCCCGCTTGCAAACTTTTGCATAGTGTGGCGTTTGTTCGCCGTCTTTTTATTTACCCGTTGACTGCTTTAATTTAAACCTGTACCGCAAGATTCTTGCCCTGAGTTTATCGAAGGGTATCTTGCGCGGAAATGAAAAACATGACTTTACTGGATATAAGATTGACAGAAACAAATTCACTTCCGCTGGATGGACTTCCTGCTCATGTGGGCAACACCCCGCTCCTCCCGCTTCGCCGCTTGACCCTTGGCCTGTCTCCTCGTACCCAAATATTTGCCAAAGCTGAATGGTTCAACCCGGGCGGCTCGGTCAAAGACAGGCCCGCGTTGAACATTATCCAAACCGCCATCTTCAATGGGGATTTGGGCAACGGCAAACGCCTGCTGGATTCCACTTCTGGCAATATGGGAATTTCTTACGCCACCTTTGGCGCGGCTTTGGGAATCCCGGTTACCTTGGCATTGCCAGCCAGCGCCAGTTCGGAGCGCATCACTATTCTCAAGGCCCTGGGCGCGGAAGTGGTTCTCACCGACCCGCTCGAAGGCTCGGATGGCGCAATCTTGAAGGCGCGTGAAATGGCCGCAGAAAGACCAGACCTGTATTGGTACGCCAATCAGTACAACAACCCCGCGAATCCGCAGGCACATTATCTGTCCACGGGGCCTGAGATTCTTTGCCAGACTGACGAGCAGGTGACACACTTCATCGCTGGTCTCGGCACATCTGGCACGTTGATGGGCACGGGACGTTATCTGCGCGAGCAATTGCCGCAGGTGAAAATTCTGGCGTTCCAGCCCGATGCGCCTTTTCATGGCCTGGAAGGACTCAAGCACATGCCGAGCGCGATCAAGCCTGGGATTTATGATGAGTCGCTCGCGGGCAACCCGCTTCCAGTTAAGACCGAAGCGGCGCATGAGATGGTGCTCCGCCTGGCGCGGGAGGAAGGTCTCTTCGTGGGAATCTCCTCCGGGGCGGCGGCTGTCGCTGCGCTTCAAATCGCAAGTGAATTGGATGAAGGCGTGGTGGTGACCTTGTTCCCCGATGCTGGCTATAAATATTTGAGCGATAAAAGTTTATGGGAGGCAGACCATGGACGATAGACGATTGACCATGTTTTATCGTCCATGGTCTGTGGTCTATCGTCCGTCAAAAGGTGAACAATGAATTTGAAAATTTCTACAGACATTCTTGATGGAATTGGCAGGCACGTTGAGGAAGCATACCCCGAAGAGGGGGCTGGTTTTTTGATCGGCGCGGAAGGCGAAGTGCGGCAGATTTTGTCCCTGCCGAATGCGCGCGAAGATGAGGCGCGTCACAACCGATTTTTGTTCACGCCCGAAGATTATCTCAAAGCTGAATTAAAAGCGGACAGCCTTGGGCTGAGTTTGATCGGCGTTTTTCATTCACATCCCGATTGCCCGAACGTTCCATCTGAATATGACCGTGAATGGGCCCAGCCTTTTTTCTCCTACATCATTACGCGTGTGGATGGGGGGAAGGCAGTCAATCACCGTTCGTGGCGGTTGGTGGAAGACCGTTCGAAGTACGAAGAAGAAGAGATCGAAATTCAATAAACAGGAGAAATTTAAAATGGATGTTATTAAAGAAGATCAAGTTTTGGATTGCACTGGCCTGCTTTGCCCGATGCCGATTGTGAAAACATCGAACGCGATGAAGGAATTGGATACTGGACAAATCTTGAAGATGATCGCCACCGACGCAGGCTCGCCGCCAGATATCGAAGCGTGGAGCAGGCAGACAGGCAACGAATTGTTGCTCTCCACAGCGGAAGGCGAAAAGTTTGTTTTCTTTTTGAGAAAGAATTAGTTCTTGCCGGAGAATATCGATGACCAAATCAAACCCCAAGGCCCCAAAACGACTTGCCCTGATCTCCAGCAAGGGGACGCTGGATTGGGCCTACCCGCCATTCATTCTTGCCAGCGCCGCCGGCGCCATGGGCTGGGAGGTGGGTATTTTCTTCACCTTTTACGGGCTGACCCTGCTCAAGCCCGAACTTACCGCCGCGGTTTCGCCGCTGGGCAACCCTGCCATGCCGATGAAGATGCCATTTGGCCCCGAGGGATTCCAGAGCATCAACTGGGCCATGCCCAACTTGCTCATGGCAAATGTGCCCGGCTTTGAAAGCGTGGCAACCACCCTGATGAAGCAGACCTTCAAAAACAAGGGCGTTGCCACCATCGAAGAATTGCGCCAGGTGTGCGTCGAGATGGATGTGCGCCTGATCGGCTGTCAGATGACGATGGATGTTTTCGGCTTCAAGCGCGAAGACTTCATCAAAGAAGCCGAGATCGGCGGCGCGGCGACCTTCCTTGAATATGCCGCCGATGCGGATGTACAATTGTTTATATAACAGGACTTTCGCTTGTCATTCTCCCGAAGGACATCGGGACGATGTGAGCGAAGCGACACTTGCGCCGCGCGCCAGTGCGGTGAGAATCTCTTAGATTATCGTAGAGACCCTTCGCTGTCGCTCAGGGTGACATGCAAAACAAGAGGAGCGAGCGAAAGTCCTATATAAAAAAATAGGATTACGCAAGACGCGAGGATGGAACGTCCCGAAGGTTTTCTCGAAGACTTTTGCCGTTTTTCAAACCTTCGGGACGGTTGTTTCAACTGAAATGAAACACACCCAACCCATTTGAACGCTGAAAAACGCTGATTTCGCTGATAAAAAAAGAATCTGCGTTTTCAGCGCTTATCAGCGTCCGAAAACAAAGTGTAAGGTAATCAGATAAAAAGATTAACCACGCAGGCACACAAAGGTTTTCGGTTTTTCTTTGTGCCCCTTTGCTGCCTTTGTGGTAAAAAAACAACGAAACGAGAAAAAAGAATCCATGACCATTTTGAGAATCCCAACCCCATTGCGCGCCTACACGGGCGGAAACAGTGAAGTGAACGTAAGTGGCTCCAATATTTCTGAGGCGCTGACAGACCTCACCAGCCAATACCCAACCATCAAACCGCATTTGTTCAACGACGGCGGAGAATTGCGTCCGTTTGTGAATCTGTTCGTTGGCGAACATAACATCAAAGATTTGCAGGGAGTGAATACTCCGATCAAGGATGGCGATAAAGTCATGTTGATTCCGTCGATTGCGGGCGGATCTTCGTCATTCCCCTACGGGGACGATGTGCGAGGACGATGTTTTTCCGTCCGAAGCAATCTCCAATTTCGGGATTGCTTCGTCGCAAAGTGCAAGTGCGCTCCTCGCAATGACATGGTAGGAGGAGGTTAACATGCTTCCCGAATTAAATCATGAAGAAATTTTGCGTTACTCGCGCCACCTGTTGATTCCCGAAGTGGGGCTGGAAGGCCAACGCAAGCTGAAGAATTCGTCCGCGTTGATCGTGGGGACTGGCGGGTTGGGATCGCCTGTTTCGTTGTATCTAGCCGCGGCGGGGGTGGGGCGGATTGGCCTGGTGGATTACGATGTCGTTGATTCATCGAATCTGCAACGGCAGATCATTCACGGCACTTCCACGATTGGAAAGTTGAAAGTGGAAAGTGCGAAGGCGAAGTTGTTGGATTTGAATCCCGATATTCAAGTGGATGTCTACAACGAGCCGTACACCTCCGAAAATGCCATGCGCATCGCCAAGGATTATGACATCATCCTCGACGGCACGGACAATTTCCCCACGCGTTACCTGACCAATGATGTGGCGGTCTTTCTTGGCAAGCCAAACGTGTATGCGTCCATCTTCCGCTTTGATGGGCAGGTGAGTGTCTTTTATGCGAAGGAAGGTCCCTGCTACCGCTGTCTCTTCCCCGAACCGCCTCCGCCCGGGCTTGTCCCTTCGTGCGCGGAGGGCGGTGTGCTTGGCGTGCTGCCTGGCACCATCGGAACGCTTCAGGCCACCGAAGCATTAAAAGTTTTACTTGGTATCGGCGAGCCAATGATCGGCAGACTGTTGCTTTACAACGCGCTCGATATGTCTTTTGATTTCGTCAAGCTCAAGAAAAATCCCAAATGCCGCGTCTGCGGGCCGAATGCTGACATCAAGGAATTGATCGATTACGAAGAGTTCTGCGGCGTGCCCGGTCACGATTACGGAGATGAAGGTTCCGCTGGCGCAGGCTTGGATGTTACTTCTGTGGAATTAAAGAACCGCCTCTCGACTACCCCGAACCTGATCCTGCTCGATGTGCGCGAACCTCACGAGCTGGAGATTTCCGCCCTGCCCAATGCGATGAACATTCCGCTGGGGCAATTGGCTGGACGATTATCCGAGTTGAACTCCGCCGATGACATGGTTGTCTTCTGCAAAGGCGGGACTCGTTCCGCGCGCGCTCTTGAATTGCTTTCCAGCGCGGGCTTCAAGAAAGGTAAAAAACCTCAAAGGCGGCATCAACGCCTGGGCCAAGGATGTGGATACGAGTTTGCCGGTGTATTAACCATGTCATTGCGAGCCGCCGTTCGTTGGCGGCGAAGCAATCCCCTTGTTCGAGGAAAGAAGAAAGAGGAAAGAAGCGCTCCCGCCAATGTGAATTTAGCTGGAGCGCTTCTTTATGGGATATTCTAAATCTTTGCCCAATTTCATCACCTGTCATATAATCGAAGCATTGGGATATTAACCTCATGCCCCGACCCCTTCGCGTTTTCCTCTGTCATGCTTCGCAAGACAAACCCGCTGTGCGGAAACTGCACCGTTACCTCAAACAGCACGGGATAGAACCGTGGCTGGATCGTGAGGAGTTATTGCCTGGCCAAAACTGGGAAGTGGAAATCTCCAAGGCTTTAGATGCTTCAGATGCAATCCTTGTTTGTTTGTCGAAGACTTCAATCAGTAAAGAGGGATTTGTTCAGAAAGAAATTTCCTTTGCACTGGATAAGGCCCTAGAAAAGCCCGAAGGGATGATCTTTATCATTCCTGTAAAACTTGAGGACTGCGACCTTCCTAGAAACCTGAATCGCTACCAAGCTGTAGATTTATTCCGCGAGGGCGGGCGTAAGCGATTGCTGATGGGTTTGAACAGACGAGCCACAGAACTAGGCGAAGATGTGTCGCCTGTATTAATGGAAGATACAAAGCAACGAACACTAAAACCCTTTAAACCCGAAATTAAACAAGAAGAACCAGTTGACTTAACTCCGCTAAAAGATAATTCTAAAGCAGAATCGAAACAGGAAACGCCTGCCGATCTCTTTGTGCGGAAAGAGGAAGCGAAACAGGAACATTCAGCTCCTGAATTAAAGAAAGAAATGGAAGAAGAAAAGCCTCTTATCAAACCTGCACTGATAGTTGAGAAGAAGCCTTTTACAAAAGTCCTTGATCCATCATCTTTAGCTGCTTACAGGGCGGCTTCGAAAACTAGGGATCAAAAGGCGAAAAAGCCTGTACCCACTTATTCCTACCGATGGATTTTAATGGGATTGACTGTCTTAATTATTGTGATTCTTAGCGCACAATTGCTTCCAGCCTCAACTGAAAACGCAACTTCCTCTCCCACATCTCCAAATTTAGTAACGGTCGAACCGTCATCTACCCATTTAAATTCTTCACAAACTCCATCTCCTGATGTCACCCAAGGAGTACTAACTGCAACAAGGCCGCCGACAAGCACACCGATTACCCCCACTCCCAACATTGGCTCGACCATGATCTCTGAAAAAGACAGCATGGTTTTGGTTTATGTGCCTGCCGGGAAATTTATCATGGGCAGTGGCGATGGCGGGTCAGACGAAAAGCCAATCCATACGGTTGATTTGGACGCCTTCTGGATTGACAAGACCGAGGTGACCAATGCCATGTATGCTAAGTGTGTGGATGCTGGCAAATGCGACTCGCCAAGTATCGCTGCTTTTATGAACAATTCAAGTTATGCAGACCATCCAGTCGTGTATATAGACTGGAGTAAAGCGAATGCATATTGTTTCTGGGCAAATCGTAGATTGCCGACCGAAGCCGAATGGGAAAAAGCCGCACGCGGAACAAATGCAGGAATTTACCCTTGGGGTGAAGATGATATTAGCTGTACCAGAGCCAATTATAGTTTTGGTTGTGTTGGCGGTACAAGAGAAGTCGGAAGTTATCAAAGCGGAAAAAGCGCTTATGGTATTTATGATATGGCGGGCAATGTTTGGGAATGGGTCAGCAGTCTGTATCAACCTTACCCATATGACGCGGATGATGGACGTGAGAATCTTAGCTCTTCTGCTAGTAGGGTGCTGCGAGGTGGTTCGTGGTATGTCAGCGATGCCTTCGCGCGCTCTGCCTCCCGCTTTGCTTCAGATGGAGGTCGTACCAGCAACTTCGTCGGTTTTCGCTGCGCCCGCTCACCATAAGTGACCATCCACGAATGGGCCGCGAATGTCGAATGGGAGGCGGGCATTTGTGAAAAACTTTTCCTGAGCCTGCCGAAAGATTCGTGTACGGTTTTGTTTTGATTTCTAAAATTACGCACGCTTTGCGGCAATTTTTGTCCGCGCGCCAGATGCTTTCTTATGTTCTTCCATATACGCCCTTAGCAAAGCATTCATTCTGGTTTGATAGCCATTTCCTTGTTCCTTGAACCACTCGATCACATCGCTGTCGAGCCGAAGTGTGAGCTGATTTTTGGTGATTGGCTTGAGTCCGCGCCGAACGATTCCTTTTGCGAACATCTCAGGCGTCACTTCGGGAATATCCGAAAGATCAATGTCTGCGTCGGTCATTGCGTCAAGCCGTTTGAAATCAGCGCCCGATTTCCTGGAAGTAGAGTTTTTCTTCATTTTTTGTCGCCTTTCTGGCGGAAATAATTCTGATTGCGCCGTTTTCATCTGTGTGCGCCACAACGATCACGTGAAATTGCAAGAGTCCAAAAGTGATGTAGCGCGTTTCACCGTATTCAAAGCGTTGATCTTCAATGGCGAAAACATCGCCGTCAAACATGGGAGGGACATTGGCAAAATCTATTCCGTGCTTTTTGATGTTTGAAAGACGCTTCGCCTCATCCCATGTGAATTTCATGATTTCAATTGTAACTACGGTGGGTAACTTCGTCAATGAGGATGCAAACCGAGATTTCCCTTTCGTGTACCTTCGTGTCCTTCGTGGATAAAAGACGGTAAAATACCCTCCAACCAAAGGAGAGCGAATGACAGGATTACCCGAATCAAAAGAGAGAAGAGTCTTCAACAACGTGCTCGGCGCGATGGGCAATACACCGCTGGTCAGGTTGGAACGAATTGGGCGTGACCTGCCCGTCCCGTTGTATGCAAAACTGGAATTTATGAATCCCGGCGGGTCGGTCAAAGACCGGGTGGGAGCGAATATTATTGAACAGTACGAGAAGAGGGGAGAGCTCAAGCCCGGCGGCACTATCGTCGAAGCAACCTCTGGCAATACGGGCGTTGGCCTCGCGATTGCGGCGGCGTTGAAGGGCTATAAAACCATCTTCGTCATGCCCGATAAGATGAGCAACGAAAAGATTTTATTGTTGCGCGCTTACGGCGCGAAGGTGGTCATCACCCCAACGGATGCAGGCCCCGGCGATCCACGCTCTTATTATGAAGTAGCCAAGAAATTCGCGCGTGAAGTGCCCAACGCTGTGCTTGCCAATCAATACCACAACCCCGATAACCCAATGACTCACGAACTGAGTACCGGCCCCGAGTTGTGGGAGCAGACCGAAGGGCGTCTGACCGATGTCATCATTGGCATTGGCACGGGCGGCACGCTCACAGGCGTGGGGCGTTATCTCAAATCCAAGAATCCAAAAATCCAAATTGTAGGCGTGGATATCGAAGGTTCCATCCTGACCGAAATTTGGCAGAACAAGGGAAAGATTCCGCCAGGCGTATACCCCAAGACCTACAAAGTGGAAGGCATCGGCGAGGACTTTCTGCCGTCCACGATGGATATTCAATATGTGGACGCCATCGAACGTGCAGGCGACCGCGAGTCATTTTTGTGGGCGCGTCAACTGGTTCGGCAGGAGGGAATTTTCGCGGGCGGCTCCTCTGGCTCCGCGATTGCGGGCGCGATCAAGTATTGCCGCAAATTAACTCCCGACCGTTTGGCGGTTGTCATCCTGCCTGATTCTGGAACGCGCTATCTTTCCAAATTTTATGATGACAAGTGGATGCGTGAATTCGGATTCCTCTCGATGGAATTCGGAGAAACGGCTCTCGGCGACCTGTTGATTGCCAAGCCAAACAAGGCATTGATCACGGCGACGATTGGCGACTCGATCCGCAAAGTGGTGTCCGTGATGCACCAGAGTGCAGTCTCGCAGATGCCAGTTGTCGGCGCGGATGGAACGCTCGTGGGCCTCATCGAAGAAGTAGACCTGCTCACTCACATGCTTGATAAACACGAACACAGCAACGATGAAAAGATAGACGCTCTCGTGCAAAGCGCTGGCGCAGTCTTCCCGCCTGAAACCCCGCTTGAGGAAGCCATGCCGTCCCTCACTGCGGGCTATGCATTGATCATCGTCGAGAACAGCAAGCCGATTGGCATCCTCACCAAGATCGATGTACTGGATTACGTGGCAGGCAAGATATAAGAAATGTAAAACAGGCAGGCAGGTTGCAGGCAAACGCGCAGGCCCTAATCAACTTTTAGGGCCTGCGCGTGGATTTTTTTTCGCTTCTGACTTAACTGTGGCCTGGTTCCCCTCCCCTGAGATGAGCGACACCGCTGAGCATTTCACTGATCTTGATTAGGGCTGTGCATTGGCGATGGGGAGGTTAAGGCTTTTGCAGATGCCATTCTTGAGTCACAGTATCCAGCGCTAAAAGATATTGGCGTCGGTCAAAAACGAATGGACCCAGCCCGCCATAGTCAAGCGGCTGCCAGTCTAACTCCTGCGCCTCTGCTTCGTCAATGAAAGGACTAGGTGTCTTTCCACCAAACCAGGGACTTTTCAAATCGTTCCAGGTTATGGTATTTGTTTCAATGGCGATGTTTACCATAATACAATTGCATTCGGCAATGGTACATGTGCAGGTCAGCAGGACGCTGCGAGGGTAAATCTTTTCCCCCAACATTTCATTGCGAAATCTTTCAAAGTGGTCGACTTCATAGCCAATGTAATTTGAGCGGACGATTTTTTCGCCATCCGCAGCGAAAAGTTTATGTTCAACCTCGCTGATCAGGTCGATCAGATCGCGGTCGTTGATGTAGATGTTTATAACGGGGAGGGTGTAGCCGAATTCTTCGTTTGAGTATTGCTCGATGACAAACTTGATGGTATCCATTTCAATCTCCTGTTTAGCGCAACGGGGATTTGCCAATACAAAGAAATCCTGTGTCCAGGCTTCTTTTATGTTGGTTGTTGCGCTAATAGGGGATGAAGGGAATTTATGCCATCTTGGCTATGGATATTTTTTATTATACTGCCAACCACAGGAATTTCTACTTCTTTACTTCATTCTCATCGCCAGAAATGACGGTGCTGTCTTTGACATCGCCGCCGATGTAAAAATTTGTGGTATTCACAGCGGTGTACCCCCGTTTAAGTGAATTTGCTCGTCTGTCCAATTTCTTTAGCGAGCTTCTGATTTCCTTCCAAATCAACATAGCAAATTTGACAGGTTCTTCAAAGGAATTACCCTGTGGATGCACAATAACACGCACCACCTCTTTGTCTTCGTCCGCTAATAATTCAGCCTCTACAACCAATAATGTATGCTTATGTTCATTATCCCAAAAATAAATGATGATCTCATCTCCATTTTTCGGGACATACTCATTAATTGTTTGGGAATTGGATGGCATAAAATCAAACGGTGGATGCCCAAGAGATTTGGAGAAATTTTGATACCCCGCAAAAAGCACATCCCAATATTGAGTAAGAGAACCGTGAAAAGAAAATGTGTGCGTCATTGTTTCTTCACTTCATTCTCATCACCAGCAATGATCGTGCCACCTTTGACATCGCCGCCGATGTAGATGTTGGTCGTATTCCCAGCGGACTGTTTTCTCTCGGTTTCACTCACAACGCCGCTCAACAATTTTCGAACGTTGACTTTAACGAGCCGACTTCCATCCTTCACAGGTAATATTTCAAGTTCACCATCCCGTTCAAGTTGAAGCAAATAATCGTAATCCAAAGGCTCGGCGCTTGGTGCTTCGGGAATCGGCACGCGTTTCTGTGGTTCCAAGCCTTTTATCGAACTATGAATCTCATCCAACTGATACCGTATCGCGGACAGGGCATCCCGCCTTGTGTGTTCCACCCCATCAATGGCGATGGTGATCTTGCGGTCTTCAATATCGGCTTTGACTAGAGCCAGATTTTCCCCAATTTTGAGCACGACTCCCGTGCGCCAAACCAAGTCATCGTGAATCTTCTGGTTCATGCGGACAATGAAGCGGGTGATGATTTTGGATGTAAAAACAGGATATACATATTCAAAAGCAGGAATACCTACAAATTGGAGTTCAGCGGGTTTGTCTTTAGGCAAAAGGTCAGGAACAAGAAACGACTTGTCAGATTCGAGATCGTAGCACAGTTCAAACCTTTTCATTAGGTCAACAATCGAAAGCCGTTTGCTACGGGGATATTCAGGCATATTGAGAATTTCATCCAACATAGAAACAGTAAGTACACCTTTATTTCGGAATAAGGCAGGCGAGTTGACAATCTTGTATACACCGTTGGTAACCCATTGTGGGCTAAGGATGCCGAGTTCCGAGAGACGATAATCATCCTGAAAATACAAAATCACGCCGAGATCGTGAAGAAAGCCGATCAGCGTGCGTTGACTGGTCTCGTCGCTGACTTCGTTTTCAGCGCACAGTTCGAGATATTTGTCGTGGGTGATGAAATTGGACGCACGCCCCAGCCCTTCCAGTTTGGTTTTGACGGTGAACCAGGTTTCGGGTAATAAGTCGCGGACGTGGGGCAGGTTGTTGACTTGTTCAGCGATGGCGGCTTTGAGTGCTTCAATGCCTGCGCCTGTGGCGGCGGAGGTTTCGAGGATGCCGACGATGTTGGGATATTTCTTTTGCAAGCCTGTGCGGTCAATGTCAAGCGGGTGTTGGTCAATTTTGTTACCGACGATCAAGACAGGCGATTCGCCACCAAAGGATTGGATGATCTTGAGCCAGTATTCAACACGATTTTCTTCTTGAGTTAATCTTGAGTCAAGAACCAGCATATAAAGACTGCGTTTGGTGAGGAAAAACTGGTGAGTGGCGTGCATGATTTCTTGTCCGCCGAAATCCCAGATGTTGAGTTTGATGTGGAAATCATAATTAGGAATTAGGAAAACAGTCTTCCATGTTCCTTTCACTTGCCATTGATTAATGAATATTCCCTCCGTTTTGGATTGGTTCGAATTAAATGTATTGTGAAGGATTCGTTGAACGAGAGATGTCTTGCCGACAGATCCTTGTCCAACCATGAGAAGTTTAATTTCATTTATGGGTTTTACTCGGATATTTGGAAGATTCTCATCTTCGAAATTAATAAATTCTGCCCAAATTGAAGAAGAAAAATTCAAGATAGTTTTGGGTTCATTGGTCTTTTCAAGAATTTCTGGTGGAATATTTAAGGGATTATCTCGAAAATCTAAATCTTCAAGGTTATGGAGTTTTAGAAGCCCAGCAGGTAGTTGGGTGATACTATTTTTGCCATATACATTGCCATTAGCATCTCTATTGCTAGCATTGAGCATTTCTAAATTGATTAATTGCTCAATTTCCTTGGGGAGCATTTGAAGCTTGTTACAGGATACATCAAGGTTTCTCAGTTGAGTCAATTTGCATAGTTCAACGGGCAATTTGCGGATGTAATTGTCGTTGATATAAAGATGTCTTAGATTGGCAAGTTGCCCAATTTTGGGTGACAAACTGCGGAGCGAGTTGAAACTTAGTATTAGTGTTTCTAAATTAGTTAGTTGCCAAATTTCAAGCGGCAAAGTGCGAAGTGAATTACCATCCAGATCAAGTTCTTTTAAGTTAAATAAATTCCCTATTTCAGGCGGCAAGGCAACAAGTCGATTGTTAATAAGGCAGAGTGTGGTTAGTTGTGTAAGTTCCCCTACTTCTGGAGGAAGTGAAGAGAGTTTGTTTTCTATAAGATGTAGCGATGCTAACAGTTTGAGTTGTCCTATTTCCGAAGGTAAACTAATTAGATTATTGCCCGAAAGATCAAGGCTGATAAGTCTTTTCAAATTTCCTATGCTGGATGGAATAAACTTCAATCCAGCACTAATTGTTAATCCAGTTATTTGGATTTTCTCCAAATGCTCCATCAACTCATCATCAATAATTTCTTCATTTGATTTGAGGAGCGCAACAAGAGAGTATTTCTGACTTTGCTTATTCTTGATAACTTTATATTCTTCGGTAGATTCTAAATATTCAGGTTCTTCAACCCAGCCAATACCATTTTCACTCAAATAAACACTTGAGTATTGATATTTATACAACAAAGGGATTAATTCTTCTTTTTTCATTTCTAATAATATTCCTTAACGTACCCATACGCCTTGACGAATTAATACTCACCCGCAAACTTCTCGTGAACCCAGAGGAATTCCTGGCGTTTGTTCATCACGCGGATGAGACCGCCGAAGCCGAAAACCCTGTCACCCTGAGCCGCGAGCCTCAAACGGCGAGTGGCGAAGGGTCTCTCCTGCCGCGTTGGAGTCTTTATGGCTGGGGCAGAGATTCTTCGCTTCGCTCAGAATGACATGATCGTGGGTTAATACTCACTCGCAAACTTCTCATGCACCCAGAGGAACTCCTGGCGCTTATTCATCACGCGGACGAGACCGCCGAAGCCGAAAACCATGTCACCCTGAGCCATTTTTTGGCGAAGGGTCTCTGCCACCGCGTTGGAGTCTTGATGGCTGGGGCAGAGATTCTTCGCTCCGCTCAGAATGACATGATCGTGGATTAATACTCACCCGCGAACTTCTCATGCACCCAAAGGAATCTCACCCCTAACCCCTCTCCTAAAAAGGATAGGGGAATCTGTTGCGTTTGGAAAGAAGGTTTGAACAATTTCATGCATTTTTCAACCAATCCAAAAATTCCCTGCCTGTGATGATGGGAATGGAACGAAATTCTTTGAGGACAAGCAAATGGTTATCCCCGCTGACAATGAAATCAACCTTTCCTGCAATTGCGGCTTCGAGAAATTTGTCGTCTTTCGGGTCGTTTTCGATAAATCGAATTTGCTCTTCGGGAACGACAAACTCAGAAAACTGATAGATGTATCGGGTGATCTTGTCTATGGTTTCCTGTGTCAATCTGAATTTTGGGCGGTTGAGGACTTCAAAATATTCGCTGACTACATCGGTTGTGACAACAACGGTGAATTTTCCCTCGTCCCATTTCTCTAAAACCAAAACCAGCGCGCCGCCCAACGCGCTGGAAATGACGATGTTTGTATCAAGTACCACCCGTTTCATTTGCCGTCTCGTACGGCACGAATTTCCGCGTCAATATCTTCCTGGGTGATATTGTATTTTTTCGCCGTGGCGCGTGCGTCTTTCAGCGCTTCCTTGAAATCATCCCTGATTTTTTCTTCATCGGGCAGACTGATTTTCAGAAAACGGACAAACGCCAGCACATCCGCTTGACGGGATTCTGGCAGGGTGGAAACTTCGCGCAGAAGAGTTTGTTCAAAAGTGGTCATGGTTCACCTCTGGTTCAATTATACAACCTGCTATGTCATTGCGAGGAGCGGAGCGACGAAGCAATCTTCTTGTCAACGGGGGATTGCTTCGTCGGGAAAAACACCCTCCTCGCAATACATTTAATACTCACTTGCAAACTTCTCATGCACCCAGAGGAACTCCTGGCGTTTGTTCATCACGCGGATGAGACCGCCGTAGCCAGGGTCTTTGGCTTTGAGCATGGCGTGGAGTTCGCGCAGGGTGGAGCCATCAGAGCGGAGGGCGACGCCATGTTCGAGTGTGGTGGAATCTGCTGCGCCGAGGAAGTCGCTGATCTTGGTGGTTTCGCCGAGGGTTGCGTCAATGATGGATTTGCCGAAGTCGAGTTGTTCTTCGATGAGTTTGTAGGCGGTTTCATCGAGCGCGAGTTTGACGGCGGAGGAGGCGACGGGGAGTACCATGCCGAGCGTGCCTGTCAGGAATTTCAGGTAGTGACTGGCTTTGTTGACCCATTCACGATCCAATTCGAGTTCATAGACGCCTTTCTTCATATCGCCATTGTTGAGAATGGGGAGCGGCAGGCGCGAATGTTCACACCATAGGATAAGGCGGAACTTTTCACGAGTCCAAGTTTTAGAATTGAAGGCGCTGCGGTCAAGCGGGGAGAAACTGAACAGGCGCGGACCTTCTTTGGCTTCGTCGGTGAGGACTTGCAGCAGGTCGGTGTAGGTTTTGTCCACTTGGGAGAGAACGCGGCGCGAATTGACGTTGACTTCATCCAGTTTATCTTTGATAGCGGCAAATTCAGATTGCAGATCAACAAGCGAGATTTGCTGTGCAGCGGCTGGCGCGTTGCGGAGCAGGGAATCTATATTCTGCCATTCACCGCAAACAGGACATGGAAATTCATTCCTATTCTTGCGTTTGCTGTTCATAAGCTTTTCAACTTCAAACAAACCTGTGCCAGGCGCGTGCTTACCGCAGGGTTCGATGCACGGAACCATCACGTCACAGCGCAAGCCCTCCCAAAAACTTTCGACGAGGAATTTCACTTCGCGGGTCAACATGCCGAGTAGACCCTCGGGGTATGGCGAGCGGACGGTAATGCGGATGTCGTTGCCCACGTGTTCAAGGAACGCGCGGCTTTTGTATTCATCCTCCAGCACCAGCCCGCGCCGCCAGTGAACGCTGGCGTTGTAATCGGCGCGACCGAGGGAATATTTATGCAGGCGGACGATCAACTGGTAGAACAAGCCTTCCGCGCTGGCGGATTGACCATTATGCGCGTCCACGATGTGACAGATTTGCATTTGTTGAATGTCGCCAAGCCCAGGAGATGATTCCCATGCGTTGGAAATATTCTGCGGGCGGATATCGGGGACGAGTTGACCGATCAAACTGATAGGGTCAGAGTCGCTTCGGGATGTCAGATCAGCCACACGGTAGGAAAGATCGAAGCGTTCCATCAGGCGGAGAAAGATCGGGTGAAGAGGCGCTGGGTAACGCGAATCCACTGCGCGGGTTTTATCATCCCATAATTGAGTGAGGCGCGAGAATTTGACCAAGCCGTGCGCGGCGCGAGTCGCTTCATCATCGAGCACGTAACTTATGGCGGTGGCGAGCCAGTCGGGACGGAGGATGACGATGTCGCGCAGGGTCGGGTCGTTTTCGTAATGCGTGAGATGACCGAGGCGGTGCGAGATGGTGATGAAGAGCCGCGCGATCTCATCATCCATTTTGTGGGCGCGGCAGATGTCGAGGACTTCACGCAAAGGCAGATACGGCGCGCCCTTATCTTGCAAAGCTTGACGGACATCGGCAAAACTCTTCGGCACGGAGCGACCGACTTCGGGCAGGCTTGCGGCGATTTGGGCAATGGCGCGTTTGAGTTCATCGATACCTTTGCGGTTGCCATGCTCGTCGGGTTTGCTATCCACAAAGAAAAAGTCCACGACGGTTTCCTTGCCGAATAAGTCCCACAGTTCCTGACGGTCAATATCGGACTGACGCTGCTGCGGTCCGCCGTGCGTGGCGACGACGAGAATCTTAGCGCTCGGCTCGCGGCGCTTGACGAGTTGAATCCATTCCTTGACCTGCCCCGCCTGCGAACCTTCGCGCGGTTTCCACACGACGAGATAGACGGCGGGCGCGCTGAAGAACAGCTGGTGCGTGGGGCGGTAGACTCGCTGTCCGCCGAAGTCCCAGCCGTTGAGGGTGATTTCGGTTTGGGTGTAGGGGTTGGCGAGTTTGAGGGTTTTAATTTCAATGCCGTGGGTGGTTGGGAGTCCTTCAACAAATGGATCGCCATGTAATGCGTTGAGCAAACAGGTCTTGCCTACTTCACCTTCGCCGACGAGAATAAGTTTTGCTTCATTTAGAGTAACTTGCGCGGCGGCTTTAGCGCGCAGGTAGGCTTTGACGGCGTAAAGACCTTGTTCATAGGCTTTGGCGAGTTCAGGGTTTGGAGGAGACTCGCGGAGTTCAAGAACTTTCACAAGTTCGATAAAATTTTCATCGCTATCTTTCTGAAAATCAAAAAAACCAAAATGCTGGATGTCTTTGGGTAAAATGCAATCATCCAAAACAATTGGAATAAAAATGCGCCCAGTATTTGCTGGCTCTCGAAATTGTAGTGTGCTTTGTTCTAATGCTACCCAACCTGCTCCCAATGCTGTTTTTGACATAAATAGCATCAGACTGCGCGAATTTGTTAGACCATCTTCAATTGATGAATAGAAATCATCTCCAGGGTTAATAACCCATTCATCGAACCAAACCCGCAGACCAGTAGCGTGAAGCCTTTCTGCTAATCGCCGTACTTGCATTTTATCTTTTGAGTTGTAACTCAAAAAAACATCAAATTTAAAATTATTCATGGTTAACCTTTCGTGGAAACTTATCCGCGGTTTTCTTTGGGTTGGGACTTAATTCATGGTTAATCGCTCTGAACTCACTTGCAAGCGCTGCTCCATATCCCATCTTGTTCTCGGGAAGCGAGATGATTTGGGTGACACCGCGCCGAGCATACTCATCGATTTTAGATTTTGTAGCATCAACAACCAACGCATAGGCTGGGCGGCGAAATTTACCGAAGTATTTCTTTACCAAAGCCCAAATTTGCCTGAAGTCTGGGTCGTCAATGCTATATCCGAGAAACAAGATAGTGTTATTGATTAATAAATTTGTAATTGTCAAAAACATGCGTTCACGATTTATGCTGAAACTATCGTAGTCATCTTCTGTTACAACGAGTAGACTTGGATGATGGAGATCTCCATGCATTTTGATTAATTTTGTTTCACCAATTGCTGGCGAAAACGCTAACATATCTTCATCAACAACTGGCAAATATGACTTGCCAGTTGCTTCGTAGGCACGTTCTAAAAGAAAATCAAAATTTGTAGTAATGACTTGTTTGAAGGGGAGTGCAGCGAACTCTAAGTGCGCAGGTCCTGGTTTTGCTGTTCGAACATGAAGGCAATCCCTCAATAGATTAATCAAGCCCCACTTTTGATTTTTGTCACAATAATTAGATAAATCCTTTATTGGGTCACCCCTCGATTCTTCGTTTAATCTTATGGCTACTTCTTTGCATAGGTCACTCCACAAAGGCATACGGTCTCCGTCGGGAAGAAGAGCGTTCAATGAAAACCCTGCTCCAACGACAGGAACGCATTCTCCTTGACGAATAGCCTCAAGTAACTCAAAAGGAATATGTAATTCATCTTTCTTCATGGGCAAATCCTTGCGTGCCAATTCAAAATCAGTGTAATTCTAACCACTTTTGACCATACCAACTGGGAATTAAATTTATTTGCACCTAATTTCAGGGCTTCTTCGATTTTCTTTTCTGCTTGGTAATAGGCTTCATCATGTGTCATGGGAACCCCCTTCTAACTTCCCCCAAATGGGGGAAGGACTGTTGCGTTTTTGACGAGAGTTTGGATGAATCATTTTTGGTTTCCCTTTGACGTTGGGGTTTCCACGTACATTTCAGCGAAGTGTTCCATCAACAGGCGGTGGACGAAGATATATCCGCCACCGACGCGGCGCAGGATTCGACCGAACAGATTATTTATTTACCCGTCTATTCGTACCAACCTTCCAACCTTCAAACCTTCCAACGTCCCCGCTCCGCTTGCAAACATGGTGACTTCGATCTGCCGCTTGGTCAGCTTCATCATCTCCACGGCTTTTTCGGTGGAGATCGCCGCGGCTTTGAGAAATTGACCCGCCATGCCGCCGAGGGTTGCACCGAGGGCGATGCATTTGGCGATGTCGAGTCCGTCTTTGATGCCGCCGCTGGCGAAGATAAGCGTGCCGGGGACGGCTCGCTTAGCGTTTAGTATTGATTCCGCAGTGGGGATGCCCCAGCCGACAAAGGTCGCGGCGAGCTGACGGGTGAATTCGTCGGGGGCGCGGTGCATTTCCACTTGAGACCAGCTTGTGCCGCCTGCGCCAGCAACATCTATTGCTGATACGCCGCACTCGGCAAGGATTTTTGCTGTGCGTTCTGAAATTCCCCAACCGACTTCTTTTGCGATAACGGGCACTTTCAACTTTTTACAAACTTCTTCGATCTTCTTTGCCAATCCTGAAAAATTTGTGTTGCCTGCATCCTGCACGGCTTCCTGCAATGGATTCAAATGCAGGTAGAGCGCGTCGGCCTGAATCATGTCCACGGCACGGCGGCATTCATCCACGCCGTAGCTGTAGTTGAGTTGTACCGCGCCGAGGTTGGCGAATAATAAAATATCCGGCGCCGCGCGGCGGACTTGAAATGTCTTTGCTTGTTCTGGGTCTTCAATGGCGGCGCGCTGTGAACCGACTCCCATGGCGATGCCGCATTCCTGCGCGGCCTCGGCGAGGCGCAGGTTAATTGTCTCTGCTTCGGATGTGCCGCCGGTCATGGAGCTGATAAGGGTAGGCGATGTCAATTTTTTGCCGAACAGGTTGAGGCTTGTGTCGATGCGGTTCAAATCCAGTTCGGGTAATGCCTCGTGGATGAAGTGATAGTTTTCGAGTCCACTTGTCAACGCAGAGCGGACATCCTGCTCTAAGTTGATTTTAATGTGGTCAGACTTTCTTTGGTCAATCGGCGCAACTTTTGTCATGGGGTAGTGTTCCTGAGTGTGACGCTGCTGGCTTGACAGGGTTTGTCAAGCGATTACAATAAAATCATCAAATATAAAAATTGGAGGCTGTAATGTCTGAAACATATACTGAACTTAGGGCAATCGTAAAGGATTTGCTCGGTGCGGATGAGGCGAAGATCACAATGGAAGCGCGCTTCCGTGAGGACCTTGAAGCTGATTCGCTCGACCTCGTTGAATTGATCATGGCGTTTGAAGATAAGTTCGGCGCCGAGATCTCCGACGAAGATGCCCAGAAGATCACCACTGTGGGCGATGCTGTAACCTACATCGAAGCTCGCAAGAAGTAATTGATTGTTTGAAATTATAACCGTAGAGCCGCCTGATAAAGGCGGCTCTATGTGTTTAATATGTCACACTGCACTTGCGTGCTGTGCAAATGTTGCGAGGGCGTTCTTGTTCTTTGCCCGAAGCAATCTTACTCGCGATTGGGGATTGCTTCGTCGGGAAAAGCGCCCTCCTCGCAATGACATGGCGGGTTACATCAACAATGTCGGAATTTCTTCCGGGTGCCTGGCGACCTTCACGCCGGCGGCTTCAAGGGCTTTGACCTTGTCTGCGGCTGTGCCTGCGCCGCCTTCGATGATCGCGCCTGCGTGTCCCATGCGTTTGCCGGGAGGAGCGGTTTGGCCGGCAATGAAGGATGCGACGGGTTTGGTCATTTTGGATGCAATGTAGTCTGCGGCTTTTTCTTCTTCGTTGCCGCCGATTTCACCGATCATGATAACCTTCTCGGTCTTGGGATCGTGCTCGAACATTTCCAACACATCGAGGAAGTTCGTGCCGTTGACCGGGTCGCCGCCGATGCCTACGCAGGTGGATGCTCCCATATTGAGGTTCTTCATGGCGTAGAGCACTTCATAGGTCAACGTGCCGGAGCGGGATACCACGCCAACGTTGCCAGGGATGGCAATGTCACCGGGGATGATGCCGACCTTGGCTTCTCCGGGAGTGAGCAAGCCAGGGCAGTTTGGCCCAATCAGGCGGACTTTCTTTTGGTCAAGATAACTGCGCACGCGCATCATATCCTGCACAGGAACACCTTCGGTAATGCAAATGATGAGGGGAATGCCTGCGTCGGCGGCTTCATACATCGCGTCTGGGGCGAAGCGCGCAGGCACGAAGATGATGGTGGCGTTGGCGTCTGTGGCATCCCTTGCCATTTTCACTGAGTCAAAAACGGGGAGCTTGCCTTCCAGAACCCATTCGCCGCCTTTGCCGGGCGTCACACCGCCGACAACATGGGTTCCGTAGGCAACCATTTGTGTGGTGTGGAATAAGCCTTCGTTGCCGGTGATACCCTGAACAATGAGGCGGGTGTTCTTATCAACTAAAATGCTCATGGATTATTTCCCTTTCTTCGCGGCTTCGACAGATTTCTTCGCCGCGTCGGCGAGGGTTTCTGCGGTGATCATGTTTGCATTTTCGAGCAGGCGGCGTCCCTCTTCGGCGTTCGTGCCGACGAGGCGGACAATCATCGGAACTTTCGGTTTTACTTCATCCATTGCAACGAGAATGCCCCTGGCAACTTCGTCACAGCGGGTGATGCCGCCGAAGATATTAAAGAGGATGGCCTCTACGCTTGGATCAGTTAAGATGATGCGCATGGCTGCGGCTACTTTTTCGGAACTGGCGCCGCCTCCGACATCTAAAAAGTTAGCTGGTTCGCCCCCGAAGAGTTTGATCACGTCCATGCTGGTCATTGCCAAACCCGCCCCGTTGACCATGCATCCGATGTTGCCATCCAGCTTGATGAAGGAGAGTCCGTACTTGCGGGCTTCCACTTCGGACGGGGCATCTTCGTCTGTGTCGCGCATTTCCGCGAGATCAGGGTGGCGGAAGAGGGCGTTGTCGTCGATCATCATCTTGCCGTCGAGCGCGACAAGCTTTTTATCCTTGGTGATGACCAGCGGGTTGATCTCCGCCAGGGATGCATCGGTGTTCTTGTAGACTTCATAAAGTCCCATGGCAATCTTGGTGAAATCACGCCAGTATTCACGCGGCAGGTCGATGGCGGCGGCCACGTCACGCGCAATGTATTCGCGCATTCCAAGCAGCGGGTCGATGTTCACCTTGATGATCTTTTCAGGCGTCTTTGCGGCCACTTCTTCGATATCCACGCCGCCCGCGGCAGAGGCGATGATCACAGGCTTTTTGGCCGAGCGGTCATCGGTGATGGCGAAGTAGATTTCCTGGTCTATGGCGGAGGCTTCATCCACAAGTACTTTGCGAACGGGCAGGCCTTTGATGTCCATGCCCAGGATCTGGGTCGCAAGTTGTTCGGCTTCCGCGGAATCCTTGGCGAGCTTTACGCCGCCGGCTTTTCCGCGCCCGCCCACCAGCACTTGTGATTTAATCACAACGCGGCCACCAAGCTCTTCTGCAATTTGCTTTGCTTCCTGAGCGGTAGCCGCAACCCGTCCTTTCGGGATCGGGATGCCATACTTTGAAAAAATTGTTTTTGATTGGTATTCGTGGAGTTTCATTATTCTCCCTCGGAGGATATGTTGGTTATCGCCTGTCGCCAAACTTGTTGGAATTATTTGCAAAAATACGGGCAATCATTAAGTTTTGGCTTATTAAATCATGCGATACTTTGTAAAAGCATCGGCATTATACCACCATAAAATTTTGGGGCAATAAAAAATCCCGTGAGTGTGTGCAAGCAAAGGTTGTCAGGATTACCCTTTTCCCTCACCCCAATTAGGAAGACTTTTCNNGTGAGGGCCTTTCACAGCCCAGCGAACCCTCTGCCTCCCCTGACACCTTTTGCTTGCACACCCCGTGAGTGTGTGCATGTAAAAGGTTTCAGAGAAAGAAGGTCAAGCAAATCGGATGCAACGGCAAGATCGATAAAAAATACAATGCCGCTGGCGAAGTAATTAAATCAAATCCCCAATCCCAGTAGAACGCCATGCCAGACGGCGGTTGTAGTAAAAATGACGCCGACTCGCATTTGCAAAAACGAGCTGATTCCACCAAAGATTTTTTTCATCTCGCGTGAATCTAAAGCAGAATCGGGTGATTCGTAAAGCGGGTATTTTCATTCATTACCTTATCAGGGCCTATCGCGAGATATTTTAATGGGTATTAAATTATGATTAAAATCGCTTGACAGTGAGGATTACAAGAGTATATACTAATTGCAATAGTGTTGTAATGTTGGGATGAAGTTCACTGCCTGGAGGGTACAGATGACCACTCAAAAAGAAATGGTACATAGACATAATATCCATGAGCCTATTACTATCACTACAGATGATGTTGAGAGAAGGGATATCCTCGAAAGACGCCACCTGGCGGGCAGGATTTTGAACCGTTTGGAAGAAGAGGATTGTCCAAGCGTATTGGGTATTTATGGAGGGTGGGGGACGGGGAAGACGAGCGTACTTGAGTTAATGTGTGGGCTGAATGCGGATGAATCACCTCAATCTAATAAGAAGAAAGTACATGTTGAAATCATTGACGCATGGAGGTATGAAGGGACTGGAAATTTACTGATTCCGATCATCGTTAAATTGAGGGAATTATCTGGGGTAAAGGAATTTATCCAATGCTGGAAAGTCATGACGAAAAGGGTTGTTGCTTTAACAGGTTTATCTTTAATCGAAGCGGCGCTAAAAACCGCATCCCCTATTGGAATCGCCGATATAGACGATCTTTATGAAAAAATTAAAGGCAGGGAGGATAAAAATTACGCCACAGTTTTGCTTGATTGGGAGCGCGTTGTTGACGACATGTCGAAAGAACAAGAAGCCTTTGAAACCATAGTCGGTTTGGTGAATAAAGCCCAACAATGCGATAAGCTCATTCTTTGCATTGACAATCTTGATCGTTGTACGCCAGAAAAGGTGATTACCCTACTTGAATCCATAAAACTGTTTTTATCCGTCCCCAATTGCATGTGGCTGTTTGCAATGGATTCTGAGGTAATTGCAAGTTATATAGATCGAAAATATGATGGAACTCGCATGGATGGTTATAGCTACCTGGATAAGATCGTCCCTGAACAATATCACTTATCCCTTTCGCCTGCCGTAGACGGGAGAAATATCGTGAAACTCCTTCGGTATGCGGCTGGAGGTAATGTTGCTGACTTCGATTTCGGTGAAGAAAAAATTCCGCAAATTCCCAAAGTGTTGGTGCCGCGCAAGTTGATCAAGAGTGCGAGAAAGTTTGCTGATTTTTACAGAATGCCTCGTGCTGGAGGCAGTGCATCTCCCGATATGGTCTTCTACTTGAGCCTGCTATATCACACCTGGCCTGATTTTTATCAAAGGTTATCGTCTACTTCCAGGGACCATATTTGCGCAATTTTGGATAATTTCTTTCCGAGGGAAGAAAATTCACAGGAGGTGAGATTAGGCGATTCCAAAAAAACGATCCGCGAGGTTATCACCTTGGATAAAAAATATTCTGAAGATCATGATTTATTTCATTTCTTGAAAATGACATTCAAGGACTATGGATCTTCAAGGAATGCAGTGTTTGTGGAGGAACTCATTGACGGGATGACAGGATTAAGATTGACAGGATTGCCATGAACGATAGGGGCCGTTTTTATCAAAGACTTTGGATACAATTATATATATTCCCTTTTCTGGCGAGTCTTCCTTTCTACCGCGAATGGCTGGCTGGGTTAAAGGGGCTTTTTACTTTTCTGCTCAACCTAGCAAAATACGTTGTCCCCCCTGTTTTATTTCGAGGGCCTGTGATGCAACCTGCCGAGATATGGGCTCCTTTGGATTCTTCTGTAAGGTTTATTCTTCTCTGGGTCATTCTTTACATTCTTTTGTATAAATTAAACTTATTCATAATGGTCCAATTTCTGCTCCCTATCAACAGGTGGGAGGATAGAAAAAAAGCCTTTAATCGTATTAGTCTGTTTGCGCGCGGAAAACACGGCGCGGCGATCTTTATCAAGAATGGAGAGCAAATCACCCGACGCTCGGAAATGGACAGCAAAAAACCGGGAGTGGCGCTTGTGGATTTGAGTAGCGCGATTGTGCTTACTCAAAACGATAATGCCAAGACCTGGTATTTGCCTGATGAAGAGGAGATTGCTCCTACTGCGAAAAAAAAGAGTGTTATTCAATTTCCCTGGCAAAATAAGAAACCCGACACTTCCTTTTATGAAGCCAAAGGACCGGGCGTGGTTTTTATCGAAAATGGCCAGCGAATTCACAGTATTATCAATCTTCGTAAACAAACCCGCACGAGCGAAGAGGTTGTCGTTTATACCCGCAATGGAATTAAGATTAAATCGACCGTTTCGGTGGTATTCAGTTTAAGCGATGAACCTGATATTTTAACTGTCGGGTATGTGGGGGGAACAACCCCAAGCCATTTAAAGATATTAAATATAAAAGAAGACGGCAACAATATAACCATTGAGAGTGTTTATAACCTTGACCAGGGCGATGCGGAAGAAGTTCTTCATTCCATACAAAACCCCTTCACAGCATTATCTCCCTCAGAAAATCTGATAGGCGCGCCGTACACATTTGACAAAGACCGCGTTTTGCAGGCCGCGCTTTCGCAGGCGCGCAATAAAAGCAGTGAGGCTATTTATTGGCACGAATCTCCCCTTGAGGCTGCGACCGATATTTTTAGAGCGACGCTTGCGGAAATTCCGTACGATAATTTATTTAACGGCAGTATTGCGCGCAACCTGCCTAACTCGAATGCGGGCGATGAACACAGCAGGGAGGGTGATAAAAAAAATGAAAAAATGACTGTACAGACCTTGTCAAGAATTAGAGATGACTTCTCAATAAAGGTCAAGTTGCGGGGCATGATCTCGTTTCAATTTATTGAGCACATGGGCGGCTCTCCTTTTTACAAAGGACAAAACATTCCATTAAGTTCTGTAAAAAAATATGCGCCGGTTCCCCTTGCAGGGGAAAAATTTAATTTTTTCCGTGATCGGGGAATCGTTGTAAAAAAAGCGTCGTTTGGCGAGATACTGGCAGTGGAAGAGGGAATTCAAAAAAGAATGGTGGGAAATTGGATGGCTAAAATGAAAAACGAAATAGCTATCTCCAATGCTGAATATGAATTGGAAGCGATACGAGTGCATAATCGTAATCGTGCCTTGTTGCAGGAGGAGATGACCCACCTTCTCGCGGGTGTGTTTCAATCCACCCCTCACTTTGACGAAGCGCTTGCCTTACGCGTCTTGCAAGCCCTGGAAACTTCGATTACTGAGATGTCAGACGTAGATATGCAGTCAATTGATATATATGAACTGCTTAAGAATTTACATGATTGGATACTGTTTGACGAGTCTCGTGCAGAGCCTCCCAGTAATGGGGCGGGTAAAACCGAAAATGAACAGGAATGAGCGTGCTGACAGGCAATACTGAGGTTGCATATGTCTTTTGATGGTATTTTTTCCAAACTTGAAATTTTGTGGCGCGACACGAAGACGGCGCGTCTTGTGCGCAGCGCTGCCATTGTGATTTTGTTCTTGCTTTGGCTGGCACTGGCTTTTGTGTGGCTGTTCTCAAAAATGGAGGATGTTCCCCCCTTTTCATCAGGCTGGATTGCACTGCTAAAATATGGAATGTTGGTACTGATCATTACTATTGAGGCGTTTTATATCGGTGCGAAGTACTTGCAAGATATTTATGAAGCGCCTAGCGCGTGGCATACGTTGCAATATTTACTTGTCGTGATTTTTGGTCTGAACCTCCCGAAAATGAAAATTACCCGCGGACAAAGAGAGTTCAAAGGCAACTACGACACGATAAGTCATATTGGCGGTCCGGGAATTCTCAGAATAGCGCGAGATAACGTCGTGGTGTTGGAGACCCTGCGAACACAAGGAAATGTATTACTAGCTGGAGAGCGCGCCATTTCAAGGTTTGATTTCGTTAGGGAAATATTCTCCACCGAAGAACAATATGGAGTACTGGATAATATTGAAACGCTGACGGCCGACGGTATTCAGGTCTCGGTTCAAAATGTTCAGTTTAGATTTAGGATTGACGGGCATTTTAAACTACCTGAAAACGATTTTCAGGCGAAGGATTATATCCCTGCAAAGAAAGCCGTAATATATCTAACCTACCAAAGACCCGCTGACGCCAAGGGAAATTTGCCTTTCTGGACAGGCGCGGTAAGTGGCGCTGTTGCAGGGATTATTAAAGAGCTTGTTAATAACACCTATCTTGATGACTTGATTGCGCCTTCGCACATAGAGGGACACCCCTTGGACAAACTGCGAAATAAATTTGTTTCACCTCAAATACACGAGCGATTTAACAGTATGGGCATAAAATTTATGGCATGTAATATTGGTGAAATTAGCATGAACACCAAGGATGTAGATATAGACAAGGAACGCCTGAAAGCCTGGTTTGTCAAGCAGTCGGGTGTTCTCAAAGTGATTCGCGCGCAAGGTAAAGCAGAAAGCTTCGTGAGCCATGAGCGGGGAAGAACCGAAGGCCAGGCGATGTTATTAAATAGTATTGCAAACGCTCTTCAAGATATTGGAATCAAAGGTGGAGACGCGGCTTCTGTCAGAAAAAATTTGCGAAATATTTTGTTAACCCGCACCGCCCAAATTCTTGAAGCCCGCACTTCTGTATACCGTAAACATATAAATGAGGATGATCAAAATGACAGTAAAAGAAACATGTGATCAATGGATAAAATATGTCTATGAACAGTGGGTTGAAAATTGGTTAAGAAGCGACTTGAAACCATATTTGCGCGACTCTACAAGAAATATGGTCAAGCGTATGAAAGACGCTTCGCTGGAGCATGCCCGCGCAGAAGAAGCGTGGAATTTAATGGAACGTTTAAAGCGGTTGAGTGATGGTTTTATTAATAATGACGATGTAGTTAATGAGGCAAGATACAAGTATGAAAAACCTGAAATTTATATGGAATGCGCCTTGGTTGCGTATAAATTGGGAGACCTTCAAGAGGCGTTAAATCTCATTCAAATTTCAACAAATAATTTTTCACGGAGAACTCCGCATAAAGCTGTCAGTCATTGGCTGTGCGGCTGTATTCAGTGGCAAATGACGGCGCATTCTGAAGATGCAGTGCTGTCTTGGGAGAGAGGCTTGCAAACTATTGGCGAGGTAGAGAAGGATACGGCCAATAATGATCATGCGAGGACAAAAAAATGCAAAGAGATTGGCGCAGAGATGAAGGATGCAATCAATCAGGCAACTCTTTCCAACGTACCCCCGCCACCTCCCGTTTCCGGCGCGAGAAGCAGGTCTGTTTCTTCCATCTTGAACTTAAATGCGTATGAAGCGAAATTGAAGATGTTTCCCTTTTATGGAGCCATTCCCGCTGGTAACCCAGCTCGGGCATTGGATTACCCCATCGGCAGCGCCTGTGTTGATGCTTTGGAACTTGAAACCGATCGCTTTTATAAAGTTTTTAACATCAAACAAGAAAAAGAAATCAGTTTGAACGTAAATTCCGAATATTTTATGCTCAAGGCAAGCGGCGACAGCATGAACATAGCCAAGCCAGTAAACATTGATAATGGCGACTATGTTTTATTGTTAAAAACAACCATGCCGCAGGATGGCGATATCGTGGCGGGTGTTATCTTAAAAGAGGATGAAACTGCCACACTAAAGCGCTACCGTGTTGAGGGTGGTGAAAAAACCCTTGTGTTCGAGAGTGATACTTTAGATAGGTGGATACCGATGACTAGTGAGGATTATGTTCAAGGCGTAGTGGTGGCAGTTTTGAAACCTGTCAATGATTAAACTCGAATTTCACAGCCACACCCGCGCCTCCAAAGACTCCCTCACCCGTCCTGCGGACTTGATTAAAGCCGCCCGCCGCAAGGGACTGGACCGGCTTGTGATCACTGATCACAACTCGATTGCGGGGGCGTTGGAGGCGCAGGCCATTG
>CXWL01004722.1_pt1 | contig 31829 bp, 39 predicted proteins | sample 590931 | NCBI WGS metagenome assembly CXWL01 (sample SAMEA3498368, study PRJEB10139) | groundwater metagenome | biome: water well; material: biofilm material | place: Germany | collected 2015-04-27
CCGCGGCCATGGCGATGATCGCGCCCGCCCCGGCGCACACGCCCTCCACCGCCGCGATCACCGGCTGCGGGCAGTGGCGGATCGCCTTGACGAGGTCGCCGGTCATGCGCGTGAACTCCAGCAGCTGCGGCATCGCCATCTTCGTCAGCGGCCCGATGATCTCGTGCACATCGCCGCCCGAGCAGAAATTTCCGCCGGCTCCCGTGATGACGATTGCTTTTATTTCTTTTTCTGTTCCTAAACTAAAAAACAGGTCCCGAAGTTCGGCATAGGACTCAAAGGTCAACGGATTCTTCTTGTCCGGCCGGTTCAACGTGATCACGCCGACGCCGCCCTCCTGCTTCCAGAGAAAGTGCTGCGCCTCGATCATGATCCCGCCTCCATGGTGGCCTGCTTCATCCGTGCCAGCAGGCGGTAGGTGTCCGCCTGCTCCTTGCGCGTCAGCCCGCCGAGCAATTCGACGATCCATCCTTCGTGCTCGCGCGCCATCTCGGCGAAGGCCTTGCGCCCGGCCCTGGTCAGCCGGACGCGCCAGGCGCGCCGGTCGGCGGGATCGTCGGCGCGCTCGACCAGGCCCTCCTTCTCCAGCGGGTCGACGATGCCGGTGACATTGCCGCCGGTCACCATCAGGTGGCGCGACAGTTCGTTCATTTTCAGGCCGTCGGGGTAGCGCCAGAGCNNAGTTCGTTCATTTTCAGGCCGTCGGGGTAGCGCCACAGCTGCGACATGAGGTCGAAGCGCGGCAGCGTCGTGTCGAAGCGGCCCTGCAGGCGGGCGCGCACCTCGCGCTCGATCAGCTGGGAGCAGGTCAGCAGGCGCAGCCACAGGCGCAGCGCCTGGTGGTCGTCGGTGCGGGACGCGGTCTCCCGGTCCATGGGGGTTTCGAACACGCGGTTACTCCAGACCTGAATAGATTAGGCCTAAAGTATCTCAGCCTCCGCGGATGTGCAAGACGTGCCCGAGTTCGCGCGCCGGGGCGAAATCTTTCAGAACGGAATCATGGATTTGGCGCAGGTTCTGCCAGGGGTCCGGGTCGGCGTAGAAGCGCCGCAGGAACAGCAGGTCCGTCAGCATGCTGTCCATCCAGTTGACGTCGGTGGTGTAGCCGACCACCGCCCGGCAGCGCGAACTCCTCAGGAACTGGCGCGCGAAGTTCTCCCCCCGCTTGCCTTTGAACACGCTGCAGGCGCCGAAATAGACGAGGTTGTCGTAGCTCTTGCCCCAGCCCGCGAACGCCCGGCACAGCGCCGCCGGGCCGATCCTGGCGAGCGCCGTGTGGATCTTCCCCGGCGAGCCGTGGAACGACAGGTAGTACACCGGCGTGTCGAAGGTCTCCGGGTCGCGCCACAGCAGGCCTTCCTTGCGCCGTGTATAGGCGGCGAGTTGCGACGGCGTATCCATGAACCGGTGCGCGATCGCCAGCGGCGGCTCCAGCTGCGCCGCGAGGCCCTCGAAGAACGGCCGCACCGAGCGCTCGCGGAAAGCCTGCACGTTTTTGTCGGACCAGTAGGTCTCCAGGCAAACCAGCTTGCGCGGCGCCTGGGCTCCGCCTTTCTTCCTCAAGGTTTCGAGCTTCCCGGAAACTGCGGCAGGCCGTCGGTGATCTCGAACCACGGCGCCTTGGAACCGACGAAGATGTGGTGCGGCACGCGGATGTCCGGGTCATCGTCGAGGACGCCAAGCGCGACATCGATGATGTCGGGGTACTTCTGGCTGATGAACTGCAGCGTCGAGCCGCAGCGCGAGCAGAAGGTCCGCTCGACGCCCGGCGAGGACTTGTAGCGCAGGACCAGCTCCTCGCCCGCCACGATGCGGAAGTTCTGGACGCGTACCGCCGCGTAGGAACCGAAGGCCGCGCCGTGCGCCTTGCGGCACATCGAGCAATGGCAATGGCTCGAGCGGCCTAGCTTGCCGTGGATCTCGAGTTTCACGCGCCTGCACAGGCAGCTGCCGCGGATCATGGTGGAAGGCTCGCTTTCCGGTCGGGGTCAGAACATCGTATTGCGATGGGCCGAAACCTCCGGCACCACCTGAAGCACGTCCCAATGCTCGACGATCCTGCCCTCGCCGTCGAGGCGAAAGATGTCGATGCCCGCCCAGTCGCGGTCCTTGTATCCAGGCCATTCCTGGTGGCAGTGCAGGACCACGTAGTCGCCCTCGGCGATGGTGCGCTTGAAGTGCACGCGCTTGCCCGGGAACTCGCGCGCCATCTTCTCGAAGTACGCGATGAAGGCCTCCTTGCCGTCCGCCACTCCCGGGTTGTGCTGGGTATAGGAATCGCCCGCGTACCGTTCGATCGCTTCTCGCGGCTTGCCCTGGTTGAACATCAGGTCATAGAACGCGACGACCGCGGCCTTGTTCCGTTCGAGGCGCGCATCCACGCCGATCTCCACTAGCGCTTCTCGGGCGGTGTTTTACCGACTGCCGCGACCAGCAGCGCCTGTGCAGCGGGGTCCACCGGCCGGTGCTTGACCTTGTCACTCGCCGGGTACTTGCCGAGGTAGTTGCCGCCCCTGCGGTCCTTCGCTGGCCGCACCGGCCGCGGCATGAAGCCGCCGCCGCAGTTCGGGCACACGTTGCGCAACACCCGCTCCACGCAATCGCCGCAGAAGGTGCATTCGAATGAGCAGATCCACGCCTCCGCGGTTTCGGGCGGCAGCGCGCGGTTGCAGTGCTCGCAGGTCGGGCGCAGTTCGAGCATGCTTACATCTTATCGCCAGACCACGCTGCCCACGCGAGGCACAACCATCCGGCAAGGAACGCGACGCCTCCCAGCGGCGTGACCGCGCCCAGCCAGCGGATCCCGCTCAGGCCGAGGAGGTACAGGCTCCCGCAGAACAGCAGCGTGCCGGCGACGAACAACCAGCCGCTCGCCGCCACCGTCTTTCCCGGCCACCGCGTGCACGCCCAGCCCACCGCAAGCAATCCGAGCGCGTGGTACATCTGGTATCGCACGCCCGTTTCGAAGACTGCCAGCATCTCCGGCACGAGGCTGTTCTTCAGGCCATGCGCGCCGAACGCGCCCAGCGCCACCGCGAGAAAAGCCGAGACGCCGCCGATCGCGAAGAACATCCTATCCACGCTCTTCGTCCATCGCCGCCCTGGCGACCTGGTAGCACTCGTCGATATGCGAGGTGCCGATGTACATCATCGCGCCGAAGCCAAGGAACGCCGACGCCACCTGCCCCGCGAACGGCAGGTACTTTGCCGCCTGCTTGGCGGTCATCTGCACCCCGACCCGCTTTAGCGCGATGAGCACCAGCTTCTTCGTGATCGCCCGGCCCACCAGGCTCTTGCCGCCCCTGCTGATGAGGGCGTAGACGACCAGCTTGCGCTCAGGATCGAGCTTCTCGATCTGTTCCGGCGTCAGGCCGAACTTGCGGTTGATTGCGGGCAGCAGTTTCATCAGCAGCCCCACGTCAGCGGCGATGTCGAGCCCCGGCAGCGGGATCACCGACGCGCCGGCCGACGTCGCCGCGCGCCGCAGCACCATCGCGCGGCATTCCTTGCGTGCCTTCTCCAGGTGCTTGTTGTCCCTGGGGAGCATCTCAGCGCCTGGCGCGCTCCATGAATGCCTGGGCCGCCGCTTCCCAGTTCTGCCCGTCGAACGGGATCACCTTCAGCGCCTTCACGTCCACGCCCTCCAGGCAGCGCACGTTGACCGCCCAGCGCGTGGGATCCAGCCGCGGGCGGGTGAACGGATGCACGCCGCAGGTCTTGCAGAAGTAGTGCTTCGCCCGCATCGTGCCGAACTGGCGCACGCCGAGCCCGGCCAGGTCGCAGTCGATCGTCAAATCCGCGTCCACCGCCGCCGTCCACAACGCCCCCGCGCGGCCGCACATCGAGCAGTTGCATTCCATCGCGTGCGTGAGCGGCTTCGTCCGCAGCGCGTGCTTCACCGCGCCGCACTGGCAGGACCCCCGGTAAGTCGTCAGATCCATCGGCGCACCTTCTCCTTGTAAGCCGCGTAGTCCGCACCGAACAGCGAAGCCATCACCCGCTCCTCCGGCGCGATCTGGAAACGGTTGATGTAGAGCACGAAGATCGGCACCCCCAGCAGCGCCGGCCAGCTCGCGAGATACCCCGCCCAGCCGAGCAGCACGATCGCCATGCCGAGGTACATCGGGTTGCGCGTGACCTGGAACATGCCCGAACTCACCAGCGACGAAGCCTTCTCCGGCTGGAGCGGATTCACCGTCGTCTTCGCCCGCCGGAACGACACCACGCCGGCAATCGCGATCGCCGCTCCCACCACCAGAAGTGCCAGCGCGAGACCCACCCGGACACCGAACGGCACCTCGAGCGGCACCGCCAGCGACGCCAGGTACCACATCAGGCCCCCGATCCCCAGCCCGACCGCGGGCGGCGGGATCTTGTGCTCAAGAAACTTCATCACCTCCACGATACACGACCGCGAAGCGCTCGCAGGTCACCGGCATCCGCACCTCCGGCACGCGCCCAATCCGCTTGCACTCCCGCCCGAAGTACGCCCAGTGCGCCTCCCGCCAGAACCGCAGCGACCCATCGCCCTCCCCCTCCGTCGCGGCAAACTCCTCCGACACCTCCTCATAAGGAACGATGTCGATCTGTACCGTCTCGATGACGCATAGAGGCTTCTTCGCCCAATTCGTCACCACACTCAGATCGCTCACCCTCGGCAACGGCTTGCCATCATGCTCAAACACCCACACCAGCCCTGCCGTCGCCCGCTTCGTGCCGCGCAGGACGAGCTCGCCCAGTTCGTTAGCGCTCGATTCGTGGTCGTCGAAGTGGAATGCTTCGTAGAACCGGGGCGTGGGGTCAGTTTTTTGCGTTGCCACGTAAGACTTCCAGAACGGAACAAAGTGTGCGGGAACGTTCATCAGCCATTCACCAAATTATTTGGCCTTTTCCTTCAATTCCCAGTCAATTAACTCTTTAATTGACTCTACGGCCAGTTCAATAGCAACTTCCAAAACCATCGCGTTTGCTTGCGCGCGCACTAAGAACACCAGGCTGAGACTCAGAAGCAGGACCCAGATTGCGCTCAATACCTCCGAAATTTGCCTCATCATTGGCCAAATGGTGTTCTTGATCCAGCGTGCAAGCGATATCGCAGCAGGTGACATTGAGGCGAGCAACGCCGCAACCAATGTGACCCCAATCACTATTGCAACTATCAGGAGCAGCGCCTTCCCGCCCGCCTCGACTAACTTATCCATGAATGGGCGGTGAATTGCCTCCATTGGATAGAACAAAATTGTGAAAAAGAAGAGAAAAAAATTGAACCCGCCAGCCAGAAGTCCGTAGGACGGATTCAGAATTCCACGCGAGACACCTCCGAATACCTCCCCTAGCGCGTCAATGCAAATTGCGAGGATGATCACTAAAATCGAAAGAGTCCAAGCGACAAGAGTCGCCCTACCTGAAAACTTCTTCAGCACGAGCAACCCACGGACGGAAGAACTGAGGCGAGATCTCGCTCGAGGCATAGAAGACCAAATTCCAAATTGCCGGGTTATGTGCCGCATATCATTGCACGGGCGCTCAAAAAGCCGAGCAAAATCAGTCGTATCTCAAACTGGAAATAGAGATAAGTGGTGCGCTTACGCACAATCCTTTGATTCCCCGCGATTGGGCGGATGCCCACGCGTACACTTGCCGCCGGACTTGAAAAGGAAGCAAACATGAATTTCGGATACAACGGCCTCTGGGGCCTGCTGGTGCTGGCGGGGGACGTCTGGGCGATCATCAATATCGCGCAGAGCTCTGCTTCCAACGAGAAGAAGGCGCTGTGGATTGTGCTGGTGGTGGTGCTGCCGCTGCTCGGGCTGATCCTGTGGTATTTCCTCGGGCCGAAGTCCGGCGCGAAGGCTTGATCAAGGAGGGGTGATGTTCGAGACGACGATCGCGGGCAGTTTGCCGAAGCCGGGCTGGCTGACGGAAGAAGACAAGCTGTGGCCGGCGTGGAAGGCCGAGGGCAAGGACCTGGCGCGGGCGAAGCGGGATGCGACGCTGCTGTGGCTGAAGGAGCAGGAGGACGCGGGCATCGACATCGTCACCGACGGCGAGCAGTCGAGGCAGCACTTCGTGCACGGTTTCCTCGAATACGTCGAGGGGATCGACTTCGAGCACAAGGTGAAGATGGGCATCCGCAACAATCGCTACGACGCGATGGTGCCGGTGGTGGTGGGCCCGCTGAAGCTGAAGGGCCGCGTGCACCAGGTCGAAGCGAAGATCGCGCGCGCGCACACGAGGAAGAAGCTCAAGATCACGATGCCGGGGCCGATGACGATCGTCGACACGCTCGCCGACCGGCACTACGGCGACAAGGTGAAGCTGGCGATGGCGTTCGCCGAGCTGCTGAACCAGGAGGCGCGCGCGCTGGAGAAGGACGGCGTGGACACGATCCAGTTCGACGAGCCGGCGTTCAACGTCTTCATGGGCGATGTCACCAAGTGGGGCATCGACGCGCTGCACGTCTGCATCAAGGGCCTGAAGAAGGCCACGACCTGCGTGCACATCTGCTACGGCTACGGCATCAAGGCGAACCTGGACTGGAAGGAGACGCTCGGCCAGGAATGGCGCCAGTACGAGGAGATCTTCCCGGCGCTGGCGAAGAGCCGGATCGACCAGGTGTCGCTCGAGTGCATCCACTCGAAGGTGCCGGCCGAGCTGATGAAGCTGCTCAAGGGCAAGGACGTGCTGGTCGGCGTGATCGATGTCGCGAGCGACAGGGTCGAGACGCCGGAGGAAGTGGCGAAGACCATCGGCAAGGCGCTCAAGTACGTGCCGAAGAAGCACCTCTTCCCCTGCACCAACTGCGGCATGGCGCCGATGAGCCGCGAGATCGCGATCGCCAAGCTGAAGGCGCTCGCCGCGGGTGCGGCGATCGCGCGCAAGCGCTACCGCTGATTTTTAGAAAATTCCAGCAATAGCCGGACGGTCTCCGCCGGCTGCTCCTGCTGCACCCAGTGCCCGGCGCCCTCGACGTAGTGGACGCCGCGGAACTGCGAGCAGCCGTTGCGCAGGATTTTCTCCGGGTCGCCTGAGCGCTGGTAGGGACCCCAGTCGCTCTTGCCCGCGATGAAGCAGGACGGCACGTCGATTTTCCGGCCGGCGAACATTTCCAGCTCGGCGTTGAACGCGCCGGTGGTGCCGCAGCGGTACCACTGCAATCCGCCCTGGAAACCGGTGCGCGCGTACTCCGTGCTGTAGACGCGCAGCTCGTCGTCGGGCAGCCACTTGAACGCGGCGATCTCCGCGACGGAGGGCATCTCCGGCGCCACGGTCTCGGCCATGTTCTTGTCGAGGTCCATGACGTAGTACGTCGGCAGCTTGGCGATTTCCGGCGCGCTCCACGAGGCCAGCACGTAGGGCTTGTTCGCTTTCCAGTCCGCACTCTTGTGGTGGTAGTAGGCGCGCAGGAAGGCGTGCAGGCCCTGCGGACAGCGCAGCATGTTGCCGTCAGCTTCGCGCGTCGAGTAGTACCACTGGTAATGCTTGCGCGGCCGCGGCAGCTTCGCCAGGTCGTCGTGGATCGGATCGTGGACTTTGCGAGGCGGCAGCGGCGGCGGCCCGCCGAAGGGCGCGCTCATCAGCGCGACCGACTTGAACAGGTCCGGCCGCACCAGCGCGCACCAGGCAGCCACCGGCGAACCGAAGTCGTGTCCCACCAGCAGCGGAACGGACTTGTGGCCGAGCGCGGCGACCAAGCCCACCGCGTCGCGCACCAGGTTCAACAGCCGGAAGGAGGACAGGTCGCCGTCGTAGCTGCCGTCCCAGCCCGTGGTACGCCCGTAGCCGCGCTGATCCGGAGCGACTACGTGATAGCCGGCTTGCGCGAGCGGCAGCATCACCTTGCGCCAGCTGTAGGCAAGTTCCGGGAAGCCGTGCAGCAGCAGCGCGAGCGGCTTCCCCGGAGTTTCGAAACCCGCTTCGAGAACGTGGACGTCCAGGCCGTTGATGTCCGGCACGAAGCGCGAACGGATCCCGGCGGGCAGGTTTATTTCAGGTGTCATTCGGAGTACCCTTCGCAGTCCTTTTTCGTCTTCTTCCACCAAGGCTACCCCATGTTCCCCAATACCCAGCTTTACATCGACGGCGCCTGGTGCGCCGCCGCCTCGGGCCGCACTCTGCCGGTGATGAACCCGGCCACCGGCAAGCAGATCGGCACCCTCTCCCACGCCGACAAGGCGGACCTGGATCGCGCGCTCGAAGCCGCCGACAAGGGTTTCAACGTGTGGCGCAGGATTTCCGCCTTCGAGCGCTACAAGATGATGCGCAAGGCCGCCAACCTGATGCGCGAGCGCCTCGACATGATCGCCACCCTCATGACCATGGAGCAGGGCAAGACCGTGGCCGAGGCGAAAGCCGAGATCCTCAACGGTTGCGACACCATCGACTGGTTCGCCGAAGAGGCGCGCCGCGCCTACGGCCGCGTGATCCCGGCGCGCGCCGAGGGCGTGTACCAGCTGGTGATCAAGGAGCCGGTGGGGCCGGTGGCGGCGTTCACGCCGTGGAATTTCCCGATCAACCAGATCGTGCGCAAGCTCTCCGCCGCGCTCGCCGCCGGCTGCTCGATCATCATCAAGGCGCCGGAAGAGACGCCCGCCTCGCCCGCCGAGCTGATCCGCGCGTTTGCGGATGCCGGCGTGCCGGCCGGCGTGGTGAACCTGGTCTACGGCGTGCCCGCCGAGATTTCCAGCTACCTGATCCCGCACCCGGTGATCCGCAAGATTTCCTTCACCGGCTCGACCGTGGTCGGCAAGCAGCTCGCGGCGATGGCCGGCGCGCACATGAAGCGCATGACCATGGAACTGGGCGGCCACGCGCCGGTGATCGTGTTCGACGACGCCGACATCGACGTCGCGGCGAAGACCATGGTGGGCAGCAAGTTCCGCAACGCCGGCCAGGTCTGCGTCTCGCCCACCCGCTTCCTGGTACAGGAAGGCGTCTACAACAAGTTCGTCGACAAGTTCGTCGAAGCCACCAAGGCGCTCAAGGTCGGCAACGGCCTGGAGGCGAGCTCGACCATGGGCTCGCTCGCCAACCCGCGGCGCTCCAGCGCGATGGAAATGAACGTCGAGGACGCAACGAAGCACGGCGGCAAGGTCCGCACCGGCGGCCACCGCATCGGCAAGGAAGGCAATTTCTTCGAGCCGACCGTGATCACCGAAGTGCCGAACGATGCGCACGCCATGAACAACGAGCCCTTCGGCCCGATGGCGATGATCAACCCGTTCAAGACCTTCGACGACGCGGTGAAGGAAGCCAACCGGCTGCCCTTCGGCCTCGCCGCGTATGCATGGACAAAGTCGGCGAAGACCGCCAACGCCATCGCCTCGCAGGTCGAGACCGGGATGATCACCATCAACCACCTGGGTCTCGCGATTCCCGAGGTGCCGTTCGGCGGCGTGAAGGATTCCGGTTACGGCTCCGAGGGCGGCACCGAGGCGATCGAGGCCTACCTGAATCCCAAGTTCGTTTCGCAGGCGGGGCTATAGCAGCAGGTCAGCAATGACTCCCGCCAGCCCTGCCGGGTTCGTCCGCACCATGTGCCCGATGAACTGCCATCCGACGCTGTGCGGGATGCTGGCGGAGGTGCGCGACGGCAAGCTGGTCGGCGTCAAGGGCGACGAGGCCAACCCGGATAGCCGCGGATTCCTCTGCATCCGCGGGCAGGCGTCGCGGGAAGTGATCGGCAATCCGGCGCGCCTGCTGCATCCCCTGGTCCGCGACCGGCGCGGCGACGCTTTCCGGCGCGCCACCTGGGACGAAGCGCTCGGGCGGATCGCCGCGGGCATGGCGCAGCCCGAGCGCGTCGGCATCTGGCCCGGCCACGGCACCTTCACCACCAATTACGGCACGCGCATCAGCGCGCAGCTGCTCGCGCGCTTCGCCAACTTCCACGGCAGCCAGTTCTGGAGCCCGACCATGATCTGCTGGGGCCTGGGCGCCTTCGGCCTCGGGCTCACCGGCATGCTGGAGACCAACACCAAGGAGGACATGGGCGAGCATTCCCAGCTGATCCTCCTGTGGGCGGCGAACCTGGCGAGCCAGCCGAACACCGCGCCGCACCTCATGGCGGCGAAACGGCGCGGCGCGCATGTCGTCACCATCGACGTCCGGCGCACCGAGGCCGCCGCGCAGTCGGACGAGGTGCTCATCCTGCGGCCCGGCACCGACACCGCGCTGGCAATGGCCATGATGCACGTGATCTGCGCGGAGGCGCGCCAGGACGCGGCGTTCGTCGCCGCGCACACGGTCGGCTTCGAGCAGCTCGCCGCGCAGGTTCGCGACTGCACGCCGGCGTGGGCGGCCGGCATCACCGGCATCCCGGCCGAAAAGATCGCGGCGCTGGCGCGGCGCTATGCCGGCACGCGGCCCGCGATGATCGTGCTGGGCGGCAGTTCGATGCACAAGGGCGCCAACGGCTGGCAGGCCGGGCGCGCCATTTCCTGCCTGCCCGCGCTGACCGGCAACGTCGGCATCGCGGGCGGCGGCTTCGGGCCGCGCCACGGCAGCGCCGCGCACGGCCGCGGCCTGGGCAGCATCATCGAACCCGGCCGCCGGGTTCCGGGCGCGATCATCCCGAACCAGATGTCGGCGGTGACCACTGCGTTGCGCGAAGGCCGCATCCAGACCCTGTTGCTCATGGGCACCAACATGCTGTCTTCGTTCGCCGATGCCGAGGACGTCGAAGCGGGGCTGCGGCGCACGCCGCTGGTCGTGAGCTACGACCTGTTCCTGAACGAGACCGCGAAGCGCCATGCCGATGTCGTGCTGCCGGGCACCGCGTGGCTCGAAGAAGTGGGCTGCAAGATGACGCACACGCACCTCTACCTCATGGAGCAGGCGCTCGCGCCGCCCGGCGAGACGCGCTCGCTCTACGCGATCGTAAAGGAACTGGCCGAACGGCTCGGCCTGGAGGGATTTCATCCCTGGGCGTCGGAAGAAGCCATGGTGGACGCCATCCTGGATCACCCCTGCACCGGCCGCGCGACCGTGGCTGGACTGCGCGCCGAAGGCGGCATTCGCGCGCTGAACGTGTCTCACGTCGCTAATCCGACGCTGGAATTCGACACTCCGTCGCGCAAGATCGAGTTCTACTCGGCGCAGGCGGAGCGCCTCGGACTGCCGCCCTTGCCGGCGCATATCGAAGGCGCCGGACAAGCAGCGCCCGCCCATCCGCTTGCGCTCGCCCAGGGACGCACCCTCACCCACTTTCACGGCTTCTACAACAATGGCCAGGAACTGCCGACGCTGGCGCGGCGCGAGGCCGAGCCCTCGTTGTGGATGTCTCCCGCCGATGCGGCGTCGCGCAATGTTGCCGACGGCGCGGCAATCCGCATTTTCAACCAGCGAGGCGACCTGCTGGCGAAAGCGCACGTGACCGACCGGATCTCCGCCGGCACCGTCTGGATGCGCGACGGCTGGCCGGGACTCAACCGGCTCACCGCCGGCGCGCCGGTGCTGCCGGATGCCGCGGTCGAACTGTTCGCATTCTCTGCCGGGCAGGCGTCGTTCGACGCGATGGTCGAAGTGGCGCTGGCGGAGCCCGCCAGATAGCAGCGCTCGCGCCCTTCCAGGTCCGCAGTTTCCGCTACCAGTGGCCTGCGGACCTTTGCACGTCCTGGGCCTTCGAGATGGAGGCGCTGATCCTGGGCTGGTACATCCTGTCCACGACGGGATCGGTGCAGCAGCTGGTGGTCGTCGGCGCGCTGGGTTGGCTGGGGTCGCTCTTCTCGCCCTTCTTCGGCATCGTGGGCGACCGCATCGGCGTGCGCACGCTGCTCTGCGCGACGCGCGGCATCTACGCGTTGCTGGCGGCGACGCTGATGCTCCTGACCCTGAACGACGCGCTCGAGACGTGGCACGTGTTCGCGGTCTCGGCGGTCGCCGGGATGCTGCGGCCTTCCGACATGGCGATGCGCCACGTCCTCGTGGGACAGACCATCCGCCCTGAACTGCTGATGGGGGCGCTCGGCATTTCGCGCACCACGTCCGACACTGCAAGACTGGCTGGGGCGCTCACGGGCACCGCTGGCGTGGCGCTGATCGGCATGGGCCCCGCGTACGCGGTGGTGACGGCGGTGTATGTCGCCGCATTCCTGCTTTCTTTCGGGGTAGCCGTAACGCCCGCAAAAGAGAAGCCCATTGAAGCGCTCGCGCCCATCGCCAGCCTGAACGAGGGCCTTCGCTATGTCTGGAACAAGCCCGAGCTGCTGGGCGCGTTCAGCATCGCCTTCCTCGTCAACCTGCTCGCCTTCCCGTTCTTCCTCGGATTGCTGCCCTACCTCGCCAAGGACGTATACGGCATCGGCCAGTCGGGCCTCGGTTACCTCGCGGCCGCATTCGCCTGCGGCGCGCTCGCCGGCTCGTTGATGGTGGGCGCCGGCCACGTGCCGCGGCAAGCGGGCAGGGTCATGCTGTGGAGCGCCGCGGCCTGGTTCGTCTTCATTTTCCTGCTGGGACAGACCCGCTCCATGGAATTGGGCCTCGTGCTGCTCTTCGCTTCTGGCTTCGTGCAGAGCTACTGCCTCACCCCGCTGGCTGGGCTCATGTTGCACGCCTCCAGCGACGAGATGCGCGGCCGCGTCATGGGCATTCGCATGCTCGGGATCTGGGGCCTGCCGCTTGGGCTGCTCGCGGCCGGGCCCCTGATCGCGCAGGCAGGCTACTCGGCCTCCACCTTGATCTACGCCGGCCTCGGCCTGGCCGCGACCCTCGCCATCGGCTACCGCTGGCGGCGCGCGCTGTGGCACGATTCGGCCGTCGCCAATTCAAATCGTCAGAAGCATCAATGATCGAGGGAGCAGTACTTTTTGCGGATCTGATGCTGGGACCGCTCCAGCGCGAACTCGACGAAAAGGCCGCCGCAGCGCTGATCGACAGCGCAATGCGAACCGTCGAAAGAGACATTCAGGCCGGCAACGGCAGAATCGTGAGAGCGGCCGGCGACGAAGTCCTGGCTCTTTTCCCCAGCGTCGCAATGGCCGCTGCCTCTTCCATCGGCATGCAGCGCAATCTGTCCACACTTTCGCTCGCCTGGCCCTCGCGTTCGCGCCTGCGCATCGGCTTCGCCTGGGGCCCGTTCACTGAAAAGGACGGCGATCTCCTCGGCGACGCGGTCATCCTTGCTTCGCGCGCCTCGCTGCTGGGCACCACGAAGACCATCGTGCTTCCCGGAGATTCAGTGGCCCGCCTGAACCCGGATCAACGCGCGAAGTGCAGCCTGCTGTGTGCCGCTGCGCTAAAGAACAGGCCTGCCAAGGTCGAGTTTTTCAATTTGGCGTGGAGCGAATAACATGTCAATAGGAGCCAATGGAAAAGGACGGCCTATGCACAGAAGCTCTCTTTTGATTTTGCTCCCCGGCTTGCTTGTGTCTTTCGGCCCGCCAGCCTGGGCAGATACTGACTGCGTAAGGCTCTGTCGTTCAGACTACCAGAGCACGCGCTGGCCCAGCGACCAACGCATGTGCACACGGACCTCTGCATATGGCCGATGCGTCGAAGAAACTCTGCAAAACGTAAAAATCTACTGCGCGCAGCGCTGCGAAGACAATCCGCGAGCGTATAGCCAGAATCCTTCGCAAGGTTTACAACTGACTCCGGACTCACAAGAACGGTTGAGGGAAGGGATGAGGGAACAGATGGATCGATACCAACAGGAGCCCCGACGCCGCGGAACGCCAAGCGGCCAGGGAGGAATACGTAACTAGTCGTGAATTTTCAGCCGACGAAGAAATCGAAGTTCCAGATGTGAAGTAAGCCAGCGGCAAAAGTACTTGTCTTGGAGGGAGCGAATTCCATGATGCAATCGGCAATGTCTTCTTGCGTAAACCGCTGTCGTATGGATTACCAGACGACGCGTTGGACAAGCGACCATCGCATGTGCACGCAGACCTCCACATACAGGCGATGCGTCGAAGAAACCCTGCAAAACGTAAAGATCTACTGCGCGCAGCGCTGCGCAGACAATCCGCGAGCGTTTGAACCGGAGGCGACGTCTTCCGCTCGTCCTCCGCTGCAAATTGATCCGACCGTGCCCAACCCCACTCCGCGCCACCGCGGAAACCCAACGCCTGGGGGAATCCGTGGCTAGCTACTACTCCGGATCGATTGTCGAACGAGCCTTCTCGGTCATCGTCGTAATCGCATTGCTTCTCGGATCGGCTCCGTCATTCGCTCAAGTGGATCAATCGTTGCGCTGGCAATCGATCGACGCCGGCAAATGCAACATTCTTGTAGATCACAGTACAGCCCGAAACTTTGCTGACCGACGGTTGGTATGGGATGGGAATTGTGTGAATGGACTAGCGGAAGGCAATGGCGTCTTTCGGCAATACTCCAAGAACACTGGAATGCTTCGATGGATAGGCAAGGAGCAGCGGGAACAGGGAAAGGTAACGAAGCTCGAAGAGTCCTACAGCCTGGACCACGGGATATTAGGAAAAATCCGGGTCCAGCCCGGTCAGTTTCCGGGCAGATCGGATAACTTTGTGATGCCTGACGAGGTTCCGGTTTGGGCGCGAGAAATTGTGGGGAAAGGTTCCGGCGCGAGAACTGGAGTCGCTCAAAACCCAGGCGTGGCGCCGAAATCCAGCAGCGCCCCGGTCCCGGTTGGAATGTCCTCGTTTCCTGCCGGAAAGTGCAAGATATTCCTAAACGTCCAAGTTGCCGACTTTCTCTCGAAGGTCGGGCACCGCATCGACTGGAATGGTCCTTGTGTCGATGGAGTCGCGCACGGCAATGGAATCGGCCGCAGCTTCCTGAAGCCGAACAGGTTGATATCAATATGGAAAGGAGAAGTCACGCGAGGCGAACTGAAAATCATTTCCGAAGAATATCGGCGCGGCAAGGACAACTGGATCGGCATGCACAGGAACGGGGCCACCGTCGACATGCCGATTGCGAACTTCGCGCAAGTCTCGCCTTCCAGCGTGCCTGAGTGGGCACGAGAGATTCTCCCCGGCACGCCGCGCAATACTGTTGCCGCCGCGCCCACCTCGGGAGGCGAACAGGGACGTGGGGCACAAAAAGGGGCACTCGGAAGCGGAACAAATCCAGCCAACCCTCCGCCAGGGCACGTTCTTGTGGATGCAGGCCCTTGCGGTATTTACCTACCAAGAGAATCCAGTCAAATCGCCCGCAATCGCTGGACCGGTCCATGCCGAAGTTCCCTCGCCCACGGGAGAGGGATCTTGCGGGTTCAACTTCTATCCGACAGCGCGTACTTACACATCGGAAAAGTTGAAATGGTTAATGGAATTCAGAAAACGAGAGACCCACTGTACGAAGCATATGCATTTCTCCCGCCGAACAGCATTCGCAAGATGTCGGGTTCCTCTGCGTCGGTAGACAGTAGCGACTTCCCTCCCTCTCAAGTCCCTGCTTGGGCGCGCGAGGTAACGGAACAGACACCGAGTTCGTCGCCACCGATGGCGAAGTCGCAAGGCGGCGGCTCGGGACCGACTAGCAGATCGCAAGGCGGGGCGTCCTCATCTATTGCTGCGCGAGTGCTACGGGCTACGATGGAAATTGAACTAATAAGACCTTCGGATCTACCGGCCGGCCCGCCGATCAAGTGGCGCTCGGCGGTAGCTGGGCGCAGCGAGGACGAGCTTCGCAGAAACGCTGATGCACTCGCCAAAGCTTGGGCTTCAAAATCGAGTTGGCAGAATGAAGGGGTTCGGTCCGTTCGCATTGTTGCGATCTGCAACGGGCCTGGCTTCGTTATGGAAGCTCGCGTCGCCGTCAGGCGAGGTGGCAGCACAGACGACGGCACGAACTTCGGTGGCTGTTTCCAAGGAAAAACCGTTGAAGAGCAAGTAGCTGAAATTCGACAAGCAGAAGCCAAATTGGTTGCCGGCGCAACCGAATGGGCATATTACGAAATCGTATTTGGCTATGTCGATGAAACAAATTTCTTTAGCGCAAACCGATATGAAAATATTTTAGGCTCACGAGACAATGCGCATTCCCCTCTATTGGGTCTCCTGCCTCGCGGATATCTTTCGTACGCTTGCCACAAGCAGCGCGAGAACGATAGGCAACTCAGGAACCTGGAGTCGTGCTATCGACAAGGAACCGCAAACGCGCGCTCTGGATCCGGGGGTTAACTAGATAACCGGGGCGATAGATGGACAGCAGAAATCACGTCGAATTCTATTCACACATTTTCTATCGCCTCAACATACACAAGCGCGCTCGTTCTTCTCTCCACAAGAAGGACAAATGACCAGCAACACGTCGCAATCGATGTGCCAGTGCGACACCTCCGTGAGGGACTTCTGGCCGAATTTGCGGCACCGCTGGAATCCCATCCCGACGCGTTGCCCGCATCGCTCACAGGCGTCCTGCCGCTGATCATCCACGGTGGATATGAGTTCCCACTGCGTGAACCCCATCTCCCACTTGTGATCGCAGTCCCAGCACTCGTAACTGCGCCGGAAGAACTCGATGGCCTTGCCGCAGTGGATACAGCCGGGAGGCCTTTCTGCGCCGTAACGGCGCTCGGCCTCTTCCCAATACTTCATCACCAGCTGGGGCGACTTCTTCGCGCAGTCCGTGCAAAGAAACGTGAGCATTCGACCTGACTACAATGGGGCTCCGATGCCGCGATTGTCCCTGAAAACCCATGACTGAGGGCGTGGTCCTGTTCGCAGACCTGCAGATGGACCCGCTCTACGATTCGCTCGGCGAGCAGGCCGCAAGAGCGTTGATCGGCGACGCCCTAAAGATCCTGGACGAAGGAATCCGGGCCGGCGCGGGCCGAGTGGTGAAGAAAATCGGCGACCAGGTCATGGCCGTGTTTCCCGATGCGGCCGAAGCTGCGATCGCAGCCATCGCCATGCAGAGAGGCGTAGCCGCGTTGGCGCACGCGAAATCCAGGGAATCGCGCCTGCGCGTCGGCTTCGCATGGGGGCCGTTCGTCGAACAGGCGGACGGCGACCTCTTCGGCGACACGGTCAGCCATGCGTCCAGCACCCTGTCGCGCCGCCGCAATGGGAAGATCGTGCTTACCGGCGACGCGGCGTCCCGCCTGCCGCCGGCGCAGCGCGCAAAATGCAGCCTGATCTACACCCTTGAACTCAAGGGCAAGGGCGGATCAATCGAATACTTCGAACTGCCTTGGGAATAGAATTCCGAAAATTAGCGAGGCCCACATGACTGCGACCGCGAAAATCCACCCCTCAGGCATGACCGCCGCCGAATGGCAGGCGCGCTGCGACCTGGCGGCGCTCTACCGCGTGGTGGACCACTTCGGCTGGACGGATGTCATCAACACGCACATGTCGGCGCGCATCCCCGGCGAGCCGGGCGCGTTCCTCATCAATCACTACGAGGAAATGTTCCACGAGATCACGGCTTCCAGCCTGATCAAGATGGACATGGACGGCAAGGTAATCGGCAAGCAGGGCCGTTTCAACGCCGCCGGCTTCACCATCCACAGCGGCGTCTACAAGGCGCGGCCCGACGCCAACTGCGTGATGCACACCCACACGCGTGCCGGCGCCGGCGTCTCGATGCTGCGCAAGGGCCTGCGCCCGATCAGCCAGGACGCGCTCAACGTGCTCGACGAGGTCACCTACCACGAGTACGGCCAGCCGGCGACGCAGGAGGAATGCGACGCGCTGGGCAGGAGTTGCCAGAACGGTTCCTGCGTCGTGCTGCTGAATCACGGCCTGCTGACGCACGCCTCGACCATTCCGGGCGCGCTGCAGCGGCTCTACATGCTGGAGCGTGCCTGCGAACTGGAGCTGATCGCGCGCACCCTGGGCGAGCCGCCGGTACCGATCGCGGACGACGTCATCGAGGGCGTGGCGAAGTGGATGAAGTCAGCCCGCGCGAAGCCCGACTACGGCCTGCATGAATGGAACGCCCTGCTGCGCGTGGTCGAGGGCAAAGGCAGCGACTACCGGCGCTGAGGACAGCCGGGCGGACTTTGTGACAGAATCCGCGAAAAGCAAGGCACATCAGGCCCGGGAGGGGCGATGCAGGATTCTCAAGTCATCCAGCAGTTCGTCGAGGCGTCCGATCCGGCCGCCCTCCGGATCGCCTTCTCCAAGCTCTGCAGTTCCGCGGGCGAAGTCGAGGCCATCGACATCGTCATGTATGGCGGCTACGGCGACTTCAGCGCGTTCTGCATCGCCAGCATGAAGTCACTGGATGCCGAAGCCGTACTCATCCGCAACTACGGCTTCCAGAAGCTCGGCTCCCGCGTCTACCTTGCCCGCGCCCTGCACGCCGACTTCGAGCGCCGCACCCTGAAGCGCGTCGCCTAGCGGCTAGTCCGCGTAGCCCGGCAGTTCGCGGTCCATCACGCGCATCATCGCTTCGAAGAACAGCCGGTCGCGCTCCTCGCGCGAATGTCGGTCATCCGGCGGGATCGACTGGACTTGCTTGACGATGGCGTCCGACAGCACTTCCAGCGGCTTGCCGGTGCTCATCGCCAGCACCTGGGCGCGGCACACGCGCTCCAGCTTGTACAGGCGCCGGTAGGCTTCGGCGATGGTGTCGCCGGTGACGAGGACGCCGTGGTTCTTCATGAAGACCGTGTGCTTGCCCTTGTTGCCGCGCGTGTTGCCCAGCACGCCGGCGAGGCGCTCGCCTTCTTCCAGCGTGTCGGCGGTGCCGGCGTAGGTGTCGTCGTAGGCGATGCGGCCGTGGTAGAAGGCCGCGGTCTGGCTGGCGGGCAGCAGGCGGTTGTCCTGCAGCATGTTGAGCGCCACCGCCCAGTTCTGGTGGGTGTGCAGCACCACGCGAGCGCCGCAGATGCGGTGGATCGGCGCGTGGATGCATTGCGCGGACAGCTCGACCACGCCCTCGCCCTCCAGCGTCTTGCCGGATTCGTCGAACACGATCATGTCGCTCGCGCGCGCTTCCGACCAGTGCAGGCCGAAGGGCAGGATCAGGTACTGGTCCTCGCGCCCCGGCACGGTGACGGTGAAGTGGTTGTCGATGCCTTCCTCGAGGTCGTGGAACACCGCGAGGCGATGGGCGGCGGCGAGCTGGATCTTCGCCTGGATGATGGGATCGACGGCACGCAGCGGATGGACGGACATGGCAAGCCTCCTGGATCAGGGATTCGGGCGAAGTATAGCGAGCCGTTCCTTGCGAAAGTGAAGGACCGCCAACACCAGCGCAACGCACTGCAGCAAGGCGCTGAAGAAGAGCGGCGTGCCCAGCCGCCAGTCGCCCTGCGGCAGGTGCGAAACGGCGGCCAGCAGCGGCACGCCGATCAAGGGCGCGGCCACCGACATCAGGCTGTTCAGGCCTCCCACGGCGCCCAGCGCCTGGCCCTGGTTGCGCGGGTCGGCGGCGCTGGAAATGATGCTCTGGATCGACGCCTGCACCGTGGAGCCCAGGCCGTTGGCGACGATGACGGCGAACAGCATCCAGCCCTCGGTCGCCGCGCCGAACAGCAGGTAGGCGAGCATCGAGGAGGTCAGGCCGATGACCGCGAGGCGCCGAGCGGTGAAGCGCTTGAGCAGCCGCCCCATCAGCACGCCCTGCACGATCGCCGACACCAGGCCGACCGCGGCGAGCGACCAGCCGTTCTCCAGCGGGCCCCAGCCGAACTTGAAGGTGGTGTACAGCACCCAGGTCGTGTACAGCACGAACTGCGCGAGGCCGTTGCAGGCGATCACCACCACCAGCTTGCCCACGCCCTGCAGCTGGTGCAGGCCGCGGAACGCCTTCAGCGGCGTCGCCGCCGCGAGGTCGAACTTGCGCCGGCGCTCCGGCGGCAGCGATTCGGGCAGCACGAAATAGCCATACAGCAGGTTGATCAGCGCGAGGCTGCCGGCGGCGAAGAAAGGCAAGCGCACGTCGACCGCGCCGAGCAGCCCGCCCATCACCGGCCCGAGGATGAAGCCGATGCCGAACATCGCGCCCAGCATGCCGAAACGGCGCGCGCGGTCCTCCGGCGGCGTGATGTCGGCGACGTAGGCGTTCGAGACCGACATGTTGGCCATCAGCGCGCCGCTCAGCATGCGCACCACGATCAGCATCCAGATCGCGGTGGCGAGCGCGGTGACGAGGAAGCTCAGCGCCAGGCCGAAGAAGCCGAGCAGCAGCACCGGCCGCCGGCCGTGCGCATCGGAAAGCGCCCCGAGGATCGGCGAGGCGAAGAAATTGGCGATGCCGAAGGCGAAGGTCACCGCGCCGTACCAGTAGGCCTGGTCCGCCTGCGAGCCGGTGAAGCCGCCCACCAGCGCCGGCAGCACCGGGATAATCAGGCCGATGGTGATCATGTCGATCAGCGTCACGCCCATGATGAACGGCATCGCTGCCGCCCGGTCCTTGCGCAGGGCCATGCCTAGCCGAGGTTGCGCCGGAAAAGCGCGAACAGCCGCTCCCAGTGCCGCTCCGCGCTCGGCTTGTGGAAGACGCCCTGGCGCAGCGGGAAGGCGAAACCGTGCTCGACGCCCGGGTACCACTCGACGCGCTGGCGCAGGCCCGGCACCTGCTTCAGGTGCACTTCGAGCCGGTTGACCATCTCCTTCGGCGCGTACTTGTCGGTCTCGGCGCAGGCGAAGTAGAGCTCGCCCTGCACCTTGTCCGCGAGGAGGTGCGGCGAATCCGCGGCATCGGTGGCGAGCCGCACGCCGTAGATCGACGCGGCGCATCTGACGCGCTCCGGAAAGCGCCCCGCGGCGGCGAACACGAAAGGCCCGCTCATGCAGTAGCCCACCGCGCCAAGCGCGCCCGCCTTCGCCTCCTTGCGTCCGTCGACGAAGTCGAGCATCGCCTGCGTGTCGCGCATCACGAGGTCGATGGTGAGGTGCTCCATCAGGGCGAACATCCGCTTGTAGCCCTCCTCGCCGCGCGCCATGACGAACTCCGGTGTCTTGCGGTAGTACAGGTTCGGCAGCATCACATAGTAGCCGGCGGTGGCGATGCGCCGCGCCATGTCGTGCAGTTCCTCGCGCTTGCCGGGCGCATCCATGTAGAACAGCACCACCGGGAAGGGGCCGCCTTCCTCAGGGTGGGTGACGAAGGTATTCATCGCGCCGTCCGAGGTCTGGATGACGAGGTCGTGTTCGATCATGCGTCGCTGCCTTTGGAAAAGCCGTCCATGATACTCAACGCGCGCTAGACTGCCGGCGAATGAGCGATTCAGGAGCCATCAAGGTTGCGGTGCTCGGCGCGGGCGCCGTGGGCTGCTACTACGGCGGCATGCTGGCGCGCGCGGGGCACCAGGTTACGCTGATCGGCCGGCCGGTACACGTAGAAGCATTCAGAAGGGCCGGCCTGCATTTCGAGGGACTGAAATTCGACGAACAGGTGCCGGTCGAGGCCAGCACCGAAGCCTCCGCGGTGCGCGGCGCGCGCCTCGTCCTGTTCTGCGTGAAATCCACCGACACGGAGCAGGCCGCGGCGCAGATCGCGCCGCACCTCGACGCGGACGCCATCGTGGTGAACCTGCAGAACGGCGTGGACAACACGGAACGAATACAGGCAAGAGTGTCCCAGCAGGTGGTTACCGCCGCGGTCTATGTCGCCACGGAGATGAAAGGTCCCGGACACCTCAAGCACAATGGACGGGGCGACCTTGTCATCGGCAGCCTGGATGGAAAGGTTTTGCCCGACGTTCTTCAGAATTTGAAATTTCAATTCGAGAAAGCATCCATTCCGACCCAGATCTCTGAAAACGTCGCCGGCGAACTGTGGGCGAAGCTGGTGGTCAACTGCGCCTACAACGCGCTCTCGGCGATCACCCAGCTGCCCTACGGAAAATTGATCGAAGGCCCGGGCATCCGCGACACCATGCGCGACGTGGTGGAGGAAACGCTGGCGGTGGCGAAGGCGAGCGGCGTGAAGATGGCGCCCGGCCCGCTTGCGAATGTCTACCGGATCGCCGAGGCCATGCCGGCACAGTTCTCATCCACCGCGCAGGACCTCGCGCGCGGCAAGCCGACGGAAATCGATCACCTGAACGGCTACGTGGTCAGGCGCGGCGAGGCGCTTGGCGTGCCGGTGCCCGCGAACCGGGCGCTGCACGCGCTGGTGAAGCTCATCGAGGCGAAGCCCCGCGCCTGATGCACTCCCGGATCTCCTCCTGGAGCCGCTCCTGCGACTGGCGGAAGGCGCGCATGTCGCTTTCGCTCAGCTGCCGCCCTGAATAGCTGCGGTTCAGTTCGGTGATCTTCGGCCCGGCGCGGTCGTTGCACTGCTTCTCGATGCCGGGCGGCGCCGGCAGCGGCGCACCGGAGGCCACGCGCTTCGCCTCCTTCTGGCAGGCCTCCGCCTTGTCCGCTGCCAGCTTGATCTGCAGGTGCACCATGCGCATCAGCTTCCGGTCCTCCTCCTGCCCGCCGCCCTTGCGATTCGCCACCAACTCGCCCTGGATGCGCGCGAGCTCCGCGTCGTAAGCGTTGATGCAGGGATCTTTCGCCTGGGCCAGCGCGGTGTCCGCGAGCAAAACCAGGAGCAAAGCAAAAGCAATGTGCACGCGCTAGGCCGGCTGCAGGATGTGGATCGCGCGATTGGCGAGCAGGTCCTTGACCTTGGCCGCGTAGGCGGCCATGTGCGGCGCGGCGGCGTGGGCCAGCAGCGCCTGGGCGCTTTCCCACTTTTCCACCACGACGAAGGTGTCCGGGCCGTAGGCGGTCTGGAATTTGAGCGCGGGATCGAGGTCCACGGCGGCGCCGTACTCGATGCAGCCCTGCTCGGCGCGCACCGCCGGCACGTTGGCGTTGAAGTGGGCAAGGACGGCGGCGCGCTGGCCGGGCTTCGTGGTGATGACAGCGATGACGTGTACCATTTCAAGCTCCTTTGTTGGCGAGACCGAAGTATAAGAGGCCATGTCCCTGCCCACCCACCTGCTTCCCACCACCGTCGTCGGCAGCTATCCGCAACCCGACTGGCTGCTGAACCGCCAGATGCTCTCGAAAATCGTGCCGCGCACGCGCATGCACGAGCTCTGGCGTATTCCGCCGGAGTTCCTCGAGCAGGCGCAGGACGACGCCACGCTGCTTGCGATCCGCGACATGGAGCGCGCCGGCATCGACATCATCACCGACGGCGAGGTCCGCCGGGAGAGCTACTCCAACCGCTTCGCCACCGCGCTTGAAGGCATGGACCACGACAACCCGGGCCGGATCCTGTCGCGCGCCGGGCTGCCGACGCCGGTTCCGCGCGTGGTCGGCCGCATCCGCCGCACCCACGCGGTGGAGGTGCGCGACCTGCAGTTCCTTCGCGCCAACACCGCGCTGCCCGCGAAGATCACGCTGCCCGGCCCCTTCACCCTGGTGCAGCAGGCGAAGAACGAGTTCTACAAGGATGACGAAGAACTGGCCATGGACTTCGCCGCGGCGGTGAACGCCGAGGCGCGCGACCTGCAGAAGGCCGGCGCGGACCTCATCCAGCTGGACGAGCCCTGGCTGCGGCACGACCCGGAGGCGGCGAAGCGCTACGCGGTGAAAGCGATCAACCGCGCGCTCGAGGGGATCACCGTGCCCACCGTGGTGCACCTGTGCTTCGGCTACGCCGCGGTGGTGGGCGCCTCGAAACCCACCGGCTATTCCTTCCTGCCCGGGCTCTCCAACACCATCGCGCAGCAGATTTCCATCGAAGCGGCGCAACCGAAGCTCGACCTGGGCGTGCTGAAGGACCTCGCCGGCAAGAAAATCATGCTCGGCGTGCTCGACCTCGGCGACAACAACATCGAGACGGCCGAAACGGTCGCGCAACGCATCCGCGCCGGCCTCAAATACGTCAAGGCCGAGAACCTGATCCCGGCGCCCGATTGCGGCATGAAGTACCTGTCGCGCGAAGTCGCGTTCGGCAAGCTCAAGGCGCTCGCCGACGGCGCCGCCATCGTGCGCGGGGAAATCTCGTAAGGCCGTCTTTGTGCTAGACTAGTCATTAGTCTGACTAGAATGATTTGGAGACCCAGGTGCATAGCTGGCCCGTACAAGACGCGAAAGCGCGATTCAGCGAACTGCTGGAGACCAGCCTCTCTGAAGGCCCTCAGCTGGTGACCAAGCACGGAAAGGCGGCGGCGGTGCTGGTGCCCATTCGCCAATGGGATGCACTGCAAACCACCGGCAAGCGCGCGCTGAAGCAGGTTTTGCTCGACGCCAACGCGCCGACGGATATCGAGGTGCCCGCCAGAGGCAAGCTGAAGCTGCGCCGCGGCTGATGTTTTTGCTGGACACGAACATCGTTTCCGAACTGCGCAAGCCAAAACCGCATGGCGGCGTCGTGGCGTGGATCTCCGCGCAGGATGCTTCGTCGCTTTACCTCTCCGCCATGACGATCGCCGAGCTGCAGCGCGGCATCGAGATGACCCGCGAGCAGGATGGCGGGAAAGCCGGTCAGATCGAGGCGTGGCTGGAACAATTGACATTCACGGGACAGGTGCTGGCGATGGATGCCGCCGTTTGCCGCGAATGGGCCAGGCTGATGCATCGCCGCTCGGATACGCTGGTTGAAGATGCATTCATCGCGGCGACTGCGAGCGTACATCGCTTTGTGGTGGTAACGCGCAACGTTCGCGATTTCAAAACGCTGGGCGTGAAAACCTTGAATCCGTTCGAGCGGAAATAGGGGCAAGACACATGGAGCGATACAGCGCAGGTAAGTACAGCCACGTCGAACGCGACGGGCACCTGCTGGTGGTCACCATCAACCGGCCGGAGGTCTACAACGCCTGCCATCCGATGGCGAACGAGGAGCTATCGGCCGAGTTCGACCGCTTTGCCGCCGATCCCGACCTCTGGGTCGCGATCATCACGGGCGCGGGCGACAAGGCGTTCTGCACCGGCAACGACCTCAAGTACCACGCCGAGCTGCGCGCGCGCACCGGCGAGCGCCCGATCCAGCCGCCGAAGGGCTATGCCGGGCTCACCGCGCGCTACGACCTCGACAAGCCGGTGATCGCGGCGGTGAACGGCGTCGCGATGGGCGGCGGCTTCGAGATCGCCCTCGCCTGCGACCTCCTCATCGCATCCGACCAGGCCGTGTTCGCGCTACCCGAGCCGCGCGTGGGACTGGCCGCGGGCGCCGGCGGCATGCAGCGCCTGCCGCGCACGGTGCCGCTGAAGCAGGCGATGGGCATGATGCTCACCGGCCGGCGCGTCGGCGCACAGGAAGGATTCGAGCTCGGCTTCGTCACCGCCGTCGTGCCGCACGCGAAGCTGATGGATGAAGCGCGCCGCTGGGCCGGCCTGATCCTCGAATGCTCGCCGATGAGCGTGCGCGCCACCAAGCAGGCCGTGATGCGCTCGCTCGATGCGCCGTCGCTCGAGGCGGCAATGAAGAACATGGACTATCCGGCCTACGCCGCCATGTCGAAAGGCGAGGATGCGATCGAAGGACCGAAGGCTTTCGCGGAAAAACGCAAACCGAACTGGAAAGGTCGGTAGTGCAATTTGATGACGTCATCCTCGGTCGCCGCAGTATCCGGGGCTATAAACCCGACCCGGTTCCCAGAGCGCTGATCGAGGAGATCATCGGCCTGGCGATGCGCGCTCCGTCGTCGATGAATACCCAGCCCTGGAACTTCTACGTCGTCACCGGCGAACCGCTGAACCGGATTCGCGCCGGCAATACCGAACGAATGAGCGCAGGCGTGCCGCAATCACGCGAGTTCCGCACAGGCCAGGCCTTTGCAGGCAAGCACCGCGAACGGCAGGTTGGCGTCGCCAAGCAATTGTTCTCCGCCATGGGAATCGCGCGCGATGACAAGGATGGGCGGCAGGACTGGGTGATGCGCGGTTTCCGCCAGTTCGACGCGCCTGTCTGCGTGATCGTGACCTATGACCGGGTGCTGCACGGAAGCGACGATGCGCCATTCGATTGCGGCGCCGTCGCAACCGCCCTGGTCAATGCCGCCTGGTCGCGCGGGCTGGGCGCCGTGATCAACAGCCAGGGAATCATGCAATCACCGGTGGTGCGCGAGCATGCCGGAATCGCCGAGGATCAGGTCATCATGAAAAGCATCGCGCTGGGCTGGCCGGACCACGGCTTCCCCGCGAATGCGGTGGTATCGGAGCGCAAGTCCGTCGCCGAGGCGTCGGTGTTCGTCGGTTTCGAGGATGACGCGCGAGACCCGTAGCCAGCGTCAGTTCAGTTTTTCCAGTTTCTGCAGCGAGCGCATGCGCCAGGGAATCTTGACGTCCGGAAACGCCTTCGGAAATTCCGTGTAGCTGACCTCGCCGACGTAGATGTCGCCGCGCGAATCCACCGCCAGGCCGTGCGGCGCGATGAACTTGCCGGTCTCCAGTCCCGGGCCCGCCTCGCCGCCCAGGCGCGCGAGCGTCTTGCCCTTGCCGTCGACGATGGACAGGCGCGGCCCGATGTTGGGCATGTTGCGGTTCACCGGCATCCCCGGCCCGAGCTCGCCGATGATGAACTTGAGCTGCGCGCCACGGCAGCAATACAGGCCGCAGGGCCGCGACATGTTGACCCACTGCGTCTCGTACTTGCCGTTGCCGTCGAACACCTGCACGCGGTGGTTCTCGCGGTCGGCGACGTAGACCCAGCCCTCGGCATCCGTCACGATGTTGTGCGCGATGTTGAACTGCCCGGCATCGGTGCCCGGCTCGCCCCAGGAGAGCAGCAGCTTGCCGTCGGGCGAGTACTTGTGGACACGGGCGTTGCCGTAGCCGTCGCTGACGTAGATCTCGCCCTTGGGCGACAGCGCCGTGTGGGTGCAGCGGTGGAACGGCAAGCCGCTCATGTACGGCGTCGGCTTGCCGGGAACCCCGAGTTCGAGCAGCACCTTGCCGTCGGTGTCGCACTTGCGCACCACGTGGCCGCCGTCGTCGGTCAGGTAGAGGATGTCGTTGGCGTCGATGTGCAGGCCGTGCGCGCGCGGGTAGCTGCCCTCGCCCCAGGACTTGAGGAATTTGCCCTCGCGGTCGAATACGATCATCGGGTGCTCGCCGCGGTTGAAGACGTAGACGTTGTCCTTGCTGTCGCAGGCGACGGCGGCCGCGTCCTTGAACTCCCAGCCCTCGGGCAGCTTCGCCCAGTCTTCCACCACGCGATAACGGTGCTCGCCGCTGCCTAGGATCGTCGCCATCGGGACTCCATGGAAAACCGGGGTCCGTAGAATAGCCGAACGCGCGCGTAGGCCGGAAAATTCGCGGAGAGATCGGCGCATGAGTTTCAAAAGCGGGTTGCTGTTCCTCCTCCTGGCGGCGGTCCCGGGCCTTGCGATCGCGCAGCCGGACAGCCGTCTCATGCGCGTGCTGGTGGGGTTCCCGACCGGCGGCGCCACCGACATCGTGGCGCGCGTCCTGAACGAGAGAATGCGCGAAGTGCTCGGCCGGCCGATCATCATTGAAAACCGCCCCGGCAACGGCGGCCAGGTCGCCGCGATCCAGCTGAAGAACGCGGCGCCCGACGGCACCACGCTGATGCTGGCGATCGACCATACCCACGTGACGATCCCGCTCACCTTCAGGGTGCCCGGCTACGACCCGCTCAGTGACTTCACGCCGGTCGCGGGTGTCGGGCAGTACTACAACGCGATGGCGGCCAGCTCGCGGACCGGCATTCGCAGCCTGAGGGACCTCGCCGCGTGGCTGAGGGCGAATCCGGAAAGGCACAACTTCGGGGTTCCGGCCTCGGGCAGCATCCCGCAATTCGCCGGCCTGATCGTCGGCACCGCGCTCAAGGTGGAGTTCATGCCGATCCCCTACAAGGGCGGCGCGCCGCTGGTGCAGGACCTGCTCGGCGGCCACGTCCCGATCGGCTTCGGGTCCCTCACCGACCTGATCGAACACCATCGTTCGGGCCAGCTGCGCGTGCTGGCCGTATCGGGCACGCGGCGCGCGCGCGCCGCGCCGGACATCCCGACCTTCCAGGAACTGGGGCTGAAGGGCGTCGACCGCAACGGCTGGCTCGCGTTCTTCGGCCCGGCCGGCATGCCCCACACCCTCGTGACGAACATCAACGCCGCCGTGCGCATCGCGATGGAAACGCCGGAAGCGCGCGAGCGTTTCGCCACGCTCGGCATCGAGCCCTCCCCGGCGGAACCGGAGGTCCTGCGCACCTGGGTCGAAGACGCGCTCAGGCACTGGGGCCCGGTGATTCGCGATTCAGGCTACGTCCTGCAGTAGCTAGGAAAATTCCCTACACGCTTTCACGGCAGCCGGCTCTACCTGACGGCGCCTGACACGGAAATACTGCGCCAATGTCGAGCTATCGCCGCACCGCGGCCGGCGACGAAGCGCTGCGCAGCGTGGATACCGCCGTCCCGGTCGACTACCGGCGGATTCTTTGCATCATCGATGGCACGACGCAGCCCAACGTCGTCCGCGGCCGCTTGCGGCAGTATTCCGACGCGCTGATCGCGGACTGGCTCGCGGAGCTGGAGGAGATGGGATTCATCGAAGCCGCGGGCATGGATGGCGCGCGCGGCCTGTCCTTCGAACTGTCGGCGAACCACGACCAGCCGGTCGAAGGGCTCGGCGGCATTCCGGACGAACGGCAGCGGATCGAGAATGAAGCGAGATCCGTCGACACGGCCCTGAAAGACAAGGGCGCGTACCTCGCGCAGGCCCGCTTGCAGAACAGGGAGCCGCTGGAGAAGCCCGCCTCGGATATCGTCATCCTCGTCGTGGAAGACGATCCGGACCAGGCGGCGCTCGCCGACCTGCGGGTCAGCATGGCCGGCTACCGCGTAAGGCTCGCGCGCAGTTGCGGCGAAATGATCACGGACCTGGATACCCAGCCCCTGCCGGACCTCGTGCTGCTGGATGTCGCGCTGCCCGACGGCAATGGCTTCGGCATCCTGGGGTTCATGAGAATGGACCCGCGGCTGGCGCTGCTGCCGGTCATCATGCTGACCGCGTCGACCGGCGCCGCGGACATTCAACGCGGCCTCGAACTCGGCGCCGACGGCTACGTCACCAAGCCCTACAGCAAGGCCCTGCTGGCCGATACGATGCGCGAGGTTCTTCGGCTGGCTTAGTCGCGCCGGCCGCCCTGCGGCGCTGATTTTTCCCCGGGTCGCTTGAAGTATATTCGACCCATGCAACGCGCCCGCCTCGCCGCCGACATCGGCGGCACCTTCACCGACGTCGTGCTGGAACACCGGGGCCGGCGACATTCGGCGAAAGTGCTCACCACGCCGCGCGCGCCGGAGGAAGGCATGCTGGAGGGAATCGGCCGCGTGCTGGCGGAGGCAAAACTGCGCCCCGCCGACATCGGCGTCCTCGTCCACGGCACCACGCTCGCCACCAACGCGCTGATCGAGCGCAAGGGCGCGAAGACCGCGCTCCTCACCACCGCGGGCTTCCGCGACGTGCTCGAGATGGGCTACGAAAAGCGCTACGAGCACTACGACCTGCAGCTCGAGCTGCCCGAGCCGCTGGTGCCGCGGGAGTTTCGTTTCGCCGTGGAGGAAAGGATGACGGCGAAGGGGGAAGTGCGGACGGTTTTGAATGAAAGGAATTTTTCCGGTATTGCTTTAAAACTGAAAACGGAAAAAATCCATTCCATCGCCATCGGCTTTCTCCACTCCTATGTGAACGATCGCCACGAAAAGCGGGCCGGTGAGCTTTTGGCCAGGGCGCTGCCCGGCGTGGCGATCACGCTGTCTTCCGCGGTCTGCCCGGAGATGCGCGAGTACGAGCGCTTCTCCACCGCCTGCGCCAACGCCTACGTGCAGCCGCTGATGACGAGCTACCTCGACCGGCTGGCCGCCGAACTGAAGCGGCGCGGCTTCGGCTGCCCGCTCTACCTCATGACGTCCGGCGGCGGCCTCACCACGCTGGAGACCGCGCGCCGCTTCCCGGTGCGGCTGGTGGAATCGGGCCCCGCGGGCGGCGCGATCCTCTCGGCCGGCCTCGCGCGCGAGAACCGCCTCGACGAGGTGCTCTCCTTTGACATGGGCGGCACCACCGCCAAGATCTGCTTCATCGGCCAGGGCCGCCCGGAACAGTCGCGCAAGTTCGAGGTGGCGCGCGTCTGGCGCAACCTCAAGGGCAGCGGATTGCCCGTTCGCATACCGGTAACGGAAATGGTGGAGATCGGCGCCGGCGGCGGCTCGATCGCGCGCCTGGACGAACTCAAGCGTATCCAGGTCGGCCCCGCGAGCGCCGGCGCCGAGCCCGGTCCCGCCTGCTATGGGCGCGGCGGCACCGAGCCTACCGTCACGGACGCCAATGTCGTGCTGGGCCGCATTGACCCTGCCGCTTTCGCTGCCGGAACACTTCAGCTGGATATTCAGAAGGCGAAAAACACGGTTCTCGCGCGCATCGGCTCACCGCTGGGCATGGACGCGGCCTGGGCGGCGGCCGGCGTGGGCGAGATCGTGGAAGAAAACATGGCGAGCGCGGCGCGCGTGCACGCCATCGAGCGCGGCAAGTCCGCCGAGCGCTGCACCATGATCGCCTTCGGCGGCGCGGCGCCGCTGCACGCGGCGCGCCTCGCCGCCAAGCTCGGCATGGCGAAAGTCCTCGTGCCCGTGGACGCAAGCGTGGGCTCGGCAGTGGGATTCCTGCGCGCGCCGGTGGCTTTCGAGGTCGTGCGCAGCCTGAGGGTACGGGACGACGGGTTTTCTTTTTCTGAAATAAACGAACTTCTGAAGAAAATGCAGGACGAAGCGACAGCGATCGTCGCTGCCGGCGCAATGGGCGCGAAACTCCAGGTCCACCGCGCCGTGGAGATGCGCTACGAAGGCCAGGGCCACGAAATCTCGATTCTCCTGCCGCCGCGCGACCTGAAGGCCGCCGATGCGGCGAAACTGCGCAAGGAGTACGAGGCCCGCTACGCCCGGCAGTTCGGCCTGAAGATCGCCGACGTGCCGATCGAGTTCCTGACCTGGTCGGTCAATGTTTCGACCTTGCCCGGCATTTCTTCCCTAAAAAAGGGCGTGAAGAAAAGTTTCAAAGCCGCGCCCAACGGCAAGCGCGCCGTCTTCGATCCCGCCTCGGGCAGGAACGAATCCATTTCAATGTTCTCCAGGAAAGATCTCGCCCCAGGCATGCACCTCGCCGGACCCGCGCTGGTCGTCGAGCCGCAGACCACCACCCTGGTACCGCGCGGCTGGCATTGCAGCGTCGCCGCCATGGGACACTTGATCCTCGAAAGAAGAAAATGAAAGCCCAGCAACGGCAGTTGATCCGCCAGATCCTCTGGAACCGCCTCATCGCGGTGGTCGAGGAGCAGGCGAACGTGCTGCTCAAGACGGCGTTCGGCACCATCACGCGCGAGGCGGGCGACCTGTCGGCCGGGGTCTACGACACGAAGGGCCGCATGCTGGCGCAGGCGGTCACCGGCACGCCGGGGCACGTCAACACCATGGCCACCGCGGTGGCGCACTTCCTCGAGCGCTTCCCGGCGCACACGCTCAAGCCCGGCGACGTGCTGGTGACCAACGATCCGTGGATGGGCACCGGCCACCTGTTCGATTTCGTCACCGTCACGCCGGCCTTCCTGAAGAAGAAGCTCATTGGCTTCTTCGCTTCGACCTGCCACGTGATCGACATCGGCGGCCGCGGCTTCGTCGCGGAAGCCACCTCGGTGTACGAGGAAGGCGTCTACGTGCCGCACATGAAGATGATGGTGGGTGGCAAGCCGAACGAAACATTGTTCTCCATCATCATGGGCAACTCGCGCGAACCGATGCAGGTACGCGGCGACCTGCTCGGCATGGTCTCCTGCAACGAAGTGGCGACGCGGCGCCTGGCGGCGATGCTGGAGGAGTTCGGCCTGAAGGAACTGGACACGCTGGGCGAATACATCGTCTCCACCTCGCGCGCCTCGATGCGCGCGGCGATCCGCAAGCTGCCGCGCGGCACCTGGCACTCCTCGATGACGCTGGACGGCTACGAGGCGCCGGTCGAACTGAAGGCCGCGCTCACCGTGGGCGACGGCGCGAT
>CXWL01084849.1_pt1 | contig 31828 bp, 29 predicted proteins | sample 590931 | NCBI WGS metagenome assembly CXWL01 (sample SAMEA3498368, study PRJEB10139) | groundwater metagenome | biome: water well; material: biofilm material | place: Germany | collected 2015-04-27
GCTCGCGCTCGGCATGCTGGCGGGGGGCGCCGCCGCCCAGGCCACGTATCAGCCGGTGCCGGCGGGCAAGCTGAACAGCGTCCTGTCGGGCGGCAGCGCCGCCGACGTGGCGCTGCCGATCGCCGCCTTCGCGCTGCGCGCGACGCCGGTGACCAACCGGGAATTCGCCGCCTTCACCGGCGCCCATCCCGAGTGGCGGCGCGGTAACGCGCCGGCCGTGTTCGCCGACGCCAGCTACCTGCACCAGCAGCCGGCGCAGCCGCTCGGCGCCGATGTTGCCGAGCGGCCCGTCACCAGCGTCAGCTGGTTCGCCGCGCAGGCGTTTTGCGAGGCCGAAGGAGCGCGCCTTCCCACCTGGTACGAGTGGGAATACGTGGCCGCGGCCGACGCCGTGCGCAGCGACGCGCGGCGCGACCCCGCCTGGCGCGCCCGCATCCTGGCCTGGTACGGCCAGTCCTCGCGCAGCGCGCCGGCCGTGGTCGGCGGCGCGCCCAACCTGTATGGCGTGCGCGACATGCACGGCCTGATCTGGGAATGGGTGGACGACTTCAACGCCCTGCTGGTCAGCGCCGACAGCCGCAACCAGGGCGACCCGGACCAGCTGCAGTTCTGCGGCGCCGGCGCGATCAGCCTGCAGGACCGCGAAAACTACGCCATCCTGATGCGCGTCGCGCTGCTCTCTTCGCTGCGCGGCGCCGACACCACGGACAACCTGGGATTTCGCTGTGCGCGATCCCTTCCGAAGGAGAAAAAATGAAACAATCATTCATGCGGCGACTGCGCCCGGCGCTGTTCGCCACCCTGGTCGGCGGCTGTGTCGCGCTGGCGCTGCCGGCCGCCGCGCGTGGCGCCGCCGAAACCGCCCCACTGCCCGGCAATTCGGTGTACCGGATCGGCGCCACCTTGCACGACCAGCAGGGCCAGCCTTTCACGCTGGCCGCGCGACGCGGCCAGCCGGTGCTGGTGAGCATGTTCTACAACTCGTGCGCATTCGTCTGCCCGATGCTGATCGATACGGCGCGCATGAGCGCCGAAGCGTTGACGCCGCAGGAACGGGCCCAGCTGTCGACGCTGCTGATCACCTTCGATCCCGCGCGCGACGACGTCAAGGCGCTCAAGGCGGTGGCCGAGCAGCGCGGACTCGACCCGGCCAGCTGGACGCTGGCGCGCACCGACGCGGCCAGCGTGCGCAAGATCGCCGCGGCGCTGGACATCCAGTACCGGCTGCTGTCGAACGGCGAGTACAACCACACCACCGTGCTGGTCCTGCTCGACCGCAACGGCAGCGTGGTCGGCCGCTCGAAGAAGATGGGCGCGATCGATCCGGCCTTCCTCGCGCTGATCCGCAGCACGATTGCGGCCGACAAGCGCGGCTCGTAGGCGGCGCCGCGCGTCATACGGCGCCGCGCCCGAATGCGCGCAGGCGGTCCAGCCAGCGCGCGGCCCGGCGCGGCGTCATGTTGCCGGTCAGTCCGACCAGGGTGTCGCCGACCGGCGCGATGCCGACGAAGCCGAGCACATTGCGCCTGAACGACTTGACGCTGTGGGCGCGGAAGAACAGGCGGTACACGAAGGCCGGCATGCCCATCGTGACCACCAGCCGGCCCGAGCGGCCCTTGAGTCCTTTCTTGCCAAATGGATTTTTTCCGTCGCGCGTGAACGCGAAGCCGGGGCGCGCGACCTGTTCCAGGAAGCCTTTCAGCAGTGCCGGCATGTCGCCCAGCCACAGGGGGAAGAAGAATACGATGTGCTCCGACCACAGGATGTCCGCCTGTGCCTGCGCCAAGGCGGGCGGCAAGGCGCCGTGTTCCCACTCTTCCTGGCTCTTGAGCAGCGGAAACTCGAGCGTCCCGACGTCGATGCGGCGCATCTCGTGGCCTTCTTCGCGCGCGCCAGCGGCGTACGCCTCCTCGAGCGCGCGACACAGGTGGCCTGAGCCCGCGTCGGGGTGCCCCTGAATCAGCAAAACGCGCTTACCCATACGCCGATCCCGTTTCGCAAACTGCCCTCGCCCGCCTCGGCACTGCAGCCCGGAACCCAGGCCGCAACGACTAGTTTCATTCTACCTGCAGTGGCCACTTTGATGTGCATCAAAGACACGAAATTGGCCAGAGAACAGACTGAATGTGCATTTTCGCCAGGCGCGCGCGATCGGTCGCACCAGCATTTTTTCCGCATAGGAGGAAATATGTTCAAACGGATTCTCTTGCCGACGGATGGCTCCGAACAATCGCAACGCGCCATTCTTGCCGGAATCAGTTTTGCGAAAGACCTGGGCGCCGGGGTGATCGGCCTGGCCGTCGTTCCGAAATTCCACACCTTCACGTACAAGACTGAAATGCTGGAAGAGACGAAGGAGGAATTTGCCATCGACAGCCAGCAGCGCGCGGCGAAGCACCTGGAGTTCGTGCTGGAAGCGGCGCGCGAGGCCGGGGTCGACTGCACCACCGTACAGGCGACGTCGGACGATCCCTACCAGGAAATCATCTCGACCGCGCGCGACCGCCAATGCGACCTGATCGTCATGGGTTCGCACGGGCGCCGCGGGATCAAGGGCGTGGTGCTCGGCAGCGAAACCCAGAAAGTGCTGGTCCACAGCAGCCTGCCGGTGCTGGTGTACCGCTAGGCGCATGTACCGGAAGATACTGGTGCCGACGGACGGGTCGTCGCTGTCGGAGCAGGGCGCCGCAGCGGCGGTGGAGTTCGCGCGCCTGCATGGCAGCGAGATCGTCGCGATATCGGTCGCCCAGCCCTACCCCATGATGGCCGCCGAGGCTGCCGTCGCGCTCGAAATGGCGGACCAGAGCCGCGTCCTGCTCGACCTGGCGCAGCAGCACGTCGACAAGGTCGCGCAAATGGCAAAGGCGGCCGGAGTGGCATGCACCGGCACCGTCGCCCCGTCCTTTCTTCCGCATGAGGAAATCATCAAGGCGGCGGCCGACAAGCAGTGCGACCTCATCTTCATGGCGTCGCACGGGCGGCGCGGCGTCAGCCGGCTGCTGGCCGGCAGCGTGACGCAGAACGTGCTGGCCTACTCGACGATTCCGGTGCTGGTGCTGCGCCCCGGCGGCCCGTAAAATCGCGCACGTTTGACCTGCATCAAACAGATCGCACGGGCACCGGGTCCACACTTGAAATGGACTTGGGAATGCGTACCCATCATCTGTTTTCGCCAGAGGATCGATCATGAAATTTAGTTCCACAACATGGATAGCGCGCAACGTTTCCGGGATGATGAACGAGGCGCGGCGCGCGCTGTCGACCGAGTTGGAGCGACTGTCGCGCACTGCCGACGAGCAGTTCGCCGACGGCTTCACCGAACTGATCGCAGACATCGAAGCCAGCTTCCGCGACGAGGAAGCCGCCATGGAAGCGCTCAACTACCCGGCGCTGCGCAGCCACCGCGAGCAGCACGCGCGCGCGCTTAGCGCGCTGCACCATGCCCAGCCGCAGGTCGAGGGTGGCGACGTCGCGCTCGGGCGCGAAGCGCTCGAACTGCTGCCGAAATGGCTGCTGCTGCACCGCTCGACGATGGACCTGGCGCTCGCCTGCGCTGCGCGGCCGCCGGGCGAGCGCCCGCGCCGGCGCCAGCGCGACAACTCCCCCGGCCGCGGCGTCGAACGCCGCGCCCGTTACCAGAGAGGACATGCCCGTGTTTAAAAATATCTTGCTGCCAACCGACGGCTCGCCGCTGGCCGAAACGGCGATCGGTGCCTGCCTCGCCTTTGCGCGCCAAACCGGCGCCAGCCTGACCGCGATCCACGTGATGCCGCAGCTGCACCTGTTCACCTACGAGCCCGGCGTGACCGAATCGGTGCACGACCAGGTGAAAAAAGACCGGGACNNTGCAAGACCATGCTGGTCACTTCCGACTTTCCGTTCGAGGCGATCATCGAGGCGGCGCGCGCGGGCAATTGCGACCTGATCGCGATGGCCTCGCACGGACGCAAGGGCGTCAAGGGTTTGCTGCTCGGCAGCGAGACGCAGAAGGTGCTGACCCACAGCGCGATCCCGGTGCTGGTGTTCCGCTGACCCGCCCGGCACGAGCGCCGCCGACCGGGTCGGCGGCGTTACGCCGTCACGGTTTCGGTATGCCCGAACCCCTTGGAATAGTCGAGGATGGAGATCACCTGCGGCGTGATCTTCAGGAACGCCACGTCGTTTTCCAGCGCCGCATCGCCCCACTCGGCGATCTGGGGGAAGCGCTTGAGCAGGCAGGCTTTCGCGCTGGCGACGGCCGCGCCATCCTCCATGATCTCGGCCAGCGCGCTCATCGACAGGCCCTTGATCGCGCGCCAGTCCTGGTACGGCAGGTTGATGGTCAGCGAAACCTTGTTGTTGTGCCGGATATTGCTGGCCTTCTGGCTATGCTTGCCGATTCCCGCATACAGGTTCAGTCCGTCATGGGCGAAGCTCACCGTCGTCGCCTGCGGGTAGCCGTCCGGCCGCAGCGTGGCCAGGGTCAGGTCGCTGGCGCTTTCCATCACGTCCAGCACGAAATCCTTGATCGATTGCTCCATATGTTCCCCCGCTTCGATTCAACCCGATCATCGAGGATACGTGTCGAGCCTGCCTCCTCCTTTGATGCACATCAAGGTATTCATCAACCCCGATCAATACACTGAAAGCCCAGTTTCAGGAGCCGCCGCCATGTCCGTTTCCCCGCCCGCCCAGGTCCTGGCGATCAACGCCGGGTCATCGACCATCAAGTTCGCCCTGTTCACGGACGGCCCGCAGCCGCAGCGCGTATTCGAGGGCTGCGTTGAAGGCATCGGCAGCAGCGGCGCCTGCTTCCGCTCGATCGGCGCGGCTCCCGGCGACACCTTTGAGCGCCATTTCGGCATCCCCGAACGCTTCAACGCGGCGAACGTGCTGATGGACTGGCTCGGCGAGCGGGTCGATCCGGCCGCGCTGGCGGCAATCGGCCATCGCGTCGTCCATGGCGGCCCGCGCTACTGGGCGCCGCAGCTGATCGGCGGCGCCATGCGCCAGGAGCTGCAATCGTTCACCGCGTTCGACCCGGCGCACCTGCCGCTCGAACTGCTGATGATCGACACCTTGCAGGCGCGCTTCCCCAACGTGGCGCAGGTCGCCTGTTTCGATACGGCGTTCCACCACGCGATGCCGCGGGTGGCGCGGATGCTGCCGATTCCGCGCCGCTACGAATCGAAGGGCGTGCGGCGTTACGGCTTCCATGGCTTGTCGTGCGCCTTCCTGGCCGAGGAACTCGAGCGCCTGGCCGGGCGCAGCGTGGCGCACGGGCGCGTGGTGCTGGCCCACCTCGGCAGCGGCGCCAGCATCACCGCCGTGCGCAAGGGCAAGAGCATCGACACCAGCATGGGCCTGACCCCGGCCGGCGGCGTGCCGATGGCCACCCGCTCGGGCGACCTTGATCCCGGGCTCGGCTGGTACCTGGAGCGCACCGAGCAGCTGAGCGCGGCGAAATTCAACCATATGGTCAACCACGATTCCGGCCTGCTGGGCATCGCTGAAACCAGCGGCGACATGCGGGTATTGCTGACGCGCCAGGCCGACGACGTGCGCGCCGCCCAGGCCGTCGATCTGTTCTGCTACCAGGCCCGCAAGACGGTCTGCGCGATGGCCGGCGCACTGGAAGGCCTCGACACGCTGGTGTTTTCCGGCGGCATCGGCCAGCACGCACCGGAAGTGCGCGCGCGGATCTGCGCGGGACTGGGATTCCTCGGCGTCCGGCTCGATCCCGAACGCAACGCGCAGGATGCGGCCGTGATCTCGTCCGACGCCAGCGCGGTCGGCGTGCGTGTGATCCAGACCGACGAGCAGGGCATGATCGCCCGGCAGGTGCGGCAGGTGCTGTCGCAGGATCGCGCATGAGCGCCGAGCGGGGCGCGCCGGCGCCCGCCGCGTTGCTGGGCAAGATGCATGCCTACTGGCAGGCCGCCAACTACCTGTCGGTCGGCCAGATTTACCTGCAGGACAACCCGCTGCTGGCGCAGCCGCTCGAACGCAAGCACGTCAAGGCGCGCCTGCTCGGGCACTGGGGCACGACCCCGGGACTCAACTTCATTTACGTGCACTTGAACCGGGTGATCAACGCGCACGACTTGTCGGTGCTGTATGTCGCAGGACCCGGGCACGGCGGCCCCGCCATGGTGGCCAACGCATGGCTGGAAGGCACCTACAGCGAAACCTATCCGCTCGTGAGCCAGGATGCGGAAGGCATGCAGCGCTTGTTCAAACAGTTTTCGTTCCCTGGCGGCATTCCTAGTCATGTTGCTCCGGAAACTCCCGGCTCGATCCACGAGGGTGGCGAGCTGGGTTACTCGTTGTCGCACGCGTTCGGCGCGGCGTTCGACAATCCCGGCCTGCTGGTCGCCTGCGTGGTCGGCGACGGCGAGGCCGAGACCGCCCCGCTGGCCACCAGCTGGCACTCCAACAAGTTCCTCAATCCGGTGCATGACGGCGCGGTGCTGCCGATCCTGCACCTGAACGGCTACAAGATTGCCGGACCCACCGTGCTGGCGAGGATTCCCCGCCACGAGCTTGCCGCACTGTTCCGCGGCTATGGCTACGAGCCATTTTTCGTCGAGGGCGACGATCCGATCGCCATGCACCGGCTCATGGCCGACACGCTGGACGCCGTGGTCGAACGCATCGAGCGCATCCAGCACAATGCGCGCGAACACGGGTTCACCGAACGCCCCTGCTGGCCGATGATCATCCTGCGCTCGCCGAAGGGCTGGACCGGTCCGGCGACGGTCGACGGCAAGCGCACCGAAGGCAGCTTCCGTTCGCACCAGGTTCCCATCGGCACCATGGACGATCCGGCCCATGTCGCACTGCTGGAACAGTGGCTGCGCAGCTACCGGCCGCAGGCGCTGTTCGACCGGCGCGGCAAGCTGCGCGCCGAACTGGCCGAACTGGCGCCGGCCGGTGCGCGTCGGATGAGCGCGAACCCGGTGGCCAACGGCGGCAGCCTGCTGCGCGACCTGGCGATGCCGGATTTCCGCGCGCACGCCGTGCCCGTGGAGCAAGCCGGGTCGGTGGACGCCGAAGCGACCCGCATCCAGGGCATGTTCATCCGCGATGTGCTGCGCCTGAACATGCATAACTTCCGCGTCTTCAGCCCGGACGAGACCAGCTCGAACCGCTGGGACGCGGTGTTCGACGTGAGCGACCGCTGCTCGGCTGCCGAGATCGCGGAATCCGACGAGCACGTCGCGCCGGATGGCCGCATCATGGAAATGCTGAGCGAACACCAGTGCGAAGGCTGGCTCGAGGGCTACCTGCTGACTGGGCGGCACGGCATCCTTTCCTGCTACGAGGCGTTCATCCACATTATCGATTCGATGTTCAACCAGCACGCAAAGTGGCTCAAGGCGGCCAACCGCATCGCGTGGCGCCGGCCGGTCGCCTCGCTCAATTACCTGCTGTCCTCCCACGTCTGGCGCCAGGACCATAACGGCGCGAGCCACCAGGATCCCGGCTTCATCGACCATGTCCTCAACAAAAAGCCCGAGATCGTCCGGGTCTACCTGCCGCCCGACGCCAATACCCTGCTATCGGTAACGGACCATTGCCTGCGCAGCCGCAACTACGTCAATGTCATCGTGGCGGGCAAGCATCCGGGTCCCCAATGGCTGGACATCGAAGCCGCAGTGGAACATTGCCGCGCCGGCATCGGGGCATGGGAATGGGCCTGCAATGGCGGCGTCCAGCCAGACCTGGTGATGGCGTGCGCCGGCGACGTGCCGACGCTGGAGGCGATGGCCGCCACCCAGATGCTGCGCGAACACTTTCCGGCATTGAAGGTGCGGCTGGTCAATGTGGTCGACCTGATGAAGCTGCAGTCCGCCGACGCCCACCCGCATGGCTTGGGCGACGCCGGGTTCGACGCCTTGTTCACCATCGACAAGCCGGTGATTTTCGCCTACCACGGCTATCCAACGCTGATCCATCGCCTTACCTACCGGCGCGCCAACCACGGCAACATCCACGTCCACGGCTTCAAGGAGGAAGGCACTACCACCACGCCGTTCGACATGGTCGTGCTGAACGAACTCGATCGCTTTCATTTGTTCGGCCACGCCGTCGAACGCCTGCCGCAGTTGTCGAACCATGTGGCCGGCGTGCGCCTGTTCGTGCAGGAGAAGCTGCGAGCGCACCGGGAATATATCGTCAAGCACGGCGAGGACATGCCGGAAATCCTCGAATGGCAGTGGCGCGGCGCGCCGCCGTGAACCAGCTCAGCCTGGTGCGCGCACGGCGCCGGGACCGCCTCCCGCCTCGATCCGCAGCTGGCACTCCAGGCAAGTCTGCGAGGCCGGCGTCGCCCGCAGGCGCGCCAGCGGAATCGGGTTGCCGCACACGACGCACAGCCCGCCGGCGCCGAATTCCATGCGTTTCATGGCGGCATCGATCGCCTCCAGCTCCGCCAGTTCCTGGCGCAGCAAGGCGATGTCGGTGTCGGCCAGCTGTTCGGCCGCGGCCCGGCTGTCGCCCTCGGAAAAATAATTGATCAGGACCCGCTGCTGGTCTTCGTCGCGGCCCGACAGGCGGCTGCGGATGGCCTCCAGAACCGTTTCGCGCTGGTTGCGCAACAGGCCCTCGAGCTCGTCCAGGTCGGTAGATGTCAACTGTCTCACGGGGATCCTTTCGATGCGGCGACGGGTGCCGACACCAAGTGTCTCGCCGAAACAGCCGCGCTGTCTTTGACATAGATCAAAGGAGCGAGCCCTGCGGCCACCGCGCCGCAAGCCCCGCGGATTGATCTTGATCAAGCCCGATGGCGGCGCCGCGCGGGGCGTGGCGCTACGGTACAATCGCTCAAGAATCGATAACCCGCCCTCGCCTGCCCATTCCACCATGTGCGCCAACTACACCCCCGGCCGGCTCGACGCGATCAGCCAGCACCACGGCCTCGAGCGAGCGCTGTTCAACTTCCCGGAAGAAGCGTTTCCCGGCTATCTGGCCCCGATCCTCAGGGAGTCGCGCGAGGCCGCCGGCGAAGTCGAATGCGTGCCCGCCATGTTCGGCATGGTGCCGCACTGGGCCGATACCAGGCTGGCGCGCCAGACCTACAACGCGCGCACCGAAACGGTGGCCACCAAGCCGGCCTTCCGCAATGCATGGCAACGCAATCAGTTCTGCATCATTGCGGCGCAGAATTTTTTCGAACCCAATTACGAGACCGGCAAACCGGTGCGCTGGCGCATCTCGGATGCGGCGCAGCAGCCGCTGGCCATCGCCGGCATCTGGGAATGGCGCCCGTCCGGGCCGGATGGCCTGCCGCTGCTGTCGTTCTCGATGCTCACCATTAACGCCGACGGCCATCCGCTGATGGACCGCTTCCACCAGCCGGGCGACGAGAAACGCATGCCGGTGCTGCTCGAGCCTCGGCAGTACCAGGGCTGGCTCGAAGGCGCGCTGGTCGACGACGCGGAACTCGGCCGGCCGTTCCCGGCCGAGCGGCTGGTGGCGGTGCCCGATCCCGCGCCGCCGCGCGCCAGGGCGAAGCAAGCCGCGCCGGGCAGCCTGTTCTGACCGGCACGCGGCGCCGCCAATCGACGCGCGCCGCTTGATCTCGGCGCCGGAATTTGAAACAATCGGGTGACCACCCGGGAGGGCTTGCGCCATGCCCAACAGCGTCATTCACAGCGAACAGCAGCGTTTCGCCGACAGGCTCAACGATGCGCTGGCGGCGGCCCATTACCAGCCGGCCGGCGCCTCGCGCATCGCGCGCGAATTCAACCTGCGCTTCCCCGACAAGGCCGTCACCGTGCACGCGGTGCGCAAGTGGATCAAGGGCGAAGCGATTCCCACCCAGGACAAGCTGGTCGCGCTGGCGCAATGGCTGGGCGTGAAGGCCGACTGGCTGCGTTTCGACGGCGAGCCGATGCTCGCGCCCAATCCGGCGCTGCCATTCAGCGGCGAGGACTTGCGCCTGCTGCGCGATTTCCAGCGCCTCGACAGCGAACGGAAACACATCGTGGACGAAATCATACAAATAATGCTGCGGCGGGTGTGAGAAAGTGTGTATTTTGGCGCTGAGGATATTTCCGTAGCGCATGAAGTGGTGTAGCATTGGAATCAGCGCCCAATCCTCGCGTTACTCGAATTTCACCCCATTGATTCGGTATTGCCGAGAGGAAACTTTGGACGTCAACCCACTCAGCCGCCCTGCAAGCGGAACGATTCAGCGCCGCCGGCGAGCCAGCACGGGCCGGCGTGCGCCCGTGCGCGCGCCGAAGCGTCGCATCGACGCTCGCGCTGTGCGAGTGCGCGCGCGATGAACGCGCCTCCGTTGCCCGCAGACGTGACGCCCGCTCCCAAGCGGCGTTCGGTGACGCGCCGCGCCATGCGCTTCCTGGCGCTGGTCTGCCTGTCGCTGCTCGCCGTGCAAGGCTGGAGCAGCTATTCGGCGCGTCAAACCTACCTGCACGAGGCGAACACCTCCACCATCAACATGGCGCGCGCGCTGTCCGACCATGCCGAGAGTTCGCTCGACCTGGTCGACACCGTGCTCGCCGGCCTGGTCGAACGGGTTCGCTACGGCGAGTTGACCGAGGAGCGCGAGCGCCTGCACGTGTACCTCGCCGACGTGGTGCGCCGCACCCCATCGCTGCAGGGACTGTTCCTGTACGACGCCGAAGGCCGCTGGCTGCTCAATTCGCTGTCCGAACTGCCGCGCGGCATGAACAATTCGGATCGCGAATACTTCATTTTCCACCGCTCGGATCCCAGCAAGGCGTCGCACGTCGGCCTCCCCGTGCGCAGCCGGTCGAGCGGCGTGTGGGTGATTCCCGTGTCGCGCCGGCTGGACCATCCGGACGGCACCTTCGCGGGGGTGGCGCTGGCGACCATCAGGCTCGAGTTCTTCCGCGAGTTCTACGAAAGTTTTGCCATCGGCGAGAAAGGAACGATCTTCCTGGCGGCCGACAACGGCCACTTCATCCTGCGCCGCCCGTTCAGCGAAAAGGACATCGGCGCCGACATCAGCGGCGGCCCGGTGTTCAAACTGTGGCGCGAAAAAGGCGCAACCGGCAGCGCCATCCTGACCGCCAGGATCGACCAGGTGGAACGGCTGTACACCTACCGGCACCTGCGCAACTATCCGCTCATCATTGCGGTCGCGCTGTCGAAGGAAGAGGTACTGGCGCGCTGGCGCGCCAGCGCGTACACCGGCGCGGCCGGCACCTTGTGCCTGCTCGTGGTCCTGCTGGTGCTCGGCGCGCGCATGATCCGCCAGCTGATCGTGCGCGACCGGCTGCAGGGCGAGTTGCGCGACGCGAAAGCGGCGCTCGAAGCGAACAACGCATCGCTCAAGCAGCTGGCGTTGAGCGACAGCCTGACCGGCCTGGCCAACCGGCGCCACTTCGACCAGCGCCTCGGCGCGGAATTCAAGCGCGCTATCCGCGACCAGTCGCCGATCGCGCTGGTGATGATCGATGTCGATTATTTCAAGCGCTTCAACGACCACCACGGCCATGTGGCGGGCGACGCCTGCCTGCAAATGGCGGCCCGCGCGATACTGGCCGGCCAGCGCCGCCCGGGCGACATCGCGGCGCGCTTCGGCGGCGAGGAGTTTGCCATCCTGCTGCCAGGCACCGGCGAGCAGGGCGCGCTGGCCGTCGCCGAGGCGGTGCGCGCGGCAATCGCCGAGCTCAAGTACCCGCACGGCGCCAGCCCGTTCCGCATCCTGACGGTCAGCGTGGGCGTGCATTCGGTGATCCCGGTCCGCGGCCAGACAGCCCGCTCGCTGGTCGAGGCGGCCGACCGCGGCCTGTACCAGGCCAAGGCGGAGGGCAGAAACCGGGTAGCCGCCGCGGCGCCGGAGCCGGCGCCAGCACCGCTGCAATGAAGCGGCCCTGCGGCACCGGCGCGCACCCCTCCAGCACCGTTGCATTCCGGATCAGCACAAGCGGCAGGTCAACGCCGCGCCAGCGTCGTTACCACCACGACTTGCGCGGTGGCCGCAGCGGGCACATAACGCAACACCATGTCGTCGCCGTTATCGCCAAGGTTGAATTCCATCGCCATGTCGCCGTCGGCGGAAACGAACTTGTGCGGCGATACCGGCAGCAGTTCGACCTGGCCGCGCCGGTCGATTTCGGCATACACGCGGCGCCAGTCGGGTTTGACTTCCAGCGTCCAGCCGTTCGACATTGCATAGATCCCACGCACCGCACGTGCTTCTCGCAGGCGGATCGGGTAGCGCGGCATTGCGGCGATGACTTGAATTTCGGACAGGACTTTCGGATTGCCCGGCGCAGTGGGTAGCGCTTGCGCGCCGACGGTGCCGGCGCCGGCCAGCAGCAGCGCGGTGCAAAGGGATAGCAAAACAGATGAGGTACGCATGACGGCTCCAATCAGGCAAGGCAAGTCTGCCGCATTGCCGTGGCCCGCCAGGGGCGCACGACGCCGGCCCGGTCGCAACGATGAGGCATGCGCCGAGCCCTGCGCCGGCTGCCGGTCGACCGGCGTAGTTTTCAGTCTAGCCCCGATCGCTTGCGCGGCAAGGCGCCGTTTCCTTCATGACGAAAGTGTCGGCCGCGCGGGGCTTATCGACAAAGACGAAATGAGCGCTGGCAGCGTCACGCGGCAGGCGACAACAGCAAGCTCTGCACATCGGCCGCGGCCTGCGGGATCGAAATGAAGTACCCCTGCACTTCGTCGCAGGCCAGCGAACGCAGGATCATCAGCTGGTTGTCCGTTTCGACCCCTTCGGCCACCACCCGCATCCCCAGCGCATGGGCCATCGTGATAATCGCGGTAAACAGGATTCTTCCCTGCTCGGTCTGTTCGATCCTGCTGGTGAACGCCTTGTCGACTTTCAGGATGTCGAAATCGAGCATCTGCAATTGCGCCAGCGACGAGTACCCCGTGCCGAAGTCGTCGACCAGCAGCTTGATGCCGAGTTCGCGGATTTTCGACAGCGATTCGAGCACATGGCTGCTGCTGCCCATCATCGACGACTCGGTCAACTCGATTTCCAGCAAATGCGACGGAATGCCGTGGTGCGCCATGGCGGTCGCAAAGATGCGGGCGATATCGGTTTCATTGAACTGGCGCGACGAGATATTGACGGACACGGGCACCAGAGTTTCCTCCTTCTGCACCCATTGCGCCAGCTGTTTGCATACCTTCAGCAATACCAGTTCGCCCAGCCGCACGATCATGCCGGTCTTTTCGGCCAGCGGAATGAACTCTTTCGGCTCGAGCAAGCCGCGGGTCGGATGGACCCAGCGCACCAGCGCCTCCATGCTGGTGGTGCGATTGCTGGCCAGGTCCATGCGCGGCTGGTAGTGAATCACGAACTCATCGATTTCGACCGCGCGGCGCAGCTCCTTTTCGTACTCGAGTTCCTTGCGCAAGGCCTCATAAAAATCGGGATCGAAAAACCGGAAGCTTCCCTTGCCGCTGGTTTTCACCGAATACATTGCGACGTCGGCGTTTTGCAGCAGCGAAGCGGCGTCCTCGCCGTCGCTGGGAAAACTGCTGATCCCGATCGACGTCCCCAGCACGGCAGTGCCGCCCATCAATTTGAACTTCGGCTTGAACGCCAGGATGACCCGCTTGGCCACAATGGCCGCGTCTTCGATGCGCAGGTTGTTTTCGAGGATCACGACGAATTCGTCGCCGCCGATGCGCACCACGTTGTCGTGAGGGCGCACCGCTTCCTTGAGGCGGTGCGCGGCATGGCGCAGCAGTTCGTCGCCGGCGGCATGGCCCATGGTATCGTTGGCCGCCTTGAAGCCGTCCAGATCGATGAACAGCAGCGCCAGCGTCTGCCGGTTCTCGCGCGCCCTGATGATGGCCTGCGGCAGGTACCACTGCAGCCAGTGGCGGTTCGGCAGGCCGGTCAGCGAATCGTGGTTGCCGCGATGTTCGAGGGCGGCCACGTGCGCCTTCGATTCGGAAATGTCGCGCAAGGTGATGGCCAGCTTGTGGTCGGAGCGCACCGCCTTCAACTGCATCCAGCGCGACAGGTCGGTGCCCTCGGGCTGGAACTCGAGTTCGCCATCGAAGGAGCCGGTCTCGACTGCCGTGCGCAGCACGTCCATCACACGCGCGAAGGTCTCGTCGCGATACAGTCCCGAGAACCTGCGCCCGATCAGGGTTTCACGCCGCTGGTGGCAGAAGGCGGCGCCATGCTGGTTGCAGTCGACCACCTCGAAATCGTCGACCGAGCCGGCGCCGTTGAGCAGGATCCCGAGGATGAAGAAGCCGTCGCTACTGCCCTCGGTCGCCATCCGGTAGGTCTCGCCGGTGCGCTGGTTCTCGCGCTTGCGCCAGGTCAGCCGCAGCAGGAAGCCCATCACCACCGCCGCGCCGCCGAAGATGGCGGCGCTGACGACCTTGGCCTGGGTGACCGCGCTGTGGCGCGCGGCGTCGAACGGCGCCATCGCGGTTTCCTCGTCGAGGCCGACGAAGGCCACCAGCGGATACGCGCCGGCCTGGTGCCAGCCGAGGTAGCGCGGATGGTTGTCGCCGAACAGGCTTCCCGGGACCTGCGCGCTGCCCTCGCTTCCCGCCAGGGCGGGCAAGCGGAATTTCTTGGGCCCGTGCGCCTCCGCCGCGGAGATCAGCAGCCGGCCCTCCTTGCTGGTCAGCCCGACGATGCCGCGCGGCGAAAAGCGTTGCATGAAAAAGTTCAGGGTCAGTTCGTCGGCCGCGACCTGGATCAGCACCACGCCGTCGAAGCGGCCATCGGGCGCGAGGATCGCGCGCGAGAATTGCAGCGCCTGGACCTGCCCCGCCATGTCGTTCACCTGGCTCACCACCAGCCGGTCCTCCAGCGCCCCGGCATGGGCGCGGAAATACGCCGCCTTCGCCGCCTTCGCCAGCAGCTCCGGCTTCGATGCGGTCAGCACGGCGCCGTCCTTGTCGACGATCGCCAGGTTGGCGAACGGAGTGTGCCGGAACATATCGACCGCGAGCGCCGAGTCGAGCCTCAGGCTGCGCCGGGAGAGCAGCCATCCGTAACGCACCTGGCGCAGCACCAGGTCGTGCGAATTGATGGCGCGCGCCACTTGTTCCGAATAGGCGCGCGCCATCATCAGGGCCTGGCCCAGGGATTCCCGGCCGCCCTCTTTCCGATCCGACGCCACGCTGCCGAGCAGCAGGCCCCAGCTGAACAAACTCAAGAGGATCGCGCTCAGCAAGCAGGCCGCCACGATGTTCAAGTTTGCAAGAATGGAACCGACCAGGCTCGAAAAAGCGTGGAACGTACCCTGCTTCACGACGCCGGACTGGGATCGCATTGCGACACTCGATATCAATGAAGACGTGGTTCGTCGGCGGGTTGTTAATGGGGAGCAACCGTCGCAGGACGTTCTGCAAAGCAGGGAACTGGCCCCATTTCGCGACTATCTGTAGTCATTATAAAAACTTTTTTGCAACAGCGTCGCCCGCTAACCGCTACGTTCAGTAGCGCACAGACGCGCACGCCGGCACCGCGCAAAATCGATACCAGTACTTCCTGTTTGCACCGGGATTTGTATCACTTCACCCCATAGGAGAACCACCATGACCGAATCGAAATCGAACGACACCCATCCGCAGCCAGGCAGCCCGCAATCGGAAACCGAAGCGGACCTCGCGTCGGCAGCCGGCAAGAAAGACGACAAGAGCAGCCATGACGAAAAAAGCCGCGTGAAGGCAGGCAGCACCGACGGCGCCGGCGGCGGTGCCAAGCAATCGCAGAAGCACTAAGCGTTTTCGACGAGAGCCGCGCGGGACCTGCGCGCGGCTCTCCTTCCCGAGGAATACCCATGTTTCCCATGCAGTTGCCCACCCGCCGCCCGAGCAACTGGCGCACGCCCGTCCTGCTGGCGGCCGCCGGCCTCGCCGCGTCGTTCCTGTATGTGCAGGCGAAGAAAAAATCGGTCGAACAGGACAACCCTCCTGCCGGCAAGTTCATCGAAGTCGACGGCGTGCGGCTGCACTACCTGGAGCGCGGCGACGGGCCGGCCCTGGTGCTGTTGCACGGAAACGGCTTGTCTGCCAATGATTTCGAACTGAGCGGCTTGCTCGACCAGGCCGCCAAGACCCATCACGTGATCGCCTTCGACCGGCCCGGCTTCGGCTACAGCGAGCGGCCGTCGGACACCAGCTGGACGCCGGAAGCGCAAGCCAGGCTGATCTACCAGGCGCTGCACGCGCTGCGGATCGAACGGCCGATCGTGGTCGGCCATTCGTGGGGCACGCTGGTGGCCATGGCGATGGCGCTCGACTTTCCCAAATATGTGCGCGGCGTCGCCCTCGTGTCCGGATATTACTTCCCGAGCGGAAGGATCGATGCGCGGCTCGCCGCCGTGCCTGCGCTTCCCGTGCTGGGCCATTTCCTGCGCTACACCGTGGGGCCGCTGGCAGGCCGCATGCTGTGGCCGGCCGTCGTCAAGCGCTTGTTCGGCCCGGCTTCCGCCCCGGCGCGCTTCGACCGGCTGCCGGTATGGATGGCCTTGCGGCCGGCGCAGCTGGGTGCGCACGCCGCCGAAAGCGGCCTGATGATTCCAGCGGCGGCGCGCCTGTCGCAACGCTATGCCGAGCTGACCATGCCGATCGCGGTGATCGCCGGCAGCGACGACTTGTTCGTCAGCGCCGAGCAAAACGCCGTGCGCTTGCACAAGGAAATATCCCACAGCGAACTGGTGCTCGAGCCTGGCATGGGCCACATGCCCCACTATGCCGACCCGGCCCGGATCATGGAGGCGGTGCGGAAGCTGCAGGCAGGGGCGACTTAGTCGGCCGGCACGCCGCGCAGCCGCGCGACGTCGACCGCGGACACCATCGTTCCCTGGTTGCCCCAACTGGTGCGCAGGTAGGAAACCACGGCCGCCACCTCGGCGTCGGCCAGGATCGGACCGAACGGCGGCATGCCGTACGGGCGCGGATTGCCATGCGTGCTCGGAGGATACCCGCCGTTCAGCACCATCCGGATCGCATTGACGGGGTTTTCGGCGCCGAGCGCGCGGTTCCCCGACAGCGCCGGATAGGCCGGGGGCATGCCCTTGCCGTTGGCGCCGTGGCACTCGGCGCACTGCTGCCCGTACCGCTTGGCGCCCTGCCGCAAGATGGCCTGTGCGCCCGCCGCCACCTGGGCAGCGGCGCCGCGGCCGCCAACCGGCGCCGCCGGCAGCGATTTCAGGTAAGTCGCCATCGAATCGATGTCGCTGTCGGCGACATGCTGCAGGCTGCCCGCGACCACCTCCGCCATCGGGCCGAACACCGCGCCGCGCTGCGACACGCCGGTTTGCAGCAGCGCGCCGATGTCGCTCACGCTCCAATCGCCAAGTCCGCCTTGCGCGTCGGCGGCCAGGGACGATGCATACCAATTCTGCATCGGTACCATGGCGCCGCCGAGGCCCTGTCCGGCAAGACTGCCGCCCATCGCATTGCGGCTTGTATGGCAGGCGCTGCAATGCCCGAGTCCCTCGACCAGGTAGGCGCCGCGGTTCCATTCGGCGCCCTTGCTCGCTTGCTGCTGGTATTCACCCTGCCTGAAATTGACGGCGCGCCAGAATGGCAGCAGGATCCTCTGGTTGTAGGGGAAGCGCAAGTCATGGCCGCGGTTCTGCTGCGGCACCGGCGCCAGCGTCCGGAAGTAAGCGAACAAGGCGTCGGAGTCGCTCCTGGCGACCTTCGTGTAGTTCGGGTAAGGAAACGCCGGATACAGGAAGCTGCCGTCCCTGGACCTGCCATTGTGCAGCGCCTGCCAGAAGTCGTCCGCCGTCCAGGCGCCGATCCCGGTCTGGCGGTCGGGCGTGAGGTTGGGCGAATAGATGCTCCCGAACGGCGTCGCCAAGGCGCGCCCGCCGGCGTATTCCTTCCCGCCGCGCACGGTGTGGCACCCCATGCAGTTTCCGGCCCGGGCCAGGTAGGCCCCGGCGCGAACCTGCACCCGGGCGTCGGCCACCGGCAGGCTGGTGGCTGCCATGGTTGCCCGCGCGCGCATGGCTTCGATGCCGGCGATCGCCAGCAGGCCGAGGACTGCAATTGCCAGGATGGCGAATACGATGCGCTTCATACCATACCAATTCATGATCATTGTGCCGCGCTGCCGCAGGGCGTGGGGAGTTTGAGGGATGAGGCCGGCGCAGGCGCCATGGCGCGCGGCACCGGCTGCGCGGCCAGCCAGGAGGAAATCGCGCTCACCTCATCAGGAGTCAGTTGCTTGCTGATCGTCGCCATGCAGTCGGGGGCAGCGGCTTTTCTCGAGCCGCTTTTCCACGCGCCGACCTGCGCGTTCAGGTAATCGCGCGGCAAGCCGAGCAGGCTGGGAATCGACGGCAGCACGCCGCCGAGGTTTTGGCCGTGGCACGAGATACAGGCGGGAATGTTCCTCGACGGATCGCCCGAGACGACGAGGCGCCGTCCGCGCGCCAGGGTCTCGGCGGAAACCTTGGGCAGCTGCGGCTGCGCATACGCCGGATGCAGCGCGGAAAAGTAGTGGGCGATTTCCGTCAGATAGTCGTCCGACATGTGGCCGACCATGTAGGTCATCATCGGATAGTTCCGTGCCCCGCTGCGGAAGTTGATGAGCTGGTTATACAGGTAGCCGGCCGGCTTGCCGGCGATGCGGGGGAAAAAGCCGTCGCCGGTGGCGCGCCCTTCCTGGCCATGGCAAGCCACGCAGGCCGCCGCGCGCTGGGCGATGGTGTCGGCCGCCTTCTGCGGCGCCGCGGCGGCGCAGCCGCTCGCCAGTCCGGCGCCGACCAACAGGCAAGTGAGTTTCGTTGAAATATTCATTGGTAGGCATGGTAGCGACGCCGACGGCGGAAAAACAGATGCAGTACAGCGATTTTTTGCCATATCAGCCTGCTCCATCTGATATGGCAAAATGAACGCCACCTGCATCTGTTTTCATCGGCGCCTGATCGGTACAATCGAACTTCACCCCTCACCTTGCATGAAAAACGCCATGTCAGATCAATCACCCCCCGCCGCATCCGGACGATCCTTCGGCGCCACCATGACGGCGATCGCCTGGTCTTTCATCGGCCTGCGCCGCAAGCGCGATTTCGACCAGGACGTCGCCGGCGGCATGAATCCGGTGTATGTCGTCGGCGCTGCGCTGATCGGCACCGCGATCTTCATCGGCGGCATCATCGCAGCGGTGAAGTTCGCCGTTTCCTGATGAAACGCTATGAAGCGCTCGCCGAGGAGATTGCCCAGTCGATCCGGACCGGCGTGATGAAATTGGGCGACCGTTTGCCTTCCGTGCGGCAGGCGAGCGCCAGCCGGGGCGTGAGCGCCTCGACGGTTTTCCAGGCGTATTACCTGCTGGAGGCGCGCGGCTTGATTCGCGCGCGCCAACGATCCGGCTATTACGTGATTGCCGGGACGGCCTCGGAATTGCCCGAACTCGACAATGCGTCGCGCCCTACCGGCGAATCGACGGCGGTCGATGTGAGCGAGCTGGTCTTCGAAATCCTGGAGTCCGCCAGGCGCCGCGATGTGGTTCCCTTCGGCTCCGCCTTCCCGAGCCCCCTGCTGTTTCCGTTCCCCAGGCTGGCGAAGTCGATGGCGACCAGCATCCAGGCCATGGATCCGTGGAGCACGGTCGACGACCTGACTCCGGGCAATCCCGCCCTGCGCCGCCAGATCGCGCTGCGCTGCCTGGCCGACGGATTCCATGTCCACCCCGACGACATCGTGATCACCAACGGCGCGCTCGAAGCATTGAGCCTGTGCCTGCACGCCGTCGCCCGTCCCGGCGACTGCGTCGTCATCGAGTCGCCGACTTTCTACGGCGCCTTGCAAGCGCTGGAGGGCCTGGGCCTGAAGGCGATCGAGGTCGCGACCCATCCGCGCGACGGCATCGACCTGGCGCAACTGGCCATCGCGCTGGAACGCCATCGCCCGCGGGCTTGCTGGCTGATGAGCAATTTCCAGAATCCGCTCGGCAGCCTGATGTCCGACGAGAAGAAGCAGGCACTGGTTGCGCTGCTCGCCAGCCACGATGTGCCGCTGATCGAGGACGACGTGTACGGCGAGTTGTACTTCGGCAACCACCGCCCCCTGCCGGCCAAGGCGTTCGACAAGTCGGGCCTGGTCATGCACTGTTCGTCGTTTTCCAAGTGCCTGGCGCCAGGCTACCGGGTCGGATGGGCCATGCCCGGACGTTTTACCAGGGAAGTGGCGCGCCTGAAGCTGACCAGGACGCTGTCGGCCTCGGCGCCCGCGCAGGGAGCGCTCGCCGACTACCTGGCCAAGGGCGGCTACGACCGGCACCTGCGCCAGTTGCGCCACGCCCTGAACGTGCAGCAGAGCGCAATGATCCAGGCGGTCGCCCGATATTTCCCGCAGGGCAGCAAGGCGACCAGGCCGCTGGGCGGCTACTTCCTGTGGATCGAGCTGCCGAAAAATGCCGATGCGCTGCACATCCACCGCAGCGCACTGGCCCGGGGAATCAGCATCGCGCCGGGCCCCATGTTTTCCGCCGAGCGGAAATTCCTGAACTGCATCCGTCTCAACTACGGCCATCCGTGGGATGAACGCACCGAGGCCGCGATGGCGGCACTCGGGCGCATCATCGCGGCCAACCTGGAACTGGACGCTGCTTAGTAGATGCCCTTGCCGGCGGCGTCTTTCAGCTGTACTTTCCAGGCGCCCTGCACCAGCGATACCACCGATGGCGGCAACGGCACGTAGTCGAGCTCTGCGGCAGCAGGGCCGCCGTTCTTGAACGACCAGTCGAAGAACTTCAGCACTTCACGCCCTTTGGCGCCGTCGGCCTGCGACTTGTGCATCAGGATGTACGACACGCCGGTGATCGGCCAGCTCGATTTCCCGGCCTGGTCGGTCAGTACCACGCCGAAGCCTGGCGTCTTGGTCCACTCCGCGCCGGCCGCGGCCGCCTTGAAGTTATCGTCGTCCGGCTGCAGGAACTGGCCGTCGCGGTTCTTCAGCTGGGTGTGCGACATCTTGTTCTTCTTGGCGTAGGCCCACTCGACATAGCCGATCGCGCCCTTGATGCGCTGCACGTTGGCGGCTACGCCTTCGTTGCCCTTGCCGCCCACGCCGACCGCCCACTTGACCGCGGTGCCGGCGCCGATTTTGGACTTGAACTCGGGGTTGACCTTGGACAGGTAGTCGGTGAACAGGAACGAGGTGCCGGAGCCGTCGGCGCGATGCACCACGGTGATTTCGGCGTCCGGCAGTTTCACGCCGGGGTTCAAGGCGGCGATTTCAGGCGCATTCCACTTGGTGATCTTGCCGAGGTAGATGTCGGCGGTGACCGGACCGGTCAGTTTCATCTGGCCCGGCGCGACGCCTTCGACGTTGACCACCGTGACCACGCCGCCCATGATTGCAGGAAACTGCATCAGGCCTTCCGCGTCCAGGTCTTCGGCCTTCAGGGGCATGTCCGATGCGCCGAAGTCGACCGTCTTGGCCTTGATCTGCTTGATGCCGGCGCCCGAGCCGACCGACTGGTAGTTCAGTCCGTTGCCGGTCGCCGCCTTGTACGACTCGGCCCACTTGGCGTAGATTGGATACGGGAAGGTCGCACCGGCGCCCGTCATATCCGCTGCCATCGCGCCCGACAGCGCCACCAGTGCCGCGACACCCACGACAATCGATTTCAACATCCGTTTGGTTTTCATTTTTAATTCTCTCCGATGGGTTTTGACTGCGGAAAGTCTAATGCGCAAATATGACCGGGTTGTGACGGCATTGACGCAATAATTCGATATCATGGGGTTAACCATCAAGGCCGCCATCCATGAACCCGATCCGAGTCCTGATCCTCTACGCGCACTCCGCGCCCCACCTGTCGCGCGTGAACCGGCGCCTGGCCGACGCCGCGCGCACGGTGGACGGCGTGTACCTCAACGACCTGTACGAGGCCTATCCCGATTTTTACATCGACGTCGCGCGCGAGCAGGCGCTGGTGGCGCGCGCCGAGACGCTGGTGTTCCTGCATCCGATGCAGTGGTACAGCGTGCCGGCGCTGATGAAGGAATGGGTCGACCTGGTGCTGCAGGACGGCTGGGCGCACGGGCGCGAAGGCGGCGCCGTGCGGGGCAAGCGCTACTGGCTGGTGACCACCACCGGCAGCGCGGCCGGGGACTACGCCGCCGGCGCCCGGCACGGCCGGCCGTTCGGCGACTACCTGGCGCAGTTCGAACAGACCGCGGCCCTGTGCGGCATGGACTGGATCGCCCCGCACGTGCTGCACGGCGCGCACGCGGTCGACGCCCAGACGGTCGAGGCCCACGTCGGCGCCTTCGTCGCGCAACTGCGCCGGTTCGCCGGCGCGGCCCCGCGCCCCCTCAACCTCGACCACCGCACGGCGCCTACCGATGGAACATAGCTTGCTGCTCAATGCGCTGGTGTACCTGGCGGCGGCAGTGGTCGCGGTGCCGATCGCCAAGCGCTTCGGCCTCGGCGCCGTGCTCGGCTACCTGCTGGCCGGCATCGCGATCGGCCCCTGGGGCCTGCGCCTGATCAGCGAGGTGGAGGACATCCTGCACTTCTCCGAGTTCGGCGTGGTGCTGCTGCTGTTCATGATCGGGCTCGAACTCGAACCGAAACGCCTGTGGTCGCTGCGGCGCCCGATCTTCGGCTGGGGCGGCGCCCAGGTCGCCGGGGTCACGGCCGCGGTCGCCGCCGCCGCGATGCTGCTGGGCGTCGACTGGAAGGTGGCGCTGATCGCCGCGCTTGGCCTGTCGCTGTCGTCGACCGCGATCGCCCTGGCCACGCTCGAGGAGCGCAACCTGAAAGGCGCGCCGACCGGATCGTCGACCTTTTCGATCCTGCTGTTCCAGGATATCGCGGCGATCCCGATGATCGCGCTGGTGCCGGTGCTGGGCGTGGCCGCCGCCGAAGGCAGCGGCCAGGGCTGGCTCGGCGTGCTGCGGGTGCTGGGCGTGCTGGCGGCGCTGGTGGCCGGCGGGCGCTACCTGCTGCGCCCGGTGCTGCGCACCATCGCCAAGACCGGCATGCGCGAAATCTTCACCGCGTTCGCGCTGCTGCTGGTCATTTCGATCGCACTGCTGATGCAGTGGATCGGCATGTCGATGGCGCTCGGCGCCTTCATGGCCGGGGTGCTGCTGGCCGATTCCGAATACCGCCACGCGCTGGAAACCGACCTCGAGCCGTTCAAGGGCCTGCTGCTGGGCCTGTTCTTCATCGCGGTCGGGATGTCGGTCGACTTCGGCGTGTTCCGCGCCCAGCCCGGCCTGATCCTGATGCTGGTCGGCGCCTTCCTGGCGCTCAAGATCGGCGTCCTGTACGGCTTGAGCAAGCTGATCGAGGTGCCGCCCAGCCAGCGCGCGCTGTTCGCCTTCGTGCTGTCGCAAGGCGGCGAATTCGCCTTCGTCGTGTTCGGCGCGGCGGAAACGGCGCGCGTGTTCAGCGCCAACACCGCCTCGATCCTGGTGGTCGTGGTGGCGCTGTCGATGGTCGCCACGCCGCTGCTGCTGCTGCTGCACGACCGCCTCATCGCGCCGCGCTACCGCGAGGACAAGCAAGGCCCGGCCGACGCCATCGAGACCCAGGAAGACCACGTGATCATCGCCGGTTTCGGCCGTTTCGGCCAGATCGTCGGCCGCCTGCTGCGCGCCAACCAGGTCGCGCTGACGGTGCTCGACCACGACCCGGAACAGATCGAATTGCTGCGCCGCTTCGGCATCAAGGTGTTCTATGGCGACGCGACCCGCACCGACCTGCTCCACGCGGCCGGGGCCGGCAAGGCGCGCGCGCTGGTGGTGGCGATCGACGGCATCGAAGACAGCCTGGCGCTGGTCGATGCGGTCCGGCACGACTTCCCCGACCTGAAGATCATGGCGCGCGCCCGCAACGTGACCCACCTTTACGACCTGATGGATCGCGGCGTCACGGTGATCGAACGGGAAACCTTCGAGGCCGCCCTGCAACTCGGGCAAAGCGTGCTGCGCCACCTGGGTTTCGGCGCCTTCCGCGCACGCCAGGCGGCGCAAAAATTCAAGGCCCACAACATCAAGAGCCTGCATGCGGTCTATCCGTACTACAAGGACCAGGAACAATTGATATCGATGTCCAGGCAGGCCCGCGAGGAGCTCAACGAAATGTTCGCGCGCGACTTCCAGGTGCTGCAGGACGAACGCAGCGCGGCCTGGCACGACGCCGACGGCCACCCGTAGGCAGCCGCCGCGGCGATTACCCGATGCTGTTCAGCACCCTGGCGAAGGTGTCGACGGTGCGCTCGATGTGGTGCAGCTTGTCGAGGCCGAACAGGCCGATGCGGAAGCTCTTGAAGTCGGCCGGCTCGTCGCATTGCAGCGGCACGCCGGCGCCGATCTGCACGCCGGCCTGGGTGAATTTCTTGGCCGACTGGATGCCGTCGTCGTCGGTGTAGCTGACCACCACGCCCGGCGCCTGGAAGCCCCGCGCGGCCACGCTCCGGAAGCCTTTTTCGACCAGCAGCGCGCGCACCCGTTCGCCCAGTTCCTGCTGCTCGGCGCGGACCTTGTCGAACCCGTAGTCGGCGGTCTCGCGCATGACGTCGCGCAGCACGGCCAGCGCATCGGTGGGCATGGTGGCATGGTAGGCGAACCCGCCCTGCTCGTAGGCCTCCATGATCTGCAGCCATTTGCGCAGATCGCAGGCGAAACTGGTGCTGGTGGTGGAATCGATTTTTTCCCGCGCCAGCGCGCTCAGCATCACCAACGCGCAGCACGGCGAACCGCTCCAGCCCTTTTGCGGCGCGCTGATCAGGACATCGACGCCGGTGGCCTGCATGTCGACCCAGATCGTGCCCGACGCGATGCAGTCGAGCACGAACAGTCCGCCCACGGCATGCACCGCGTCGGCGACCTTGCGCAGGTAATGATCGGGCAGCATGATGCCGGACGCGGTTTCCACGTGGGGCGCAAACACCACGGCGGGCCGGTCCGCCGCGATCGCCGCCACCACTTCTTCGATCGGCGCCGGCGCGAAGGCGGCCTGCCTGCCCTCTTCCACCGGGCGCGCCTTGAGCACCGTGCAAGCGGAAGGAATCCCGCCCATCTCGAAGATCTGGGTCCAGCGGTAACTGAACCAGCCGTTGCGGATGACCAGGCACTGCTGCTTGGTGGCAAACTGCCGCGCCACCGCTTCCATGCCGAAAGTGCCGCTGCCGGGAACCACGATCGCCGACTGCGCTTTATAGACCAGTTTCAGGGTGCTGGAAATGTCGCGCATTACCCCCTGGAACGTTTTCGACATGTGGTTGATGGCGCGGTCGCTGTACACCACGGAGTATTCGAGCAGTCCGTCGGGATCGATGTTCGGTAGCAGGCTTGGCATTGTTCGCCTCTGACAAGAGATGGAATAGTCGGCATGGCCAAGTTTATGATTGGCAAGACCACGGAAAGGTAGGGAAATACTTCTTCGAGCACAGCCGATTCTACCGGAACCTTGAACCGGGCTGCGCTCAGCCGGCCCGCTCGCCCAGGGCGATGTCGAGCGTCATTTCGCTGGCCAGCGCGCCCAGGTCGCGCCGCAACTCGTCGAGCTGCAAGCTTGCCGGCGCCAGCAGGTGCGCGCCGATCTTGAAAGTCTGCTTGCCGGTCACGCCGCTGCGAATCAGTTCGGTGTGGATGTTTTCGATGCTGATGCCGCGCTCGGCCAGCAGCCTGGTCAGGCTGCTGACGATGCCGATCCGGTCTTCGCCGACCAGTTCGAGCTCGAAACCGCGCAGCGTGGCCGGCACGCTGGCGCCGCCGCTGCGGGCGATCACCACCTGCAAGCCGCTCGACGCGAGCTGGCGCAGCGCGCCCTCCATCGCGTCCGCGTTCTCGCGCGGCACCTCGAAGTGGACCATGCCGGCGAATTCGCCGGCCAGGCGCGTCATGCGGCTGGCCGCCCAGTTGGCGCCGTAACGCTGCGCCCGCTCGGCCAGCAGGCTGACGATGCCGTGGCGGTCGGCGCCGACGATCGACACCACCAGCGAAGTGGTGGCGGGGGAAGCTTCCTCGGTCAGCAGCACCGACCTGCGGATCATCATGGCCTTGGTGGCGAAGCGCTGATCCTGCGGGTAGGCCGGGACCGCGCCTTGCAGGCGCGCGATATGGGCCACCTTCGACAGCAGCGCCAGGCCCATCGGCGCCAGCGCGCGTTCCCACAGCTCGCGCGCGGTCTCGCCCTTGGCGACGAAGCACCAGTCCTGGGCGGCGATGGCGCCCGCGTCCCAGCCGTCGGCCAGGTGATACACCGAGCCGCCGGCGATCGGGTCGCCTTCCAGGATGGTCCATTCGACCGCGGCGATGCCGCGATGGCGCGGCAACAGCGACGGGTGGTAACCGATGCCGCCCAGGCGCGCACGCGCGAGCGCGCCATCGCTGACCCGCGCGTGGGTGTGCGCGGCGATGATCAGGTCGGTGCCCTCGGCAATCGCTTCTTCCGGCACGATCCTCGGATTGGCCAGCACGTGCAGGGCGACGCCGGCGGCCCGCGCGGCCTGCGCCAGGCGGTCATCCTCGCTTGGCGCGACGATGCATGTGAACTCGATCCCTTCTTCCTTGCGCAACGCCTCGAACACCGAAGCGGCGAAAAACCGCGATCCCACCAATGCGCATTTCATCTGGACATTCCTTGACTTGATCAAGCTCGAAGGATACCAGAAAGGAATTAACAATCGAGCGCACCCTCCAGTTCGGCAAGTCCGGCCGCGCACTGCTGCCTGCCCGTCGCGCCATTTCCTGCATCATGCGCGATTTCTTCGGCGGCAAACAGGTATCGCTTGTGCATCAAACCCAGCATGTCGTGCGCCGCAACCGGCCGGGCAACGAAAAAGCCCTGGACTTCGTTACACTCGAGCGCCTGCAGGAGCGCCAATTGCTGTGCGGTCTCGACGCCTTCCGCCACCACCGACATGCCCAGCGCGTGCGCCATCGAAACGATGGCCTGGAAGAACACCCTGCCTTCCTTCGAGTTTCCAAGCTCCGCGGTAAACGCGCGGTCGACCTTCAACACATCCATCTTCAAGCGTTGCAGCTGCGACAGCGACGAGTAGCCGGTGCCGAAATCGTCGACGTGGAGTTTTATGCCGAGGGTGCGGATCGCGGCCAGTTCGGCAATGACTTCCGCTTGCTCGCCCATCATCGCCGATTCCGTGATTTCCACTTCCAGCAGCGCGGCGCCAATCCCGTGGCGCTCCAGCGCGGCCGCGAGCTGCTGTTTCAAGCCGCCACGCAGGAACTGCTTGGGGGACACATTGATCGATACCGGCACCACCGGCGCATCCTGCTGCTTCCACAAGGCGATTTGCGCGCACGCCTTGTCGATGACGATCTCCCCGATTTGCAGGATCAGTCCGCTCGCCTCGGCCAGCGGAATGAAATCGCCCGGCGCGATCATGCCGAGCACCGGATGGCACCACCGCAACAGCGCTTCCATGCTGAGCAGCTCGCCGGTGCGGGTATCGACCCGCGGCTGGTAGTGGAGCAGGAACTGGTCCGTCTCGATCGCCTCGACCAAGCGATGCTTCAACTGCGCGCGCGCCTTCAGCATGATCGACAGCGACGGATCGAAGAAGCGGAACTGCCCCTTGCCATCGGACTTGCCGGAATACATGGCGATGTCGCTGTGCTTGATCAGCGTTTCGGCATCGGCGCCGTCGCGCGGGAACACGCTGATGCCGACCGAGGCGCCGACCGCCTGGACCTCGTCGGCCAGTGAAAACGGCTTGGAGAACGCGGCCACGATGCGCGCTGCGACCGCGCCGATCTGCAGGTCGCCATCGGACGGCGTCAGCACCACGATGAACTCGTCGCCGCCGAAGCGGACCACGTGATCCGATGGACGCAACAGCGCACTTAGCCGTTGCGCGGCCGCTTTCAACAGCTGGTCGCCGACCGCATGGCCCTGCGAGTCGTTAACGTGCTTGAACTCGTCGAGGTCGATGAACAATACCGCCAGTTCGGCGCCATCGGCGCGCGCGCGCTCCAGGGCGTACGGAAGGAAGTTGAGGCACCAGTGGCGGTTCGGCAGGCCGGTCAGGCTGTCTTCGTTGGCCAGGCGCTCCATCTGCGCTTCGTGCGCCTTGCGCTCGCTGATATCCTGCAGCGTCACCGCCAGGCCATTGCCAACCCGTACCAGGCGCCGATGTCCCCAACGGATGTTCATCCGGTTATCGTTGGGCATGTGGCGGTCGTCTTCGTGAAATCCCGTCTCCATCGCCGTGCGATAGGTCGCCAGCAGGTCACTGCCGAACAGGCCGCTGTCGATCAGCGACAGGCGCATCCCGACCAGGGCCTGGCGTTGCATCCCGAAGAAGAAGGCGCCGCGCTCGTTGCAGTCGACAATCCGGAAATCGACGATCCGGCCCTGGCGGTCACGCAGCGCCGAGGCCATGTAAAAACCGTCGTTGGCACTCTCGGTCGCGGTCCGGTAGGCGCTCCTGATCTCCTCCTGTTCGCGCATGCGTTGCGCGGCGCGGCGCGCCAGCACGCTTGCCAGGATTGCCAGCAGCGCCAGGCACAGGCTCGCCGTGATCGCATTGTTGCGGCTTTCGCGCCAATACACATCGGCGCCGGCCACCGCATCGCCGTGCGACAAGGCGACCAGCGCGACCAATGGATAGGCACTCGACCGGCGCCACCCCAGCACGCGCTTGACCCCGTCCGCGAACCCGTGGATCCCATCCACCACCCGCACGCCGCTGTCGCCGTTCAATGCTTGCATGCCGGCCGGCAGGAACGAACCTTGCCGGCCCGCAGTCACCTCGCCGTCGCCGCGCTGCTCGACCAGCAGCGCAGCTTCGGTGCCGATCACCGCCATCATGCCGTTCGCTCCCAGCGTGGCGGAATTCACAAAGGAGGTGAAATAGCGCGCATCGACCGCCAATAGCACCACGCCGTCGAATTCATCATCGGCGGTGTCGAGCCGGCGCGTGAACAGGATCACTTCCTGGCGATATTCCAGCTCGGCCGGGGCGGCGCCGATCCGCATGGCGGTCGAAATGTTGTTCCTGTGCTTAGCGAAAAATCGGGTGCCCGACAGGTCTTTCAGGGAATTTTCCACCTGCGTGGACGAGCGAACCAGGCCGTCGCGGCCGAGAATGCTGACGGTGACAAACGTGCTGTCGGTGAACATGCCGTTGCGCTTCAAGTCTTCCAGCAGCGTACGCCTTGGCGAATTCTCCCAGCTGTGTTTGAGCTGCATGGTGATCTGGTCCATCTGCCCGACCGATCGCGTGATGTATTGCTCGTAAGCCTGCGCAAAGGCGCCAGCCTCGCGATGTACCAGCGCGTCGGCCCGTTCCAGCTCGGCGTTCGCGCGCGTTACCGACACGCCCCAGATTGCGCCGCACATGGCCAGCGCGAGCAGCGGCCAGAAAATACGGTGGAACAGGTTGGCATGCTGGGCGATCGGTTCGGAATGAATGCGCATCCGGTCAGTCGCGCCGCCAGGCGGCAGTGGGCGGAGCGGCAGCGTCGGTCAATGCTTCGGTGATCCGCGGTAAGGCAAGGACGGCCATTGTGAGCCTGTAAGTGGTAAGTGGATGAAAAACTTGAACGATGCGCTACGGTCGATTCCGGTGCGCAACGAATTCTGACTTAAAATTGCTTCACGATCATGACAAACGCCAGTTTGTTCGCGCCGCGCACAACTCGCTGCGCGGCGACAGGCGAAGCGCACTTTGAGTAAAATACAGCGTCGATCGGAAGATCGCTCTGCCTCCACCAAGGCCGTCATCATGGAAGTCGAACTCAAGCTCCTGGTCGATGCCAAATTCAAGGACGCGCTGCTCAAGCATCCGCTGCTCGCTTCCCACGCCCCGTCGAAGCCGCACGAACAAAACCTGTCCGACACCTACTTCGACACGCCCGACCTGCTGCTGCGGCACAGCGACGTCGGGTTGCGCGTGCGGCGCGTGGACGGCGGCTGGATCCAGAACATGAAAAGCGGCGGCAGCGTCAATGGCGGCTTGCACAGCCGCCACGAATGGGAGTCGCCGGTGGCCGGTCCCGTGCCTGAGTTGCCGCGCCTGCGCAAGGTAATCGACGACAAGAAAGTCCGGCGCGACGTGCTGGGCGGCGCGGCGCTGGGAAAGCGCCTTGCCCCGGTGTTTACCACCAAGGTCAAGCGCACGGTATGGGACCTGCAACTGCAAGACGGCGACCGCATCGAGTGCGCGCTCGACCACGGCAGGATCGAATGCGGCGGCAGGAAGACCCCCATCAGCGAACTCGAACTGGAATTGAAATCGGGCGACCCGGCACATCTGTTCGATTTTGCGCTCGCGTTGCAGCAGGACATTCCTTTGCACATCGGCAATCGGAGCAAGGCCGACCGCGGCTATGCGCTGCTCGATTCCCAGGCGCCGCCTGCAGTCAAGGCAACCGGCTTGACCCTCACTGCCGACATGACAGTCGAACGCGCCTTTCAGGAAATCGCCTTCAACTGCCTTGCCCACATGCAGGCCAACGATGAAGGCGTCGCCGATGCGCACGATGTGGAAAGCCTGCACCAGATGCGGGTCGGGATGCGGCGCCTGCGTTCCGCGCTGAACATGTACAAGGGTTTGCTGCACTTGCCTGAAGCCCTGCAGCAGGAACTCGACTGGCTGGCCCTGGAATTGGGCGATGCGCGTGACTGGGACGTGCTGGCCGGTTCGACCTTGCCGTCGATGTCAAAGGATGTGCCGGATCCGGCGCAAATTGATGGCGTGCAGCAAGCCGCGACCGAGCAGGCGCACCAACATCACGTGACGGCCGCGGCAGCGGTCGGCTCGCCGCGCTACACCCAGCTGATGCTTGGCATCGCGCGCTGGATCCAGGCAATGGGTTGGCACGACGACAAGGCCGCCACGGAGGCGGCGGAAAAGCAGCTGACGCAGCCAGTCGCAAAATTTGCTCGACAGATCCTGAAGCGCGACCAGCGCCGCCTGCGAACCCGCGCCGACAACCTGCGCGCGGCCACCCCGGAAGCGCGCCACCGGGTGCGGATCGCCGCCAAGAAAACCCGTTATGCCGCAGAATTCTTCGAATCCTTGTTCGCGCCCAGGACCGTGCGCCCCTACGTCGAGGCGCTGACCGGCCTGCAGGACGAACTGGGCTACCTGAACGACGCAGCCGTCGCCGACCGCCTGTTGACCGGGATGTCGGCGGCCCAGCCACAACTGGCGACCAATCTGGCCTTCACCAAGGGTTTCCTGGCGGCGCGGGTACAGAACGACGACAAGAAGATCATGAAATTATGGAAACGCTTCCGGCGCATCGGCATGCCGCGTTAGGGTATCGGCGCGGCTGACGAAAGGAGCGCCTGGCGCAGCACCACGGAGTCGGCTGTCATGGACGCCACGAATGACCCGGTTGACACCGCCCACGCGAAGTTCGCGCCCGGCCACCGGGACATGTACGAAAAAAAGCGGGAGCGCCGCGAAATCGAAGCGATCGCACGCGAGTTGGAACGGCCGCCCTCGGAAATTGCGGAGATCTACGCCGAACTGTATGCCGACCTGAAGGCGCGCGCCCAGGTCACCGACTACCTGGAGGTACTCGTGGCGAGAAAGGTCCGCGCGCGCTTTCGAACGAAGCGATCCGAACTTGCGTGACTGTTGGCGTGGTACGAGGTTTCGAGGACCTGGACGGGCCGCGCAGGCCGAAGGTGTTGCAGCGCTCAGAGCACGGCGGCGATCGCCTCGCCAACCTCGGTCGTGTTGGCGCTCCCACCGAGATCGGGCGTTTTCGGCCCCTGCACCAGCACGGTTTCGATCGCCCGCATGATCGCATCGTGCGCCGCCGTGTAGTTCGCATCGCCATTGCCCAGGAAGTCGAGCATCATCGCGCCCGACCAGATCATGCCGATCGGGTTGGCGATGTTTTTGCCGAAAATGTCGGGCGCCGAGCCATGCACGGGTTCGAACAATGACGGGAAC